>Ga0208243_1000138_pt1 | contig 60811 bp, 52 predicted proteins | sample Subbio2Aug_QV12A_FD_184826 | JGI IMG/M metagenome (GOLD analysis project Ga0208243, IMG submission 184826) | Serpentinite rock and fluid subsurface biosphere microbial communities from McLaughlin Reserve, California, USA - CR12Aug_QV12A (SPAdes) | ecosystem: Environmental > Terrestrial > Deep... | reverse complement strand
TGATTCGAATGAGTTGTGTTCTGTCCATCACGGTAATAATTTCTTCAGAATTGCTCTCGAATCGGATAAAATCTTCATTAAAAATATCCAACGAAAACTCTACCACTTCCACCACATTCAAGGTTTCGTTTTGTTGCGCCGGCATCGAAGCGAAGTTGGAAAAGGCCGAAGCCACCGCGCTCATCGTATCGATTTGTTGGATTAAGGTTTTAGAATAATCGTCGAGCTTTTGTTTCAAATTCGGATCGTTGGCGTCAAATTTTCGTTGGAAACTTTGCACTGTCAAACGCATCGGAGTCAACGGGTTTTTGATTTCGTGGGCGACTTGCTTTGCCATTTCGCGCCAAGCTTGTTCTCTTTCACTTTGGGCGAGCATGGTGGCGCTTTCTTCCAATTTATCGACCATTTGGTTGTAAGCGTTAATCAGGGAATTGATTTCACGGCTGTTGGCTTCGATGACGATTTTTTCGTTTTTTTGGTTCAGACTCGTTTCGTTGATTTTATCTGAAATGGTCTTTAGCGATTTGGTAATGTAACTCGCCAAAAAATAAGCCAAAGCAAAAGCAATAATCAACATAAACGAATACACCTGACTCAAGCGCAATAAAAACTGACGCAGCTCTTTTTCGTAAAAACCATCGTCTTCTACATACGGAATGTTCAAAATCCCCAAAGGCTTGAATTTGTCGTCTTTAATCTGACTGTAAGAAGAGCGGTTTTTGACGCCGTCGATGTTTTTGATGTCAACGTATCGTTTGTCTACCGAAGATTGCACCAGTTTTAAGATGTAGTTCGGGATGGGCGGTGCCACTTTATCTACTGAAAAGGTTGATTTAGACGATTTAACCAATTTGCCTTCCAGCGAATAAATGTTAATCTCCAAGTTATGAATATCGGACAACTCGTGGATTTTATCTTTAAAAATCAGCTTTAAATTGTCCGGCGTTAGCGGATACGTTGTGGTAGAAAGCACGTAGTTGATGTGCTCCTTGATGGCAAATTCTTTTCGGTCTAAACGCTCTTGGTGGTAATCTTTGGCCTCGTTTTTAAACTGAATAATCGAAATCGAAGCCATCAAAACCGACGCAATAACTATCAATATAATCATCGACAGGAAAATCCTGGTACGAAGCGATAGCATTGATAGTTTTATATTCAGCATTTTTCAGTGTTCAGTGGTCACTATTTTTTCTCCCGAATTCGTTTGTAAAACTTAAAGCCTAACATAATCAGTATCGAAAACAAAAAGATGCCGATTACGCCGTAAATCCAGTTGAAAGCATTTTTTAAAATTACTAAAAAAACTACAGCAAACAGGATAATGGTAGCGCCTTCATTCCACAGCCGCATAAAGTTGGAACTGTATTTAAATTCGTCCTTTTGCAACTGATTATAAATTTGATGACACTTAAAATGGTAAGCGAACAACAACACTACAAATCCCAGTTTCACGTGCATCCACGACATTTGTAACCAGGCCGGATTGAGATACAACAACCAAACAGCAAAGCAAGTTGCTAAAAACGCACTCGGCCAAGTAATGATGTACCACAAGCGATAAGTCATGATTTTGTATTGGTTGAGCAAAATTTCTCGCTCAGGCGAAGGTTTTTCATTGGCTTCAATTTGGTATACAAACAAGCGCACTATGTAAAACAAACCCGCAAACCAAGTGATGACAAAGATGAGGTGCAACGATTTGATGTAGTTGTAAAGTTCCATTTTATTTACTCCAATCTTTTATCCAATTGGCCACTACCTGACACCATTCGTCTTCATCATTCAAACAAGGTACAGCGAAAAATTCTTCTCCACCGTTTTCTTTGAATTCTTCGTTAGCACGCATGGCAATTTCTTCCAATGTTTCCAAACAATCGGCCACAAAAGCCGGTGTCACTACGGCTAATTTTTTAATTCCTTTTGCGGGCATTTTGTTGATTTCCACATCGGTGTAAGGCGTTAACCATTTGTCGCCGGCCAAACGCGATTGGAAAGTTTGGCTGTATTTGCCTTCAGGAATTCCGAGTAATTCTACCACTTGTCGCGTAGTTTCATAGCATTGATGACGGTAGCAAAATTCATGTGCCGGAGAAGCCGTTACACAACATTTGTTATCTATAGTACAATGGGATTTGGTCACATCCGTCTTGCGAATATGACGTTTCGGAATACCGTGGTAGGAAAATAATAAATGGTCGTATTCAAAGCCTTCCAAATGTTTTTTGATGGAATGCGCTAAGGTTTTGATAAAATCGGGTTTGTTGTAAAATGCCGGTACTTTGGTGATGGTCATTTCCGGGAAATGCTTCTGTTGCAATTCATCGGCCAAAGCCCAAATGGTTGTGGTAGAAGCCATAGCATATTGCGGATACAAAGCCAATAACATCACATCGGTTACGCCTTTGTCTTTCAACTCTTGTAAGCCTTTCTGAATGGTCATACTGCCGTAACGCATAGCCAAAGCCACCGGAACATCAACAAGTTTCTCCACTTTTTGGTGCATTTTTTTGGAAATCACAATCAGCGGTGAACCTTCATCGGTCCAAATCTGACTGTATGCTTCCGCCGATTTTTTCGGACGGGTTTGTAAAATAATGCCTCGCACCAACAAGGCTCTCAATAAATACGGTACGTCAATAACGTATTTATCCATTAAAAATTCATCTAAATACGGCTTGACGTCTTTGGCTGTTGGACTTTCGGGTGAACCGAGGTTGACTAATAATACTCCTTTCATTTGTGGCAATTTTATTTTTGATAAAAGTAATGAAGCTTCTTTTTTCGATTTAGGTTTGTTAAATTCTTTATTGATGATGAGATATACGAAATCAATTCAATTAAGTATTGGCTTGTAAACTCATTAAATATTTTTTTGGGGTCGTGGCAAATTTCTTTTTGAAAGCCGCAATAAAATGACTGCCGGTACTGTAGCCGATTTTTAGGCCGACTTCATTCACGTTATACGAACCGGAATCCAGCAACTGACGGGCATAATCCATTTTGTAATCAAATAAAAACCCGTAAACCGTATCACCGTAAATTTGCTTAAAACCCATTTTGAGCTTCTTTAAAGTTAAACCTACCTGATTCGCCAGTTCTTCTAAACTTGGCGGTTCGGCCATATTGGCAATGATAATTTCTTTGGCTTTTTTGATTTTCAGGACGTTTTCTTCGTCAATCAAAAACGGACATTGTTCGGCATTAGGATCTTCATTTCTGTTGAAAAACAAACTCAACAATTCGTAACCTTTTCCTTTATAGTATAGGTTTTTGATGGAAGGATTGAGATTATAGTGAAACATCTGATTGAGTACGATAGCCATTGACGGACTGATGTCACTTTCATTGTAATACTTGCGATCCTTGTTTTCTTTACTTAAAAACGGAATGTGTTCAGCATCATCAGTAAACAAACCGTGAAATTTTTTAATGGAAACTAAAATGGTAATCAACCACGATTTAGGTTCAATTTGCACATGCAAGGGCAGTTCTTTTTCCGGATTATAAAAAAGCAGACACTTCTCTTCTTTTAGCTCGAAAGTGTAATTTCCTTTGTTAAAGATAAATTTTGCGCCACCTTTCAATCCAAAGTGAAACTGAATCAAGCCCATAGTAACAGGTCGTTCAAAAGTGGTTACTTCTTCCGTATCGTTTTGAAAACGAATCAAAATAAAGTCGTCGTCAATTTTTATTTCTTCTTTAGAACCCATAGCGATATTTTTTCGTATATGTTTTGGAAGCGAAATCAAAATGTTATTTAGAATGAATCTACATAAAGCAGTTCTCAGCACTTGATTTCACTACAAATTTAAAAGAAATAACGATAAAAAGACAAATGAGTTTAAAAATAACATTGAGCGATATAAAAAGTTCTTTTAGCGTTACTTTTATAAAATCGATAGCAATAACTTTGTTTTACTTTTAGGGAAAGAGCATTTTATGGAACACGGAAACATATCAAAGCACAGTACTTTTTATGCGGTTGGCTTGAGTTACAAAAAGGCCGATGCCGAGATGAGAGGGAAATTCAGCTTAGATGACAATGCCAAGAGTAACGCTTTAGCACAAGCCAAAGCCGAAGGCATTGAAGCACTTATAGTGACTTCAACGTGTAATCGTACCGAGATTTACGGTTTCGCCCAACATCCTTTCCAGCTCATCAAATTGCTTTGTGAAAACAGTCAAGGTACTGTGGAAGACTTCCAAAAGGTGGCCTATGTTTACAAAAACCAAGAAGCCGTTTCCCACATGTTTCGTGTAGGGACCGGTTTAGACAGCCAGATTTTAGGCGATTTTGAAATCATCAGCCAAATTAAATCGGCCTTCGTAGAAAGCAAAAATCGTCATTTGGCCAATGCTTTTATGGAGCGATTGGTGAACGCGGTGATACAGGCCAGCAAACGCATTAAAAATGAAACCGAAATTTCTTCGGGAGCGACTTCCGTTTCTTTTGCTGCTGTCCGCTACATTTTTAACAATGTAGAAAATATCGCTAACAAAAATATTTTGCTTTTCGGAACCGGTAAAATCGGTAGAAATACTTGTGAAAATTTGGTCAAACACACCAAGCACGAGCAAATCACACTCATCAATCGCACCAAAGACAAAGCCGAACGTTTGGCCAGAAAGTTGGATGTAATTGTAAAAGATTATGTCGATTTGCAATTGGAAATCCAGAAAGCCGATGTGTTAGTCGTAGCCACCGGCGCGCAAAATCCAACGGTTGACAAAGCGATTTTGAATTTGAAAAAACCATTGTTGATTTTGGATTTGTCAATCCCGAAAAACGTGAACGAAAATGTGCAGGATGTTAAAGGCGTAACCTTAGTCCACATGGATCATTTGTCCCAAATGACGGATGAAACCTTGGAAAACCGCAAAAAACACATTCCTGCAGCTGAAGCTATCATCGAAGAAATCAAAGACGAATTCATCGCTTGGACCAAGCAACGCAAATTTGCGCCTACCATTCACGCCTTAAAAGAAAAACTCAATTCCATTAAAGACGGCGAGCTCAACGTGCAACGTAAAAAAATGGCCAACTTTGATGAAGAACAAGCCGAGTTAATCAGTGCTCGTATCATCCAAAAAATCACCAATCATTTTGCCAATCATTTAAAAGATGACAACACCATGGTGGATGAAAGTATTGAATGGATTGAGAAAATTTTTCAGATAGAAACGACTTCCAAATAAAATGGCCAAAACAATCAGAATAGGTACTCGCGACAGCGAACTCGCCCTTTGGCAAGCCCACACCGTTCAAAAAAAGCTCAACGATTTAGGCTATTCCACGGAAATAATAGCCGTGAAATCACAAGGAGATATCATTTTGGATAAACCTTTATACGAATTAGGGATTACCGGTATTTTCACCAAAACCTTAGACATTGCCATGATTAACGGTCAAGTGGATATTGCCGTGCATTCCATGAAAGACGTGCCAACGGCGTTACCAACCGGAATTGTACAAGCTGCTGTTTTAGAAAGAGCCAATGTATTGGATATTTTAGTCCACAAAGGCAACACCGATTTTTTAAACGAAAAAGCTACTATCGCTACCGGAAGTTTACGCCGACAAGCCCAATGGCTCAACAAATATCCTAATCATACTGTGGTAGATTTACGAGGCAACGTGAATACGCGCATGCAAAAGTTACAAGATAACGATTGGAGCGGAGCCGTTTTTGCCGCAGCAGGTTTGGAACGAATCAACTTAAAACCCGATACTTTTATTAATCTCGATTGGATGATTCCCGCACCTGCACAAGGCGCTATGGTAGTGGTTGCGATGGGTAACGACGATTTTACCGTAGATGCCGTATCGCAATTAAACGATATCGAAACAGAAATTTGTACCTATATCGAAAGACAATTTTTAAGAACCTTGGAAGGTGGTTGTACTGCGCCTATCGGAGCTCTGGCCAAATACAATCAGCACGATGACACGATTGAGTTTCACGGATGCTTACTTTCGATAGACGGCCAACAAAAATTTGAAATCATCAAAGCGGTGGACATATCCGAGTGGAAAAAGTTAGGGTTTTACACGGCCAAAGAAATACTCGAAAATGGAGGAAGCGAATTAATGGAAGCAATTAAAAAACAGCTGAAACCTAAAGCGTAACGATGGAAAATCAAATTCGCATATTGTCAACCAAAAAGCTTACGGACTACCAAAAGCAACTGTTGCTGAATGCGAATTTTTCGATTGATGAAGCCGATTTCATCAAAGTGGTGGACCAATCCTTTCATTTGAAAGACCTAAACGACTATCTGATTTTTACGAGTCAGAATGCGGTAGAAAGTGTGTTGGAAAATGAAAGAATAGCCGAAATTAAAACCAAGAAAAGTTTTTGTGTTGGCGACAAAACTAAGGCGGTGTTGGAGGAGAACGGTTTTGAAGTGATCCTAAGTTCGGACTACGCCTCAGAATTGGCTTCAGTGATTTGCAACCAATACGGTAAAGCAAGTTTTACGTTCTTTTGCGGGAATTTGAGAAGGGATATTTTACCCGATTCTTTGCGCTTGGCCGGGATAACTTTTGAAGAAGTGGAAGTGTATGAAACCCGATTAACGCCACACAAAGCTGATTCCGATTTGAACGGGATTTTGTTTTTCAGTCCGTCGGGTGTGCAAAGTTTTTTAAAAGAAAACAAGTTGCAAGATGAGGTTTGTTTCTGCATCGGAAGCACCACTGCCAAAGCGTTGAGAGGCATTACCAACAAAGTGGTGACCGCCAATCAACCTACTATTGAAAGTACGATTGCAAAAAGTATAGCATTTTTTAATAAAATATAATTGGGCAACACCCAAAGCAAACAATAATTATGATTAAAAACGATTTATTCCTTCGCGCCTTAAACAACGAAACCGTAGAACGTCCACCGGTTTGGATGATGCGTCAAGCCGGAAGGTATTTGCCGGAATTCAGAGCGTTACGCGACAAATACGATTTCTTTACTCGTTGTGAAACCCCGGAATTAGCGGCCGAAATCACCGTGCAACCCATCCGAATTGTAAAACCGGATGCCGCCATTTTGTTCTCGGATATCTTGGTAGTGCCAAGGGCGATGGGAATCCACGTGGAATTGAAAGACAATCTCGGGCCGATTATCCCGAATCCCATTCGCACGATGGAACAAGTCAATCAGGTTTTTGTGCCAAACATTCACGAAACTTTGGGTTACGTAATGGATGCCGTTAAACTCACCAAAGAAATGTTGAACGACGAAGTGCCGTTAATTGGTTTCGCCGGTTCACCCTGGACGATTTTTTGTTATGCGGTAGAAGGCAAAGGCTCTAAAAGTTTCGACACCGCCAAAGGATTTTGTTTCTCCAATCCGGTAGCGGCGCACAGTTTGTTGCAAAAAATCACCGACACGACCATTTTATACTTAAAAGAAAAAGTAAAAGCGGGTTGTAATGCCATTCAAATTTTCGATTCTTGGGGCGGCATGTTATCACCTGAAGATTACAAAGAGTTTTCTTGGCAATACATCAACCAAATCGTTGAAGCGTTAGCCGAAGATACGAAAGTCATTGTATTCGGAAAAGGCTGTTGGTTTGCGCTCAATGATATGGCCAAATCCAAAGCATCAGCCTTGGGCGTAGATTGGACTTGCTCGCCAAGAAATGCCCGTTATTTAACCGGTGGTAAAATCACTTTACAAGGTAATTTCGACCCAAGTCGTTTGTTATCGCCTATACCAACCATCAAAAAAATGGTACACCAAATGATAGACGAATTCGGCAAAGACAATTACATCGTAAACTTAGGCCACGGGATTTTACCCAATATTCCGGTAGACCACGCCAAAGCGTTTGTAGAAGCAGTGAAAGAATATAAATCATAGTAGCTAAGCAAAACTCAATCAGTTACTCAAAGATGAAAGACCAATTCTATCCCTACATCCAAAACCTTCAAGACCAAATCTGTGCCGCTTTGGAAACCGTTGATGGCGTAGCGAAATTCCGCGAAGACTTGTGGCAGCGACCGGAAGGCGGCGGTGGCAGAACTCGTGTGATTGAAAATGGAGACGTTTTCGAAAAAGGAGGCGTTAATATTTCTGCCGTTCACGGCAAATTGCCCGATACGATGCAAAAAATGTTCGGCGTAGGTGAAGCCGATTTTTTCGCTTGCGGACTAAGTTTGGTCATTCACCCCAAAAACCCAATGGTGCCGACAGTGCATGCCAATTGGCGCTACTTCGAAATGTATGATACTTCGACAGAGCTCAGCACAGGCTCACGGAAAGTAATCAATTCCTGGTTCGGTGGCGGACAGGATTTAACGCCGTATTACCTGTTTGAAGAAGATGCGAAACATTTTCACCAAACCTGTAAAACCGCTTGCGATAAGCATAACGCCGAGTTTTATCCGAAATACAAACAACAATGCGATGCTTATTTCTGGAACGCTCATAGAAATGAAGCCCGTGGTATCGGCGGTTTGTTCTTCGATTACTGCAAAGCCACAGAAACAATGAGTATGCAGGATTGGTACCATTTCGTAACCGAAGTTGGCAACAGTTTCTGCGAAGCCTATGTGCCGATAGTCGAAAGAAGAAAAGCATTACCATACACCGAAGCCCAACGCAACTGGCAGGAAATCCGCCGCGGGCGTTATGTGGAGTTCAATTTGGTACACGACAAAGGCACGTTATTCGGCTTAAAAACCAACGGTCGCATCGAATCGATTTTGATGAGTTTGCCACCACACGTGCAATGGGTGTACGACCATCATCCGGAAATTGGCAGCGAAGAAGAGAAATTAATTAAAGTATTGCAACAACCGATTAATTGGATAGTAGCGTGAGAATTGAAGATTGAAGATTAACGATTTTTGATTGCAGAAGTAATCAATAAATCAAATCTCAATTCAAATCATAAATTTACAATCGTTAATCATAAATCATAAATCAATATGTTTCCACTACAAAGAGGCAGAAGATTACGCGTTAACGAAAGCATTCGTTCGTTAGTCCGTGAAACTACTTTAAGTCCGGCCGATTTCATGTTTCCCATGTTCATCGCCGAAGGTGAAAATTACCAATCCGAAATTCCATCCATGCCGGGCATTTTCCGTCGTTCATTGGATTTAACCGTGGCAGAAGTGAAGGAATTATTCGCTTTAGGCATTCGCGCCGTGAATATTTATGTCAAAGTCGATGAAAGCCTCAAAGACAACACCGGTAAAGAAGCTTGGAATCCCAACGGCTTGATGCAACGCGCCATTCGTGAAATCAAAGCCGCTTGTCCGGAAATGATTGTCATGCCTGATGTAGCTTTAGATCCGTACTCGATATACGGTCACGATGGCATCATCGAAAATGGCGATATTGCCAACGATGCCACCAATGAAGCCTTAGTCAAAATGGCCGTTTCCCACGCCCAAGCCGGAGCCGATTTTGTTGCACCAAGTGATATGATGGACGGCCGCGTATTGCGTTTACGCCAAGGCTTAGATGCCGCAGGTTTTCAACAGGTTGGCATTATGAGTTATTCGGCCAAATATGCTTCTGCTTTTTACGGACCGTTCCGCGATGCGTTGGACAGTGCGCCAAGAGAAGCCGATGTAGTCGTGCCTAAAGACAAAAAAACCTACCAAATGGACTACGCCAACCGCATCGAAGCTGTAAAAGAAGCTTTAATGGATGTAGAAGAAGGCGCCGATATGGTGATGGTAAAACCCGGAATCGCGTACTTGGATATTGTTCGTGAAGTCAAAAACGCGGTCAATGTCCCCGTAACGGTGTTCCATGTTTCGGGCGAATACGCCATGATCAAAGCCGCAGCCGAAAGAGGTTGGCTCGACCACGACAAAATCATGATGGAGCAACTCATGTGTATCAAACGCGCCGGTGCCAGCTTGATTTCGACGTATTTTGCCAAAGAGGCCGCGATTTTATTGAACAAATAATGGCAATGGGATAAGACGAAATGTCGAACGAATGTCACACTGAGCTTGTCGAAGTGTTATTGTATCAAGAAGCGAAAGGTTCGGGATTTATCAGTTATCCCTATTCCCGCTTTCCGCTCTACTTCGTGCCGCTGCAATCGGGGCTAATTAGGATTTGTCTTGTATTTTTGTACACTATGAAAAAGATTTTTTTACTATTATTTGTCATCACCTTCGCTTCTTGTAAAAAGGAAGCTGAAGATAATTTCGGTCAACCCAAAACCGACAAAACCGCAGTAGCCGTTTCCGGGGAAGAACTGTTTTCCGGCAAAGGCACTTGTACGGCTTGTCATTTGCCCGACCAAAAAGTCATCGGACCAAGCATAGCCGAAATCGCCAAAACCTACAAAGAAAAAAACGGCAGCATCGTAGCCTTCCTCAAAGAAGAAGCCGAACCGATAGTTGATCCAAGCCAGTACGAAACCATGAAAACCAACTTCGCCATCACCAAAAAAATGAGCGATGCGGAATTAAAAGCTTTGGAAGAGTATATTCTTAGGTTTTCTAAATAAACTCTTTTGTCAGTTTCGGCATCCCGATTTATCGTGATGTATTCAGAACTTTAGTACCTTTAGCTCATGGAAACTGCTTTTATAGAATCGCCTTTAGGAATCACCAAAATTGTGGGTGATGCTAACGGTATTGCTGAAATATCAGTGTTGAGCGAAGGGAAAAAAACCAACAAAATTCCGGTAAACCTCAAGGAATGTGTTGCCCAACTGCAAGAATATTTCAGAGGGGAACGCAAGGAATTCGATTTCAAAATCAATCCGCAAGGCACCGATTTCCAACAAAAAGTTTGGCAAGAATTGTTGAACATCCCGTTTGGCAAAACGATGTCTTATCTCGATTTATCCAAAAAGTTAGGTGATGTCAAAGCCATTAGAGCGGTTGCTTCGGCTAATGGGAAAAACCCGTTGTGGATAGTCATTCCTTGTCATCGCGTTATCGGTACCGATGGTTCATTAACCGGTTATGCCGGCGGATTGTGGCGCAAAAAATGGTTGTTAGAACACGAAAGTCCAAACCAACAACAATCACTTTTTTAAGTATTTTTCTTTCATTTTTAAAATAAATCCGTACTTTTAAATCAGTTATTTCTTAAAAATTTGTCATGATTGAAAAAATACAACTCAACAATATTCTTTTTCTGGACATCGAAACCGTTCCCCAAGAAGACAATTTCAAGGCTTTAGATGAGGAGATGAAACTCCTTTGGGAACAAAAAACGCAATACCAAAGACGTGACGAATACACGCCGGAAGATTTTTATGAACGTGCAGGTATTTGGGCCGAGTTTGGTAAGATTGTTTGTATTTCTGTTGGGTATTTTGCCAATAAGAGCGACATTAGAAATTTCAGGGTAACTTCCTTTTTTGGCGAGGAAAAAAAGATTCTAAAGGATTTCGCGAATTTGTTAGATACCCATTTCAACGGCGCACAACATTTATTGTGCGGGCACAATGCCAAAGAATTCGACTTTCCGTTTATTGCCCGCCGGATGATTATCAACCAAATTGCCATTCCGAATAAGCTCAATCTATTCGGGAAAAAACCATGGGAAATTCCGCATTTGGACACTTTGGAATTATGGAAGTTTGGCGATTACAAGCATTTTACCTCTCTAAAACTATTAACCAAGATATTAGGCATTCCCTCTCCTAAAGGCGATATTGACGGTAGTCAAGTAGCACAAGTTTTTTATGTAGAAAAAGACATCGACAGAATTGTAACTTATTGTGAAAAAGATGTGATAGCAGTAGCCCAAATTTTTTTGCGACTCAGAAGAGAAGAGTTACTGGTTGAAGACGAGATTTTACACGTATAAAAAAGGAGGTCATTTTGACCTCCTTTTTTAATTTCTTTTCAAGACTATTTTCTTAGTTATACTTCCTGAGGCATTCTCAATCTGTATTAAATAAACACCCTCTTGGATACCTGTCAAACCTATAGTGTTTTCCACCTGATTGGTTTCTTGGGAGTAAACCATTCTTCCTTGTAAATCATAAACCGTTAGATTTGTTTTTTCATTCAAGGCAGGAATAACAATATTTATAACTCCTGAAGTTGGATTAGGATATACTTTAGTATCCAAAAGCGGATTATCGGTAACGTCCAGCAAAGAAGCTTGCACCCTACAGATATTAATGTTGAAATTTGTGATAGCACCTCCGTCCTCATTATATGGGTCTTCAACGCGCAAAATCCAAGTTCCGTCTGCAATCAGATTGTTTAAAACGCTCAAACTATCTACGGGAGCAATGCTACCGCTAATAGCCGGAGTGCCAACGCAAGTTGGAAAGGTTCCTGCATCATCATAAGTACAATCTATGTCATCCTCACCGGCACAAGCTTCTTGTTGTAAAACAATTACAGGACTACCCAAACTCGCCGGACCTTCCAACGTAATCGTAAGGTCTTGCACCCAAGTATGAGAGATGGCAACATTGACGTTAAGGTCTCCAATAGTATAGCCACCCGTTACAGTTACCGGGACAAACGCTTCTGAATTAGCTACTGCAGCAATAGTCGCATTGGAGTAATCAGTGGCTGTGAAATTTACATCGCAAAACAAATTACCGGTGGTAAAATCATAAGCCTGAGCACTAGTGATAGCAACACTGCCACAATTGTTCATAGGGATTACCCTCCAAAAGTAACGGGTGGCTTGACTTAAACCGCTAAGAGCAAATGAATTGGTGCTTGCAAAATTTTCTGCAACTAAACTTGAAAAGTTACTGAATTGGGATACTTGTACATGATAACCGGTAGCATTGGCTTGGGCAGCCCAATTCAAATTTACAGTGGTTGACAAGCCGTTCTGTCCATCAGTTGGTGAAGTAATAACAATAGGTTGAAGTGTAGCACTGTAAACTCGTAATGTTTTGTAGCGAATTTCAGTTTCTGTACCATTAAAACCACGAATGCCCACAAAATACTCACCCGGAGCTACATTTGATAACCCTGAAATAGTCATAGTTACCAAACCATTGGCACTCAATGAACTTGGTGAAAAAGTTGCGGTTGCACCAGCCGGTAAATTTACGGCTGAAAAACTGGTAGAGCCGGCACCATTCTGAGCATAATTGAAGGTGTAAGTGGCATTCTGTGTAGAACAAACTGTAGCGTCAGCAGAATTTGAATTCAAAGAAAATGCAGAAGTGATTCCGGTTACAACCAATGAGAATCTCTGGCTTCCAGTTGTTAAAGTGCCTTTATGGTTAACTGTAATTACATATTCTCCGGCGGGAGGAGTATCTATTTTAATCAACTCAACATTGTCAACATTATTGTCAGAAGTTCTTATGGCTGGACTTGTTGCGCTAACTAGTTTCCAAGGGTAATAAGTGGTGCCATTTCTTGTGATTCTGATATCCAAATCGTTCACCAAAACCGGTGTTGGATCATTGGGGCCATTAGCACCATTATAAATTGGTCCCGGTAAATCTGTCCAAGTGATGGAAGCCATAAGCGGTGTAGTTCCATTTGAATTTACAGTCATTGTATAACTTTGATGGTCATCCAGTTTTTCTTCTGAAACCCATGAAGTTAATCCATTGTTTGTTAAGGTTTCTGCAGCTTTTTTTGCATTTAATAAACCCCAGCCAAAAACACCATCAGGGCCAGCGACTCCTGCATCATCAGCAGTATGACAAGCCAATCCTTTTAATGTGGCCGCACGCATGAAGTTTGTAGTTAAGTTTCTGTAGTGCTGTTGCAATAATGTCAGTGTCCCTGCAACGTTTGGAGAAGCCATTGAGGTACCAGTCAAAGTAGCCGTAGCAGTATCACTTGAATTACTGGTTGAAATCAAACTTGTCCCATTTCCTGTAATATCCGGTTTGATACGCAAATCGTCAGTAGGTCCTTGACTACTGGAGGAATTAATACTTACAGCACTCGAAACAGTACCGTTCGCGGCAATATTAGCATCTAAACAATTGGCTACTACCAAGGTGTTTTTTGCAGTTTTATCTCCTACAAGTTTGTCGTAACCAAAAGCCATAGGTTCAGGGTTATCATTATTTGCACCATCATTTCCGGCCGACATTACGGGAAGAAAGTAAGGCGCATTGTAAGCCACATCATCCCATTCATTGGCGCCAAAAGTATATGATCCGATAAACCAAGCAGGCAAAGTAGTACCATTGTTTGTGATTGGGGTTCCATAAGAATGATTCGAGATTAGCATGCCGGATTGTGCTTCAGCAATAGCTTCAGAAACATCATCGTTCCAATCAAATGTTCTGGCGGAGGCTTCAGGAGCCATTCCTTTAACCGCTGCCGGGTTCGCAGCGGCTACCATAGTTCCGGTAACGTGAGTGGCGTGCTGTATAGTTCCTGAGCTTGTATTGTCGACTACGGTAACTCTTCCTCCAAATGCATTGTGGCTGGCTCTAACGTTTCCACCATCCCAAACTCTAACAGTCATTCCTTGCCCGTTTAGGGTTAACCCCATTCCGCCACCGGTGTTTAAAAAATTAGCACGGGTGGTTTTGGCAGCATTTACATTTTCTGTTGAATAGTATATAGGATAACCATCAGGAGTCAATCGCATTAATTCTAATATGTTGCCATCGTCTTTTGTTACAAACAAAGGCCAGCCTTTCGCAACAGCTTGTGCTCGGGCTTTTTCTTTTTCGGTTTTGGCCAATTTGCGGTAATAGGCTTCTTTCTCTTTTAATTTAGCCATATCATATTGAACAGTAATGGCTTTGATTTCTTCAGGGGTTTGTCCGTAAAGAGTTGAAGCAAAAAACATTAGTATCAATAAGGGGAGTAAATTGTGTTTCATGGTTTGTGGTCAAAAAATGGTATTTAATAAAGGCAACAAATATATAAATCTTAACGGATTCCTACTGATTTTTAGCAAATAATCATAAATAATTATAATTTGTTTAATAGTTCTTAATTTATAAAGACAGTTTACAATAAGTTTTTATAAAAAAATATTTACCCAAACGAAACAATTTTTTCCCTGCCTTTTCGAGAAATAGTATATTTACCAAAAAACAACATCATGGTTTTAAGTAGATTTTGGCTTGCCATTTTCGTGGCTTCTATTGCCTTTGTAATTTTTAGTTTATTTGCCGGTGACAGCTATTCGATAGATTATGTTTTGAACGGTAAAAAAGATGACCCGATTTTAATTTCGGAAAAATACTTAAACGATATCCCAAAGTTTATCCAAGACAGCATTCAAAAAAGTGAAGAAAAAACATTTGTTATCAATAGAGACACTTTGAACGCCGACACTACTTATGTCTATAAAAACCAAACCGTAAAAATTTACAGCGGTATTCAAAAATCGGATGGGTTGTTGCCAACGTGTAAAAACAGTTTACTCGATTTAATTATACCACTTATTGCTTACTTGGCCTTCTTTTGTGGGTTAATGGAATTGTTGATTGTTTCCGGTGCTGCCGAGAAATTGGCTAAAAAATTAAGTCCGGTTTTTGCTAAAGTTTTCCCTACAGTCCCTAAAAACCACGAATCCATATCTTACATGACCTTGAACTTTGCCGCCAATTTCCTCGGATTGGATTCTGCTGCCACGCCATTTGGGTTGAAAGCCATGCAAAGTTTACAGGAAATTAATCCTGAAAAAGAAAAAGCCAGCGACGCTCAAATCATGTTCATGTGCTTGCACGCTGCCGGGTTAACCTTAATTCCAACGTCCATTATAGGTTATCGCGCTGCTGAAAATGCCGCCAATCCGGCCGATGTGATGTTGCCGTGTATTATTACTTCCTTTATAGGAACCATAGCTGCCATGGTAATCGTTGGGATTCGCCAAAAAATTAATTTCAAAAGCGCTACTTTGATTGTAGCACTGATGACAGTAGTTTCCGCCATAGTTGGTTTGCTCTTTTACATTAATGGTTTGGATTTGGTAGGCAAAAACTTTTTTACAGCAAATCTTTCCGGTTTGATGTTAGTCGCCATTATTGCTTTCACTTTGGTTTTTTCTTTCATCAACGAGCAAAAGTTTGTAGCTAAAAGCACCACTATTTTCGATACTTTTGTAACAGGAGCTAATAACGGACTCCAAACCGGAGTTAAGATTTTCCCTTATGTAATGGGTATGTTGGTGGCCATTTCTTTCTTCAGAAACAGTGGTCTTTTTGAAATCATCAGCAATTGGATTTCTTTTGCGTTTTCTAACATTGGCGTGAGCAAGCAAATCACCGATTCATTACCGGTGGCCATGTTACGACCATTCAGTTCCGGCGGTTCTCGTGGCTTTATGATTGATGCGATGCGTAACTTTGGTCCGGATTCATTTACCGCGCGTTTGAGTTGTATTTTCCAATGCAGCGCCGAAACTACTTTCTACGTGATAGCCGTTTATTTTGGTTCGGTCAACATCAAAAACACCCGTTACACTTTGGGCACGATGCTCCTGGTTGATTTGATTTGTGTGATAACAGCCATTTTTGTGGCAAGTTGGTTTTTTTAAGAAACAACTACACCAATTTAGCAATTATTTAATTTCAGCTGTCACGCACTTTGCGTAACTTTACATTTCTAAAAACAAACACCAAATGGACTTTATATACCAAGATCCGTATCCTATTTTGAAAGACGATACGCAATACAAAAAAATCACTTCTGATTACGTAAAAACCGAACAATTAGGCGACAGAGAAATCCTAACCGTTGATCCTAAAGGATTGGAATTGTTGGCGCAAGAAGCCATGATAGACGTGTCATTCATGCTGCGTACTTCGCATTTACAAAAATTGGAAAACATTCTAAACGATCCGGAAGCTACTGATAATGACCGATTCGTAGCCTACAACTTATTACAAAATGCTGCAGTTGCGGTGGAAGGCGAATTACCATCGTGTCAAGATACCGGAACAGCCATTGTTTTGGCTAAGAAAGGGGAAAATGTTTACACCGGTGCAGACGATGCCGAATGGCTGTCGAAAGGGATTTTCAATTCCTACCAAATAAAGAATTTACGTTATTCTCAGATAGTACCAATTTCGATGTTTGAGGAGAAAAACTCCGGTTCTAATCTTCCGGCGCAAATTGATATTTATGCTAAAAAAGGCGCGAGTTATGAATTTTTGTTTTTGGCCAAAGGCGGCGGAAGTGCTAACAAAACTTTTCTGTACCAAAAAACCAAATCGCTGTTAAATGAGAAATCAATGGATGAATTCATCCGCGAAAAAATAAAAGACCTTGGTACTTCTGCTTGTCCGCCATATCACTTGGCCTTAGTGATTGGAGGTACTTCGGCTGAAGCCAACTTGGCTGCCGTAAAAAAAGCGTCAGCAGGTTATTTTGATAACTTACCAACGACCGGCAACATGGCCGGTCAGGCGTTTCGCGACTTAGAATGGGAGCAAAGGGTATTACAAATTTGCCAAGAAAGTGCTATAGGTGCTCAGTTTGGCGGTAAGTATTTTGCCCATGATGTCCGCGTTATTCGTTTGCCAAGACACGCTGCTTCTTGTCCGGTTGGCTTGGGCGTTTCATGTTCGGCCGATAGAAATATCAAAGCCAAAATTACCAAAGACGGTATTTTCTTGGAGCAGTTGGAAACCAATCCGCAACAGTTTCTACCGGCAGTGCCGCCGCATTTGGAAGCACCGGTGGAAATTGATTTGAACCGACCAATGAGCGAAATCTTGGCCGAGTTAAGCAAATATCCAATCAAAACCCGATTGAAATTAAACGGAACGGTAATCGTAGCCCGTGATATTGCCCACGCGAAAATCAAAGAATTACTAGATGCCGGAAAACCAATGCCGGAGTATTTCAAAAATCATCCGGTGTATTATGCCGGTCCGGCCAAAACGCCGGAAGGCATGCCTTCGGGTAGTTTCGGACCAACCACTGCTGGTCGAATGGATGTGTATGTGGACGAATTCCAAAGTCATGGCGGCAGCATGATTATGTTAGCCAAAGGCAATCGCAGTAAAGAGGTAATGAATGCTTGTAAAAAATACGGCGGCTTCTACTTAGGTTCCATTGGCGGACCGGCAGCTATTTTGGCCAAAGAGAATATTTTGAAAGTAGAAGTGGTGGATTTCGAAGAATTAGGCATGGAAGCTGTTCGCAAAATTACAGTGAAAGATTTCCCGGCGTTTATCATTACAGACGACAAAGGAAACGACTTCTTTGCTAATTTATAAGATGTTGTTCACCGAAACTTTTTCCGAATTCTACAGCCAAGTCAAAGACAGTTTGGCGGATGGTACTTTTGCCAAATTGACCTTGGCTAAAACCATTGGGGACACTGATTTGATGAACATTTATGTGCGTCCGATTGTTGAAGAAGAGGTTTTGAAATTAGAATTGAAGTACAAATTCCAAAGAGAAGAAATTGTCGAAATCCATACTATAGATTCGGCGTTTCCCAGATTGTTGGAGTTTATCAATAATCCGTTTTTGTCGGCCATATTGTTTACCACCGAATTTGATTTGGTTTACAAACTCAACAAAAAACGAGCCGTCAGCATCACCGAAGCCGCTCCAAGTTTTGCCCATGCTTCGCCGGTATTGTTGGAGTATTTAGATAAGTAACAGTAAATTTTAAATCATAAAAAAACCACAAGTTTCAACTGAAATTTGTGGTTTTGTTTTATGACAGGTTTTCGATTAAATCACCATTTCCGGAATATCGCCTTCAATGATTAATTCGGCTTCTGTTGAGGCAATAATGTGTTCTACCGAAACACCGGGCGCTCGTTCCAATAGCTTGAAACCTTTTGGTGTAATTTCCATAACAGCCAATTCGGTTACTACTTTTTTCACACAACCAACACCGGTTAACGGGAGTGTACATCTTTTTAGAATTTTGCTTTCACCGGCTTTGTTCACGTGCATCATGGCTACAATAATATTTTCAGCAGAAGCTACTAAATCCATAGCGCCGCCCATTCCTTTGACCATTTTACCCGGAATTTTCCAGTTGGCAATGTCACCGTTTTCGGCTACTTCCATAGCGCCTAAAATAGTCAAATCTACTTTCTGACTGCGGATCATGCCAAAACTGAAAGCCGAATCGAAGAAACTTGCGCCCGGTAAAGTGGTGATGGTTTGTTTTCCGGCGTTGATGACATCGGCGTCTTCTTCTCCTTCGAATGGGAATGGCCCCATCCCTAATACACCATTTTCAGATTGAAACTCCACTGAAATATCAGTCCGTACATAATTGGCCACCAAAGTCGGAATCCCGATACCGAGGTTTACAAAATAACCGTCTTTTACTTCTTTGGCTATTCTTTTTGCAATGTCGTTTTTATCTAAAGCCATGACTAATCTCTTTTACGGGTTGTACGTTGCTCAATTCTTTTCTCAAATTTTTCTCCTTTAAAGATGCGTTGCACCATGATGCCCGGAATGTGAATTTGGTTGGGATCGAGTGTTCCAACGGGAACCAATTCTTCTACTTCGGCAATGGTGATTTTGGCAGCACCGGCCATAGGCGCGTTGAAGTTGCGAGCCGTTCCTTTGAAAACCAGGTTGCCGGCTTCGTCACCTTTCCAAGCTTTTACGATGGAGAAATCGGCTTTATAGGCCAATTCCATGATGTGCATTTTGCCGTTGAATTCGCGGACTTCTTTGCCTTCTGCTACTTCGGTTCCGTAACCGGCAGGAGTAAAGAAAGCCGGAATTCCGGCTTGAGCCGCACGGCATTTTTCGGCTAAGGTTCCTTGTGGTGTGAGTTCTACTTCTAATTCGCCTGATAGCATTTGGCGTTCGAATTCGGCATTCTCTCCTACATAGGAAGAAATCATTTTTTTAATTTGTCGTTTTTGAAGCAGTAAGCCCAATCCGAAATCATCCACCCCGGCATTGTTGGAAATACAGGTTAGGTTGGTTGTCCCTTTTTTAACCAATTCGGCTATGCTGTTTTCGGGTATACCGCAAAGTCCGAAGCCGCCCAGCATGATGGTCATGCCATCTTCTATCCCTTGCAGCGCTTCTTGTACAGAGTTCACTTTTTTATTAATCATATGGATTGTAGTGTAGTTTGTGCCGTAAATTTAGGAATTTAATAGTGAATGCGGAAAATAAAAATCCCATCTACTAAAGGTAAATGGGATTTTGGTATGTATAGCCCCGATGGGAACGGCATCCTTTTATTGCTTTACATTTAAAGCTCTTTGATTGTGCTTAGCGTGACAAAGCAATAAAAGATACAGTGTACAGCGGGAATCAGCTCCTGAAAATTACATTTCAAATTCGTCTGTGCTTTGTTCTTCTTCCGGATTGTCTACGGCAGTCGAATCGGTTTCGGCTTTTGGTGGTGACCAACAATCGACCTTAATCGATAAGTTATCCGGTCGTTGGAACGGATCTTTAGAGATTTGCAGGTCTTTGTCTTCGTAACATTTTTTCATCATATAACCCCAAATCGGTAATGCAGCCGTGGCGCCTTGTCCGTAAGTAATGCCTTTGAAACGAGCGGAACGGTCTTCGCAACCTACCCAAACTCCGGTTACCAAATTTGGCACCATGCCGATAAACCAACCATCGGATTGGTTTTGAGAAGTTCCGGTTTTACCCGCAATTGGGTTGGTAAACATGTACGGATAGCCGGTCCAACGATTGTCACCGCTTCCGCCGCTTTGGGTACGCAAACGCACTCCGGAACCGCTTTCGGTAACCCCTTCGAGCAATTTGATTACGGCATAAGCGATGTCTTTGTTTAATACATCGTGCGTATCAGGTACTGGTTCGTAAAGTACGACACCGTTTTTATCTTCGATTCTGCTGATGAATTGCGGTTTGATGTAAACACCTTGGTTGGCAAAAGTACTATAGGCCGCAACCATATCTTCCACAGTGATTTCTACAGCTCCTAAAGCAATGGATGGTTGGTTTGGAATGTCTGCTTTTACCCCTAATTTTTTGGTCAATGCTGCAACAGATTCCGGTCCGGTTTTGTCAATTAATTTAGCCGAAACGGTATTGATAGACAAGGCCAACGCACGTTTTAAAGTCACCATACCGCGGTATTGGTGGTCGGAGTTTTTAGGTTCCCAATCTTCGGTTACATTGTGTCGCCCTTTGTGAATCATAAACGGACTGTCGATGATGGAATCACAAGGCGACATGCCCAACTGCTCTATGGCAGTGGCGTAAACAAACGGTTTGAAAGTCGAGCCCACTTGACGCGCTCCTTGCCCAACGTGGTCGTATTGGAAATATTTATAATCTATGCCACCAACCCAAGCCTTGATGTGACCGGTTTGCGGTTCCATCGACATTAATCCGGCTTGCAGGAAGTGTTTGTAGTAGCGAATAGAATCGCGCGGAGTCATGGTAGTGTCTATTTCTCCTTTCCAAGAGAAGATTTTCATTTTGGTTTTTACGTCGAAAGAAGCGATGATTTCCTCTTCGGTTTTATCCATGTCTTTCATCACACGCCAACGTTCTGAATTTTTCATGGCTTGCGTCATGATGCGATTGGTTTCTTCGTCGGTGATATTAACAAAAGGCGCATTTTTGTTTTCTTTTTGTTGGGCAAAAAACTCTTGTTGCAGGTTTTTCATGTGCGCTTGAACCGCTTCTTCGGCATGTTCCTGAATTTTGGAATCGATGGTAGTGTAAATTTTTAACCCATCGGAGTAAATATCCCAATCGCTGCCGTCCGGTTTTTTGTTTTCTTTGGCCCAGTTTTTCATGTATTCTCGAAGGTACTCACGGAAATAAGTCGCCGTTCCTTCTTTGTGACTTTCAGGGTGGAAATTGAGTACGATAGGTTTGATGGCTAAGGTATCTCTGGAAACTTTGGTCAATACTTTATTGCGAACCATTTGGTCTAATACCGTATTTCTTCGGTTTTTCACTTTTTCCAAACGACGTAGTGGATTGTAAAGCGAAGGGTTTTTCAGCATGCCCACAAACATAGCAGCTTCGTCTATGGTTAGGTCGCGTGGTTCTTTACCAAAGTATACTTTGGAAGCAGAACGAATACCCACGGCAGTATTCACAAAATCGGCTTTGTTTAAATACATGGCGATGATTTCGTTTTTGGTGTATTGGCGTTCCAGCTTTACAGCGATAATCCATTCTTTGGCTTTTTGAATCACACGGAAGAGGAAGAATTTTGATCCTTCACCGTGGAAAAGCAATTTGGCCAACTGTTGCGTTAATGTACTTGCCCCACCGCTTCTTCCTAATTGCAATGCGGCACCGAAAGTTCTTTTTGCATCAATCCCTGAGTGCTCATAAAAACGCTCATCTTCGGTAGCCACTAAGGCTTTTACCAAATGCGGCGGTAAGTCTTCATACTTGATTGGCGTACGGTTTTCGTTGTAAAATTTACCAATGGTTACACCGTCGGAGGAAATGATTTCGGTGGCTAAATTCGATTCGGGGTTTTCTAAGTCTTCAAATGACGGCATAGCGCCGAAAAAGCCCCAGGAAGCCAGGCAGAAAAACAAGACCATGGTTCCTAAACCATAGAAGAACAAACGCCAAAATTTCTTTTGGTAGTATTTAATGTCTTTAACTGTAGTGGTTTTATTTGTTTGTGCCATATTTTTTAGTCTGTAGATTCTATTCTGAAACCAACATCTGAGATACCGTTTAATGAAGTAACGCCTTCAATTTTACCGGTTTGTCTTAAAGCGTGTTTGATGTGAATTTTATATAAACCTTTTTGGGTAAAACTTACATTGTCTTTGTAGAACAACTTGTTTTCTTTGATGTCGGTAAAGCCATCTCCAAGAAGTGTGCCATCGGGATTGGTCATTTGGTATTCTAAAGTATCTACTTTTATTTGCTTGTTAGGCTGTTCCAATGACACAATCAAAAACAAATTGTTGAAAGGATAATCATCGTTATCTCGAACGTTTACATACAAATTGTATGTTTTTTTGGGATCCAATTGCGGCAAATCAAAAGACACTATACTGTCTTTATGCCATGATTTCCCTACGGATTGGTATTCGTCGAAAATCCTTTTTTTGTCGCAAGAGAGGAGCGAAAAAAAGATTAAAATAAAGAGAATACTACTTTTTATCTTCATTCTTTTTCTGGATTATATTTGGTTTTTTGCCTTGCGGTTTTTGCTTTTGTTTTGGTCTTTCGTTTGTGGCAGTATTTGCTGTAACATCCGAAGTTTTGGCTTTATTTCGGTTACGGTTTTTGTTTTTGTTCTTGCTTTTTCGAGGCTGGTCAAAGCGGGTTAAACTTTCTTGACCCATGGCATTATTGAAATCTTTTTCCGGTTCGGCTACCACTTCAACAGCAAAATCTTCTAAAGAACTTACCTTTTTTCCTTGTTTGTTTTGAGCGATAATTTCTTTGACTTGTTCTACATTCAAAACGTGCCAATTGGCAACATTGTCATAGTAAGCAAACCACATCAAGCCTTTAAAAATGTCCTGTTTCTGACAAGCAGCATCGCCTTTTTCGGTTTTGAGTTTGGTTTCAAAATCCGGAAAATCTTTTAAGGCGTCCATATAAGTATCTAACTCATAGTTCAAACAGCATTTCAATTTGCCGCATTGACCGGCTAATTTTTGCGGATTTAAAGATAGTTGTTGGTAGCGCGCTGCAGAAGTATTCACGCTTCTGAAATCGGTTAGCCAAGTAGAACAACACAATTCCCTTCCGCAAGAACCAATTCCGCCCAAACGAGATGCTTCCTGACGGAAACCAACTTGTTTCATTTCAATTCGGGTATTGAATTCTCGGGCGTAATCTTTAATTAACATTCTGAAATCCACACGATCATTGGCCGTGTAATAGAAGGTTACTTTAGAACCATCCCCTTGGAATTCTATATCAGAAATTTTCATTTCCAATTTGTGTGCAATAGCCAATTCTCGGGCTTTGACTTTCATCGGTTCTTCTTTGTCTCGCGAATCACTCCAAATGTCGATGTCTTTTTGAGATGCTTTTCGGTACACTTTCGGGATTTCAGGGCTGGTGTGATTCACCCCTTTTTTCTTCATTTGGATTTTAACCAATTCTCCGGTTAAAGTGACAATCCCAACATCGTGCCCGGGCGAAGCTTCCGTAGCCACGATATCGCCAATACTAAGCGTGAGTTTTTCGGTGTTGCGAAAAAATTCTTTTCTGCCGTTTTTAAAGCGCACTTCCACACAATCGAAAGGCGCTTCGCCGTTGGGCAAACTCATGTTCGCTAACCAATCGAAAACCGTTAATTTGTTGCAGCTATCGGTGCCGCAAGTCCCATTATTTTTGCATCCTTTTGGCGCACCGCCATCAGATGTTGAACAACTTGTACAAGCCATAATTTGTGTATAGGTATGTTGGTCGTCTCGTTATGCTAACGAGACTACTAATCATAAACGTTAAAAGTGTAAAGATATTGTTTTTTCAGTAAAAAACAGAACCCTAATTTTTAGGTTTCCTTTACCGTGATAATATGCACAGGACAAGCTTTTTGTGCCAATTCACAGTTTTCAACGATAGTATGGTCGGCCGATTTTAAAGTGTGAAATCCTTTGGCGTTGACCGATTTAAGCAATACCGATTTACCGTCTTTTTTCGACATTTGAAATTGTCCCGGCGCCATTTCCACACAGTAGTTGCAGCCTATACATTTGTCTCTTTGCAGGGTAACAATTACCATTAGTTTTCTACAATTTTATACATTTTGTCGGATAAACGAATACGGAACGGTACCTTTAAAGTACAACTGTCGCCTTTGGTGGCCTTTTCTAAAGCTAAATCATTTACCATCATGTCTTCCACTATCATTTCTTGTGCACCGGTACTTGGTCCGGTAATTAAAATTTTATCGCCTTTTTTGATATCGTAAGCTTCAATTTTGAATTCGGCCACATTCGATTTCGGGAAGTAATGCATGCCTTTGCCAATGTATACTTTTTTCTGCGTAGCACTCGAACCCGGATTGTCACTCCATTCGCCTAATTTCTGGCCCAAATAATAGCCGCTCCAAAAGCCGCGATTGTAAACAGTCGCAAGGGTTTCCATCCAAACAGCTACTTTTTCTTTGGTAAATGTCCCATCGTAGTAAGCATCAATGGCTTCGCGGTAGGTTTTGATGACGGTGGCGACATAATCGGCGGCGCGACCTCGACCTTCAATTTTCAATACTTTGATGCCGGAATCGATGACTTGATCTAAGAAATCTATCGTGCATAAGTCTTTTGGAGACATCATGTATTCGTTGTCGATTTCAATTTCGAAACCACTTTCTTGGTCTATTACCGTATATTTTTTGCGACAGTTTTGTTTGCAAGCGCCGCGATTGGCGGAAGAATTATGCGAATGCAAACTCAGGTAACATTTGCCCGAAACGGCCATGCACAAAGCACCGTGACCGAAAATTTCTATTTCCACCAAGTTTCCGCTCGGACCTTTGATTTGTTCTTTTTCGATGGCTTCGGTGATTTTCTTCACCTGACGCAAACTCAGCTCGCGCGACAATACGATGGTATCGGCAAACATGGCGTAAAACTTCACCGTTTCTATATTGGTGACATTTAATTGGGTTGAAATATGCACTTCTATACCCATCGTTCTGGCAGTCATAATTACCGCTTGGTCGGATGCGATAACCGCTGTAATTCCGGCTTCTTTGGCTTTAGTCAAAAGGGTTTTTACGATGGATAAATCGTGATCGTAAATAATCGTATTTAAGGTCAGATAAGTTCTGACGTTTTTTTCGTTGCAACGACGCGCAATTTCCGGTAAATCGTCTAAAACGAAATTTACCGTGGCACGTGCCCGCATGTTCAATTGTTCAACACCAAAATAAATCGAATCACAACCATTGTCTAATGCCGCTTGCAGTGATTCGAAGTTGCCGGCCGGAGCCATTAATTCAATACGTCCTGAAGTCGTCATTAGCTTAAGATTTTAAATAATTTGTCGGATAAACGAATGCGGAACGGCACTTCAAAAGTGACTTTATCACCGGCTTTTGCTGTGGTTTTTTCTTGTCCGTTGACCATCATCTTTTCCAATACCAATTCTTGGTTTCCGGTCGTTGGACCGCTAATTAGGATTTTGTCGCCCAGGTTTAATTCTTGGTTTTCCATCAAGAACAAGCCTACTCCTGCTTTAGTGTAGTAATGTTCGGCTTTGGCCACCAATACTTTTTTGACTTTGATTTTCTGGCGAATATCTTTCGTTTCTTGCGCTTTCGCCAAAGGAATATTTGGTAAATCGCCGGAGTGTTTGAAACGCAAATTCTCCGAACGGCCTTTGCGGAAGATTTTGTTGCCGACTTGCTTGCCGCGACGCAATTTTACTTGTTCGGCTAATGGTAAATGGGTGGTTTCCAAGCATTCATTAGAACAACAATTTTCCATCAACGCTTTACAATCGTCGCATTGGATAAATAACAAATGACAACCGTCGTTAGCGCAATTGGTGTGATTGTCGCAGGGTTTGCCACATTGGTGACATTGGGAAACGATATCATCAGTGATTCTTTCGCCTAATCTGTTATCGAAAACAAAGTTTTTACCGATGAATTTGCTCTCGAGGTTTTGCTCTTTAATTTGGCGCGCGTAGTTGATGATACCACCTTCCAATTGGAACACATTTTTAAAACCTTGGTGCTTGAAATAGGCCGAAGCTTTTTCACAACGAATGCCTCCGGTGCAATACATGACCAAGTTTTTGTCTTCTTTGAAATCTTTCAATTGCTCGTTGATGATTGGCAAACTCTCGCGGAAGGTTTCCACATCGGGTGTAATCGCATTTTTAAAATGACCAACTTCGCTTTCGTAGTGGTTTCTGAAATCGACTACAATGGTATTCGGGTCGTCTAAAATTTGGTTGAATTCGGCTGCGCCCAAGTGAACGCCTTTGTTGGTTACGTCAAAGGTTTCGTCGTTTAAGCCATCGGCTACAATTTTGTGGCGGACTTTTATCGTGAGTTTTAAAAACGAATGATCGTCGTGTTCTACGGCCACATTCAGGCGGATGCCTTGCATAAAATCATACACTTCCAAGGTGCCGCGAAAGGCTTCAAAGTTTTCGGCCGGCACACTCATTTGGGCATTGATACCTTCATGGGCTACGTAAATTCGGCCCAAAGCATCAAGTGCGTTCCAGGCAATAAACAATTCGTCTCTAAATTTTTTAGGATCTTCAATTTTAGCGTAGGTATAGAAAGACAACGTAAGGCGTTGTTGTCCGGCTTGGTCAATCAGCTCGGCTCTTTCTTCTGCGCTTAAGGTGTTATACAGTTGCATGCTATAAACGTTTAAGTGAGAATAGGTAAGAACTCTAAATGGAAGAATTCGCAGGCAAAGTTAACAAATTCCATCAATAAAAAAACCCAAACCATTTTGCAATAGTTTGGGCTTCTTTTCATAGCAATTTCTCCCTTTTTCATAGCATCTGAAAGTTAGACGCTTGGAAACGGAAAAGGTTGCGTCTGAAAAAATAAAAAGCCTTTCTAAAAAGAAAGGCTTGTGTTTTTTAGCAAAATTCTGCGTAAGCATCTTTAAGGTTTTCGGCTATCATTTCTGCCGGACGACCTTCAATGTGGTGACGCTCGAGCATGTGGACTAATTCGCCGTTTTTGAATAACGCCATACTTGGTGACGATGGCGGGAACGGGAACATTTCCTCTCTGGCAGCATCTACCGCTTCTTTGTCAACACCGGCAAAAACGGTGATTAAATGGTCCGGTTTTTTGGCACCGTCTAAACTCATTTTAGCTCCAGGACGCGCATTTCTCGCCGCACAACCGCAAACCGAGTTGATGACTACTAAGGTTGTTCCATCTGCTTTGATAGCGTTTTTCACATCTGCAGCAGTATATAATTCTTGAAAACCGGCTTCTGTTAATTCAGCACGCATCGGTAATACCATTTCTTCTGGATACATAATTTTTATTTTAAATATTTGATATTAAATATGAGATATAAAATCTGTTGCAAAGATAATGAGAATTCTAAACCGAAGTTTTAAAGAAATGATAAAGATTAACCATAGTAGTATAGGCTAAAAAAATCTTTTAAATAAAGCTTTTATAAACAGCCTTTTCGGGCAACGCCATATGACTTGTAAATCTTCGGCAAAGGAAGTTTCTTCGTCCAAAAACTTAAAGATAACCGCCGGATTTCCCTTTTGAAACATAGCCGAAAAAATGGTCGAACCCAAGTGGTTTTTTTGGTCTAAAATATCCAATAGCAGCAAATCGTAAAACCAGAACTTATCGATTTTGTGGAACTTTGTTAAGTCGTTTTCTTTCAACAAAAAGTCCGTTAAAGCTTTCGATTTTTTGATAGTACTTTTAAACGTATAACCCGTGCTGGCTTTGGTCCAACCGCCGGCAGCACCTATGTTCAGGATGTTTTTAGAATTGTTTTTCCAAAACGGATAACAAGTCATAGGAATATTGCCTTGTTCTTTTTCAACGATTTCGTAGGCTGTAATGCCTAACTTTTTGATATACATTTGAATTTCCGATTCGTATTCTTCCTTTGGCAACAAATTCTTGGAAAATAAAGTATACTCCAACAAAGCTTCGGTTTCAGAAGTAGGCAACACATACATGAATCGTGTATTGCCTCTCTGTTCCACCGAAAAATCCATGAAAGTCGCACAATCAGGGTTAAAAACAGGTTCTTTACTTTTGATAAACCAACCGATGAAATGTTGGTGCAGAAACGGGTATTTCGATTGACTATCAACTAAATTCGGACTAAAAATCGAATTAAAAATTTGGTTGCAAGTAAAGCTTTCAGCTTCGGTTTTAACCACACAATGGTTTCCTAATTCTTGAAAATCGAGCACTTTTTGGTTAAGGAAGGTGATGTTTTCTTCTTTGGAAATTAAGTCGAAAACACGCTTGTAAAAATCCAAGCCGTTCACCATTTTGTATTGGTACGGTTGGAGATTTAGGCATCTTTCAAACGATTCGTTTTTGAACCATGCGGCTTGCCATTTGGCAAAGGCTAAATCGTCAAACCATGTTTTATCATCCCAAAAACACCAAGTGCGGTCGTTGGTTTTTTTCGAATTTTCGTCGATTAGTAAAATGGTTTTGTCTTTGAATTTTCCGGACAGTACCATTTCATAAACGGTCATTAGTGCGGATAATCCGGCGCCGGTAAAGATGTAATGGTAGTGTTTCATAGTCAATTAGTGGTAACAAATATACTTGAATTATTTGTGCTTTGGTTCGTAAATTAATCGAAAGAAAGTGCTGAATCTCTCGTTTTCTCTTTTGATAGGAATACCGGTAACGATACCAATAAGCAGATTGTCGGCTATACCAACACGCATTTGCGGTCTGATGGTCATATCGAAATCGCTTTGCTGTAGCTGTTTGTTGAATTCTACTCCGATAAAATTTCGCGTACCGTCAATCATGTAATGAAAATTGGAGTTAATTTGCCAGAGCGAATGTATGTTTTGGCTTTTGAAATGTTGTTCCAATAATGGTCCGCTGTACAATAAAGTATGGAAATTTTGGCCCCATCGTTTTGCGGCAACAAAAAACGGATTGAAAATATTTCCGGTAAACACAGTTTCTTTTTTATAGTGGTTGAATTCATTCATTTCAAACTCGTGGATGTAGCCAATGGCGAGAGAAGTTTTGGCTTTTTCGGCCACTAAGAAAGTGTATTGCGTTGCCAGTTTTAGGCTGTTCAGTTTGCTTTGAGGTGCTAAAGTATTTTGTTCGGTTGGATAATAAAACGAGAACGGGAGTTCTATTTCAAAGCCCAATCGGTCTATTGGCGCCCATTCATATTCTACTAAAGCGTTGTAAATATCGTAACTTTTGTTGTCGGTGATGCCAAACCCGATGTTCCATTCTTTTTCCCCTTTTCGGGCACCTAAATCTCTGATTAAATCGATGTAAAGCGGTTCAGCGTGCAGCACTTTTGCGGGTTCTTTTATTGCCTCCACTTCATGGATATACAAACTGTCGAGTAAATTATTTTGAGCATACAAATTGGAGCAGGCCATTAACAGAAAAGCCCATAAAAAATGTTTCATGAATATAAGTTTAAATTTAACAATAATGAGTGGCTTTTAATTGGATTTTAAAAGCAAGAAATAGTTATTGTAATTTAAACTTCCGGTGGCGGATAAGTGTTTTCTGAAAATGATGATTTAATTTTTTGTGATTTCCACAAAAACACCGGATTTGAAAATGAGTGATGTTGCAATAAACAGGCTGCAATGGTTGATTGCAAAATGTAGTAATCTATTTGAAAGTTTTTTTTGATTGGTGAGTGTTGTTCGGTGTCGTTATCATCCAACTCTTGTATACCGTTTTCGAAATCAAGGATTTTTTCAACCACAATTTCAATTACACTTTCTTGGTCGTTAAAGGTTAAATCTTCCGTTTTGTTTGATAGTACATCCGGAGCGTCAACACTAATGTTAAGCAGGTATGCTGCTAACAAGAAGCACAGGATTTGGTTGATTTTAAAAGGACCCGATTGCAATATCATTCTACAAAAATAAGTGTAGACCAACTTTAAAGTTGTTTATTAAATGTTAATTAATAGACTGTATATCGCAATCCGAGAAACCCTCGAATTCCTTGATTGGGTGCATAAACATACGTGGGATCAAAAGTCAATGCATATGGATTTGACGGTGTGGCCATTACATTCCCATTAGCATCATAATCTACATTTTGATCAAAAGGATCTTCTGCACGGGCAATTAAAAACGGATTTCCTTTGTTGGGTGTCCAGTTTAAAATGTTTTTGATTCCCCCGTAAAGCTCAAAATTACGGAATTTTTTATAAGTAAATTGGATGTTTTGCAAACTCCAGGGTTGGGAATATTCGGCTCTCGGATCGAGCGGTCCTAAAAGTGGTAAGCGCATTGGTCCGTAAAGGTTTCCGGTGTAGTCGAGGGATAAATACCAATCGGGAATATCGTAAGAAATCGTCCAGTTGAAGCTGTATTTTTCGGTTAAAATTGGTCGGGATGTGATGCCGTTCTGTACGTTTTTCGGATCCATTACGGTAAAACCAATGATGGATTTGATGCCATAAGGCGAAACCCAATCGATATTGCCGCTAACACCAATTGTTTCGGAGTAGCCATTGAGATTTCGATAAATAATTTGGTTCGGATTGGTGTCGTAATCCGGAATGATTTGGTTGGTAAAATAAGTATACCAAGCCGACAATTCAAAGCCCAAGAACGAAGCGTCTTCGAAGCGGATTTTTTTGAGGTAATTCAGATTGACATTATACGATTTCTCAGGTGCCAGATTTTCGGTGATAATTACTTCTCGGGCTCCGGTGAGTGCTGCATGTTCTTCGGTGAAAAGATTTACAATTCGGAAGCCTGTACCGGCATTAATTCGGAACACATCATTGGGAGTTGGATTCCATTTGTAGGCGATGCGTGGTGTAAAAATACTGCCGTGATTGTTGTTGTAATCGTATCTTGAACCAAGTAGCAAATGGTGTTTTTCTGCCAACTTAATTTCGTCTTGCAGAAATACACTGTAAATATTCGACTTGTCTGCGTTAATTGTAGCGGAGGTATTGTCGTTGTAATATTGATGGCGAAAAGCAGCACCAAACAGTAAATTGTGACTCTTGAGTTTTTTATCCCAGGTATATTGCCCGAAACCAATTTTTTGTTGGGCCAAATACAAGGTCGTACCGTAAACCGAATTCTGGTCGTGTGACGTAGCCGAAAATGAAACAAACATGTTTTCTTTCACTGGCAGTTGGTATTTGCCCAGTAACTCGAAGCGAGTCGTGTAGATGCTTTCGCCGTAAACTTCATTGCCTCCTCGATAGCTTTTATTCCATTGCATTTCGCCGCCCCAACGGTCTTCGTAAAAAAATCGTCCGGCCAGGGTAAACTCCTTTTCACTTTTTCGATTGAAATTCCATTTGTTGAATACAGAAACTCTCTCTTGTAGGGTAACATCGGTGAAATTATCACGATTGTTGTCAATCGGGCTATTGTAATTGTAATAGTTGAGTCCGATTAAGGATTCGGCGGTTTGACCTATATTGGTTTTGAAACCCAAATCGACATTGTTTTCCAGCCAAGAAGTCGAAAAGACATCCGCGGTAAACAGAGGCGCATTTTTGGTTTTTTTGGTGATGATGTTGATTAATCCGCCCACGGCTTCGCTACCGTACAAACTGGAAGCCGGACCTTTGATAATTTCTATTCGGTCGATTAACGAATTCGGAATCCCCGACAATCCGTAAACCGTAGCAAGTGCGCTAACAATGGGCATGCCGTCAATAGTTACCATCGTATACGGGCCTTCCAAACCGTTGATGTGAATGTCGCCGGTATTGCAAATGTTGCAGTTGAGTTGCGGGCGAACACCATTCACGTTTTGTAAAGCTTCAAATACGTTGGAGGTTGGGTTTTTCTTTAAGAATGCAGTAGTATAAATTTCTACCGGAACCGGTGTTTCCAAACGCGAAACCGGTTTTAAAGTGCCCGAGATTACCACTTCTTCCAATGCTTCTGATTTTCCCTCAGACGGAATAGTGTCTTTTACTTGAGCAGGCAAAACAGAGAAATTCATAAAAACATAAACCAACAGCAACTTTTTCATTTGGCAAAATTTAAATTTAGACAAAACTAAAAATATCTTTTGACACATAAAAATAAATTGCTTTTCTTTGTGTTAAAATTACCATTGTCATGACGACCTCGGAAGAAAATTATTTGAAAGTCATTTATCATTTGTCACAAGTTTCACCCAAAGGCGTGAATACCAATGCTATTGCCGGTATGTTGGAAACCAAAGCGTCATCAGTGACAGATATGCTTAAAAAACTTTCGGATAAAGATTTGGTTTCCTATCAAAAATACCAAGGGGTAACTTTGACGGAAAAAGGCTTTTTATCGGCTAAAATGATTGTCAGAAAGCACCGTTTGTGGGAAGTTTTTTTGGTGGACAAGCTCCAGTTTTCTTGGGATGAAGTGCATGAGATTGCGGAAGAGTTAGAGCATATCCAGTCGATAGCATTAATCGACAAATTGGATGCTTTTTTAGGACATCCCGATTTTGATCCACACGGCGATCCGATTCCGAACCGACAAGGCGAAATTAAGAAGACCTCGAAACTGTTGTTATCTGAAGCTGAATTGAATCAAGAATACCAATGTGTTGGCGTGAAAGATTCGTCTTCCGAATTTTTAAAGTATCTCGACAAACAAAAAATTGCTTTGGGTTCTGTTTTCAAAGTCATTGAAAAAGAAAGTTTCGACGATACACTGACCGTTGAAATCAACGCACAAGAAAAAATCATCTCCAATAAAATTGCCAATAACTTATACGTTCAATAACTATGTACCAATCCATAATCGATTATTTTAGCAGTATTGACCCGATTTTAGCGGCTTTTTACGCGACCATGTTTACTTGGTTTTTGACCGCTTTGGGCGCTTCTTTTGTTTTCTTTTTTAAGAATATGAACCGAATTGTACTCGATGGTATGCTCGGTTTTACCGGTGGTGTGATGATTGCGGCCAGTTTCTGGAGTTTGCTCTCGCCGGCTATTGAAATGAGCGAAGGCGAAGGATTTGTAAAAGTGATTCCTGCAGCCGTTGGGTTTTTGTTAGGCGCTATGTTTATTTTCGGCTTAGACAAAATTTTGCCGCATTTGCACATCAACTTTAAAGAAACCGAAGGGATGAAATCGCCTTGGCAAAGAACGACTCTTTTGGTACTAGCTATCACATTACACAATATACCCGAAGGTTTAGCGGTTGGTGTACTTTTTGGCGGAGTAGCCGCGGGCATTCCGGAAGCTTCTATAGCCGGAGCTGTAACTTTAGCCATAGGTATCGGAATACAAAACTTTCCTGAAGGGATTGCGGTTTCCATGCCGTTACGCCGTATGGGCATGAGCCGATGGAAGAGTTTTATGTACGGTCAATCCTCAGCCATAGTTGAACCGATTGCCGGCGTTCTGGGTGCTGTGGCCGTAACCTTTTTCACGCCTTTATTGCCGTATGCTTTAGCTTTTGCTGCCGGAGCGATGATATTTGTGGTAGTTGAAGAAGTAATTCCTGAAACCCAACAAGATAAAAATACCGACATCGCCACTTTGGGCTTAATAGGCGGTTTTATCGTGATGATGACTTTGGATGTGGCTTTGGGTTAATGACAACCACAGTCGTCTTTGCCGCAGTTTTTCTTTGATTTTTTGTTTTTAAAAAGCGGTTTTATCAAAAAAAATACGGCCAGTCCAACAAGGCAATAGGTGATTATCGTTTGAAACATAGTATAAAAGTAAAAAGGTTTTCACCATAATGAAAACCTTTTTTGTATTAAAGTTTGGCGCCTACAGAAATATAGAAGGTTCTGCCTTCACCCGCTAAGATTCCGGGGCCGGGATAACCGCCGGCTCTTCGGGTGGCGTATTCTTCGTCTAACAAGTTATTGATACCGGCGCGAAGGTTATAGTTTTTCAAGAATTTGTATTCGGCTGAAAAATCAAACACTTGATACTCTTCTAATAAACCGGTCAAGCCGTTGGCTGATGGTGTTTTTGTGTTGTTAGCATCGGTAAAAATTTTACCCGACATGCGGTATTGTACTGTAGCCGATAGGTTGTTATTACCCCAAGAAAGACCAAAATTGTGAATGTATCTCGGTGCATTTTCCACACGGTTTCCGGATAAGTTACTTTCGGTAATGGTTACGTTTGGTGCGCTTCCGGTTGCGGTATACACTTTAAAATCGGTGTAACGACTGTCGATAAAACTCACCGACGCGAACAAATCTAAGTTACCGTATGGTTTTTCTACTTCAAAGAGACGGGTAATGTTTAAGTTAAAAAAGCCTTCAATTCCTTTGTTTACGGTTTCTCCCAAATTGGTTCTGTAAATGTAAGTGCCTTGTGTTGGGTCGTTGTTGACAAACTGACGCACTCCGCCAATTCGGTTGTTATAGCTCAAGTAGAATAAGCTGAAATCGAAGTTCAAATAGTTTTTATATGTACCTCTGAAGCCCAAATCGGCATTATATCCATCGGCATCTTTTAAGTTCGGATCGATAACATCGGTCACGGCCGGAGGCGTTAAATCGGAGAACAATACCGGACGATACGCTTGGGTTATGTTGGCGTAAACATTGGTGGTTCTGAATTTATATTCTAAGCCTAAACCAAATAAAGGTTGGTTTCTGGAGATGGTTTTATGAGGTAACGCTACTTCGTTGCCGCTGCTGATACCAAATCTTCCTTCGGCTTCCGATTTGATGTACTCGTAACGAACACCCGGAGTTATGCTGAATTTTTCGGTTACTTTGAATTGGTTTTCCGCAAATACGGCTACGTTTTCGGTGGTGAAATCTAAGTCGCGCGCAAATTCACCGTCTATAGACAAATCAAAATCGGATCCGGTGGTTCCCCTTCCTTCTTGTTTGCGTTCTGTATTCGCTTTGTACAAACGAACACCAAAAGCCAGATTGTTATCGATTTTACCCAATTTGTATTGGAATACGTTACGGTTTTCCAAACCAAAGTTTTTGTAGTAATCGCGGTCAACTCTTCGGTTGGCGTAATCGTTAGTTGCCGGATTGATAACATCTTCCACATTAGGCGCTGCAGTAAAACCAACACTGTTGCGTTCGCCTATAAGTCCGAATAACTTAGTGTCGGAAGTCAATCGCTCGCTGATTTTAGTTTCTAAGTGAACGGAGAATAGATTCCACGGCGTCCCAAACCAGTTTCTTTCTCTTAGCGACTGACGCGGATCATTGTCAAATTGCTCATCGGTTAAACCACCAGCTTGTTGCATTTTGTAATCCATATTGGTATATTCAGCCGAAAGCTTGGTGTCTTCTGTAAATTGGTATTCCACAAAAGCATGAGTGTTTCTAACAGTGTATTCGCTGTTTTCCTTCCAGCCATCGCCACTGCGAGAATGATTGTATACATAATAAGAGAACTTTTTGTATTTACCGCCAAGGGCATTGTAGCTACTCATCAAACCATAGCTTCCCACGGTATTTTGAGTTTCGAAAGAGAATTTTTTCTTGGTTTCTCTTTTTAAAACATAATTTAAAGTACCGCCAAACTGTGGTCCGAATTGCAACGAAGCACCGCCGCGAACCAAGCTGATGGTTTCAACAGCTTCCAATGGCGGATTGTAATATGCTTCCGGATAACCGAAGACATCAGAAGAAATATCATAACCGTTTTGACGGGTGTTAAGTTCCCAACTTCTATTCGGACTTAAGCCACGAACACCAACGTTGATTTGAATACCGGAACCATCGTTTTCCCATACCGTTACACCCGGAATACGGGCAAAAATTTCACGGGCGTTGTTATTGGTTAAGTTTCCGTTGATGTTGGACAATTTTAAGACTTCATTCTTTTTTCCTGAAAACAATACATTGTCTTTGGTTTCAGGCATTCTTTCGGGACTTTGCTGTTTCGGAATGATGATAACCGGAGCTAATCTTTTAACGGTATCGTTGGTTTCGGTTTCAAACTGGTCTTGGGCTTTTACAGAGTAGGTTGCTAACAGAGAGATGAGCAAAAAGGAAAAACGTCGCATTTTTATTTAGATTAAATCAACGCAGCAAAGATACTTTGTATTTTTATTTAGACAAAATATAAATAATAAATTTTTTCGATTTATTTTTAATCAAAAACGGAATACTTTTAACTCAATAATTGATAGGCAATTAGGGAAGACAAATAGGCAACACCACTCATAAAAACCAACTGTATAACAGGCCATTTCCAGCTGTTGGTTTCTCTTTTTACAATGGCTAACGTGCTGATACATTGCATAGCAAAAGCGTAAAAAAGTAAGAGAGAAACACCGGTAGCAAAGTTGAAGACTTTTTTGCCGTCCGGACGAATTTCAGCGTTCATGCGGTTTTTGATAGTGGTTTCTTCATCGCTATGGCTGCCCACACTGTAAATGGTGGCTAAAGTTCCCACAAATACTTCTCGCGCAGCAAAAGAGCTTACCACAGCGATTCCGATTTTCCAATCGTAACCCAAAGGTTCGATAACCGGTTCGATAGATTTCCCCATAATACCGATGTAGGAGTTCTCTAATTTGTGGGCGCTGATTTGGTCGTTGAGGTATGCTACATCATCCAAACGATTTTCCGATTTGACTTTTTTGATAACCAAGCTTTCTGCGTTGTCAAAGCCTTTGGCCGGACCGTGAGACCCTAAAAACCACAAAATAACCGATAAGGTGAGTATGATTTTTCCGGCGCCTAATACAAATGATTTGGTTTTTTCCACCACATTGATGGCTACATTTTTAAACAACGGCAATTTGTAGTTTGGCATTTCTACTACAAAATATGATTTGGTTTTGAGGTCGAGTATTTTATTTAAAAGATAAGCCGAAAAAATCGCCATTCCAAAGCCAAGCAAGTACAGCAACATTAGTGTTGCACCTTGTAAACTAAAAATGCCCAATACCCTTTTTTCCGGAATGATTAACGCAATCAAAATGGCATAAACCGGTAAGCGTGCGGAGCAAGTGATGAAAGGAGTAACCAGTATGGTAATTAATCGTTCTTTCCAATTTTCGATGTTTCGGGCACTCATAATGGCCGGAATCGCACAAGCCGTACCCGAAATCAAGGGCACTACACTTTTTCCGGATAGTCCGTAGCGACGCATGATTTTGTCCATTAAAAACACCACGCGGCTCATATATCCGCTTTCTTCCAGGACCGAAATAAACAAAAACAAGAAGGCAATTTGCGGGATGAAAATCACGATACCGCCAATGCCCGGAATAATTCCTTCACTAATCAAATTAGTCAGTTCGCCCGTGGCCATATTTGTTTTGGTGTAATTGGCCAAATTGGCAAAAGTACTGTCAATATATTCCATCGGAACACTCGACCAATCAAAAATAGACTGGAAAATCAAGAATAAAATCCCAAAGAAAATTGCATAACCAAAAACTTTATGCGTAAGAATTTTGTCGAGCTTGAGTCGCCAATCTGATGCGATTGATAAATCTATGTTTTGACCAACTTTGAGAGTGTCGTTGATAAACTGATACCTTTTGATGGTTTCTTTTTGTTGTAAACGTTTTAAATCGGCATGTGATTTAGAAAAAGAACTCTGAATTTCTTTTCGTTCTAAATTCAAGAAATTTACATCTTGTGTAATTACCAACCATAGCTTGTACAACAATTGATCAGGAAAAGCATTGCGGAGTTTGTTGAAATACTCAGGGTCAATTCCGGAAGCATTTAAACAAGGCTCTGTTGAAAGGTTTTTGTAATCAACAATTGCCTTTTTTAATTCTTCTATTCCGTTGCCTTTTCGAGTACTAACCAAAACAATCTTGGTTTTTAGTTGTTCTTCCAAAAACGGAATGTCTAAGGAAATACCCTTTGCTTTCATTCGGTCAATCATATTAATGACCAAAATGGTAGGAATCTCTAAATCTTTGATTTGGGTGAAGAGCAACAAATTTCGTTTCAAATTTTCTACATCCGTTACTACTACTGCCACATCCGGAAAGAGTTTGTCGTTTTTGTTCAACAACAATTCAATCACCACATTTTCATCTATTGAGCTGGCATTCAAACTGTAAGTTCCGGGCAAATCTAAAATGTTGGCCTTAATATTGTTGGGAAGCCTGCAAAATCCAATTTTTTTATCTACTGTAATGCCCGGATAATTTCCAACTTGTTGGTTTAAACCGGTCAGTTCATTAAAGACAGAGGTTTTTCCTGTATTGGGATTTCCGATAAGTGCTACGTTGATATTTTGGAGGCTCATGTTTTTAAGGTTCGAGGATTTCTACTTCAATTTCATGAGCGGTTTCTTTTCGAATGGCCAAATGGGAACCGTTGTTTACATTAAGGTAAATAGGATCGCCGAGCGGTGCAATTTGAATAATTTCCAACTCATTGTCGGGCAAGCAGCCCATTTCCAATAGTTTCAATGGAATTTTATCCAAATCGACGTGAGTGATGATGGCTTTGTCTCCTATTTTTAATAAATCAACGGTGGTTTTCAATGCTTATTTAGATTGAATTAAGATTACAAAAGTAGCGATAAAAAAAGAAAACAGAATGATAAATATCAGTTTAACTAATTTTTATCTTCTGTTAACAGCCATTGAATGTCTTCAATTAACTTTTTAACTTCTTCTTTCTTCGTGCCGTCATAAAAACCGCGAACGCGTCTTTCGGCATCCACTAACACAAAATTTTCGGTGTGTACCATATCGTATAATTCTTCCGGTTTTCCGAGTTTAACCGCCAAATATGATTTACGTGCCATGCTGTAAATGTCTTTTTTGTCGCCGGTAACCAAGTTCCATTTAGAATCGATTACACCTTTCTCTAAGGCATATTTTTTCAACACCGGAACGCTGTCAATTTCAGGAGTAACGGTGTGAGATAGAATCATCACTTTAGGGTTATTGGCAAATGCTTTTTGAACATCAATCATGTTGGTGGTCATAATAGGACAGATAGAACCGCAAGTGGTGAAAAAGAAATCGGCTACATAAATCTTGCCCTCATAATCTTTTTGGGTGATGGTTTTTCCGTTTTGATTGGTAAAAGAAAAGTCGGCTATAGTGTGGTATTTTGCCACAAACTGAACTGTGCTGTCCACCAATTCCGGATTCACATCGGCCGGATTGTAAATCGGTAAGGTCTTTTGAGGTTTTAAAGCGTTGTAAAACAAGGAAACTGTTACTATGGAAAACAGTATAAATGTGATGATTAAAATCCGGTATTTTTTGATAAAATCCAACATTTGGTTTTTTTGACAAAAGTACAAAAGCACCATCATAATTGTAACGATAAACAGCTAATCAACACTTATAATTTTGTTAAAAAATCGATTGTAACATCATAATCGGTAAATTTGTAAGTCTAACTTATTCTAAACCTATGAAAAAAAATACTATTGCTAAAGTAGCGATGCTGGCTTTGGTTACACTAAGTACTGCTTCGCTGAATGCTCAGGAAAAAAAACCGGGTATCGATTTGTCGTTAATGGATAAATCTGTTCGACCAAACGATGATTTTTTCAACTTTGTCAACGGAACTTGGGTAAAGAACACCGAGATTCCGGCTGATCGTACCCGTTGGGGAAGCTTTGACGAATTGCGTCAAAAAACCGACATTGATGCCTTAAATATCTTGGAAGAAGCGGCTAAAAATCCGGCTTATAAATCCAATACCGATCAAGGCAAGGCCATCAATTTGTACCGCACCATTATGGATACTGTGGCCCGAAACAAAGCGGGAATCAAACCTTTAAAACCGTATTTGGATAAAATCAACAAAGTAAAGTCGGTGGCCGATTTGCAAAAATTAATGCTCGAAATGGCTCCGAAAGGCGGCATAGGATTCTTTGGCGTTGGGGTTGGTACTGATGCTAAAAACAGCAACCGCAACGTGGTGAATGTTGGTCCCGGTTCTTTAGGATTACCTGACAGAGATTACTATGTGTCTGATGATGCTGATTCTAAAGAAAAAAGACAGAAATATGTAGCGCACGTTGCCAGGATGTTGGCTTTCTTAGGTGAAAAACCGCAAGTAGCTCAGAAAAATGCCGAGAATATTTTGGCCCTTGAAATTGCCATGTCCAAACCAAGATTGGACAGAGTGGAGCGCAGAGACCGTAGAAAAACATATAACCCAATGACGGTAGCAGAATTGCAAAAATTAACGCCGGCCATACAATGGGAAAGTTATATTACCGGTTTAGGATTGCCAAAAGTGGACACGGTAATTGTGTCGCAACCGCGTTATATGGAAGCTTTGCAAAAAATATTTACCGAAAACAAATTGGAAGATTGGAAAGCTTACATGCGTTGGACTTTACTCAATGACGCTGCCGGAAAATTATCGACCGAATTAGAAACGGCCAATTGGGAATTTTACAGCAAAACCTTAAGCGGTGCCATCAAACAACGTCCTCGTAAAGAAAGAGCGTTGCAAGTCATTAACGGCGCTACCGGTGAAGCTTTAGGAAAATTGTACGTGGAAAAAATGTTCCCTGCCGAAGCCAAAACCAAAGCCGCGAATATGATTAGAAACGTAATCAAGGCTTATGAAATCCGCATCAACAATTTGACTTGGATGTCGCCTCAAACCAAATTAAGCGCTATCGAGAAATTGAACAAGATGACGATTAAAATAGGTTATCCTGATAAGTGGAAAGACTATTCGGCACTCGCCATCCAAAGTCCGGAAGAAGGCGGCAGCTATTTTGACAACGCTATGAACATTTCGAATTGGAGTTTCAAAAGAAATATTGAAAAAATGGGCAAACCGGTAGACAAAACCGAATGGGGCATGTCGCCACAAACCGTAAACGCTTATTTCAATCCATCGAATAACGAAATCGTATTCCCTGCTGCCATTTTGCAACCGCCGTTTTACGATTACAAGGCCGATGAAGCGGTAAATTATGGTGGCATTGGTGCCGTTATCGGTCACGAAATCTCCCATGGTTTTGACGATTCAGGCTCAAGATACAATGCCGACGGAAACTTGGTAAACTGGTGGACGGATGAAGATTTAAAACAATTCACGGCTTTAGGAACCGCTTTGGCCGACCAATATTCGGCTTTAGAGCCATTACCCGGAACCAAAGTAGACGGGAAGTTTACCTTAGGAGAAAATATTGGTGATTTAGGTGGCATTAATGCGGCTTACGACGGTTTGCAATTGTATTTAAAAGAGAACGGCAATCCGGGCTTGATTGACGGTTTTACGCCGGAACAACGTTTGTTTATTTCTTGGGCTACTATTTGGAGAAGCAAAATGCGAGATGAAGCGATTAAAAATCAAGTGAAAACCGATCCGCATTCGCCGGGAATGTACCGCGCTTATGTGCCTTTGTTGAACTTGGATACTTTCCACCAAGCGTTTAACATACAACCCGGAGACGGCATGTATTTAGAACCTTCCAAAAGAGTTAAGATTTGGTAAAAAAACAGAAAACCTCAAGTTACAGCTTGAGGTTTTTTTATACTTGTTGCTTCAATTTTATAAGTCTGTGTGCTTAAAAGTGTAATCCAAAATAGTGGTGATTTTGTCACTTACAATGGTTTTTCCAACAGTAGGCTTGCTTTCGTCAAATTCCGGCAAAGGCAACCCTAATGCTGCCGCTTTTTGGGTGTAATAATCTTTTCGGGTTGGATGGAAAGGTGCTACAGCATTGAACACTTCGCCTTTAGTATTTTGGGCAATGACTGCTTCGATAATGCCTATACAATCGTTTTGATGGATTAAATTAATCGGCGCCTCGGGGTTTTCCAGGTTTTTTCTGCCGGCTAAAAAATGTATCGGATGTCGGTTTTCACCTATTAATCCGCCAAAGCGAATCACGGTGGTTTGAAAGTTGGTGTTGGCTTGCAACAATTTTTCGGTAGCTAATAATTGCCTGCCGCTTTCGGTATCGGGTTCGGGTTGACTGTTTTCGGTCACGATGGTATTGTCATCGGCATACACAGAAGTCGAACTGATAAACACCACATGATTGATGGTCGATTGTGCTATAAAAGGAACAAGCGTCGCTATTTTCGCCACAAAATTTTCCGCAACATCACCTCTAAGTTTCGGTGGAATATCAATAATTAAAATTTCGGATTCTGATAAAAAAGCTTCCATGTTGCCATTGACTTCATTTTCCGTTAATCGAATAGAATAGGCTTGGATGTTGGCCGACTCCAAAACGGCTAATTTTGCTTCGGAAGTGGTAGAACCTTTTACCGGAAATCCTTTATTTATGATTGATTTCGCGAGCGGCAATCCCAACCAACCACAACCTAAGATACTGATTTTTTTCATGGACGCAGCGTGTCGTTGGTTGCCGAAGTACTGTCTCTGAGCCAATTGCGTCGGTGATTAGGTATTAGTGCTGTTACCGGTTTTGCGGAGGCTTTCACCTTTTGGCGAATCATCACGGCATCGTTGAGTACAAATGGCGTTGGAATCATCCAACTTTTTCTTTTGGCGACACTGAATTGTGGATTGGTTAGCAAATCAAAAGAACTTTCCACCAAATCTAAATCGAGTTTTTGGTTGGCCGGAATGGAAAATTCGAGTTCCAGCGGAATATTATCTACCACGTAATAACTCAGCAATTTGCCGTCGGTTTTGCCCGAAATATTGCTTTTAAATTCAATTGCCGTAACACCATTGGCTTTAAAATTGTGAATCGTGATGCCTTTATTGTTGAAGATATCGTAACGGTTTACGGTTCGGTTCGGTGAAATTTTGATGCGGTACAAGTGTTGGTTGCCTTTGATGGTGTCGCGTAAAAATTCGATGGTCGGTTGGGCGATGTTCTTCATCGGTGCTTCGGCCATAAACGTAAATTCGGAACCATATTTACTGTACAACTTGTTGGTGTTTAAGGGTTTTCCACTCTTCGGATTATCGCCTAAATAGGCTTTCGTCCATTCGTCCAAATTCACATCATATGTGGTCCAATAGGCTTTGTTGGTGTCTGTATCCAACGCATAGACCAAACTGTTGGGCTTGGCTTTGCCGTAAGTGTAACCCGATTCCTGATGGGCTTTAATGAACAATCCGATGGCTAATAGAATAAAAAGTGTCGCCCAAATCCCTTTCTTTTCATACGAGCCGAAAATAGGCAGTAAAAGCGCAAAAGTCAGTACCGTTAAAATCGAAGTCCCAAACATCACTTTCAACCCTAAGCCAATCGGGAACATCATAATTAGTGGTGTCAGTATGAGTAAGGTTGGCACGGCCAAAATAACGTTTAACAGCCAATTGGTTTTTTGCGTCAAAACATAGTAGCCCAGCATTAAAGCTGACGATAATACCGGTAAAATCATAAATCCGGCACCTTTCAGTTTTAAAGCGATTCCAATATTGATGAGTAACCAAATGAATAATGGTGCGATCAGTTGGTTCATTTCGGGATGGCGTTTGCTTTTGTTTTGGTAAAAGAGAAAGCAAATGCCGAGGGTTAAGCAGGTAAAAGCATAACAATAGTCTTGTCCGTTATAAGTAAATCCTTGAAGAATATCTTGGTATTCCGGATAAAAATTTAGCAGTAATTTCCATCCAACATACGTAATCAGAGCAGTAGTGATGATGGCTGAAAAAAGCGGAATAAATCCTTTAATGATTTCATCAATTCGAAGGACTTGTTTGCCCAAACCGATAAATACAAAAAGGATAAGCAATACAAAACCAACTATCAACATAGGGAAAATCCAAGCAAATGGATAGCTTATAAAACCAAACGGAACATTAAAATAGACATAGTCTTCAGCGGTGTTTAAATCATTCAAATCGGCATTAGCAAAATGATTTAAAAGCGGGACTAAATACGTTCCTTGGTGCGCCAGTGTTTTTGGGTCTAAATGTTCAAACCGGTCCTGAGAAGTATGATAATCATAATGACTGTCGATAAAAGCAAAATTAAAACCTTGGATTTTTTCGGTTTCTCTGAAAACAGTCAAATCGGTGTCGTTGGGCAACATTTTATAGATGCTGTACATCAAAGAGTTGGTCACCGGATAAGTAACGTTTCCTTGGTCAAAAGCATTCACTAATTTTCCATTACCTTGGTTGGTTTCCATCAGCATATAGCTTGGACCTGATGAACCTCGGGCTTCAAAATTGAGTACCAAACCGACTTCTTTAGCCCATTGGTGCCGGGTTACAAATAAGGCAGCTCCGTTTAGCCCAACTTCTTCCGCATCGCTAAATAAAATTATGATGTCATTTTTGTTAGTGGATTTGTTATGTAAAAACGCCCGGACACTTTCAATAATTGTGGCCACACCCGATGCGTCATCGCTGGCGCCGTGCGAAAAGGAATGTGGCGCACTATCGTAGTGAGAAAGCAACAGTAAGGCTTTGGAATTCGAACTCCCTTTAATCTTGGCTAAAATGTTGGTCGATTTTACCAAAGTTCCTTTTTCAGTCATGGTAAAACCTTCTTGCAGCTTGGTTTCTAAGCCCAAATTTTGCAGTTCTTTTTGCAGATAGTTGGCAACCACTTTATGATTTTGTGACCCTACAAAATGAGGTTTGGTCGCTATTTTCTTTACAATATCAAGGGCTCTTTTGGTAGAAAATTCTGAGAGCGGAGCTTCTGTGGTGTCATAGCTTTGAGGCATCATAAAGTAGAAAATACCGCTCAGTATTCCCACTAAAAACAAAAAGCTAAACAGTGAAGGTTGGTTGTTTTTCATTGTTGGTTAGTTGTTTGTTTTTCTCTCTTAAGCTGTTTTTTAGTGAGCGTAAGAAGTAAAATACAAGGTAAATGTACTAAATATCTTTTTTGACCAACACATAAAAATCATTCTCAACAGCCATATAGCCCTGATCGTAAATAAAATAGTAAGTATTCCCGTTTTTTGTGGTTCGGATATTGGTCAAATAATCAAAATCGAAACCTTTGTTAAGGAGTTTTAGTCGCGTTGTCTTAGATTTTCCCTCTGAGTTTAGTTCAACCAAGATGCGGTAGTTTCTTCGCAATTTGTTGTTGGTGTTTCGCATGTAGTTATTGCTGTCTTTGTTGATTTTGTTGTTAAAGGCATTTCTACAAGCGTCACCACAAAATTTTTTGTCTTCTCTACCTACTATTTTCTCGCCACATTCTAAGCAATTTTTTTCCATGACAGAATGGTTTAAATATTAAAAAAGTACATAAAATCTTATAGAATCAATTCAAATGTACGAAAAGTATTTCTATTTACAAACGAGTGCAAATAATTACAGTCGAAAGTAAACGGTAATAAACCGACTGTTTTTCACTGTGATTAGCAACTTTGTATCGTTGGAAATCAAAGCGAATTCCGATACAGAAAATAGTGCATAACAATAACATTAAATTTTAAATGCCATGAATGCCATGAGAAACAAAGTACAATTAATTGGTCACGTAGGGCAAGAGCCTGAAGTAAAAGACCTTGAAGGTGGAAAAAAAGTAGCCAATCTTACCCTGGCTACCAACGATTACTACACCAATGATAAAGGCGAGAAAGTTGAAAATACCGAGTGGCACAGAGTATCCGCTTGGGGCAAGACAGCCGAAATCATTGAAAAGTATGTAGTCAAAGGGAAAGAAATAGCTATTGAAGGTAAACTTACCCACAGAAGCTATGAGGATAAAGACGGCGCTAAGCGTTATGTGACCGAAGTAGTTGCAAATGACATTTTGTTGTTAGGGAAATAAAGTGTCTTCTTTTGACTTCCTCATTTTATTTTTGAAATGAGGAATGTCAGAGGATTTTGTTTATTGAACTTAAAAAAATGAATGTCAAGGTTTTTAATCTCAGACTGGCAAAAGAGTTTTGTCAAGATGATCAAGTAAAGATGAATACTTTTTTAGAGGATGTTGAGGTGAAGTTAACCTCTACTAATTTTGTTACTACTGCTACTGTTGATTATTGGTCGGTTGTAATTTTTTACACTCTGAAAAAACCTCAAAAGGAGAGAGTAAAAACAAATTTTTTAGTTGAAGAATTATCACCTCAAGAAGAACGGGTTTTTCAAGCTTTAAAATTGTGGAGAAATAATTTGGCTAAAAAATTAGAATGGTCCTCTTTTCGGGTTTGCCACAATGCTCATTTAATGGCGGTAGCAAAATCTAATCCCAAAACTATTGAGGAGCTCGAATTGGTTCTCGGTTTCGGAAAGACCAGAACGGAAAAATACGGAGAAGCCATATTGACTGTATTGCATTCGGTTTAGCGGTTGTATGTGGTTTAGTAAAACGACAGGATGGGAATTATGTCGCTTTTCTGTTTATAGCTTTCTTAAAAATTTAACGATAAAAATAGAAAGTTGTCAACACGAAAACGTTTTCGATGATGATTTGAAAACGACAGAAGATTTTGATAGGATTAATTTGTTTACATTTATTTAACGGTAACTGTCAAAATAACCTTGAAAATGAATCAATTAAGATCAATATTGGTTTTAGCTTTTCTTTATTTAAACCTTGGTTTTGGTTTGGCACAAGTTGGTATTAATACTGCTACACCTTTGAGTACATTAGATATCAATGGTAACTTATCTGTTAAAACTGTTACCCTCAATGGCAGCAGTTCGGCAACATTAATAGATGACGGTGTTTATATTTCTATAGTGCCGTTGGCAACAGATCAAGAGTTCAGATTACCCAATCCGGTTAGTTTCCCGGGAAGGATTTATGTGGTAAGAAATATTCAAAACAGTATTACGGCTAAGCTTACAACCGCTGCGGGACTACTATTTCCTAAAGGATCCACCACCGGTAGCACCGAAATTTATATGTATGAAGGGAATAAAAGGACGGTGATAGTGATTAGTGATGGTTTAAATTGGACCTATTTTGAATAAAAAAAGCCTTCTAATCTTGAAGGCTTTTTAGTTTATTGAGCTTTTTAAGAACATCAAACATCGGACATTTTTTACATCTTTTATCTTCAGATTTCTTATATTTTTCACAACACTCCGTTTTACAATCATTTGAAATCAAGAGTGTTTTAAGGAGCAGTTTCTTTTGCTTTTTGTCCTTGTCTTTGGTTTTATTTTTTTCTTTCTTGCTCACATTACGTTGTCTAAAGTGAAAACAAATTATGGTTTAGCATCCAAAGAAACAGAACTGGTTACTGCTAACTGTTGGATATCGCGGTCAAATAAATACAATCCGCCACGATCTTCCCCAATCAAATTGATTTTGTCTAAAATGGTTTTAGCTTGCGCTTCCTCTTCAATTTGTTCTGCCACGTACCATTGTAAAAAGTTGTGTGTAGCATAATCTTTTTCACCCAAAGTAATATGAACCAATTCATTAATAGAGTTGGATACAAATAATTCGTGTTGATACAATTCTTCAAACATTTCTTTGAACGTTCCGAATTCTGTTTTAGGCGCTTTCAATTCGGTGATTTTGGCATGCGAACCTCTTTCATTCACATACTTTACCAATTTTAACATGTGTTGACGCTCTTCATCAGACTGGTTGAACATGAACTGTGCAACACCTTCCAAACCTTGAGCCTCAGCCCAGCAAGCCATGGAAAGGTAAATTTGCGATGATTCCGCTTCTATGCGAATTTGATTGTTTAATGCTGTTTCGATATTAGTTTTTAGCATAATCTTTTTCTTTTTGGTAAATTTAGAAAAATTATTCGTTCATCAATTCTTGCAGTAACGTTAAAAATTGCCCAACATGATAACCATCAGCCAATCCGTGGTGAACGTGAACGGCAATGGCCATGAATTTTTGACCTTTATCTTCGGTCATTTTTCCATAAGAAATTTTCGGACAACTGTCGGGCCAAGTAAAACTTCGGGCGTGTGAATAAGAAGTAAAATCTATCCAAGGCACGGCTGAAAAGTGAATCAAATTAATTTCGAAATCGCGGGTGATTAATCCGGGAGTGATTTGAATTCGGGCAATTTCCTTTTTGGTTATTTCGGCAAAAGTCGCCAAGTTTTCATCAAATTCTACCAAAGAAAATCCAAAAGTTTTATCGTCTCTTAATATGGTTGCTGAAGCATCGATTCGGTCAAAAACATACACATCCTCACCAATAATGCGGTAGCGAAAATTTTCAACGGCATTGACCGCTAACAAGGTTTTGTGCAAATAATAAGTAAAAAAAGATACGCCTAATTCTTTTGCCTTTGCATAAGCTTGGGTACAATCTATACGTGCTGTAACACCAAAAAAAGGTTCCTCCATTTGCTTGAAAAAGGCAAAGTGTTCTTTGCGATTCCAAGCGTTCAAGTCTAATTTATGTTTCACTTTAGGATAATAAAAGAGGTAATACTTCGGTGATTTTTTCCAAAGCTTTAAAGTTTGGATGTTCTACTTTGTGATTGATTTTTTCGTGTTCCCAAGTCGTATGAAATGGAATGTGAACAGCATGTCCACCAATATTCAACACCGGTAACACATCGGATTTTAAGGAGTTGCCAATCATAAAAAACTCTTCAGCTTTGATTTCCAAACGCTTCAATAAGTCTTCATAATCCTTCTCTTTTTTGTCTGACATCACTTCGATATGGTGAAAATAATGACCCAAACCGGAATTGTGTAATTTTCTTCTTTGGTCCAATAAGTCGCCTTTGGTGGCCACCACCAATTTGTATTTCCCGCTCAAAGCTTGCAAGGTTTCTTCCACACCGTCAAGTAATTCAATTGGTTTTTGAAGCAATTCTTTACCATATTCCGTGATTTTTTCTACCACTTCTATCGATATGGTTTTGTTAGAAATACGCATAGCCGCTTCTATCATCGATAAGATGTAGCCCTTAATGCCGTAACCATAAAGTTCTAAGTTGGCAATTTCGGTTTTAAACAATTCCTGCGATAAGCCTTGATGCGACAAATAATCGCTCATCAAGGCACAGAACTTTTCTTCGGTTTCCTGAAAATACGGTTCGTTGACAAACAAAGTGTCGTCGGCATCAAATGCGATTACTTTTAGGTTCATATCCGTTTATTTTTTCTAACTAATCAAAGCACCATTTCCAACACCATCCGCATCAGGATTCACAAAAACCAATTGACCTTCTTTGTTGTTGGTCATCAAAATCATTCCTTGGCTTTCCACACCGCGCAAAGCTCTTGGCGCCAAATTCACCAATACCGTTACGCGTTTTCCAATCACTTCTTCCGGAGAAAAATGTTCGGCTATACCCGAAACGATAGTGCGAACGTCTATACCGGTGTCCACTTTTAAAACCAGTAATTTATTGGCTTTCGGCATTTTTTCGGCTTCCAAAATGGTGCCGACACGCAAGTCTAATTTTGAAAAATCTTCAAAAGTTGTTGTAGATTTTTGAGGTTCTACCACTTGGTTTTCCATGATATTGGCTTTTTTAGTAGCTTCGAGTTTGTCTATTTGTTTTTGAATCTCCGCGTCTTCAATTTGGGCAAATAAAATTTCGGCTTGACCAATTTGGTGACCGGCTTTGGTTAAGTTCCATTGGTCGAATGCCAAATTCCAGTGGTTCAATTGGATGTTCAGCATTTTGCACAATTTTTTAGAGGTAAACGGCAAAAACGGTTCGGATAAAATGGCTAAAGCTGAAGCGATTTGCAAGGCCACATACATTTGGGTTTGCACACGTTCCGGATCGGTTTTTACCATCTTCCAAGGTTCCTCGTCGGCCAAGTATTTGTTGCCTAAACGGGCTACATTCATCAATTCGACTTGCGCTTCACGGAATCGGTAACGTTCTAAAGAACTGGCAATCACTGCCGGATACGCTTTGAGTTCGGCCAAGGTTTGTTCGTCAACTTCCGTTAGTTCATTCGGAGTCGGTACTATACCATTGTAATATTTGTTGGTCAACACCACTACACGGTTGATAAAGTTTCCGAAAACAGCCGCCAATTCGTTGTTGTTTCTCGCTTGGAAATCTTTCCAGGTAAAGTCGTTGTCCTTAGTTTCGGGCGCATTAGCCGTTAAAGCATAACGCAATACGTCTTGCTTTTCCGGAAAATCGATTAAATATTCGTGCAACCAAACCGCCCAGTTTTTGGAAGTCGACAGTTTGTTGCCTTCTAAATTCAGGAATTCGTTCGCCGGCACATTATCGGGTAAAATAAAACTGCCTTCGGCTTTCAACATGGCCGGGAAAATGATGCAGTGGAACACGATGTTGTCTTTCCCGATAAAGTGCACCAATTTGGTATCTTCTTTTTTCCAATAATCTTCCCAATTTTTGCCTTCACGGGCGGCCCATTCTTTAGTGGCCGAGATATAGCCAATAGGCGCATCAAACCACACATAGAGTTTTTTGCCTTCAGCACCTTCTACAGGTACGTCGATGCCCCAATCCAAATCGCGGGTTACGGCACGAGGTTTTAAGCCATCGTCTAACCACGATTTCACTTGTCCCAACACATTGGTTTTCCAATCTTTCGCATGGTCTTCTAAGATCCATTTTTGCAAAAAGTCTTGGTAGCGGTCTAACGGTAAAAACCAGTGTTTGGTTTCCTTGATAATCGGCGTTTCTCCTGTGATAGTAGATTTCGGGTTAATTAAATCGGTAGCGTTTAAAGTCGAACCGCAACGTTCACATTGGTCGCCGTAAGCTTCCGGGTTTTCGCATTTCGGACAAGTTCCGGTTACAAAACGATCAGCCAAAAACTGCTCTGCTTTGGCATCGTATAATTGCTCGGTCACTTCTTCGATAAAGTCGCCGTTGTCGTATAATTTTTTAAAAAAGGCAGAAGCCGTTTCATGGTGAATAGCAGCGGAAGTTCGGGAGTAATTATCAAAGGAAATTCCGAAATCTTCGAACGATTTTTTGATAATGCCGTTGTATTTATCAATGACTTCCTGAGGTGTAATGCCTTCTTTTTTGGCTTTCATGGAAATGGCTACACCGTGTTCGTCGCTACCGCAAATAAAGGCTACATCTTTTCCTTGTAATCGCAAATAGCGCGCATAAATATCGGATGGAACGTAAACGCCGGCCAAATGTCCGATGTGAATAGGACCATTCGTATACGGCAATGCTGCCGTAATAGTATATCTTTTAGCTTCGCTCAGTTCGGCCAAGCCTCGGGTTGGATTTTCTAACATATTCAGATAAATAGAGTGCAAAAATAACTTTTTAGCCCCGAAATCCCGAATTAATTTTGGGATTTGTTTACTTTTGGGATAGCCAATTTACAATCCTTTTTGATTCATGCGAATCCTTTTAATTTTTGTTTCATTAATTACTTTTTTCTCTTACTCCCAAAAAAAGATGATTACACCTCCTTATCTTCAAAAAGGCGACACGGTTGCTATCGTTTCCACAGCTCGTAAAAACTTAGATGACAATTTGAAACCGACCATCGATATGCTGGAAGGTTGGGGTCTGAAAGTCAAAGTAGGCAACACCATTGGTTTGGATTATTTCCAATTGGCCGGGACAGACGATCAACGCGCGGCCGATTTTCAGGAGCAAATGGACAATCCGAATATCAAAGCCATTTGGTGCGTTCGCGGCGGTTACGGCACGGTGAAAATCATCGATAAATTGGATTTTACCAAATTCAAGCAAAATCCGAAATGGATTATCGGTTTCAGCGATGTAACGGTATTGCACAGTCATTTGAACCGTATGGGCATCGAATCTTTGCATGCCATTATGCCCGTGAGTGTGGCTCGAGCAACCGATGAGGCCAAGAACTCGCTCTGTACGGCACTATTTGGCGAGAAATTACAATATACTTTAGACTGCGATGCGCTCAATCATACCGGAAAAGCCAAGGGCGAATTGGTAGGCGGGAATTTGTCGATTTTGTACAGCTTGTTAGGCTCGGAATCGGCGATTGATTGTCAAGATAAAATCCTGTTTATAGAAGATTTAGACGAATACTTATACCACGTCGACCGCATGATGATGAACCTGAAACGCAACGGTTGTTTGAGCAGTTTGAAAGGGATTATTGTGGGCGGCATGACCGAAATGAAAGACAACGAAATTCCGTGGGGCAGAAATGCTTTGGAGATTATAGAAGACACCGTGAAAGGCCTAAATATTCCTATCATTTACAATTTTCCGGCCGGTCATATTCGAGACAATCGCGCATTGATTTTCGGGCGACAAATTACAATGGAAGTTACCCCTGAAACGAGTAAGGTAGTATTTGAATGATGAATTAAGAGTGACGATTTTTGATTTCAGATTGACTATTCAGAAATCATCATTCGTTAACCAACAATCTTAAATCTTTATGGCAGAACATAATGAACTCGGTAAGTTAGGCGAAGAATTGGCCGTAGATTTTCTGCAGCAAAACGGCTATACCATTTTAGAAACCAATTGGACTTTTCAAAAAGCTGAAATAGACATTATTGCGCAGATTGGCAACACTTTAGCGGTTGTTGAAGTTAAAACGCGCTCTTCCATCGAGTTTGGTTTACCGCAAGATTTTGTCAAACCCAAGAAAATCCAATTGTTGGTCAAAGCCGTAAATGAATACGTAACGAGTAACGATTTAGACGTTGCTATTCGCTTTGATATCATCGCTATTTGTAAGGAAGAAAATGATTATAAAATAGACCATATTCCGGATGCTTTTTATCATTTTTGATAAGAACTTCTGAAAAAAAGCGTTGAAAACAGATTTTATCCTGAATTTCAATAACTTTACTCCAAAAATTAATACCGCTATGAAAAGAATCCTACTATTAATTGTATTCCTGAATTGTGCGTTGCTCCCTGCACAAAACAGAATTGCTCAAAAAGTGTCTGAATTGCAGCAAAAAAGTGCCGATTTTAAGCCATTTTCAGTTTTGCAAGCCAAAGGGAATCAATCCGAAGCAACAGTCAACCAAGTGGTGGCAGACGCTACTTTGGCTACAATGAACTTAGCGCAAGTCAATGAGATTGCCCAAAACCAATACGAAGCTCTTAAGCTTCAGATTCCTTACCAAGGACAAAACATCGAAATATTGCTTTACAAAGTCACACTTTTTACGGAAGACTTTAGCTTAGATACCGATAAAGGCAAAAATGTATATTACCAAAAAGGAGCCTACTATCGTGGTATTGTTAACGGAGATGTAAATTCGGTCGCCTCTTTCAATTTCTTCAATGGAGAATGCAACGGAATCATTTCGGCAGAACAATGGGGCAACTTGGTCGTAGGTAAACTAAACCAGCCCAACAATCTGACAGATTATATCGTTTATTCCGATGCCAAAATGAAGGTAGCCAACGATTGGGATTGTTACACCAAAGAAGAAGGATATGAAATGTCTCAATCGACTACAACCGCCAGAGAAACCAATACCGTAAAATGTGTTACATTTTATTTTGAAGTCGATTTTAATTTATACATCCAAAACGGAAGCGATCTTATTACAGCTACCAATTGGATGACTTCTGTGTATAATAATGTTCAAACGCTTTTTACTAATGACGGTATTACCACAGCCTTAAAGTCGGTTTTTGTATGGACTACTCCCGATCCTTATGTTGGCATGCCTTCCGACTCGACTTCAGGAGATTATTTAGGGACTTTTGCGCAAAACAGACCGGTCTTTAATGGAGATGTTGGGATGTTGGTAGGCATTGATCCGGGCGGATTAGGCGGTGTGGCTTATTTAAATTCTATTTGTGGTCAATCCAATTATGCTTATTCAGATGTAAACTTCAGTTATGCTACGGTGCCAACTTACTCTTGGACTGTACAAGTAATTACACACGAATTCGGTCATTCATTAGGTTCTCCTCATACGCATGGTTGTGTATGGAACGGCAACAATACCGCTATCGATGGTTGCGGACAACAAGCCGGTTACAGTGAAGGAAGTTGTGCACAAGGGCCAATACCTTCAGCAGCTGAGAAAGGAACCATTATGAGTTATTGTCATTTAGTTTCCGGAGTTGGTATTAGTTTGGCCAACGGCTTTGGACTACAGCCTTCCGCATTAATAGCGAGTACAGTAGACGCCAAAAGTTGTTTGAGTACCGATTGTATCAACACTTGTATTAATACTGTTGTTGAAATTCAGATTAACAATATTACCCAAACATCTGCAGTAATCACTTGGAACGACTTGGATACCACCAGAACTACTTGGCAAATTTCGGTAACCTCAATCACAGGCGCTTCCTCATGGCAAACAGTTACCGGGAACTCCTATACCGTGACGAACCTATTACCAAACCGCTATTATGAAGTACGATTGAGACCTATTTGTACCGGCATAACACCAACTTTTGAGAAAAAAATATTCGCTACTGAAGGGAACTATTGTGGTGGCATGGTCTTTACAGATTCGGGTGGAGCATCAGGACAGCATACTAATATGGAGTCATTTGTTCGAACCATGATTCCAAATCAACCTAATCAAAGGTTGATGGCAACCTTTACGAGTTTTGAATTGGAGTTGGATTACGATTATTTGTATATTTATGACGGACCGGATACTACTTATCCTGAATTTTTTGCCGGTGGTTATACCGGAACCAACTCGCCCGGAACAATAGTTTCTACAGCCCCTGACGGCTCATTGACTTTCCGATTCTATTCGGATCAATATGTAACGGCTCCGGGATGGATTGCCAATATTTCCTGTATCCAATCGTTAGGTGTGGCAGGGAATGATTTTATAGATTACAGTTATTATCCGAATCCAACCAATGGCATTGTGTCTATTAAATCGAAAGATGCGATCAAAGAAGTTACCGTGTATAATGTTCAAGGACAATTGTTGTGGCAACAAAAAGGCAACGAGTTGACTACGGAAGTCGATTTGTCTTCTTTCTCCAAAGGCACGTATTTCTTCAAGCTGAAGATTAACGATAGAGAAACCAATTTCAAGATTTTGAAGATGTAGGTTGAGAGTGAACCATATAAGTCATATAAGCACATATAAAAAAGGCGTTCCAAATAGGACGCCTTTTTTATTTATTGTATTAATGCAACGAATTATTGAACCATCAATTCCATAAACTCCAACGCTCGGGATATGGATTTCACATTGTCAAATGTCAGCAACAATCGCAAACCGTTTTTGGTTTCTTTCTCTTTCATTTTACAAAGATTACCATGTTGTTGTACAAATCGCAATACCTTTGAGAATTGTCTTGAATTGTAATAATCCGATTGTTGGTCGGAGACAAAATAGCCAATCAACTTGCCCTGTTTCATCACAATTTTTTCAATACCCATATGCGTGGCAATCCATTTGATGCGAATGCTGTTCAACAAAGCCTTGGCTTCTTTTGGTAATGGGCCAAATCGGTCGATGAGCTTAGTTTCAAAAGCCTGCAGTTCTTCCTCGGTTTTAAGATTGCCTAATTCGTTGTACAAATTCAAACGTTCTGAAATATTATTGATGTACTCATCAGGGAACAACAACTCGAAATCGGTGTCGATTTGTAATTCTTTGACATATTCTTTAGTGTCGATGTCGTTTTCGGATTCGTATAACTCTTTGAATTCGTTTTCTTTTAATTCTTCAATGGCTTCGTTCATGATTTTCTGATAGGTTTCGAAACCAATTTCATTGATAAAACCACTTTGTTCGCCACCCAATAAATCACCGGCACCACGAATCTCTAAATCTTTCATTGCAATATTAAAGCCGCTACCCAATTCACTGAACTGTTCTAACGCCTGAATACGCTTGCGCGCATCTTCGGTCATGGCAGAATAAGGCGGACAAATAAAATAGCAAAAAGCCTTTTTGTTGCTTCGCCCAACGCGACCGCGCATTTGATGCAAGTCGGATAACCCGAAGTTGTTGGCGTTGTTGATAAATATTGTATTGGCATTCGGTACGTCTAATCCACTTTCAATAATGGTGGTGGCCACCAAAACATCGAACTCACCATTCATAAAGCCCAGCATCAGTTCTTCTAATTTGCTGCCTTCCATTTGACCGTGACCAATGCCTACACGCGCATCGGGAACCAATCGCTGAATCATACCGGCTATTTCTTTGATATTTTCGATTCGGTTGTTGATGAAGAAGACTTGACCGTTTCTTTGAATTTCATAAGAAATGGCGTCGCGAATCAGCTCTTCATTAAAACCAACCACTTGTGATTCGATTGGATAACGGTTTGGTGGTGGTGTAGTAATTACCGATAAATCGCGCGCCGCCATTAACGAAAACTGTAAAGTTCTCGGGATAGGTGTAGCCGTTAAGGTTAACGTATCCACATTGGCGGCTATGGTTTTGAGTTTGTCTTTTACGTTCACGCCAAACTTTTGTTCTTCATCTACAATCAGCAAACCCAAATCTTTGAACTTAACGTTTTTGTTCACCAATTGGTGCGTTCCAATGATGATATCCAATTTACCCGAAGCCAAATCTTCTAAGGTTTGCGTTTTTTGTTTGGCTGTTCGGAAACGGTTGAGGTAACCAATTTTGACCGGCATGTCTTTCAAACGCTCGCTAAAAGTGCGGTAATGTTGATAGGCCAAAATAGTAGTTGGTACCAAAACGGCGACTTGCTTGCTATTATCAACCGCTTTAAAAGCAGCACGGATGGCGACTTCCGTTTTCCCGAAACCCACGTCACCACAAACCAATCGGTCCATCGGACGGTCTTTTTCCATATCGGCTTTAACGTCTTGGGTGGCTTTGAGTTGGTCGGGCGTATCTTCGTAAATAAACGAACTTTCTAATTCTTTTTGCAAATAACTGTCGGCCGCAAAGGCAAATCCTTTTTCCAAGCGGCGTTTGGCGTACAACTGAATCAAGTTGAACGCAATGTGTTTGACACGCGCTTTGGTTTTTTGCTTTAAGGCTTTCCAAGCGTTGGAACCAAGTTTGTATATCTTGGGCGGCGTCCCGTCTTTGCCGTTGTATTTTGAAATTTTGTGGAGCGAGTGGATACTCACATACACGATGTCGTTATCTGCGTAAACCAGTTTGATGGCTTCTTGGGTTTTGCCTTCGACTTGTATTTTTTGCAAACCGCCAAACTTACCGATACCGTGATCGATGTGCGTTACATAATCGCCTACAGACAAAGAGTTCAGCTCTTTTAAGGTAATGGTTTGCTTTTTCGAATAGCCGTTTTTGATACTGAACTTGTGGTAGCGTTCAAAAATTTGATGATCGGTATAGCAAGCCACTTGGTTTTCTTCGTCAATAAAGCCTTGGTATAAAGAAGCCACTACCGTGTGGTATTGTTTGCGGATGTCTTCGTGATTTTCTTCGTCTATCGATTCAAAAATATCGTGGAAACGGTTGGCCTGCGCTTCATTGGCACAGTACAAATAATTGGTGTAGCCGTGAAAATGGTTGTCGCTCAAATTGTTCAGCAACAAATCGAATTGTTTGTTAAACGATGGTTGTGGCTGAATGTGAAACTCGAACGTTTTGGTGGTTTTAAACAACGGCTTGTTCGATAATTCGATTAGGGAAAAATCCAAAGCTTTTTTCAAAAACCCTTCTTGGTTTAAAAACAACTGTTCCGGCGAAGCGTGTTTGACGTCTTTAGAAAGTTTGTCGAAAGTCTCGATGGCTTTCCCGAAAAGTTTGTCGAGTTGAGAAGTCAGAAACTCAGTGTTTTCGATACACAACACTGTTTTATCACTGATGTATTCCAGGAAACTTTCGCGATTTTCTTTGATGAATTTATTTTCTAAATTCGGAATGATGGTAATCTTGTTTTGCTTTTCTACCGAGAGTTGGCTTTCCACATCGAAGGTTCGGATGCTGTCGACTTCATTGCCGAAAAATTCAATGCGATACGGATTGTCATTTGAAAACGAAAACACGTCTAAAATTCCCCCACGAACGGAAAACTCACCGGGTTCAGTGATGAAATCCACGCGCTTGAATTCGTATTCAAACAATACTTCGTTGATGAAATCGATGGAAACATTATCGCCAACAGCAACTTTCAAAGTGTTTTTGTCGAGTTCTTTTCGCGTCACCACTTTTTCAAAAAGCGCTTCGGGATAAGTAACAATTACGGCCGGTTTTTTTCGCGAATTGATGCGGTTGAGCACTTCGGAACGCAGCAATACATTGGCATTATCGGTTTCTTCAATTTGGTACGGTCGCCGATACGAACTCGGATAGAACAACACGTCGTTGGCGCCTATCATTTGTTCTAAATCGTTCAAATAATAAGCGGCTTCTTCCTTTTCGTTAAAGATGAGCAAATACGGCTTTTCACTGTTTTTGAAAAGCGCTTTAAACACAAAAGAAAAGGATGAACCCAAAAGCCCTTTGAGTTGTATTTTGGCTAAAGGTTGTTCTAAACTCTCCGCAATTTGCTTGACTTTCGGCGAATGCAGGTAACGGTTGTATAAAGCGTTTTGACTCAAAACTTAGGGTAAAGATTTTACTTTAGGTGAAGTTGGAATGGCTCTGGTGGTGTCGAGCATTTGCAACATGTCGCTTTCGCCATCTTCCATTTTAATCTGACTTTTACGGGTAATTTCTTCCAACTGAAATTGTAAAGCATTCACTTCGGTGTTGATGCTCGGAATCAATGTTACAATTTTTTGATCGGGAATTTGTTGCAGATGAATGTATAAGTTCACCGCATTAATTTTAGTGGTAATGGCGGCAATGCGGCTTTTAACTTCGGGAGTATTGTACGCCATCGGGATATTGTTATTAAGCTCTAAGGCTCTTTTGGATAAGGCTTTGGCTTTTTGTTTGAAGGCGCCTATACTGCTTTTAGGCTTTTGCCCTAACTCGGTCAAAAACATACGCCATTCTGCCCAGTTGTTGGTTAACGAACCGGCTGTTTGGGTAACGGTTTGCGCATTAAAACGCCATCCCTGATTGATGTTGTTGAAAATGGCTTCTTGTTTTTTGGCTTCTTTTTCTTGTTCTAAGAGTCGGATTTTAGGATCTTCTTGACAAGACATGAGCGTCAGCGAACCGGCGAAGCAAACCAAAAGCAGAGAGCGCATCACAAAACGCAACAAATTGATTCTCATTGACCTTACTTTTTTACATCACAAAGGTACAAAGGTAAAAGGAAACATGGTAAAGATGTAGTTAAAGCAAAGGTAATTTTTAAGACTTTTCCATTTACGAAAACGTTATCTTTGCGAAAATACTCGAGGGTTTATTTAGTCGGCGAGTTTTATGCTTAAAACACACAACATGAATACAAAAATTTTAATCATTGGTGCCTGTGGTCAAATTGGGACCGAACTGACCAAAAAACTCAGAAGCATTTACGGGGTTGATAATGTAGTGGCTTCCGATATCAGAAAGCTGAATATAGACATTGTAAACGAAGGTATTTTTGAAGTAGTCAACGCTTTAGATTACAATCAGATTGAACATTTAATTGAGCAATACCATATTACGGATGTGTATTTAATGGCGGCCTTACTATCTGCAACTGCCGAAAAAAATCCTGCTTTTGCTTGGGATTTGAACATGAATTCGCTTTTCCACGTGTTGAATTTGGCCAAAGCGGGTAAAATCAAAAAGATATTTTGGCCATCGAGTATAGCGGTTTTCGGACCTACAACCCCGAGAAACAATACACCGCAATACACCATTATGGAGCCGACAACCGTGTACGGCATCAGCAAGCAAACCGGCGAGCGTTGGTGTGAATACTACCATAACATTTACGGCGTTGACGTACGCAGTATTCGCTACCCAGGCTTAATCAGTTGGTCAACTGAACCCGGCGGCGGCACTACCGATTATGCCGTTGATATCTACCACAAAGCTTTGAAAGACGGGAAATACGAATGTTTTCTTTCAGAAGACACAGCCTTGCCGATGATGTATATGGATGATGCCATTCGTGCTACGGTAGAAATCATGCAAGCACCGACCGAAAGCATTAAAATTCGTTCCTCATACAATTTGGCCGGCGTGAGTTTTACCCCGAAAGAGATAGCCGCGGAAATTAAAAACCACATTCCGGATTTTACCATTTCCTATAAACCTGATTTTCGCCAGAAGATTGCCGACAGTTGGCCGGCTTCTATAGACGACAGTTGTGCGCAACAGGATTGGCAATGGAAGCACCGCTACGATTTGGCTTCGATGACGGTAGAAATGCTGGAAAATTTAAAATAGAAAAACGCTACTCTTTAGGGTAGCGTTTTTCGTTGCATGGAGTGGTATTTGAGGGTTTTACTGAACAATAGGATCGCGTAACGATTCTAATACCGCTACGATATCGGCGTACAATTCGGTATTAGCTGCTACACCGTTTTGCTGCGCTGCCGCGCCTACGTAGCCTACAAATTTAGTGTAGTCGGCATTGGTAGAAGTGGTCCCCATTCGTGGATTCAACGACGGATTGTGCGCCGTTACCATATCCAAACCGGTATAGGTGTTTACTGCATTTGTTCCGCCGGTATTGAACGAGAAGAAATCGGTTAAGTTGTCTACCAATATGGCTAAGTTGGTCGTGTTTCCCGCACCTACTTCACCTAAAATCGGGGCAAAGTGTGCGCCCAAATTCCCTGAAGCATTGGCTTGCACATCGGCTACAATTAAACCTACTGTAGTGTTCACTACTTTGCGGTAACTTAAACGACCCTGTTC
>Ga0208243_1000137_pt1 | contig 60815 bp, 64 predicted proteins | sample Subbio2Aug_QV12A_FD_184826 | JGI IMG/M metagenome (GOLD analysis project Ga0208243, IMG submission 184826) | Serpentinite rock and fluid subsurface biosphere microbial communities from McLaughlin Reserve, California, USA - CR12Aug_QV12A (SPAdes) | ecosystem: Environmental > Terrestrial > Deep... | reverse complement strand
AAAAAGGTGCTGACCTCGGAATGGAAAACAGCTTCGGCCTTAGTAACTTTGAAAGAAGCGGCATTGAAAAAAGAAGTCGCCCTTACCTTTTATGCGATAGTAACATTGACCGAAAAGGAAAAATTGTTGCAGAAAAGCGATACGTTACTAACGGAATTCTTGCGAAAAGCGACCTTGCGACTTCAAAAAGGAGAAAGTAATCTTTTGGAGAAAACTACAGCCGAAACGCAATTAGGCCAATTGAAATTGCAATTATTACAACTGCAACAAGACAAAGCGCTTTGGAACAGCAAACTGCAATTGCTGTTAAATTCGGAACAAACCGTCATTCCAACAGCCGGTTCGCCCAAAATCGAATTCAAAAGTGAAGCAACATCAGGTATAGAACAACATCCGTTATTGCAAAGTTTGGAGCAACAAAAAGCCACGGCTGCTGCACAAACTCAACTGGAAAAAGCTCGAAAATTGCCGATACTGACTTTGGGATACAACAATATGTCGATTACCGGTACCGGCGCAGATAATGTGTTGTACGACAAATCGACCCGTTTCCACTCGGCGCAAATTGGTTTAGGGATTCCGTTGTTAGGCGGTTCTCAAAGTGCTAAAGTCAAAGCTGCTAAAGTACAAGAACAAATGGCTGCCGAAGAATACCAAAGAGAGAAAAATAGCTTGGAAAGACAACTTTTGCAAACCCAATTGAGAATCAAAAGCGAAGCTGAAAAGCTGACTTATTTCGAGAAAACCGGTTTGCCGAATGCCATTTTGATTTCGGAAACAGCTAACCGTCAGTTTTTGGGTGGCGACATCAATTATCTTGATTGGGTGATGTTGGTCAACCAAGCATTAACCATCCATAACAGTTACATAGACACGGTAAACTTGTACAACGAAAGTGTCATCGAATGGAATTATCTTACTTCAAAAAATTAAACATGAAAACAAACATCATATTAGCAGCTTTGGCCTTTATTAGTTTGAGCTGCAACTCAAATAAAAGCGAATCGGAAACGACTACCAACAGCGTATCCGAAAAAATAGTTATCCTTACGGACAAACAATATCAAAATGCAGGTTTAGTAATCGAACCAACTCAGGAAAGAACGGTATCCGCTACTGTCAATTTGAACGGCGTTATCGATGTCCCTCCGCAAAACTTGGTTTCCGTGAGTATGCCTTTGGGTGGTTACTTAAAAAGCACCAAACTGCTTCCGGGTATGCACGTTAGCAAAAATGAAGTAATTGCCGTGATGGAAGATCAACAGTATATTCAGTTGCAACAAGAATACTTAACCACGCAATCCAAATTGTATTTTGCCGAAAAAGAATACGAGCGCCAACGCGAGTTGAATCAGAACAAAGCCAGCAGCGACAAAGTGTATCAAATGGCCGATGCCGAATACAAAAACTTACGCATCACACTCAATGCCTTAGCCGAAAAACTGCGATTAATTCACATCAATCCCAAAACACTTACGGAGAAAAACATCTCTAAAAGCGTGAATATCCTCTCACCTATTGATGGCTTTGTTTCAAAGGTGAATGTAAACATCGGGAAGTATGTTAATCCGGCCGATATCTTGTTCGAACTCATCAATCCTGATGATATTCATTTGAACCTAAAAGTGTTTGAAAAAGACATTAACGGACTATTTATCGGACAAAAAGTGATGGCTTACACCAACAGTCAACCCGACAAAAAACACGAATGTGAAATCATTCTCATCAGCAAAGACATTGCTTCCGACGAACACAGCACCGACGTTCATTGTCATTTTTCTAAGTACGACAAAACGCTTTTACCGGGCATGTATATGAATGCCGTAGTTGAGTTAAAACGCCAAGCAGTTCCAACGTTACCCGAAGATGCCATAGTGACTTTTGAAGGCAAAGAATACGTTTTTATACAAGTAAACGAACGCCAATTTGAAATGACGGCAGTCAAAACCGGAAACAGCGAAAACGGCTTCACAGAAATAATCAATCCCGAAGTTTTAAAAGATAAAAAAATAGCGGTCAAAGGTGCTTACACTTTGCTGATGCAGTTAAAAAACAAATCCGAAGAGTAATTTCTTCTTCACCATTAAAAAAAGCACTTCAATCGAGGTGCTTTTTTTATCTTTACCAAAAACAAAGGCATGTCAAAACTTCCGCATATCGGCACCAGCATTTTTACCGTAATGTCGCAAATGGCTACCGAACACCAAGCCATCAACTTGTCGCAAGGCTTCCCTAATTTTCCGGTGGATGAACGATTGACCGTTATACTGGCCAAACACGCCACAGCCAATGTGCACCAATACACACCCATGAGCGGATTACCGTCGTTGTTGGACAAAATTGCTCTCTTAACCCAACAATCCTATGGCAGAACGGTTACTCCTAAAGAAGAAATCCTGGTTACTGCCGGTGCTACCGAAGGCATTTTTGCTACCATTCAGGCCTTAGTAAAAGCCCAAGAAGAAGTCATCATTTTAGACCCAAGCTACGATTGCTACGAAGCACCAATTTTGTTGAGTAATGCCAAACCCGTACGCGTAGCCCTGAACATCGATTTTACGCCGAATTGGGAAACTATAACCGCAGCGGTAAACGAAAAAACCCGACTGATTATTATAAACAATCCGCACAATCCTACAGGAAAAATGTGGACCGAATACGATTTTGAACAGCTGGAAAAACTCATCAATGCCTTCCCTAACCTTTTGGTTTTATCCGATGAAGTATACGAATACATCACTTTTGAACAGCCGCATATTTCAGTCCATCACCGTCCCAAATTGTGGGAACGCAGCATTTCGATTTCCTCATTCGGGAAGTCGTTTCACATTACCGGTTGGAAAATCGGTTATGTCATAGCTCCGGAACATTTGATGCGGGAAATTAAAAAAGTACACCAGTTTTTGGTATTCAGTGTGAGCAGTATAGCCCAACATGCCTTAAATGAGTACATAGAGGTAGTCGACATAAAAGCTTTAGGCCAATTCTACCAACAAAAAAGAGATTTCTTCCAAAGCCTGATGAAAGATACCAAACTCAAACTCTTGCCCTGCGAAGGCACTTATTTTCAAGTGGCCTCTTATGCGGCAATTAGTGAGGAAAACGACATCGATTTTACCAAAAGATTGGTGACCGAATTGGGCGTGGCTACCATACCGATTTCCATTTTTTATGCCAATGGAGATGACCATCAATGCATTCGCTTCTGCTTTGCCAAAGATGAGCAAACTTTGACAAGAGCGGCCGAAAGACTTCGCCAATTATAATTAAAACAATATATTTACTCAAAATAAAAAAGATATGGATTTTTCAGCAAAAATGCTACGCGATAACGCCTTAGCAGACAAAGTAATCGTAGTAACCGGTGGCGGAAGCGGCTTGGGTAAAGCCATGACCCAATACTTTTTGGAATTGGGCGCCAAAGTAGCTATTACCTCTCGCGATTTAGAGAAACTAAAAACCACAGCAGCCGAATTGGAAACCCAAACCGGCGGACAATGTTTACCGTTGCAGTGCGATGTGCGCCATTATGATCAAGTCGAAACCATGTTGGCTGAAGTTTTAAAAACTTTTGGTAAAGTCGATGTGCTTTTGAACAACGCTGCCGGGAACTTCATTTCTCCTACCGAAAGATTATCAGCTAACGCTTTTGATACCATTATCGATATCGTGTTGAAAGGTTCCAAAAACTGTACGTTGGCCTTTGGAAAACATTGGATTAACACCAAACAAACCAATTGCAATGTATTGAATATAGTTACCACTTATGCTTGGACCGGTTCGGGTTATGTAGTGCCGAGTGCTACAGCTAAAGCCGGTGTTTTAGCCATGACCCGCAGTTTAGCTGTAGAATGGGCCAAATATGGTATCCGCATGAACGCCATTGCGCCGGGACCATTTCCAACTAAAGGCGCTTGGGACAGACTCTTACCGGGCGACTTAGCAGAAAAATTTGATATGGCTAAAAAAGTGCCGTTACGTCGTGTGGGTGACCATCAGGAATTGGCCAATTTAGCCGCCTATTTGGTTTCTGATTTTTCAGCCTATATTAATGGAGAAGTGGTTACTATTGATGGTGGCGAATGGCTACAAGGCGCCGGACAATTCAACCTTTTGGAAAAAATACCTCAAGAAATGTGGGATATGTTAGAAGCAATGATTAAAAATAAAGGAAATAAGTAGAAGTGGACAGTCGTAGTCAGCGTATTTTTAACTGAAAACTGAGACTGAGACTGAAAACTAAGGGCTTAAAACTTTACCTAAATGTTAACAAATAAGCCTTGACAAAGCCATAATTAATCGTATTTTTACGGCTTAAAATTGATCGTAAATAAATGGGTAAAATCATTGCAATTGCCAACCAAAAAGGTGGTGTAGGTAAAACAACAACCTCTGTAAATCTTGCCGCATCATTGGGTGTTTTAGAGAAAAAAGTACTGTTAATTGACGCTGATCCTCAAGCGAATGCCAGTTCCGGATTAGGAATTGACGTAGAAAGTGTTGAAATCGGGACCTATCAAATTTTGGAACACAGCAACACGCCGCAGGAAGCCACAATCACTTGCTCGGCGCCGAATGTTTCTGTCATTCCGGCTCATATCGACTTAGTGGCAATTGAAATTGAATTGGTGGACAAAGAAAACCGCGAGTACATGCTCAAACAAGCTTTGGAAAGTGTGAAAGACCAATACGACTACATTTTGATTGACTGTGCACCGTCGTTAGGATTGCTTACCCTAAACGCCTTAACGGCCGCCGACAGTGTAGTGATTCCGATACAATGTGAATACTTTGCTTTGGAAGGATTGGGTAAATTATTGAATACCATCAAGAGTGTGCAAAAAATACACAACCCGAATTTAGATATTGAAGGCCTTTTGCTTACCATGTATGACTCGCGTTTGCGTTTGTCCAATCAGGTAGTGGAAGAAGTACAAAAACATTTCAATGATATGGTGTTTAAAACCATTATCCAACGTAATGTTAAATTGAGTGAGGCACCGAGTTTTGGGGAAAGCATTATTAATTTTGATGCTACCAGCAGAGGTGCTACAAACTATTTGAGTTTGGCTCAGGAAATCATCAAGAAAAACAGCAACTAAGCCATGGCAAAAGCAATAAAAAAACAAGCCTTAGGAAGAGGTTTATCGGCTTTACTGAAAGATCCGGAAAACGACATCAAATCGGTAAACGATAAAAATGCCGACAAAGTGGTCGGAAATATTATAGAATTGGATATCGAGGCCATCGAAATCAATCCGTTTCAACCCAGAACCAATTTCAACGAAGAACAGCTTCAGGAATTGGCTTTATCTATCAAAGAATTAGGTTTAATTCAACCGATTACAGTTCGCAAATTAGACTTTAACAAATACCAATTGATTTCGGGTGAGCGCCGTTTACGTGCTTGTAAAATCGTTGGTCTAACAACGGTTCCGGCTTACATTCGTATTGCCAATGATAACGAATCGTTGGTCATGGCTTTGGTCGAAAACATCCAACGCCACGATTTAGACCCGATTGAGATTGCACTTTCTTACCAACGTTTGATTGACGAAATTCAATTGACTCAAGAACAAATGAGTGAGCGCGTGGGCAAAAAACGTTCTACTATTGCCAACTACTTGCGTTTGTTAAAATTAGATCCGATTATCCAAACCGGTATTCGTGACGGCTTTATCAGCATGGGGCACGGTCGCGCGATCATTAACATTGAAGACCAAGACATCCAAACCGATATTTACCACAAAATCATCAGCCAGAATCTTTCCGTACGTGAAACCGAAGCTTTGGTAAAGAACTATCAGGACAGTCGCAAACCTGCTCCTGCCAAAGCCAAAAAAGGAGAAAGTTTTGCGGTGGCGGATGACCAGAAAAAAGCGTTTGTGAATTTCTTCGGCACCAAAATCGATGTAAAAGTGACCGCTAACGGTAAAGGAAAAATTACTATTCCATTCCATTCCGAAGAAGATTTCAATCGCATTATCAAACTAATTAAAGGATAGTGAATCGCTTTTTTAACATACTTATCCTTTGTTTCCTTTTGGGAAAACCCACACTTCATGCCCAGCAAATTGCGGAAGGTTTGGTTATAAAAGATACAACTAAAATAAAGGAAATCGACCCGTTAACGCCTTCCAAAGCTGCCTTTTACTCGGCTGTACTGCCGGGATTAGGACAAGCTTACAATAAAAAGTATTGGAAAATCCCAATAGTTTATGGCGCTATAGGAACCAGTATGTATTTCTATTTAGACAATAATAAAAAATACCACAGTTACCGAGACGCTTATAAAAGAAGATTGGCCGGTTTTAACGATGACCAATACCAGTATTTGGACGACAGTCGTTTGATTCAGGCACAACGATTTTACCAAAGAAATCGCGACTTATCGCTTTTGGTTACTTTAGGTTTTTATGTTTTAAACATCGTAGATGCCAATGTAGATGCGCATTTGATTCAGTTTAACGTAAACGAAAAACTTTCGGTAGCACCCGATGTTTACCAAAATGATTTTACCGCCAAACCCAATCTCGGTCTAACCCTAAATTATCGATTCTGATGAAAATTGCATTACTCGGCTACGGAAAAATGGGAAAAGTAATTGAAAAAATTGCTTTGGAAAGAGGTCATGAAATAGTTTTAAGAAAAGGCCAATACGATACTTTTGATGGTTTAGACCAAGCAGATGTTGCCATTGATTTTAGTGTGCCGACTGCTGCCGTTACCAATATTTCTGCTTGTTTGAACGAAAATATCCCGGTAGTATCAGGAACTACAGGTTGGTTGGAACAGTACGATGCTATGGTTAGTTTGTGCGAAGCCAAAAACGGAACGTTTCTTTACGGTTCCAATTTCAGTTTGGGTGTGAATTTATTTTTCGAACTGAACGAGTACTTGGCCAAAATGATGGCGCGTTTTGCCGACGTTTACCAAGTCTCGATGGAGGAAATTCACCATACCCAAAAATTAGATTCTCCCAGTGGCACTGCTATTTCCTTAGCCAAAGGCATTATGCAACATTCGGCGTATGAAGCATGGACTGAAGGTCAAGCCCAAAAGAATCAAATTCATATTGATGCCAAACGCATCGAAAATGTCCCCGGAACCCACAGTGTTTTTTACCAATCCGAGGTGGATTTTATCGAAATCAAACACGTAGCCCACAACCGAGAAGGTTTTGCCTTAGGATCGGTTTTGGCAGCCGAATGGATTCAGGGCAAAAAAGGCGTTTTCTCTATGAAAGACGTATTAGATTTAAAATAGAAACTCATTTATTGTAACAAATACCGGTGATTATAAACATATAACTGCAGAAATTTAAAAACTAAGCCTTATGTCAGCAACTCAATGGTTAATTTTCGTTTTAATTGTACAAGTCATCCACGGCTTGGGAACTTGGAAACTATACGAAAAAGCAGGTAGAAAAAGATGGGAAGCTTTTGTCCCCGTGTATAACGCCATTGTTTTGATGAAAATTATCGGGAGACCGACTTGGTGGACCGTATTGCTTTTCATTCCTATTATTAACTTGCTGATGTTTCCAATCATTTGGGTAGAAACCTTGAGAAGTTTTGGACGCAATTCTACAGTTGATACTTGGCTGGGAGCCTTGACATTTGGTTTTTATCTATACTACATCAACTACACTCAAGAAGTTACACATATTTCTGATCGCGATTTAACACCCAGAACCAAAACCGGAGATACCATCAGTTCGTTATTGTTTGCAGTAATTGTAGCTACTTTGGTGCATACCTACGTAATGCAACCTTATGTAATTCCGTCTTCATCTTTGGAAAAATCATTGCTTACCGGAGATTTCTTGTTTGTGAGTAAATTTCATTACGGCGCCAGAACACCAATGACATCAGTGGCTGCGCCTATGGTTCATGATACTATACCTTTTATCAAAACCAAGTCTTATCTTTACAACGACCACGATGCCAACTCTTGGGAAAACAAGTTGCAATTACCTTACTTCCGTTTTCCGGGTTTCGAAAGAATTAAAAATGCCGATATTGTTGTTTTCAACTGGCCTCGTGATACCTTATTCCACATGTATTTGCCTGCTGATCGCAGATACAACAAACCTATCGACAAAAAAACCAACTACGTAAAGCGTTGTGTGGCCATTCCGGGTGACAATTTAGAGATTAAAAAAGGCGTAGTTTACATCAATGGAAAAGAATTGATTTTACCGGAGAGAGCTAAACCACAATTTGGTTTCAATATCAAAATGAAGGAACCGATTACGCAAGAATTTGTAGACCAATACGGCGTAACCGAACTCAATACCTTAATCCAAATAGAAACCAAGTTATGGGACAATAATTTGGTACAACAATATTTGAACAAAGAAGGATATAATTTTGCTGTGATTGAAAAAGACAGTACCAATACTTTTATTTTAGGAGCCGTTGACAAAGACTTGGTTGACAAGTTAAAGTTAACTTCCTCTAACTTGATGTTCCAAGCCAATCTAACCCAAGCGAAAGCTGATGAATTGAAAAAAGACAGTCGTGTAGCCAGTGTAACACGCTACTTAAAAACCGGTGCCGAAGACGGTATTTTCCCGGATTACAAAGATGGGCATCCTTCTGCTACTCGCAACTGGAACAGCGACAACATGGGACCAATCTACATGCCGGAAGCCGGTAAAACTGTCACTTTAAACTTAGAGAACTTATCCCTATACAAAATCATCATCACTGAATACGAAGGCAATACGTTGAAAGTAGTTGGCAATGACATCTACATTAATGATGTTAAAACCAACAGCTACACCTTCAAACAAAACTATTATTGGATGATGGGAGACAACCGAAACAATTCGTTAGACGCGCGTTATTTCGGCTTCACACCGGAAGACCACATTGTAGGGAAACCGGTATTCATTTGGATGAGTTGGGACAGCAGTGCTTCGGGTTTGAATAAAATTCGTTGGGACCGATTGTTCACTACAGTAAGTGGCGATGGTCAACCGCAATCTTACTTTAAATACTTCTTGGGATTGTTAGTATTGTACTTTGTTGGCGAATATTTTTGGAAAAAGAAAAAAGCCAATTAATAGGGTTGGTCAATGAATAATATTTTAATACATCCCGGTTATTTTCCTTCCGTTAGTCATTTTGTAGCCATTGCAAAAAGTGATTTGGTAACTTTTGAAATGGATGACAACTTCCAAAAGCAAACCAACCGTAACCGAATGTACATTTACAGTCCGAACGGCATACAGTTGCTCAATATTCCGATAAAGCATTCCAAAGAAGCACATCAAAAAACCAAAGACGTCAAATTGGAAACTGCTTTTGATTGGCAAAAACAACATTTCAAATCTTTAGAAGCGGCTTATCGTACTTCGCCTTTCTTTGAGTATTTTGAAGATGACATTGCTCCTATTTTTCAAAAGAAACATACTTTTTTAATGGATTTGAATTTGGAAACCATGTCAATTGTTTCTAAATGTTTGGGCTTAGCATTCGATTACAACGAAACGACCGAATATTTCCATGAAGTTACCGATAAAACCGATTTAAGAGCCTTGATTAATGGTAAAAAAGACACTTCAGTATTCGAGCCTTATACTCAAGTATTCGGTGAAAAATACGGGTATTTGAATAATTTGAGCATACTCGACTTGTTATTCAACGAAGGTCGTTATGCCTTAGACTATCTTAAAAAACAAACGCTTTAATTGGTGAATGCCAAACGCGTCATAATCGGGAAGTGATCTGAATTTTCGAAACGCGAAAAACTCTTAAAGCTTTTCACCTTCATACGCTTATCGGCAAAGATATAATCTATACGTGCCGGATAATACTTAAAGCGATAGGTTTGTCCAAAACCAATGCCAGCTTCTTCAAAACAATCGCTCAAATCGCCCTTAATATTGCGGTAGATGTACGAAAAGGCGCTGTTGTTCATATCGCCGCAAATAATCACGGGATATGGACACTCTTTTTTATGATTGACTAACATCTCAGCCTGCTTCTCTTGCTTTTTAAAGGCTTCTCGAATCCTCACAAACAATTGTTGGGATTTACTTTTGTCAATGGCATCAACATGCGATTCAATTTCATTCACATCCGGAGAAATTTTTATCGATTGTAAGTGAATGTTGTACACGCGAATTGTATCTTTTCCTTTTTTGATATCGGCATAAACTACATTATTCCCTAAATCGGGGATTTTGAAATCACCTTGATTGAAAATTGGGTATTTGGAAAAGATGGCTTGACCGGTTTTGATTTGCTTGCCTTCCATAAAAATAGCTTTGTATTTATAGGCTCTCAAATTGACTTTGGCACTTTCAGAATATTCTTGAAGACAAAGAATATCCGGGTTTTCTTCGTTGACAAAAGACAAAATGGTATCGCCTACATGTTCGTTGGGCAACCATTCAAATAAATTAAACAAGCGTACGTTGTAGCTCATCACGGTGAAATCTTTTTCTTCTTCAGGTATCTCTCTGGAAGAAAATTTATAAAACTTATTGATGAAAGTAATCCCCAATAACAACACCAATCCGGATAAAATGACTTGTCGTTTGAGCTGTAGTAACCAATACAAAAAAAACAAAGCGTTTAAGATGAGGAATAGCGGTAAAATGAGCGTCAGTACCGATAACAACGGAAATAACTTAGGCGCTAAGAATGGCAAAACATAAGCTACGAATGTCAATACAGTCAACACTATATTGAATCCGAATACTATTTTGTTAAACCACGATAGCTTTTTCAAAAAATCTAATTTAATAATTCCGTATCCCAAAATGGAAATACGTTAAACAAATATGCAAAATTATACCGCTATTTTCCTGCTCTAAAGAGAAATTCTTTCTCTTCAGCCGTCAAACTGTCGTAACCCGATTGGCTGATTTTGTCCAAAATCTCATCAATTTGTTGTTGGGTTTTATCTTTGGTAACAATTTTACTGGTTGGTTTAGCAACAGGTTTCTTCGGATTGACGTGTACTTTTTTGAAAGGTGTGGCTTTTTTTGAAGCAAATAAATTCGTAAAAAAATCAATCACTGAGGTAACAATGCGACTCAAATCGGTACCACTTAACAACAACTTGATGTAAAGAAACCCAAAAAGTGCTCCGCTTAAATGGGCTATATGACCACCCATATTGCCCAATTGAATTTGAAGTAAATCGAGCAATAACAAAACGCCCGTGATGTGCCATAATTTTACGTTACCAATGAGCAGCAATCGGATTTCCATTAAGGGTTGGTAGGTTGTAGCGGCTACCAGAATACCCATTACAGCCGCGGAAGCACCCACCATAGAAGAGGAAAACCCCAATATATAGAAGCTTAACACATAAACCAAACCTGCAAAAACAGCACTTAACAAATACAAACCTAAATATTGTTTTTGGGTAAAAAAAGTCAGGAACAAACGACTCGAAAAATGCAAAACCATCATGTTGAAAAACAAATGCATGAATCCTTGATGAAAAAACGCATAAGTCAACAGTGACCAAGGCTTGTACAAGGCAACCATGGGTTCTGAAGAAACCGCCAACCAAGTCGGATAGTCGAAAATACCGGTTGTAAATTGGTAGAATAACGGAATCGACAAGATAAATAAGCCTACATTCCAATAAATCAATTTATTGGCAATGCCGCCGATTCTGTATTGCAGTTTTATATCGTCAATTATACTGCTCATAATTTAGTCCCAACGCTTATTGTTAAACGAATTTTTCTTCCAATACCACATCATAATAAATCCGGTTAAAGCACCGCCTAAATGCGCAAAGTGAGCAATTCCGGTGCCGCCGCTACCGAAAATAGAATTGCCTTTGAACCCTAACACTAAGTCTACTACCAACAAGCCCGGTACAAAGTATTTGGCTTTAATAGGTACGGGGATAAACATCATCATTAGTTCGGCATTCGGGAACATGAAAGCGAAGGCAGTTAAAAGTCCGTAAATAGCACCGGAGGCACCTAGAGAAGGTGTTTGGAATTCTTGTATTGCCAATGTTAGGGTATTGAACTGATCCTGAGTACAATTGGCGTTCTCCAATATCGTTCTTACTTGACCGGCTAACATTTTGCCACTCGAGTCAAAAACAGTACTATAATCAGCATTTAAAATTATCTTTATTTCAGCCTCAGATAAATTTAAAGTTGACAATTGATCCAATACCGAATGGATTTGATAATAACTTACTCCAAGATGTAATAAAGCCGCTCCTAATCCACACGAAATGTAGAAAAACAAAAATTTTCTCGCACCCCAAAAGTGTTCCAAAGCACTGCCAAAAGAAATTAAACCAATCATATTGAAAATGATGTGCATAATTCCCACTGAATTTTTTCCGGTATAAACATCAGCATGCATGAACATACTCGTTAACGGTTGCCAAGCTCTGAAATGGATATTTTCAGGATAATACAGTGAAAACAATTGGTAAGCTACATCGCCCACATAATTGGAGCCGATGTAAAAAATAACATTGATTATCAGTAACTGCTTAACAGTCTCGGTCATTCGCATCATACGCTGAATTTTTTGTCTAAATCTTCCACACTCATGGTAATGAAAGTTGGTTTTTGAAACGGTGACACATCAGGCTCTTTGCAAGCAAATAGGTTGTGCACCAAATTTTCCTGTTCTTTTTCGGTTAAATACGTTCCGGTTTTAATGGCCAAACTACGCGCCATCGACTTGGCGATTGTATCATTTTGCGAAAAACTACTGTCCGGTATGCCGTCTTGCAGATCACGCAATAACTCTTCCAAAACAATAGAAATCTCACTTTCGGTCACATTGACAGGCAAACCGGAAATCAGGACATGGTCGGCTGCCATCGCTTCAAATACAAATCCGGTGTTTTCTAAAGCCGATTGTAATTCGGCCAACAAATCCATTTCGGGAGCCGAAAAATACAACTGGAGCGGAAACAACAATTGCTGACTCGAAGCTTGATGCACCGTCATACTGGTTAGTAATCCCTCGTATAAAACCCGCTCATGTGCTCTGTTTTGGTTGATGATAACCATTCCTGATTTAATTGGACTGACAATGTATTTTTTGTGAATTTGGTAAGTTCTTTTTACTTCCTGTTCGACTTCATTTTCCTCAAACAAAGAAGAAGTAACAGCATCGTTCTCAAAAGTCATTTCCGCCAATTCTTGTCCGGCTTGTTTCAACCCAACATATAAACTTTCCCAATTAGGCTGGGCTTCAGGCTTTTTATAAGATGGTGTTGAAAACGACTTACTCGGCTTGTCTTCTGCAAACGGATTGTAACTGCGGTCCACCTGAATGGTTGGATATTCCGCTTCTTTATTTTGGTATTGATAAGGCGTATCCAAATTCGGATCTCGGTCGAAATCCAATACAGGCGCCACATTAAATTGTCCTAAACTGTGCTTGATTGCCGAACGCAAAATAGCGTACAAAGCATGCTCGTCATCAAACTTGATTTCGGTTTTAGTAGGATGAATATTGATATCAATAGTATGCGGCGGAACAGTTAAATACAGAAAATAACTCGGCTGCGAACCGTCTTTCAGCAAACCTTCATAAGCGGCCATAACGGCGTGATGCAAATAGCCGCTTTTGATGAAACGATCGTTAACAAAGAAGAATTGCTCACCTCGGTTTTTCTTAGCAAATTCGGGTTTTCCTACAAATCCTTGTAAGCTTACGATATCGGTTTCCTCTTTTACAGGCACCAATTTTTCATTGGTTTTACCCGAAAAAATATTGACAATGCGTTGTCTGAAATTTGAAATCGGCAAATTGAACATCTCACTACCGTTATGATACATCGTAAAATGTATGCTCGGATGCGCCATCGCTACGCGTTGAAACTCATCTACTATATGACGCTGCTCTACGGTTTCCGACTTCAAAAAATTGCGTCGGGCCGGAATATTAAAAAACAAGTTCTTTACCGCAAACGAAGTCCCTTTGGGCAATACTGCCGGTTCTTGCGACATAAACTTGCCGCCTTCAATAACAATGTGTGTTCCTAATTCTTCCTGATCTTGCTTGGTTTTCATTTCCACATGGGCAATGGCCGCAATGGAAGCCAAAGCCTCACCACGAAAACCTTTGGTATGCAATGAAAATAAATCTTCGGCTTGGCGGATTTTGGAAGTGGCGTGACGTTCAAAACACAAACGCGAATCGGTGACACTCATCCCAACGCCATTATCAATCACTTGAATTAGTGATTTTCCGGCATCTTTGATGATGAGTTTGATATCGGTAGCTTTGGCATCTACAGCGTTTTCCAACAACTCTTTGACCACCGAAGCCGGTCTTTGTACTACTTCACCGGCCGCAATCTGATTGGCTACATGATCCGGAAGCAATTGAATGATACTCGACATTATTTTGTTTCAGTGTTTTGAATTAAAGACTCGGGCAACCACCCAAACCAAGCAAATTTAAGGAAAAAGTACGGGGATTTATAGTTAATCATTCCCTAAAAATAAAAAACCTATTCAGAAAAGAATAGGCTTATTTTTCACATCCGAAAAGGGAAACTATTACATCGTTTTTTTACGCAAATCGGCCATTTTGATAGCAGCAATGGCGGCTTCTGTCCCTTTATTACCATGTTTACCACCGCTTCTGTCGATAGATTGTTGTTCGGTATTATCCGTTAGCAAACAAAAAATCACCGGCACATCGGTTTGTACGTTTAAATCTTTGATGCCTTGAGTTACGCCTTCGCACACAAATTCAAAGTGCATAGTTTCGCCTTTGATCACACAACCTATCGTGATTACAACGTCTACTTCTTGCGTAACTATCATGCGTTGCGCTCCGTAAATAAGTTCAAAACTTCCGGGTACATTCCATCGCACTATGCTTTCCGGTAAAGCACCACAATCCAACAAGGCGGCTTCGGCTCCTTGATACAAGCCGTTGGTAATGTGGTCGTTCCATTCCGACACTACTATTCCAAACTTAAAGTTTTTAGCATTAGGTAATTTTGATTTATCGTAATTGGAAAGATTTTTATTTGCTGTAGCCATAATTTATGCTTTTAAACTAAAAAAGGATTAAAGATACTATCCTTAATCCTTTTTTTGGTATTATTAATTTGAAATTTATTGTGCTAATCCTATTAAAGCCTCAACTTGTTGAGCTTCCGGAGCAGTATCAAAATTTTCTTTGATGTCGGTAAAATATTTCAAAGCTTCGGCTTTGTTACCCATTGCCAAAGCAGTTTTACCGGCTTTCATCAAATATCTTGGTCTGGTAAAATCATTAGTCTGACTCGCATCAGCAGCTTTCACATAAAACTCTAACGCTTCCTTTTGTTTATTTTGTTGTGCATAAGCATCTCCGATAGCTCCTTTAGCCAAAATGCTTAAAGTAACATCTTTAGAGTTGAATTTTTCCAAACTCGCAATAGCTTCAGCATATTTACCGGTGTTCAAGTAAGCAATACCGGCCATATAGTTGGCCTGGTTAGCGGCATCAGTACCTGAATATTCTTCAGCAATTTTAAGTACACCAAATTTCCCTTCAGAACCATTCAATACTAAATTGAATAATGAATCTGCTTTTACATCACCATCAACGGCTTTTTGGAAATTTTGTTGGGCTACGAACAATTCCTCCGCAGCTTCTTGTTGGTTAGGCTCAGCAATAAATTTATCATAAGCGAAATAACCCACAACTACTACCACCACTGCCAACAAACCACCTAAAATTACTTTTTGGTTTTTAGCAATAAAATCTTCTGCTTTAGAAGCTGATTGGTCTAAGGTGTCGAATGCTTTAGCCGTAGCGCTGTCTTTTTCATCAACATTTACCTCTTCGATGAAAGTTTCTTCTACTTTTTCCGCTTTTTCTTTTGGTGCTTTATATCCTCTTTTGTTAAAAGTTGCCATCTATTTTTAATTTAGTGTGCGCAAAAATAAAATTTTTATTCAAACTCACATAAAAAAAATTGATTTAATATTAATTGCAAGAGAAAATAACGGTTTTTAAATCCTAAACGGATGAACAACTGCTAAAGAAACCCTACACGGAGTATTTTTATCAATATTTTTGAATAATTTGCAGGACTTTCTTTCTTTGCTTCAAAAGTAAATAAAACACTGTAAAATAATTAGTTAACATTCAATAAAGCCAAACCAAATTGTTTTTAAAACGACTTTCAGTTCTGAACTACAAGAATTTTTCGGATGCCACCTTCGAATTTGACGCTAAAATCAATTGCTTCGTAGGGAAAAACGGCATAGGAAAAACCAATATATTGGATGCTGTGTATCATTTGGCCAACGGTAAAAGTTATTTCAATCCACAGGCTGTGCAGAATATTAAACACGGTGAAGATTTTTTTGTGGTAGACGGCGAGTTTGAAAAAAACAGTCGTTCTGAACAAATCTTGTGCAGCTTGAAAAAAGGCCAAAAGAAAATCCTGAAACGCAACGGCAAACTTTACGAAAAATTCTCCGATCACATTGGTTTTATTCCGCTGGTTATTATTTCGCCGGCCGACCGAGATTTAATTGTTGAAGGCAGTGAAACACGTCGTAAATTTATCGACAGCGTGATTTCGCAATTAGACAGCGGTTATCTGCAACAGTTGATTCAGTACCACAAAATCATCAGCCAACGCAATGCGCTATTGAAGTATTTTGCCTTAAATCATGTTTTTGAAAAAGACACCTTATCCATTTACAACGAGCAATTGGACGCTTTAGGGCAGACCATTTTTGAAAAACGAAAAGCGTTTTTGGCCGATTTTGTGCCTATTTTTAACACCTACCATCAAACCATTACCGATTCGGCTGAAACGGTTCAATTGGTCTATCAAAGTGATTTGTTTGAGAAAGATACGTTGACATTGCTGGAAGAAAACCTCAGCAAAGACAGAGCTTTACAGTATACCTCTGTTGGTATTCACAAAGATGATTTGTCTTTTGAAATTGACCACTTCCCTATTAAAAAGTTTGGCTCGCAAGGACAACAAAAATCGTTTTTAATCGCCTTAAAACTCGCCCAATTTGATTTTGTAAAAAAACAAAGCGGTGAAAAACCTATTTTACTTTTTGATGATATTTTCGACAAGTTAGATGAATTTCGCGTGGGCAAAATAGTAGAAATGGTCAATAAGGAAGAATTCGGCCAGCTTTTTATCTCCGACACCCATCCGGAACGCACCGAAAATATTGTCAAAACCACGCATCAGAGTTATAAAATATTTAACCTTTAGTGTTGCCGTATTTTGTACTTTAGCTAAAATTTTTTTGAACATGAAAACCAGATTATTTTCCCTACTGCTTATCAGCTTTCTATTCATCAGTTGTCAAGGACAAACGGCCAAACCGCCCCAAACTTTAGATGTAAAAACTTATGCCGAAAAATTAAAAAACACCGAAAAACCCCAATTATTAGATGTTAGAACTCCGGAAGAATTCGGCGTTGAACATTTAGAAAATGCCGACAACGTAAATGTAAACAGTCCCGATTTTGCTAACAAAGTAGCTAAATATGACAAATCAAAACCCATCTTTGTGTATTGTAAAGTAGGCGGAAGAAGTGCTCAAGCCGCTGATAAATTGGTAGCGATGGGCTTTACCGAAGTCTATAATTTAGAAGGTGGCATCATGAAATGGACAACTGCCGGAATGCCGAAAGCAGGACAAAAGGCTAAAACCGGTGGCATGACCCCACAGGATTACCAAAAATTAGTAGCTTCCGATAAAAAAGTACTCATCAATTTTACTGCGGTTTGGTGTGCGCCTTGTCAGAAAATGAAGCCTTACATTTTGAAAATGCAAGAAGAATTGAAAGACCAAATTAAAATTGTGCGTGTAGATGCCGACGAAAACAAAAGCCTAACCGAGGCCATGAAAATTGAAGGATTACCTATGATTATCATCTATGAAAACGGTAAAGAAGTTTGGCGTAACTTAGGTTACATCAGTGAAGAAGACTTAAAAAAACACCTCTAATATGATTACCCAAGAAGCGTTGCAATTTTTAGAAGATTTGGTAGCCAACAACAATACCGATTGGATGCATGCCAACAAAAAACGGTATGACCAATATAAAAAAGATTACCATGCGTTTATTGCGGGTTTGTTGGCAGAAATGAAACAACTTGATCCGAAATTAGACGATTTGGAAGTGAAAAATTGTACGTTTCGTATCAATCGAGATATTCGTTTTTCTAAAGACAAATCGCCCTACAAAACCAATATGGGTGTTTGGTTTACCCAAAATAAATTCCAAAAAAACAGCCCGGGCTATTACGTGCATTTCGAAAAAGGCAACTGTTTTGTGGCTGGCGGTGTTTGGTGTCCGGAACCTTCGCAATTGAAACAAATCCGAAGAGAAATTGCTTTTTTCTATGACGATTTAGAAAAAATTGTAGCCGATGCAGCTTTCAAAAAGGAGTACGGCGATTTATCTCGCGAAGCAGATAACGTACTGAAAAAAGCGCCTAAGGATTTCGATCCTAATCATCCGGCCATTGAATTTTTAAAATTGAAGAGCTTTACTGCCTCGCATCGCATAGACGAAAAATTATTTACCGATAAAAATTTCAATAAAACGGTGGCGCAAAAACTCATAGCACTCAAACCTTTAAACGACTTTCTGTACCGCGCTCTTGAAACCGAAGAATAATTATCTTTTCCCATCACATGCAAATTCAATCCAATTTCTCTTTAAAATCATTTAATACTTTCGGCATAGAAGCCAAAGCCAAAAGCTTTGTGGCTGTTCATTCGTTGGAAGATTTAAAAACCGTTTTGGCTGAACATGCGGCCGAAAAAAAATTCATTTTAGGCGGCGGCAGTAATATGCTGCTAACCCAAGACATCGATGCCTTGGTAATCCATATCGATTTGAAAGGAAAAAGAATACTAAAAGACGACGACGACTTTGTATGGATAGAAAGTATGGCCGGAGAAAATTGGCACGAGTTTGTACTTTGGACTATTAACCAAAACTTTGGCGGATTGGAAAATATGTCACTTATTCCGGGCAATGTTGGTACTACACCGGTACAAAACATTGGCGCATATGGTACCGAAATTAAAGACACTTTTGTCTCTTGTGACGCCATGAAAATCGACGATCAAACCCTGCGGACTTTCAGCAAAGAAGACTGTCGTTTTGGTTACCGAGAAAGCATTTTCAAGCAAGAAGCCAAAGACCAATACATCATTACTTCGGTGGTTTTTAAACTCACCAAACGCAACCATAACCTCAACACTTCTTATGGCGATATTACTAAAGAATTAGCATTGCAAAACGTGACTGTTCCGACACTGAAAGATATTTCCAATGCTGTGATTGCCATTCGACAAAGCAAATTACCCGATCCGAAAGTATTGGGCAACAGCGGTAGTTTCTTTAAAAATCCGGTCATTTCGAGAAGTCATTTTGAAAAAGTGCAAGCGCAATTTCCGGAGATTAAATTCTTCGAAGTTTCTCCAACCGAAGTCAAAGTTCCGGCTGGCTGGCTGATTGAACAAGCCGGTTATAAAGGGTTTCGCAAAGGCGATGCCGGCGTACACAAAAATCAAGCTTTAGTTTTGGTGAATTACGGTTCGGCTACCGGTCAGGATATTTTGGCTCTTTCTCGCGAAGTACAGCAAGCGGTTTTCGATAAATACAGTATAGCCATAGAAGCGGAAGTCAATGTAATTTAAACCGATTGTCATGTATATTCCCGAGTTATACAAAAACGAAAATCGCGAAGAAATTGAAAGCTTCATTCACCAAAATGGTTTTGCAATTTTGGTGAATCAAACGCAGGGAAAATTGTGGGCCACGCACACGCCATTGTTGTTAGAAACCCGTGAAGACGGTAAACTCATCTTAACCGGACATATTTCTAAAGCCAATCCGCAAGCCTCAAGTTTTAATGACAATGAAGAAGTATTAGCCATATTTTCAGGCGCTCATGCTTATATTTCTTCTTCTTGGTACGATCATGAAAATGTGCCGACCTGGAATTATTTGGCTGTACACGTTTACGGTAAGGTTCGTGTTTACAATCATGAAGAAGGTTTGCACTTTCTAAAAAAATTAGTTGACAAATACGAAGCCCAATCGGAAAATCCGGTTCGAGTGGAAAATTTATCCGAAAAAACAATGCGAGAGGCGCGCGGTATAGTAGCCTTTGAAATTGAAATCACAAGCATCGAAGCCCAAAAGAAACTTTCTCAAAATCGGGATGACAAAAACTACAAAAACATCATCGAAGCGCTCGAAAAAACCAAGGAAAATCAAGCTATTGCTATTGCAGAAGCCATGAAAAACAACCGATAGGAATTTGTTAAAATTCGTTTGATTATTGGTTGCAGAATACCTACATTTGCAGTCCTTTTTAAAAGATATAAAACGCTATGTTATTATCCGTTTTCTGTGTATTCATTGCCGTCGTTGTTATTCAATTTTTGTATTACATAGTGGTATTCGGTAAATTTTCATTTGCCAAACCGCAAACTGTAAACCCGAAAAGAGTGCCGATTTCTGTTATTGTTTGCGCCAAAAACGAAGAAGAAAACGTCAAAAAGTTTGTGCCGCTTTTGGCCGAACAAAACTACCATACTTTCGAGATTGTATTGATTGACGATGCTTCGAGTGATAACACTTTGGAAATCTTTGAAGAATTCGAAAAGCAATACCCGAACATCAAGTTGGTTAAAGTGGAAAATAACGAAGCGTTTTGGGGCAACAAAAAATTTGCTTTAACCTTAGGTATCAAAGCTGCCAAATACGAATACTTATTGTTTACCGATGCTGATTGTTATCCGACTTCCAAAGACTGGATTACCGCAATGAGTGCGCAATTTACCCAACAAAAGAATATCGTTTTGGGCTATGGCGCTTATGAGAAAATCAGCAACTCATTCCTAAACAAAATCATCCGATTTGAAACCTTGCTAACTGCTACACAATATTTTTCTTGGGCTAAAATCGGTAAACCTTATATGGGAATTGGTCGTAACATGGCTTACAAACGTGAAGAATTTTTCAAGGTACGCGGTTTTATGGATCACATGAAAATCCGTTCCGGCGATGATGATTTGTTCATTAACCAAGCGGCTAATGGCGACAACACTACCATTTGTTACGTACCGGACAGTTTTACCTATTCTACCCCAAAAACCAGCTTTAAAGATTGGTTTACCCAAAAACGTCGTCATGTATCGACCGCCAAACATTACAAATTGTTTGATCGCAATCAGTTAGGGTTGTTTTACTTATCGCAGTTGCTGTTTCTTTTATTGCCAATAGTCTTATTTGCGTTTCAATACCAATGGATTGCAGTAGTAAGTATTATTGGTTTCCGTTATTTATTTGCATGGCTAACCTTAGGTTTTGCAGCAGGTAAACTCAAAGAAAAAGATGTGATGTATTGGTTTCCCATCATAGAAATTGTTTTGATTTTTACCCAACTGAATGTGTTTATCACCAATATGTTTTCTAAACCGGTACATTGGAAATAAAAAAGTACATAGAAAAAGCAAAAAAAGGAGACCAAGTGGCCTTTACCTTTTTACTCGACCATTATTGGAACGAAGTGTATGGTTTTATGCTCAAGCGAACCGAGAATGAAACCGATTCGGAAGACATTACCATAGAAACTTTCTCGAAGGCTTTTGACAAAATTGCGACTTACAATCCGGAGTTTCAGTTCAACACTTGGTTGATTGCCATTGCTAAAAACGTACATATCGACATGTTACGCAAGAAAAAGTCGACCGTATTTGTGGAGATAACCGACGAAGAAGACCAACAAGCGTACAATGTAGCTGACAGTTCGCCTTCAGCAGAAGATGAATTGATTACCGAGCAAAACCTATCCCGTCTACTCCAATTCATCAAAGAATTGAAACCACACTACCAAGAAGTGATTCAATTGCGTTACTTTCAGGAAATGAGTTATCAGGAAATCTCAGAGCAACTGAATGAACCTTTAAGCAATGTAAAAATCAAATTGCTTCGCGCTAAAAAACTATTGGCTGAAATCATAGAAAGTAAAAAATAACTTTCTATTTAAAAATCAGCATCGCTTCCCAACCTTTTCAGAGAATTTGTTATCTTATAAGAAAATAGTTAAAAGTTTTTATACTATTTTAACATTTCTTGCGTTATAACATTAAATTCACTGCTTATGTAACATAGATACTTAACTCAAAACAATTCATTATGTCACACGTTAGTATTTATGAAAAAAACTGGATAGATCTGGTTTTTGAAGGCAAAAACAAAGCCTATGGCGCCTACCAATTGCGTCAGGAAAACACCAAAACCTCTTTGATAGCTTTTATCGGCGGTATCACTTTTATGCTATCCTTAATTGGCGGCGGGTTATTGCTGACATCATTTGACGACACTTCAGTAGTTTGTCAATTTCCTGTCATTGAGAATGAACGCATTATTCCGATAGATATGGATCCGATTAAGGAAACTGAAAAATCGGAAAGTTCTGCTGCTGCACCACAAGAAATTAACGAGGTTAAACCACAAGACTTGTCTCGCATGGTAGTAACCGAAACCCATCAAGCAACACCGGATGTTCCTACCAATCAAGAAATTCGCGATACACCACCGGCCAACGATGGCAATGGAACCGGAACGCTGACAGATGTTGGAAACAATGGTGGCGGTAATGACAACGGTGAGGACGAGGGAAATGTTGCGGGCAAAGGCGAACCGGTTACCACTAACAAACTCGATAAACTACCTTTGTTTCCCGGTGGTATGGATCGTTTTTACAAATATGTGAGCAATAACATCAATCGCCCTGAAATAGAAGAAGACAGCGAAATCAGCATGAGTGTGATAGTTGCTTTTGTAATTGAAAAAGACGGTAGCATGACAGATATTCGCGCGTTGAGAAGCACCGATAAAAATTTAGAGAGAGAAGCCATTCGTGTTTTAAAATCACTTAAAACCAAATGGGAACCGGGATACCAAAACGACAAACCGGTTCGAACGCTCTATATGCTACCGATTAAGGTTAAAATCTAATTCCTTAAAGCCGCCCATGAGGCGGTTTTTTGTTGGAATATCCTGAACATTTTTAACAACTATTGGCTAATAAAAGATTTTAATTTCGATTAAATATTGGTATTATTGCAATCATTTTGAAACCATGAAGTTTTCGTTAGTCGGCTTTTTCCTCTATTCCTTGTTGTACTTTTCCGGTCCGGTGGTCGGAAGTCGCATTGATATTACCGATAGTGAAGCAATAAGTGACAGCACATTGATAACGATTCCGTTCCCGGTGAAATTCGGAAGCGTTTCGGAAGCGTATATACTCGAAAAAAAACCTAAAATCGATTCGTTTTACAACAGGTTTATCAATTCGCCTTTTTACAGTGGTAGTTTTTTAGTGGCCAAAAACGGTCGTATTCTTTATGAAGATTACAAAGGATTATCCAATATCAAGACCGGGAAAAAAGTCGATGCCAACACTGCCATTCATTTAGCCTCAGTGAGCAAAATATTGACTGCCACGGCCATTTTAAAATTGGTTCAGGAAGACAATATCATGTTAGACCAAAAGGTAACTGATTGGCTTCCGCGATTTCCCTATAAAAATACTACCATCAGAACTTTGCTGAACCACCGCAGCGGTTTACCGCATTATTCTAACTTTCCCGGACTATTGAAAAAAAGTTGGAATCGCAAAAAAATACTTTCCAACCAAGATATTTATGAACTATTGGCGAAACATAAATTCAGATTGGTGTTTAACGACAATACCCGATTTGATTATTGCAACACCAATTATGTAATTTTAGCCTTAATTATTGAAAAAGCTACCGGTTTAAATTATCGTGATGCCATGCAGGAATTGATTTTTAAACCATTGGGCATGAAAAATACTTTTGTTTTTAATTACGATACCGATAGGGACACTGTTTGCAAGTCCTATCGCGGCAACAATATTTTTCCATGGGACCAATACGACCGTTTGTATGGCGATAAAAACATCTACTCTACTCCGAGAGATTTGGTAAAATTTGATTTGGCAACTTATTCACCCGATTTTATCAAACCCGAACTATTGCAAGAAGCTTACACCGGTTACAGCGCCGGCAATGTGGCCAAACCTATAAAAGATTATGGTTTAGGAATGCGTATGCGCTATTTGGCTAACGGAGAAAAACTGATTTACCACAATGGTTGGTGGCATGGCAACAATACATCTTTCGTACCGATTAAAAAAGATACCATCACCATTATTTGTTTGGGAAATAAATACTCGAATCGCCCTTACGAAACCTTGCGTATGGCCAATGAATTCTTTTTAAAGAAAAAACCGGAACCGAGTTTAGTGCCGGAATTGCCTTATACAGGAGAATAATACTATTCTTTTACCAAGTAAATCCCGTCTTCTTTAATTTCGATTTGCTTGTCTTTATACAATGCGCCAATAGCTTTTTTGAAAGTCTTCTTACTCATTTTCAAAACGGTTTTGATGTCTTCCGGATGACTGTTGTCGTTTAAACGAAGGAAACCTCTTCCGGCACGTAGTTCATTCAGAATCTTTTCGGCATTGGGTTCCACTTTGCTGTAGCCGAATTTTTGCAGCGTAACATCAATTTTATGGTCCGGTCGGATGTTTTTGATATAACCTATCAAACGATCACCGGGTTTAATATCGTCGTATACTTCATCTTTGTAAAGCAAGCCTTTATGTTGGTCGTTGATGATTACGTTGATGCCAACCTCAGTAATATGAGAAATAATCAAATCCACTTCATCTCCTACGGTTACTGTTAAATTATCGTTGTTCAGGAACTGATTGGTTTTACTAGACGCAACTATACGATTGGTTTTTTTATCCATGTAAGCATAAACTAGATAGCGTTTGCCTTTTTCCATAGGTCGAGCTTGCTCTCTGAAAGGCACAAAAATGTCCTTTTCCAAACCCCAATCCAGAAAAGCACCAAATTGGTTGACAAAATTCACTCGCAACAAACCAAATTCATCCAATAAAATATACGGCTCTAAAGTTGTTGCCACCGGTCTTTCTTCTTGATCGAGATAAACAAAAACAACGATTTCATCGCCTATGGCATAAGTTTTTGGAACGTACTTTAACGGCAAAAGTACATCTGTTTTGCCATCGGTTAGAAAAAGACCGACTTTAGTTTCTCGCGCTATAGTTAATGTATTATAGTGACCTATTTCCATTTTAAAGGGTTGTAATTTACCGTGCAAAGATAGGCAAATTAAAAACTTGAACCGCAATCATAAAAAATGTAGCTTTACGAAGTGTAACAAAACTTAGGCTTACACTACTAACGGGCTATGAGTGACGATTTAGAGAAATCATTTGTAAAGCAACTTAAAGAAAACCAGAATATCATTCACAAGATATGTCGGTTGTACACCAATGGTGAAGAGGCGCATAATGATTTGTTTCAAGAAATCACTATACAATTATGGAAAGCCTTTCCCAAGTTTAGAGGAGAATCAAAGTTCTCCACTTGGGCTTACAGAGTAGCTTTGAACACGGCTATTACCCTTTACCGTAAAAGCACCCGAACTGTAGCAACAGTGACTTACGAAGGTCAGAAACATTTTTTATCTCAAGAAGATTACAATCACGAAGAAGAGGAGCAAATCAAACTGATGTACCAAGCTGTACAGCAATTGAACGATATTGAAAAAGCCTTAGTGTTTTTGTATCTGGAAGATAAAGATTATACCGAGATATCGGAAACATTGGGGATTAGTGAAGTTAATGCCCGAGTTAAAATGAACAGAATTAAAGGAAAATTAAAAAAGATATTAAATCCTTAAGGATTATGGAAGAGTTGGATTTATTAAAAAAAGCTTGGCAAAAAGATACCCATACATTTGAACAAGTCTCGGAATCGGAAATTTACAAAATGCTACATAGGAAGTCGTCATCTATTGTAAAATGGATATTGGTGATTAGCCTAATTGAGTTCGGTTTGGGCGCATTGGTTAATTTATCATTCAATACTGATGATATGATAGCCAGCTTACATGCTGAAAGTTTTGCGGTTTTCTTAAAAGTATTAACTTATGTGAATTATGCTGTTATATTATGGTTCATCTATAATTTCTACAGAAACTATGCTCGTATATCAACTATAACCTCAACCAAACAGTTGATGCAAGACATTATTCGAGCTCGAAAAACCGTCCAAAATTATGTATGGTATAATTTGTTTATGATTTTCGTCAGCATCATCTTAGGTTTTGTGATTGCCTTCATTTACAATCCAAAAACAGAATTGCTGATATACAAAATTGAGCACGAAGACAATTATAAAACCCTATCATTAACCATTTGTTTGGTCATCTTTACTATTGTAATATTTGTTGGTTTCTTTTGGTTGTTCTACCGATTAATTTATGGTACACTACTCAGAAAACTCAATGCCAATTACAAGGAACTAAAAAAAATAGACTTATAACCATGAAAAAAATCTTCTTATTGATATGTTCCCTGTTTATGGGAGTTGCTTTCGGGCAAAAAAACGAGAACACATTATTATGGAAAATCTCGGGTAACGGACTCAAAGAATCGTCTTATCTTTTTGGAACAATTCACATTACTTGCGATGCTACTTTAACAGATAAAGTGAAAACAGCCTTAGACAAAACCCAACAACTTTGTTTAGAACTTGATATGGACGATCCGGCCATGCAAGGAGAAATGATGAGTAATATGATGATGAAGAACGGAGTGACCATGAAGTCTTTGGCAAAACCTGAGGATTTTAAAGCTGTTGACGCTTTTTTAACGGCCAATGTTGGGTTCTCTGCTGAAATGTTAAATACCGTAAAACCGTTTATGATAACGGCCATGCTCTATCCTAAAATGTTGGGATGTGAAATGCAATCGGTGGAAGCGGAGTTGATTAAAATTGCCAAAGCGCAAAACGAGGATGTTATCGGATTGGAAACCGTTGGCGAGCAATTAGCGGTTTTTGATGCCATTCCGTACCAAGAACAAATGAACGAATTGGTGATTACTGCCAAAGACAACATGCAACGTGATAAAGCAGAATTAGCGGAAATGATGACATTATACAAAAGTGAGAATGTAGAAGCCATGATTAGTTTTACTGAAAAATCAGCCAATGTAATGACTTCAAAATACAGCGATGTATTGCTAAAAAAAAGAAACCAAAACTGGATTAGCCGAATGACTACCATAGCAACTAACAAGCCAACCTTCTTTGGTGTAGGCGCCGCTCACTTAGGGGGAAAAGATGGTGTCATTGCTTTGTTACGCAAAGCCGGTTTTACGGTAGAAGCGGTATATTAAGTTAGGAAAAAGAGATAAGTTAAAAGGGATAAGCCAATACTAACTTATCCTTTTTTTTTAGCTTTTGAGACTGACTTTACTCGAGGTTGTAGTCCTAAGAAGAAAAAAATCCCGCAACTAACGGGACTTCACTAAACTTCTTTTTTACTGTCTTTTTCTACTTGCCACTTGCGCAATTGGTTCAAGCGTTCTTGTTCGGCCAATTCTTCGGCCGGAATAACTTTTAGGAAAGAAGGATGTTGCTCAATGGCATATTCTACTTTCTCTACAATTTGTTCAATGGTTTCATTTTCATAATCAATTACCAAAGGCTCTTTGATGATAAAAGATTGTAGTATGTTTTTCTTTTTAACCCGTAAGCCTTTTTTATCAAACGATCGTCGGAAACCATCAATCACTATCGGAACTACAATAGGTTTATGTTGTTTGATAATGTGAGCTGTTCCTTTGCGAACCGGTTTGAAAGATTTGGTAGTTCCTTGTGGAAAAGTAATCACCCAGCCGTCCTCCAAAGCTATGCGAATGTTTTCGGTATCGTTGGGATTAATCTCTCGCTTTTCAGTAACGTCTTTTCCTCCGCAGCGCCAAGTACGCTCTACAGTGATAGCGCCTACATAAGCCAAAATTCGGGGCAATAAACCGGCTCTCATGGTTTCGCTGGCGGCTACATAGTAAATATTCATTTTGGGTTGCCACAAATAACCAACGTTCTTGATGTTATCTACCCGACCGGAAAGGCTGGCATTAAATACATGAAACATGGCCACTACATCGGCAAAATAGGTTTGATGATTGGAAATAAAAAGTACATTTGTATCGGGTAATGCTTTGATAATTTCCGAACCTTCAATGTGCAATTCGTTGAAACCTCGGTATCTTCGGTGTGTTAAAACTCCGAAAATGCGAATCAACCATTTTTTTATAAAAAGTATATGACCAAAAGGATTTCTTTTCAATAATCCCATAATTTCTTTTTTTACTCCGTTCCAGACAAAAATTCGAACGGGTTGCAAATCTAAAAAACTTAAACTTATAAAACCAATTTAAGGGTGTCTTTCAGTTCACTCAACATCATGGCTGTGGCACCCCAAACAAAATGTTCGTTCACCTGAAATCCGGGAACTTCAATATTACCGGCATAAGAAGTCTTCATAACGCTATTCACGATGATGTTATCATTCATAAAATCGGCAAAAGGAAACTCAACCAAACCCGCTACCTCTTCTTGTTGCAGCACAAAATCGAGCTCTTGGACCGCATAACCCATGAACGGATAAACCATAAAGTTACTGGGCGGTATATAAACCTCCGTAAACGAACGAACCAAATTAATGTGTTGCGGATGAATCCCAATTTCTTCGTGAGTTTCTCGCAAGGCTGTATGACTCAAACTGGTATCATCTTCTTCAACCTTTCCCCCTGGAAATGCAATTTGAGATGAATGAACGCCATTATAACTATTACGAAGGATAAGAGCCAAATGAGTTTGTGAGGCTTTGGGATAAAACAACATCATAACGGCGGCTCGTTTTGGAACCACTTTGGTGAAATCTATCGCTTTGAGCAAATCCATACGATTGGAAGGTGCCATTTTTGCATGAGCGTTTGTTGCCGGAAGCTCGGCATTTTGTATTTTTGGCGTATATTTTAAAAACTCTTCAAAGTGCATTTTGACCGGTTTAGAAATATAAAGTTACCTTAAAAAAAGAAAGCATCCCACTTTTATCCTCACAAAATGTATAGCAAAGAAGAAGCTCAACAAATAAAAAAAGAATTTTGGACTGCCTTTGCCGAGGCTTATCCGCGCAAATGGTTGTTGTATGACACTAAGATTAAAGACGTTACTTTTAAATTTTATATCGACAACAAGAAAGCTCAAGTACTTCTGGATATCGAGCCCAAAGACGAGGAAAAAAGAAAAATTTATTATGAAAAAATTGAATCCCTCAAAACCATACTGCACGAAGACTATCTTCCGGAAGCTATTTTAGAGCGTAACTTTTATTTGGATAACGGCAAAGTGATTAGCAGAATTTGGATTGAAAAACTGAATGTTAGTTTGAACAACCGAAAATACTGGCCGGAAATTTTTGAATTCTTCAGCGAAACCATGACCAAGTTTGAACTGTTCTTTTATGAGTTTGAAGACTATATCAAAGATTTAGAGATGAATACCTAACGAAGAATCACATCTTTGACAACTTCTTTCCCCAGCTCTTCATTAATCATCTTGATGATTTTTTGCTTGCCATAACTTAATTCTTCTCTCAACACTGCAGAAGTTAAGGCAACATAAAGAGTAGTTCCTTTTAAAACCACTTCTTTGGTATAGCTGTTTACGCCATTACCCATGAGGTTTTTCCAAGCTTGTTGTACGTCAATTTTATCCATACCGGCTTGCAGCTTGTTGGTTTCGATAAAAGCTTTTAAAACGTCTCCTATAGAACTTTCGTTACTGAGTCTTTTGGCCATTACTTTAAAGAGAAAGGTTTGAACTTTTTATAAGTATAAATGATGTCTTGTTTATTTTTAATCACTAAAGTCGAATCTTCAATTGAGATAATTTCTTCGTTCCATTTGCCGTAATCTGTTTTGCATTCAAAAAAGTAAACCTTATCTACGGCAAAAACTTTCAGGTTTTCACGGATACCATTGGTTTTAAAAGTACCATCAAATTGCGGCATCACTTTTTGACGAAAACCACTTAGCGACTGCCCTCCCTTATCTGATTTAAGTTCAATGTAATCTATGGTTTCATTTACTTTATACGCCTTAGTTTCACCATTATTAAACTCCACTTCTTTGATTTCCCAATACCCATTGAGTTTGGTCAAATCTTCTTTTTTCACCTCCGATTGGCAGGAGAAAAACATAAAGGCTAAGGCTAAAACAAGATTGTATTTCATCATTGGAAGACATTTATTGAAACACAAATTTAATCCATTACTGCTCAAAAGCGAACAAAATCAAAATTAATATTATCAACATTAAACTATTTTATACATTTATAGTCCTACTGAAAAATTTTACTACCATGAAAAACTTGTACCTTCTTTTGCTCATTTCATTTTTGTCATTTAGTTGTAGTTCAGATTCCGGTGGAGATGACGAACCGATTGCTGAAACCATGTATTTTCCGCCAAGTGACGGCAGCAATACTTGGGAAAGCAAATCGGTAGCCGGTTTGAATTGGAATCAAAACGCAGTACAGCCTTTATTGGATTATTTGGAATTGAAAAACACCAAATCGTTTATGATTTTGGTCAATGGTCGTATAGTAATGGAAAATTATTTCAACGGTCATACTGCTACAACGCCATGGTATTGGGCCAGTGCCGGAAAAACGTTAACCGCAACAGTGACCGGAATAGCTCAAGAAGAAGGACTTCTCAACATCAACAATAAAGTTTCAGATTATTTAGGCACCGGTTGGACTAGTGCACCTTTGGCTAAAGAAAACCTCATCACTTGTAAAAACTTACTCTGTATGACTTCGGGTTTGAATGATGCCTTAGGAGATGACGTTTCTCCGGCCAACTTACAATATGTAGCCGATGCAGGAACCCGTTGGGCTTACCATAATGTTTATGTGAAATTACAAGATGTGGTAGCGCAAGCGAGCGGACAAACCTGGACCAGCTATTTCAATACCAAACTCAGAGATCGCATCGGAATGACCGGTGGTGCATGGATCAATAGCGACGGTTTAAGCGTATATTGGAGTACAACTCGAAATATGGCTCGTTTCGGACTATTATCATTAAATCAAGGGAAATGGGATGGGACAACCATAGTGAGTAGTGCCTACTTTAATCAAGCCACAACAACCTCACAAAATTTAAACCAAGCGTATGGTTATTTATGGTGGTTAAACGGCAAAAACACTTATCGCTTACCCGGACTTCAGTTACAATTTAACGGAACCTTAATTCCGAATGCGCCTAGCGATATGTATGCTGCCTTGGGCAAAAACGATCAAAAAATATACGTTGTTCCGAGTATGAAAATGGTGATCATCAGAATGGGCGAAGTAGCCAATCCGGAAAATCCAACTTTTGCTTTGTCCGGTTTCGACAATGAGTTGTGGGACAAAATAAATGATTTATACCAATAGTTTATTTGCGATTGATTAATCGCATACCACCGTAAACAAAAAGTACAAAAGCAATCAATCTCAAGCCCATAAAGATATTAGGCAAAGGCTTTTCAATAAAATAACTCAATACAACAATCAAGATGCTGATTCCGATAAGTTTTATTGGGGATGAATCTTTGAAAAAAGATAGAATTTTGCTCATATAGTTTATTTAAAAAACGAATCTACGAATTCATATTTATTAAAAACTTGTAAGTCTTCGATACCTTCACCAACTCCGATATATTTTACAGGGATTTGGAATTGGTCTGAGATACCAATGACCACACCGCCTTTGGCTGTACCATCTAATTTAGTTACAGCTAAACAAGACACTTCTGTAGCCGCCGTAAACTGTTTGGCTTGCTCAAAGGCATTTTGACCGGTAGAACCGTCCAACACCAATAAAACATCGTAAGGTGCTTCTTCTACCACTTTTTGCATCACGCGCTTCACTTTGGTCAACTCGTTCATTAAATTGACTTTATTGTGCAAACGCCCTGCAGTATCAATAATCACTACATCGGCATTTTGAGTTACGGCACTTTGCAACGTATCAAAAGCAACCGAAGCCGGATCGCTACCCATTTGTTGTTTGACTAATGGCACGCCTACTCTGTCAGCCCAAACTTGCAACTGATCAATAGCGGCTGCACGGAAAGTATCTGCCGCACCCAATACTACTTTATAACCGGCTTTTTTAAACTGATTGGCCAATTTACCGATAGTAGTTGTTTTACCTACACCATTTACACCAACGACCATAATAACATAAGGTTTTTTATGGACCGGCACTGTAAATTCGGTTTCTTCACCCGATTGGGTTTCGGAGAGTAAGGCTGCTATTTCTTCTCGCAAAATTTTATTGAGCTCGTCTGTACCCAAATATTTGTCTTGAGCCACTCGAGCTTCTATCCGCTCGATAATTTTTAAGGTAGTATTAACGCCTACATCTGAGGAAACCAAGACTTCTTCTAAGTTGTCAAGAACTTCATCATCTACTTTAGACTTTCCGGCTACAGCTTTGGTTAGTTTGGAAAAAAAGGAAGTTTTGGTTTGTTCCAGACCTTTATCTAAAGTCTCTTTTTTTTCTGAGGAAAATATTCTTTTGAAAAAACTCATTGTATCGGATTGTAAATTCGAATTTTGTTTGTTACCGGAGTTCTGTTCGAAAGAACCGGTCCGGCGTAGCAAATATAAAAATAAAAAAGCTACTTCCGAGTGAAAGTAGCTTTGTTATGTAGAGTTTGAAAAATTATTTCTTGTTTAAGAAACTATCCACTTCTTCCGGAGTCATAATTGCCTCTTGGAAAGTGTAAGCACCTGTTTTAGGAGATTTAACCATTTTGATAGCTTTGGTTAATCTTTTTGATGCTGTTTGTAACGTTGCAACGGTTTTCTTTGCCATGACTTATAATGTTTTATTTGAAATTTCTATCGAGTAAAAACTTCTAAATTATTTAATTTCTTTATGAACAGTCATTCTCTTTAAGATTGGATTAAATTTTTTAATCTCTAACCTGTCCGGAGTATTTTTTTTATTTTTCTTGGTGATGTAACGAGAAGTTCCAGGAAGACCTGTTGCTTTGTGCTCAGTACACTCTAAAATTACTTGGATTCTATTACCTTTCTTTGCCATCTTACTTTATTTTTAAGGATTACAGATTATTTAATAAATCCGTTAGCTTTAGCATCTTTTAACACTGCAGCCAATCCGTTTTTGTTGATTGTTTTAATTGTAGACGCAGCTACTCTTAACGTAATCCATCTGTCTTCTTCTGCAAGATAGAAACGTTTTTTAACTAAGTTAACAGAAAATTTTCTCTTAGTTTTGTTCATAGCGTGAGAAACGTTATTTCCTACCATCGCTTTTTTACCTGTAAGGTCACAAACTCTTGACATTATGCTTTTCTTTTATCGTTATTCAAAATCAGGGTGCAAACTTACAGAAAATAAATCATTGTAACAAAAAAAATACGGCAGTTTTTTTTCTTTTTTTTCATTTGCATTTAAAAGCCTAAAAAGTAGCCACTTATTTGATTAATAATCAGGTTTCAAAACAAGTAAGCTTATTTTCCTAAAATAGCTTGTTGCAACATTTCCAAAGCTTTATTGACGGCTCGATCGATAACTTTTTCTCGAGGCTGACCAAAATTAAACTCAGATACCAAGACCTTATCCGGAGTAGCCAGCGCTATAAAAACCATCCCAACTTCTGCCTTTCCGGGTTCTGAGGTTGGCCCTGCATTTCCGGTGGTTGCCAAAGCATAATCGGTTTGCAACAATCGTTTGACATTAGTAGCCATGGCTACAGCAACTTCAGCACTAACCACATCATGTTGGGCAATAAGATCAGCCTCAACACCAAGTATGTCAATCTTAGCTTCATTGGAATAGGAAACTATACTGCCTTTAAAATATCCCGAGGCACCGGCAACCGAAGTAATCATTTGTGCTATCTTACCACCGGTACAACTTTCGGCTGTGGCAAGTGTTTTTCCACTGGCAGCCAATAATCTTCCCACCACTACTTCTATCGTTTCGTCTTCATCAAAGCCTACAATGATATCGCCTATTATCTCCGCTAAAGAAACTACATTTTCTTGTACTGATTTCTCCAAAACTTCTTTATTTTCTCCTCTAGCGGTTAAGCGTAAGCGTACTCTGCCCGGTGCAGGAAGGTAAGCCAACTTGATAAAATGCGGCAAATTATTTTCCCAAGTTTCAATGCGTTCCGCCACCATACTTTCACCTTGACCGTAAGTCAATATGGTTTTGTGTACTATATATGGTCTTTGGTATTCTTTGACCAATTTGGGCACAATTTCATGGTCTATTAAATACTTCATTTCATAAGGTACACCGGGCAAAGAAATGAAAACGGTGTTGTCTTTCTTCATCCACATGCCGGGAGCCGTTCCCATTTTGTTGAAAAGCACTTCGCATTTAGAAGGCACTAAAGCTTGCTCTTTGTTTAACTGATTGATCGGACGCTTGTAGAAACCTTCGATAATTTGGGTGACATGTGCCAAAACTACTTGATCTTCTACCAACTCATCTTCAAAATAATCGCAGAAGGTTTTTTTAGTGATGTCGTCTTTAGTTGGCCCGAGACCGCCGGTAATGATTACCAAATCAACTTGATTTTGAAGGCGTCCGAAAGTTTCCAATATGTGCTTTTTATCGTCTGATATGGAGAGCATTTCATGGGTTTGAACACCAATTTTATCTAACGCTTTGGCAATATAACCCGAATTGGTATCGACAATTTGTCCGATTAAAATTTCGTCGCCTATGGTAACTATGGTTGCTTTCATTTTTTAAGTGACTGAGTGGCTAAGTAACTGAGTTAATTTTGCTGAAAAGTAGACTAATGGATGGCTAATTAGCCCCGATTACCTCACAAAGCTAATATTTGTTATTTGTGTTCGATGAATGCTTAGCATTTGTGGTGGCATCCTCACGGAAAGTAAGATATAACGAAAAGCGGGAATTACCATTTCCGATAATTCCCGAGTCATTCGCTTCTGATTTTATTACACTTCGAAATCTTTTTTGATTTCTTTTACTGCCTTTTCGATTTGGCTTTTAATACTTTCAAAAGTATCGTTGATTTCTTTGCGTTTGCCTTCTCTTTTGGTCCAAGCTTCTACTTCTAAAATTTCCTGATGCGCTACTGTCATTCCTAACAAATCGAGTGAAGGTTTGATTTTGTGGGCATAGGAATAAGCCAATTTATGATTTTTTTCTTTGATACCCTGCTCCACAAATTTTAAGTCATCAGGAACTTCATTAACGAACAATGAGATGATTTGCATTACGAATTCAGGATCATTGTCTGAAAGCGCATATACTTTTGCTAAGTTGTAATTAATTGCCATTATTTTATTTGTAATCTTAATACTTTTTTATTTTCTAAAAAACCTTCTAAAAGATCATTTGGTGATACTTTAGCCACGCCTTCCGGAGTTCCGGTAAAGATAATATCGCCTTTTTTGAGGGTAAAAAACTGAGAAACATAAGCAATGATTTCGTCAATTTTCCAGAGCATATTGGCAGTATTTCCTTTTTGAACGGTTTGACCGTTGTTGGTTAATTCAAATGTAATATTTTCTATGGAACTAAACTCATTTTTCGGTAGAAAGTCACCAATAATCGCTGAACCGTCAAAAGCCTTGGCTTTTTCCCATGGCAAACCTTTTTCTTTGAGCTTATTTTGGACATCACGAGCGGTGAAATCGATGCCTAATCCGATTTCGTCATAATACTTATGGGCAAATTTCGGGTCGATGTATTTGCCTAATTTGTTAATCTTGACAATGATTTCGATTTCGTGGTGAATATCGGAGCTGAAATCCGGAATTACAAACGGTGCTTTGTCCGGCAAAACGGCCGAATCCGGCTTTAAAAAAATAACGGGTTCCTCCGGACGCTCATTTTGCAGCTCCGCGATATGGTTAGCGTAATTTCTTCCTATACAGATGATTTTCATATTCGTTGGTCGTAAGTTCTAAGTTCTAAGTTGTAAGTTACTAAAACAGAACCTACAACTTAACACTTACAACTATTTAGTATTTAACTTTCTTAACTTGATTCCGGTTAGCACTTTTTTGGTGTAGAGGGGGAATTCGGCATTCTGAATCCAACCGAAATAACCGGGTTCTTTGTCAAACACGTCTTCTACCAAAGCCCCTTTGTGTTTACCGAAAGTAAAAATTTCTTGCCCTTTGTCGTTTAACGCAATAAAACCGGCAAAGTCAACCGATTTTTTTCGCGTAGTAAATTCCGACAAAGCTTTCATATCGTTTTCCAAATCGGTATATCGATCCAATTGCGCTTTTAGGATTTCGTAAGTGGCCATGGTATCGGCTTCGGCGCTATGGGCATTTTCTAAACTTTGATTGCAGTAAAACTTGTAGGCAGCACTCAAAGTTCGCTCTTCTTTTTTGTGGAAGATGGTTTGCACATCTACTGATACTCTGTTTTTCATATCGAAATCGACTTCAGCTCGCAACAATTCTTCGGCCAATAGCGGAATATCAAAACGATCGGAATTGAATCCGGCCAAATCCGAATCCTTAATCATGTTGTGAATTTGTCCTGATAATTCTTTGAATGTTGGCTCGTTAGCCACTTTCTCATTAGAAATACCGTGAACCGCAGTGGCTTGTGGCGGAATGGGAATGGTGGGATTGACCAACCAGGTTTTGCTTTCTTTATTGCCGTTGGGATAAACCTTAAATATTGAGATTTCGACGATTCTGTCTTTGGCAACATCGATTCCGGTAGTTTCTAAATCGAAGAAGCAAATCGGTCGGGTGAGTTTTAATTCCATTATTTGTATTTGAGTGAACAAAGATAAAATAATGACTTTACCGTTTGTCGATATCTTAATAAAGATTTATGATTTGTGGATAATTTTTTTAGTGCTAAATTCAGCCTGATCTTCAACCCACCGGATTATTTTGGCAAATCGAATTTATTCATCAAAAAATCTATTTTGCGATGCCAATCCTCTAAAATACGCGGGGAAGCCTTGATGGTAATTTCGAACTCTCCGCTTTGGGATTGGTTCATCCTCATTTTGGTTATACTAACTTGTTGTTCCTCTTCCAACAAAAAACCGACAGAAACTTCCAAAGCCTGAGCCAAAGCTTGTAAGTATTCGTGCTTAATACTCTTGCCCTGCTCCCAATTGCCAATGGTAACCTGACTTACCCCAACGTGGTGAGCCAATTCTTCCTGAGACCATCTTTTTTGTTCTCTAATGCGGCGAATTTTGATTCCGGTGGTCATTTTGGCTCAATCATAAAACAGTTCATATTAGTTGAATCACTTATTAATAACGTGATTTTTAAAACTTTATTATGTGAATTATCGCGTTATTTTTTTCTGAAGAAATCCAATTTGACAGAAAAATATAATAACTGTGTTGAATTTAATAAGACTTCTTTTTGAAAGTTTTTAAATGGATTGACAACTTTAACCTGTTGAATTTTAAATATCAAAAACAGGCAAAAAAACACTACGTAATCTCAAAACCTTAGCTTATGAATCCCATTGAAAAACGTAGTATGTCTTACCGAAACCAAACGGTTCTGACCATTATGCTGTTTCCGTTATTGGCAACAGCACAATCCGACTTAACAGCCATTGTTAAGGGTGGAGAAATTTTGGTTGGTGGTTTAATCACTATTTTAAGCGCTTCCAAAACCCATCCCAATCCAACAACAATTGAAAGTGTTTGCATTAAGAACAAAATGAACGACAAAATTACTTTAATCATGACCAAACAAACCGATGATGGAGAAGAAATAAAAAAAGAATTGGTGATTCAAAAAGACAGTAAAGAATGTTTTTATGATTTACCCAAAGGGGTTTACAGTTATGAAATTGTAACCTCAGAATCCGAAATCTTTAAAAAAGGAGAATACCGATTTAAAGAAAAAACACTAATCATCATAAAAGATGAAAACAAAGAAAACCCTCGTGATACACAGAAAGACAGTTTAAAAACACCACAAACAAAAACCCCAACCGGATAGTTGGGGTTTTAAATTTTAATATTCTCTATTCACATCAAAAGCTTCTAAGTATTCGGCTACTCGCTTTACAAAACTGCCGCCAAGCGCACCATCCACTACTCGGTGATCATAAGAGTGCGACAAGAACATTTTTTGACGAATACCGATAAAGTCACCTTCCGGTGTTTCGATTACCGCAGGTACTTTTCTGATCGCACCTAAGGCTAAAATACCTACTTGCGGTTGGTTGATGATTGGCGTTCCGAATACTGAACCAAAAGTACCTACATTCGTTACTGTATAAGTACCGCCTTGGGTATCGTCCGGTTTTAATTTTCCGGCTTTGGCGCGGTTCCCTAAATCGTTTACAGCTTTAGCCATGCCGACCAAATTGAGCTGGTCTGCATTTTTAATCACCGGAACAATAAGGTTTCCGTTAGGCAACGCTGCCGCCATTCCTAAGTTGATGTTTTTGCGTTTGATGATAAACTCACCATCCACAGAAATATTCATGCTAGGGAAGTCTTTTAACGCTTTGGCTACCGCTTCCATAAAGATTGGCGTGAAAGTTAGCTTCTCGCCTTCTCTCTTTTCGAAAGCATTTTTAACGCGATCTCTCCATTTTACAATGTTGGTTACATCGACTTCAATAAACGATTGTACGTGTGCCGAAGTTTGTACCGAAGCCACCATATAGCCCGAAATCAACTTGCGCATTCTATCCATTTCCACAATCTCATCACCACCGTTAACTGAAACCGGCGTAGCGATCGGAGCTGTGGGTTGCGAGTTGCGGGTTGCGGGTTGGGCTACCGGTTGTTGTGCAACTGCTGGTTGACTTCCTCTATTTTTAACGTAATTTAGAATATCGTCTTTGGTTACACGACCGTCTTTCCCGGAACCTGCAATGGTTTCTAATTCGGCCACCGAAACGCCTTCAGCAGCAGCGATATTTTTCACCAATGGCGAGAAGAATTTATCCGATGCTTTAAAATCGGCCGGAGCTGCTGTAGCCACGGCTACCTCGACTGTTTTAGCCACTTCTGCAACCGGAGCAGCAACTGTTTCTGCAACCGGAGCAGCCGCAACGGAACCGCCTTCGGTTTCAATAATAGCAATGGTTTGCCCAACTTTCACCACATCATTCACCTGAAATAAAACCTCGGTTAAAACACCGGAAACTTCACTTGGCACTTCACTGTCTACTTTGTCGGTGGCAATCTCCAAAACCGCTTCGTCAGCGCTAATGCTGTCACCTACATTTTTCAACCAGTTGGTAATCGTTGCCTCTGCAACACTTTCTCCCATTTTGGGCAATTTCAATTCAAACTTTGCCATATTGATAATCTAAAGTTGTTTTTTGTTGTTTCGATTGCAAAATTATATAAATAATTTAGGTTTTACTTAGAATTCCATATTTAATTGTTAGATAAAAATCCCAATTCCTAAATCCTAATTCTCAATTCCTAAATCTGTATCACTTCTCCTCTATCGTTACAGCTGTTGCTTCCGATGATAAAATTACTCGACGGCGGCATTAACTTAAAGGTAAACGACTTATTCTTGTTGTCTTTTATAAACGACATAGCCTTTTTAAACCCCAGATATTCAACATCTAAAATAGCTTCTGTCGGCTTATTTTTCGAAATCGTTTGCGAAATTACTATTTTCCCGTTTTCCATGGTGGTTCTTTCCAAACTTTTTTGCAAAACGGCGGTTAATTTTTCTCGTAAAGCTTCATTATCAGAAACTAAAAGATACTGTTCAGGCACAGGTTTGGGCGATACTTTTCCCTGAAACATTTTGACCAAAGCAAAGAAAACAATACCGATTCTCATGAACATTGAAAAAAAGAATGAACCTTGATAATGCTTCTGATAGAAAAACTGCATCGCTTCTTGGAAACGTCTCATGTAAGTTCCGTCTTTAACTGTGCTTTCTCCTTTGTAATGAATCACCGAAGTTTCGGCAAAATAGTAATTCTTTTTGCCAAGCAATAAAGCGCGATAAGATAAATCAATGTCGTCGGCATACATAAAACAATCTTCGTCAAAGCCGCCTAATTCAAGGTACAACTCTCTTTTCATCACCATAAAAGCGCCGACCAAAATATCGACTTCACCACTTTGGTGCTCACTCAAATGTTGGGCGTAATATTGGTTAAACAGTGTTGAGTTTGGAAAAAATTTATACAAGCCGAAAATCTTCGTAAAAGCTACCCAAGGCGTTGGAACACCGCGTTTGCTTTCGGGCAAAAAGTTACCGGTGCCGTCGATGAGTTTACAACCTAAGATGCCAAGTTGCGAGTTGCGAGTTACGAGTTGCGAGTTTAGGATTTTTTCAAAAGTATCTTCGGCAACAACCGTGTCAGGGTTCAAAATACAGATATATTCGCCTTGGGCTTCTTTGACGGCAATGTTATTGCCTTTCGGGAAACCTACATTTTCTTTATTTTCGATGAGTTTGATATGCGGAAAACGCGCGCGCATCATAGCGCAACTGTCGTCCGACGAATGATTATCCACCACTATAATTTCGGCCTCCAAGTGTTGAATGGCTTTTTCCACACTCAAAACACACTGCTCTAAAAAGTAGCGCACATTATAATTCAGGATGATGACCGATAGTTGCATTGGACAAATATAATGGATTACTTCGTCAGTTCGCTACGCTCGTGTGTTAGATTATTAGACACGGCTATGCTTATAGATTGTTAGAAATTTGAATTACTTTTGCCGGAAAGTTGTGCTTTACACCATTCATAATATATAATAGACATATCAACGTGAATTATTTATCCGTAGAAAACATATCCAAATCTTTTGGCGAAAGAACCTTGTTTAAAGACATTTCTTTTGGCATTAACAAAGACCAAAAAATCGCTTTTATTGCCAAAAACGGTTCGGGGAAAACCCAAATTATGCGCATGATTAACGGCGATGACGAACCGGATTCCGGGCAAATCATCATCCGAAAAGGCATCAAAATGGCTTTCTTATCGCAAAACAATAACTTGCAAGACGAACTGACGATTGAGGAAAGCATCTTTGCCTCCGACAATGAAATTCTACACGTAATTGAGCGTTACGAAAAAGCCTTGGAAAATCCGGAGGACGAAGAAAAATACCAATTGGCTTTCGACGAAATGGATCGCTTTAACGCTTGGGATTTTGAAACGCAATTCAAACAAATTTTGTCCAAATTAAAATTGGACGATTTAAAACTGAAAGTAAAATCGCTTTCCGGTGGCCAAAAAAAGCGTTTGTCTTTAGCCATTATCCTCATCAATCGCCCGGATTTGTTAATCTTAGACGAGCCGACGAACCATTTGGACTTGGAAATGATTGAATGGCTGGAAAGCTATTTCGCCAAAGAAAACATCACCTTATTTATGGTCACGCACGACCGTTTCTTTTTGGAACGCGTTTGCAACGAAATCATAGAGTTGGATAACGGCAAACTCTACTCCTACAAAGGCAATTACTCCTATTACCTGCAAAAGAAAGAAGAGCGCATCGCTATGGAAAACGCCACGATTGACAAAGCGCAAAACCTTTTTGTCAAAGAATTGGCTTGGATGCGTCGCCAACCCAAAGCGAGAACTACCAAATCGAAATCGCGCCAAGATGATTTTTATAAAATCAAAGCCGTAGCCGAAAGCCGCAGAAAAGAAAATGTAGTGGAACTCGAAATCAACATGGAACGCATGGGCAGCAAGATTATTGAGTTACATAAAATTTACAAAAAGTTCAAAGACAAAGTCATTTTAGACAATTTCAGTTACGATTTTCAGCGCGGTGAACGCATCGGGATTATCGGGAAAAACGGTACCGGTAAATCGACTTTCTTGAATATCTTAACCAAAACCATCCAACCCGATGCCGGAAAAGTGGTTATTGGCGAAACGATTAAAGTAGGCTATTACACGCAAAGCGGCATCAATCCGAAACCCGGACAAAAAGTAATCGACATCATTAAAGAATACGGCGAGTACATTCCGCTTACCAAAGGCAAAATCATTTCGGCCTCACAATTGTTGGAACGCTTTTTATTCGACGCTAAAAAACAATACGATTATGTAGAAAAATTAAGTGGCGGCGAGTTAAAACGCTTGTATTTGTGTACGGTTTTGATTCAGAATCCGAACTTTTTAATTCTGGATGAGCCGACGAACGACTTAGACATTGTGACCTTAAACGTACTGGAAAGTTTCTTGTTGGACTATCCGGGTTGCTTGTTGGTAGTGTCGCACGACCGTTACTTTATGGACAAAATTGTCGACCACTTATTTGTGTTTAGAGGCGAAGGCGAAATTGAAGATTTTCCCGGGAATTATTCCGATTTCAGAGCGTACGAAGACAGCGCCGAACCCGAAAAAACCGAAGCCAAAGAAAAAGTCAATTGGAAACAAAACCATCCAACCACTTCGGGCTTGAACTTTAACGAGCAAAAGGAATTCAACAAAATCGAACGCGAAATCAAAGACTTGGAATACGAGAAAAAACAAATCGAAAACCTATTCGCCGAAGGCAAAGTGGCCGATGCCGACATCACCAAAAAAGCAGAAGAATTACAAGCGATTATCAATAAATTAGAAGCCAAAGAAGAACGCTGGTTTGAGCTTTCGAGTAAAATGGAAGAATAGATTTTAAGATTGTTGATTTACAATTTTTGATTTTCGAGGTATTACAAATCTGAAATCATATATCGTTAATCTTAAATCACCAATAAAAATATAATGTTGCAAATACTAAAATCATATCTCAACTTCCTCTACCACTCCAAAAACGAACACGGCGTGCATTCCCCTTTTGTGTTCAACTTAGTGACGAAATGCTTTTATGACAAAAAACAATATCCCGAATATGCCATTCTGAAAAACTACAGAAAATCGCTTTTAAAAAACAAAAAGACCATCGAAGTAACCGACTTCGGAGCCGGCTCCCGAGTATTTAAAAGTAATAAACGAGCTGTCAATAAAATCGCCAAAACCGCCGGAATTGCCACAAAACGAGCGGAATTGCTTTTCAGAATCACAAAGTATTTTCAACCCGAAAATATCCTGGAAATCGGAACATCGTTAGGTTTAGCGACTTCAGCTTTAGCCCTGGGTACCCGAGCCGAAGGCGAATTGAGCGAAGCTAATACTAAAGCTAAAATCACTACTTTGGAAGGTTGCGAAAACACTTTAGCTGTAGCTCAAAAACAATTTGAAATCTTTGAGTTGAACAACATCTGTTCGGTCGCAACAGAATTTAATACTTATTTAAAAGACCAACAACCTACAACCTACAACCTACAACTCATTTACTTTGACGGCAACCATTCAAAAACCGCCACATTAAACTATTTCGAACGGTTACTACCAACCATAACCAACGAAACCGTTTGGATTTTCGATGACATTCACTGGAGCAAAGACATGGAAGCCGCTTGGGAAATCATCAAAAACCACCCAAAAGTAACTGTAACGATTGATACCTTTCAATGGGGAATGGTTTTCTTTCGCGCCGAGCAGGAAAAAGAACATTTTGTAATTAGAGTTTGATTTTTGTAACAAATCATGTCAAATTTCTACTTATCTTTCGTTCTGAAATCTCAAATCGTTAATCAGCAATCTAAAATCAAATGGCCAATCCATTAATCAACATCAAAGCCCTCAAACGCGATTTCCAATTAGGTAGCGAAACCATCTACGTATTAAAAGGTATCGATTTACAAATCAACAAAGGCGAATACGTTGCCTTAATGGGACCATCGGGTTCGGGAAAATCTACTTTGATGAACCTTTTGGGTTGTTTGGATACGCCAACCTCGGGAACTTATATCTTGAACGGTAAAGACGTCAGCCAAATGCACGACGACGATTTGGCCGAAATCCGCAACAAAGAAATCGGATTCGTATTCCAAACCTTCAACTTATTACCCAGAACAACGGCTTTAGATAATGTGGCCTTGCCTATGATTTACGCAGGCTATTCGAAATCGGAAAGAAATGTTCGCGCTACCGAAGTGTTAACGCAAGTCAACTTGGCCGACCGTATGGATCACCAACCCAACCAACTTTCAGGTGGACAACGTCAGCGTGTGGCGATTGCCCGAGCTCTGGTCAATAAACCGTCCATTATTTTAGCCGATGAGCCAACCGGAAACCTCGACAGTAAAACCTCGGTCGAAATTATGAATCTCTTCAACGACATCCACAAAAACGGCAACACCGTCATTTTGGTGACCCACGAAGAAGACATCGCTCAATACGCACACAGAATCATCCGCCTACGCGATGGTATTATCGAAAGCGATACCCAAAACACCAATCATTTGTAATTTGTCAGACTGAGCCTGTCGAAGTCAGGAGCGGCACGAGCGTTAGCGAACTGGCGAAGCAAAAGGCTTGGGATTTATCAGCCGTCCGTTTTCCTGCTGTCCGAGTTGCGCGGCAACTACTCCCATCAGGGCTAGTTAGTAATCCATTTGTATTTTTGCTAACTTTGAAAACTAATTAATCGAATTATGAATTCCTAATTCCTAATTCCTAATTCCTAATTCCTAATTCAAAATGAAAGTCTACACCAAAACCGGCGACACCGGAACTACCGCACTTTTCGGCGGCACCCGTGTCCCAAAACACCATATTCGCATCGAAAGCTACGGCACCGTCGACGAACTCAACTCACATATCGGCTTAATCCGCGACCAAGACATTAATGTTTTGTACAAAAATGTATTGATTGAAGTGCAAGACCGTCTCTTCACGGTAGGTGCCATTTTGGCCACACCGCCGGAAAAGGAAACGCTGAAAAACGGACAACCGCGCTTAAACATCAACCGCATTTCTGAAGAAGACATCGCTTTTTTAGAAAATGAAATTGATGTAATGGACACGGCTTTGCCTCCTATGACACACTTTGTCTTACCCGGCGGTCATACTACCGTGTCATATTGTCACATTGCGCGCTGTGTCTGCCGCAGAGCGGAACGTTTAGCCGTACATTTACACGAAATAGAGCCTACCGACGAACAGGTAATTAAGTATTTAAACCGACTTTCTGACTACCTTTTTGTCTTGGCACGGAAGTTGTCATTTGACCTGCAAGCTGAGGAAGTAAAATGGATTCCAAGGAAGTAGGATTTAAGAGTGAAGCGTAATGATTTATGATGGTAGGTTTTATTTGTAAAATCACTTCTAAAATCCAAAATCTCATGTCTTAAATCAACAATCAGCCACGTTCTTACACTTACTTAAAAATAAATCAAAAAAAACTTGACTTTTTCAGTATAAAATTTATTTTTGCATAAACTAAAATCGACAGAAGATGTATTGGACATTAGAATTGGCATCCTATTTAAGCGATGCACCTTGGCCAGCTACCAAAGATGAACTTATCGACTATGCTATACGAACCGGAGCTCCACTGGAAGTAGTAGAGAATTTGCAATCGATAGAAGATGAGGGCGAAATTTACGAATCGATGGAAGAAATTTGGCCGGATTATCCAACCGACGAAGATTACCTTTGGAACGAGGATGAATATTAAAAAAATAACAATCACAACCATGAAAAAAGTCCGATTAGGGCTTTTTTTTTGTTTAAATTTGCACACTTAAAAGTTAGAAGCATACGGTAAAATTAAAGTGCTATTCAATAGCCAATTCCCGCACTGCTAACCATCATTAAAATAAACAAACCCAATATGAGTTTAATTAACAGCATACTTAAAGTTTTTGTTGGCGACAAATCGCAAAAAGACGTCAAAGCCACACAACCATATATCAACAAAATCAAAGCCTTAGAACCGGTTTTAGCCGCTTTGTCTCACGATGAATTAAGAGCCAAAACAGCCGAATTCAAAGCTAAAATCAAACAAGCCCGTGCCAAACAAGACGCGGAAATCGAAGCCAAAAAAGCAGAAGCCGAAAACACCGCCGACATCGACAAAAGAGAGGACCTGTACAACGCCATCGATGCCTTAGAAAAAGAAGCTTACGAAATCTCCGAAAAAGTATTGGACGAAATCCTACCGGAAGCTTTTGCTGTAGTGAAAGAAACGGCTCGTCGCTTTAAAGAAAATACCAGTATCACAGTTACTGCTACCCCAAAAGACAGAGAACTTTCAGCTACAAAATCTTATATTACCTTAGACGGTGAAAATGCCGTTTGGGCCAACTCTTGGAACGCCGCCGGTAAAGAAATCACCTGGGACATGATCCACTACGACGTACAGTTGATTGGTGGTATTGTTTTACATCAAGGTAAAATTGCCGAAATGCAAACCGGGGAAGGAAAAACATTAGTAGCTACTTTGCCATTGTACTTGAACGCCTTAACCGGAAACGGTGTACACTTAGTAACGGTGAACGACTATTTAGCGAAACGTGATAGCACATGGAAAGCACCATTATTCGAGTTCCACGGATTGACGGTAGACTGTATCGACAACCACTCGCCTAACTCAGATGCTCGTAGAAAAGCTTACGAAGCGGACATCACTTACGGAACCAATAACGAATTCGGTTTCGACTACTTGCGCGATAACATGGCGCACTCTCCGGAAGATTTGGTGCAAAGAAAACACAACTATGCTATCGTTGACGAGGTCGATTCTGTATTAATTGATGACGCCAGAACGCCGTTAATCATCTCCGGTCCGGTGCCAGATGGTGATCGCCATGAATTCAACGAACTCAAACCGAAAATCGAAAACTTATACAACTTACAACGCCAACTGGCCAACGGATTCTTAGCCGAAGCCAAGCGTTTAATCAAAGAAGGGAACAACAAAGAAGGTGGTTTCCAATTGTTAAGAGCCTATCGTGCCTTACCCAAAAACAAAGCTTTGATTAAGTTTTTGAGTGAAGAAGGCATCAAACAATTGCTTCAAAAAACCGAAAACGAATACATGCAAGACAACAACCGCAGAATGCCGGAAGTAGATGAAGCCTTGTATTTTGTAATCGAAGAAAAAAACAATCAGGTAGAGCTAACCGATAGTGGTATCAAGTTCTTATCCAAAGATACTTCGGAGGATTTCTTCGTGTTACCGGATATCGGAACCGAAATTGCCAATATCGAAAAGCAAAATCTTGAAAAAGATAAAGAAGCCGAAGCCAAAGAAAAACTATTCCAAGATTTCGGTGTAAAATCGGAGAGAATTCATACGCTTACCCAATTGTTGAAAGCGTATACCTTGTTCGAAAAAGACGTGGAATACGTTATCATGGACAACAAAATCCTAATCGTTGACGAACAAACCGGTCGTATTATGGACGGTCGTCGTTACTCCGACGGATTGCATCAAGCGATCGAGGCTAAAGAGCAAGTGACCATTGAAGCAGCCACCCAAACTTTTGCCACGATTACGTTGCAAAACTACTTCCGTATGTACAGCAAATTATCCGGTATGACCGGAACTGCCGTTACAGAAGCCGGTGAGTTTTGGGAAATTTACAAATTAGATGTAGTGGAAATTCCAACCAACAAAGGAATAGCCCGTAAAGATAAAGAAGACTTAATCTACCGTTCCGTACGTGAAAAATTCAATGCCGTTATCGAAGATGTAACCCAATTGTCACAATCCGGTCGTCCGGTATTGATTGGTACCACTTCGGTTGAAATTTCGGAATTGTTGAGTCGTATGTTGAAAATGCGCGGTGTTGCCCACAACGTATTGAACGCAAAAATGCACAAAAAAGAAGCTGAAATCGTAGCCGAAGCCGGTAAACCGGGCGTAGTAACCATCGCTACCAATATGGCCGGTCGTGGTACGGATATCAAGCTAACACCTGAAGTAAAAGCAGCCGGTGGTTTGGCCATCATTGGTACCGAGCGTCACGATTCTCGTCGCGTTGACCGTCAGTTGCGCGGTCGTGCCGGTCGTCAGGGAGATCCGGGAAGTTCACAATTTTATGTGTCTTTGGAAGACAACTTGATGCGTTTGTTCGGTTCGGAAAGAGTCGCCAAAATCATGGACAGAATGGGATTAAAAGAAGGTGAAGTAATTCAGCATTCTATGATGACCAAGTCCATCGAACGCGCTCAGAAAAAAGTAGAAGAAAACAACTTCGGTACGCGTAAACGTTTGTTAGAATACGATGACGTAATGAATGCACAACGTGAAGTGGTATACAAACGTCGCCGTCACGCTTTGTTCGGAGAACGTTTGAAATTGGATATTGCCAACATGATGTACGACACTTGTGAAGTAATTGTAGGCGATAACAAAGCCCGTAACGATTTCAAAAACTTTGAATTCGAATTGATTCGCTACTTCTCGATTACATCACCGGTAACTCAGGCCGAGTTTGAAAAACTGTCGGAAATGGAGATTACCGGAAAAGTGTACAAAGCTGCTTCAACCTATTACACAGAAAAAACAGAAAGAAGTGCTCGAGAAGCCTTCCCGATTATAGCAGAAGTGTACCAAAGAGAAGGCAATACTTTTGAACGCATTGTAGTACCGTTTTCAGACGGAATCAAATCGCTAAACGTGGTAACCGACTTGAAGAAAGCCTTCGAAACTAACGGCGCTCAGTTGGTAGCCGATTTTGAGAAAAACATCACTTTAGCCATCGTAGATGAAGCTTGGAAAAAACATTTACGCAAAATGGACGAGTTGAAAACATCCGTTCAATTGGCAGTTCACGAACAAAAAGATCCTTTGTTGATTTACAAATTAGAAGCTTTCAAGTTGTTCCGCAATATGCTGGATGGTGTGAATAAGGAAGTGATTTCGTTCTTATTCAAAGGCGATTTGCCACAACAAAACCAAAACATCCAAGAAGCACGTCAGGTTCGTGAAAAACAAAATTATACCGAAAGCAAAGACGAAATCGAAAGCAGCGAAAGTGCTAATCGCGAGGCCGGTCAAACGCAACAACGCTCGCAAGTAACTGAAACCATTGTTAGGGAAACACCAAAAATCAATCGCAATGACAATGTTACCATCAAACACGTAATGAGCGGTAAAACCGAAACCATGAAATACAAAAAAGCCGAAAGCATGTTAGCCACAGGCGAATGGGTTTTGGTGAATGAATAAATAATAGCCAACCTTTACAAATAAACAATCCTCAACGGTTACAACTGTTGGGGATTTTTTATACATTTGAAAATACACAAATAACATTATGAAATTAAAAGCACTGTCATTTTTTTTATTATTAACTGCTACGGCATTCGGACAAACCTCAAAATTCAGTATTGAAGCCGGTTATCCTATTCCGGTTGATAACAATTTTTTAGGTGAAAATTATCAAGGAATAGCCGATTTAGGATTGAAATACAAAATCAAGAATTTAGAAGTAATCAATATCGGTGTTTCAGTCAACGGATCGGTGTTTACCTATAATGACACTAAATTTTTTCCGCCGGCAGATGAAAGTTTGAGTTTTAAAACTACTTTATACATGATACAACCAAGGGCGTTTGCAGAACTTAATTTAAAAAAAGTGACTAAAATTCATCCTATGGTTGGCATTGGTTATACCATTTTACAAGCCAAAACCACGTTTGATTCCCAAACGGAAATATCCGACTACAACAGTTCCCAAAGTGGTTTAAATTTCACTATCGGACTTTCTTATGATGTATTTACTAAGTTTTATGTGTTTGGTAATTATGAATATATTTCACTTAGTAATGTTGATGCTAATGTCCCTAAAACCACCTATAACACTAAAATTAACCTTGTTAAGCTAGGCCTCGGTTTACGATTCTAAACTATGAAACTAAAACACCTTTCAATCCTATTCTTTTTTGTGGTTGCCAATGCCTATTCGCAAAGTACAGCAACTTTAAAATCGGCTATGCAACAACTTTACGAAGCCAACTACTTAATGGATTTTGAGACCATAGCGCAATTGTCTTATCCCAATATGGTGGAAAAAACCGGAAAAGAAGCCTTCCTGGAAGAAACCGAGCATCATTATGAAAATGAGCAATACCGCTTGCGTTATCAATTGCAAATCGTACCGTTTCAATTTGGCCCTATCAAAAAAGTAAAGGAAAAGAGTTTCTGTTTGGTAACCGTTCGCACCCCGAAACGATATTTCTACGAGAGCAAATTAACCCCGGAAGCAGCAGCAACAAAAAAAGAATGGTTACAAGCAACCAACAATACCAAAGAGGTCACATTTGAGCCTAACCGTAATAGTTTTAATGTAAAAATGATTAATACATTTATTGCTGTTTACGACGAAAACACAAACAGTACCTGGAAATTTTTCAACTTAGATATTCCCGAGCAAAAAACCGCTTTCAACGATATATTCGACGAGGAAACCCAACAAATTATAGGATTAAAGAAATAGAGAAAATCAAAGTTAATTTAACTTTGTGAGCATAATCTCTTTTTAGTATTCTCTGTTATTATTCATCCGGAAAAATCTTCCCGGGATTCAATACATTGTTCGGATCGAAAACCCTTTTGATGCTTTCCATCAATTCCAAATGCGTTCGGGTAAAGGCAATATCCATAAAATTCTTTTGCACAAAACCAATGCCGTGCTCGCCCGACAAAGTGCCCTTTAAAGAAACCGTCAGTTCAAATATTTCACGGATACCGATTGGCACTTGAGTTTTCCAATGGTCATCGGTCATATCACCTTTAATGATATTCACATGTAAATTCCCATCACCGGCGTGGCCGTAGCAAACCGATTGAAAACCGTACTTGCTACCTATTTTCTTGATGCCGCTGAGCAATTCAGGCAACATATATCTTGGAACAACTGTGTCTTCTTCTTTGTAAACCGAATTCGATTTTACGGCTTCCGCTACTGAACGACGCAATTTCCACAACGCATTTTTTTGGTCTTCAGTGTCGGCAAACAAGACTTCGTCGATTTCAAATTGCTCCACCACCGTCATGATTTTTTCGGCTTCCAGCATTAAGATTTCAGGATAATTACCGTCGACTTCAATCAGCAAATGTGCTTGAACATTGTCGTTGACAGTAACATTAATATTGTCATGGTATTTTAACGTCCAATCGATAGCATCGCGCTCCATAAATTCTAAAGCACTCGGCACTATGCCCGCTCTAAAAATAGCCGAAACGGCTTCACAAGCTTCATGGGCTTTGTAAAACGGAACCAACATCAACACATTATGACTGTTTTGAGGCAAAAGTTTCAACACAGCTTTAGTGATAACGCCCAAAGTACCTTCGCTGCCTACCATGAGTTGCGTTAGGTTATAACCGGTAGAGTTTTTCAAGGTATTGGCGCCAGTCCAAATGATTTCGCCATTAGGCAAAACCACTTCTAAATTCAACACATAATCTTTGGTCACTCCGTACTTCACCGCTCGAGCGCCACCGGAATTTTCGGCGATGTTGCCGCCTATCCAACAACTGCCCATACTACTCGGGTCGACCGGATAAAACAAGCCTTTTTCAGCCACAGCTTCTCGCAAAACTTGGGTAATTACAGCCGGCTCAACCGTAACTTGTAAATTGAGTTCATCAATTTCGATGATTTTATTTAAACGTTCGGTAGACAAGCCGATGCCTTCGTAGATGCTCAAAGCACCGCCGCTTAAACCGGTTCTCGCACCTATAGGTGTAGTGGGAATTTTGTAATCGTTGGCCACTTTCAACACCGCAGCAATTTCCTCCGAATTGGCCGGTTTAACAACCACATTAGGTGGAAAAACGTAGTCTTCGGTTTCGTCGTGTCCGTAATGGTTACGGGTTTCGATATCTGTAAAAATATAATTCTCGCCTACTATAGCGGTGAGCTTTTGAATGATTTCGGGTTGAAGTGACATAGTAACAAATTGAACAGTAAATGTAGCGATTCCAAAAATAAAAGACAAACACTATTTAGCCCTGATGTGGCCATTGTTTGAGCTCTTGTCTTGTTGATCAAACAAGGCAAAGCGAGTGGCTGCAGCAGGAAAACGGATGGCAAAAAATGCCCAAGTCTATCGCTCCTAATGCTTTTTCAAGTTGGGCAAAAAGTAACAAATGATTCCGATGAGCGGCAAGAAAGAACATACGTGATACACATATTGGATGGAAGTAGCGTCGGCCAAATTACCCAGCAAAGCCGAGCCCAAAGCCCCCATACCAAAGGCAAAACCATAGAATAAGCCCGAAATCATGCCCAGTTTTTTAGGCAACAGTTCTTGGGCATACACCAAAATGGCCGGGAAAGCCGAAGAAATAATAATGCCGATAACCACCATCAATACATCAGTCCAAAACAAATTCACATAAGGCAACAGCAACGCAAATGGTGCCGCACCGAAAACCGAGAGCCAAATCACGTATTTGCGTCCGATTTTATCGCCCAAAGGTCCGCCCAAAATGGTGCCGATGGCATATGCTATGAGGTAAATAAACATATGATATTGGGCTTCTTTGATGGACAAATGAAACTTGTCGATGATGTAAAAAGTGTAGTAAGAAGACAAACTGGCCGAATAGAAAAACTTGGAAAAAATAACGATTAACAAAATGGCAATCGACACTTGAACTTTACGTTTGGGCAGGTTGTGTAAGTTGATAAACGGCTGCACTTTATTCTTTCGGTACACCAAATGATCGCGATACCAAAAGGCAATTTTGCTGATGATGGCCAAGCCAATCATAGCCGCTATGATAAACCAAAGGATATGCGTTTGTCCGTGCGGAACCACTATTAAAGCCACGAGTAACGGCCCTAAAGCGGTGCCGAAATTACCGCCGACTTGGAAAATCGATTGCGCCAAACCACGTTTACCACCGGAGGCTAAATTAGAGATGCGTGCCGACTCGGGGTGGAAAATCGATGAACCCGTGCCGATGAAAACTACGGAAAGTAAAATCCAGTAAAAATTATCGGCAAAAGACAGTGAAACGATACCCGCTAAGGAAAACAACATCCCGTAAATTTGGGAGAACGGTTTCGGATGTTTGTCGGTATAATAACCAACAAGCGGTTGGAAAATAGAAGCCGAGAATTGAAACGCAAACGTAATCAAACCGATTTGGGAAAAAGAAAGATGATACTTTTCTTTTAAAATGGGATAGACCGACGGAATGATGGCCTGAATCAAATCGTTGAGCAAATGGGCAAAACTGATGGCAAATAAGATAGAGTAAACCGTTTTTTGGGCTAACTCTTTATTTTTGGTTGAAACGTTTACGATAGAATCCATTTTAAAAACTAATTAAAATATAATACCAGAAAGCGAGTGACAGGAACGACAAAGGAATGCCAACACCTACCATCATGCTGCTGAGTTTGGGTTTGAGTCCGTAGTTAGAAGCCAGAATAGCTCCGGTAATCATAGGTGCCATGGCCGATTCTAAGATAGAAGCGTCTACCGTTATGCCTTTACCTCCCAAGATAATTCGGTACAACACAAAGAAAAAAGCCGGCGTAAGGAATAGCTTGAAAAACAATCCGAGACTAAGGAATTTCCAATGGCGACTATGACGGTCAATTTTAAGTTGTAATCCAACAGAGACTAAGGCTACAGGAGTTACCGTGGCGCCCAACTTCATGAAAACACTTTGGAAGTTATTGTGAAAATCTAAGTGCAAAACATTCATCACACAAGCCAAAGCAAAAGCAATAAAAGGCGGAAAGAAAATGATTTTTTTAAGGATGTCACTACCCTTTGAAGCGCCTTTGGCAAATATTCCCGCGGTAATGATACCCAAAGTGGCCATCACAACAAAAGAACCCGGTTGGTCGACGATGATGGCTGTTTTAAGCCCTTCTTCGCCATACAACGCTTGAATAATAGGAAAGCCTACAAAAGAAGTATTGCCTAAACCGGCAGTAATGATGAGACAGCCGATTAATCGATTGGACCAGCCCATTTTTTTACCCAAGGTGTAGAAAAAAACGAAAGACAGTAAAAAACCAATCCATGCAATTCCCAACGGATAGAGCAAATCGGTGGTCACGGAAACTTTGGGAATATAATACAGTGCCAAAGCCGGCAAGGCTATATAAATGACAAATTGGTTTAGCGCCATATAGCCATTTTTAGGAAAAGCGATTACTCTTTGAAGCGCCAAACCCATCAAAAGGCTAATAAAAACTAAAAGAATGTTGTCCATTCGATGCAGGGAATTATTTTGCAAAGGAACGGTAAAAAAAGGAAAACAAGTCTAATCATAAGCTAAAGGTTTCTTAAAAAATGACCGGGTAATTTCATCCCACATTTTTTATTTTACTAAATTTACCCAAACGATTTTCTTTTGAAAAACAGTACAAACCATAAAAGCGCTTTACACGAAAAAGACGGCATTCCCCAACCGGAAAGTTTCAGCAATATAGCTATGGCTAAGGTATTGACTCGTCGTAAAGTACAGCCCAGTGCGGAAGAATTGGTAAAAGGCATTTTGGCCGGAGATATTTCGGCATTAAGTCGCGCCATTACCTTAATAGAAAGCACTAATCCTTCGCATCTGGCGAAAGCCAATACCATCATTTCGGCTTGTTTGCCTTATGCTAATCAATCGGTTCGCATTGGAATAACCGGCGTTCCGGGTGTTGGAAAAAGCACTTTTATTGAGGCTTTTGGCAAATACCTTACGAGCTTGGGTAAAAAAGTAGCGGTTTTAGCAGTTGACCCGAGCAGTTCTATTTCGCACGGCAGTATTTTGGGCGATAAAACCCGTATGGAGGAATTGGTCAAAGATAAAAATGCTTACATCCGTCCGAGTGCTTCGGGGGAAACTTTAGGTGGTGTAGCGCGAAAAACGCGAGAAACTATCATACTGTGCGAAGCCGCCGGTTTTGATACCATTATCATCGAAACAGTTGGTGTTGGGCAAAGTGAAACGGCTGTACACAGTATGGTGGATTTCTTTTTACTGCTTAAAATTGCCGGCGCCGGTGATGAATTACAAGGCATCAAAAGAGGCATTATGGAAATGGCGGATGCCATCGTAATTAATAAAGCGGATGGTGACAATATAGCGAAGGCGAAATTAGCCAAAACCGAATTCAACAGAGCCTTGCATTTGTTTCCGGCTAAAAGTTCCGGCTGGATTCCGAAAGTAACAACGTGCAGTGCTTATGAAAAAAGCGGGATTGACAATGTATGGCAAATCATATCAGACTATTTTGCATTAGTGAAAGACAATAGATACTTTGAAGTAAAACGACAAAGCCAAAATCAGTATTGGATGATGGAGACTATTAACGAACAGTTGAAGAATCACTTTTATCAACATCCGGAAATTGCAGCACTTTTGGAAGAAAACAAAAAGGCTGTGAAAGCAAATCAGTTATCGCCTTTTGCTGCGGCTATGCAATTGTTAGACAAATATTTTAAGTAATTTATCTTTGGTATAAAAATTAAAAGCCACAGAGTAAACTCCATGGCTTTAAATGACAACTCAAATAACCACAATATCTAGTTGCAATTCTTTTAGTAATACCCTGAATAATAATTACCTTCTGGACAATGATAAAAATGTAGGGTGTCACAAATTATCTTGACTAACAGTACAAAGATGCATTATTACATAGAAAAATAGTCCAGGTAATAAACCCTATTTAATATGTTTGTTTAACCCTAAAAATACCGTTGTTTAACGGATAAAAAAAAGTGTAACTGAAGGTTAAATCTGAAAAAGTAATTGTTTCTTTATGTTTGCATAACATTCAGGGTGTAAAACCTATGTTGGTAATAGGTAATCCTAAGATTAATGAAAGCAGATTATGCTCAAAGATGATATTTTTTTTATTGAACTTTGCTTTTTTACCATCGGCTTTTTGAGTTTAGCCGGAGTCATTACACTTTTTTTAAACACCTATTTTTCCTCTCGAATTTACAAGTTTTACGGCGCTTATTTGTTGGTTATTGTAGCCTTTGTTATACTGGTATATGTTAAAAACACTGGCGAATACCCTAAAGAATCCGGTTTGAGGATGATCCTGAATTTGATTGCAGATTTGTTACAAATACTGAGTCACTTCTTTTTCTGCAGTTTTGTGTATCATGCCATGGTTATGGAAGACCGTCAATTTAAAAAACTAAACAAGGCCTATGTCGTTTTCCAAATTTTTACAGTGGTTTACATCATTGTACTGGCGCTGTTTCCCATCTTTGTCAGCAAAGATTTTATCTATTTCTTAATTACACGTGTGTTTATCTTTGTGTTGTCGATGGTGTTTTATTATCATTTGTTCAAAAACTTAGATAAAATTTTCTTTCGCTTTTTGTTTGCTGCCGTAAGTTTTGTGTTTTTAAGTGGTTTCCTTGCTTTATGGGACAGTATAAGCAGTAACGGGTTTAGTAAATATACCGGTTTCGATTACTTATGCTATGGGTATTTTTTGGAAAATCTTTGTTTTGTAGGCGCCTTGATTTATAAATATTTCAGTATCGAAAAGGAAAAAGAAGTCATTGCTCTAGCACACAAACAAGAATTATTGTCCACCCAAAAAGAAATCCAAAAAGAAACCATAGAACACATAGGTCGGGAAATTCACGACAACATCGGACAGAAACTTACTTTAGCCAGTTTGTATACCCAACAACTGGAATTTGAAAACAAAGCACCACACATTAACAACACTATTGAAAACATCAGTAACATCATTAATGAATCAATAGCTGAACTGCGAGAACTCTCAAAATCACTTATTGATAACGCCATAGATACCAACACTTTAAGCCAATTAATTGATAAAGAGTGTCAAAAAATAAAGTTACTCAACAAGTGTCAAATCGACTATAAAACCAACGCCGACTCAGTCAACTTAAAATACCAAGAGAAATCAATTCTGATACGAATAGTCCAAGAATTCATAAACAACAGCATCAAACATTCTAAATGTAATACTATTTTTGTGTCGCTGATGACCAATGAAAACACTATTGTTTTATCTTTGAAAGACGATGGTATCGGATTCAATCCCAAATCAATTGCTGCCGGACAAGGCATAGCCAACATGAAAAAAAGAGCTGCTATTATCAAAGCTAAAATAGAACTACATAGCCTTGAGAACAGCGGAACCCAACTCCTAATTCGATTACAATATGGGCACTAAAAAAACCATAGCCATAGTAGATGATCATATCCTGATTGCTCAAGCCATCAAAGGAATTATAGCCAACTTTGAAAATTTTGAAACCATTTACGAATGCGAGAACGGTCAGGAATTAATTGATAAAATAACCACTCATAATGTTTTACCCGACATAGTATTGCTCGACATCAGCATGCCGGTTATGGACGGTTTTCAAACTGCCGATTGGTTACAAAAAAACCATCCCGAAATTTTAGTAATGGTGTTGAGCATGCAAAACGATGAACAAAGCGTCATCAGAATGGTCAAAAACGGAGCAAAAAGTTATTTGCTGAAAAACTCCCATCCGCGTGAATTAGAGTCGGCTTTACTCAAACTGGTCGAAAATGGCTTTTACTATCCGGAATGGGCTTCCAAAATCATCTTTTCGAGCATCAACAAAACTTCAAACGAAGCCTTATCTAAACTCACCGAAAGAGAGAAAGAGTTCCTCAAATATACCATCACCGAAAAAAGCTATAAAGAAATTGCCGAACTGATGTTTTGCAGTCCGAGAACGGTAGAAAGTTATCGAGACAATCTCTTCGAAAAATTAAATCTGAAAACCCGAGTAGGCTTAGCGGTGTATGCTATTAAAAACGGTTACGATCAGTAAATTTTACTCCTCGTAAGCTTCCATTTCTTTGTCGTAGAATTCTCCGGCCAAAGTAATTAAATGCTCCATTTCGCTTTCCAATTCGGTTTGGTCTTCGTCTTCCAAATCTTCCAAAAACTCTACTTCATCGTCTTTTAGATTGATGATAAAACGGGGAAAATCAAGGTGAATAACAAATATATCTTCCGGAAAATCGGAGTTGTCAGCAAGTACGAATTTTGGTAATTCCATGTTGAATTATAAATTTTAAGTTATGAGTTTTGCCTCAACAACTTCTTAGTTAAATAATGAAAGCGAAGGTACAAAAATAATGCAGCCGCTGTTAATCCGCCCAACAATCCTATCCAAACACCTACAGCACCCAAATTAGTTTTCAGACCCAAGTAATACGAAATCGGGAAACCCACTATCCAATAGGCTACAAAGGTAATATACATCGGTACTTTAACATCTTGTAAGCCGCGCAAAGCGCCCAGCACTACTACTTGAATTCCGTCGGAAATTTGAAAAACAGCCGCCACCAAAAGCAATTTAGCCGCTATGGCAATCACTTCGGCATTGTCTAACAACTGCATTTTATTATCCATGTTAAGGAATAAATACGGTAAAATTTGGTGCAAGGCCACAAACATTACTGCAAAAATGATTTCAATAATAATAGCCAATAAAAAGATGGAACGCCCAACAACTATCAGTTGTTTGTAATCGCCTAATCCTTTTTGGTTGCTGATGCGTATCATAGATACCACACTCAATCCCATGGCAAACATAAAAGTCATCGAAGCCAAACTCAAAGCAATTTGATTGGCAGCCTGACTCGTCTTACCGATACTACCACACAACCAAATGGCCGCCGTAAACAACACCACTTCAAACAACATCTGCATGGCCGAGGGCAATCCTAAACTCACAATTTTTGAAATCGTAGCTTTCTTGATTTGGTCGAAACTGAAGTTTTGAAAATAGGGTTTGAGCTGTGCTTTACGCGATAAGATAACATGCATAAAAACTACCATCGCAATACGCGAAATCACGGTTCCTAAAGCCGCACCTATGATGCCCATTTTTGGGAAAAACCAAATCCCGTATATCAAAAGGTAGTTGATTATCACGTGCAAGATATTCGCCATAATGATAGCGTACATCGAAACTTTAGTCATCGACAAACCATCGGCAAATTGCTTGTAACCCTGATAAATAATTAATGGCACTAACGAAAAAGCCACCCAGGTGAGGAACGGTTTGGCCAATACTATGACTTCTTTAGGTTGGTGCAGCAACTCCATAATCGGCTGTGCCAACACCACCAATCCAAAAAGCATAAAGCCTAAAATGGTACACAGCAATAAACCGTGGTGAAAAGCCGAACGAATTTTGCTTGTATTTTTTTCCGCATCTGCCTCAGCTACTATCGGAGTAATCGCAGTAGAAAATCCGATACCGAGTGACATCGCCACAAAAATCAAACTGTTGCCTAAGGAAACGGCCGCCAATTCGGTACTACCCAATTTGCCAACCATAATATTATCGACTATTCCAATCAACGTATGGCCAACCATACCCAAAATCACCGGGTAAGCGAGTTGCATATTGTATCGGAATTCTTTGGTGTATTGGGCTAAATTCACTTTGCTTTTTTTGAGTGGGCAAAGATAACACGTTTTATCCTTTCAATTGCTCGCGATACACGTCAATATTCGCTTTGACTTTCGGATCCAATTCGGGTTCCGTTATATCGGTGAGCGATTCTAATTTTTCCCAAATGGTTTGTGCCACTATGTAACGCGCCACGCCTTTGTCATCCGCCGGAACCACGTACCAAGGCGCATAATCAGTATTAGTGCTATTGATGGCATCTTCGTAATAGCGCATATAATCGTCCCAACGCTCGCGCTCTTTCAAATCACCTGCCGAAAATTTCCAATTGTCTTCCGGATTTTCCAAGCGTTTCAACAAGCGAAGTCGTTGCTCCTCTTTACTCATGTGAAAATAAAACTTCAAAATCGTCGTGCCGTTTTGCGCAATGTGCTTTTCAAAATTATTGATTTGCTCCATGCGATTCGTCCAAAAATCAGGCGTAATATCTTCCACCGTTTCAATACCGGGCAAATTTTCGAATAAAATATATTCCGGATGCACGCGCGTTACCAATACATTTTCATAATGCGTACGGTTGAATACGGCAAACTTTCCTTTCTCGGGCAACGCCAAATAATGACGCCACAAATAATCGTGCTCCAACTCGGTCGAATTGGGCGTTTTAAAACTGTGAATCACCACACCACGCGGATTGAACTCTTTAAACACTTCGCGAATCAAACTGTCTTTTCCGCTGGTATCCATACCTTGCAAACAAACCAAAAACGCATGCCGATTGTGCGCATACATCGCATCTTGCTTCTTGCTGAGCTTCATTTGCACCTTGTCCAAAGCCAAAGTTTCTTCTTCTTTATCGGTATCAATAGCCAATCGGGTTGGGATTTTCGACAAATCGACTTTGCCTTTTACTCTAAAATCTTCGGGCTTGATGTTTTTCATACCTTCAATGTTTATATTTGTAGGAGCTGTTTCCCGCTTACCGCTATATCTTTTTTGTTTTCTGCCTCAACCAATGTCACACTGAGCTTGTCGAAGTGCTTCAAGGCAGAAAACAAAAAAGGATGCCGCTGCAATCGGGGCTAATAACTTACTGCTAACATATGGAAAAAATTCAACTTACCCTATTATTTAAAATTATCGGGCTCGGTTCGGCTTCCGGATTGGTGTATCACGACGAAAAACTTTACCTCATTTCCGACAACAGCACTTTTCTGTATGAATATTCGATTCCGACTGAAAAACTGAACAAAATCGCTCTCGTCGAAAACGCGCAGGACAACATCGCCAAAAAAGACAAACCCGATTTTGAAGCCATCGCTTTAAAAGGAAATGATTTAGTAGTATTAGGTTCAGGCTCTACCCAAAACCGAAATAAAGTGGTGAAATACGATATGAATTCCAAAAAGATTCAGGAGCGGAATTTTGAGAAAATGTATGAAAAAATCAAAAGCCAACTCCATATTTCAGCCGATGAACTCAATATTGAAGGTTTGATTGTGACTGCCGAAACCATTTATTTCTTTCAACGCGGTAACGGAACCAACGGCAAAAACGGTATCATTTTCTCAAAAGACGTTGCCAAAGACCAAAAATTTGAATATGTCACATTTGATTTACCTAAAATCAAAAACGTTCCCACTACTTT
>Ga0208243_1000135_pt1 | contig 61440 bp, 60 predicted proteins | sample Subbio2Aug_QV12A_FD_184826 | JGI IMG/M metagenome (GOLD analysis project Ga0208243, IMG submission 184826) | Serpentinite rock and fluid subsurface biosphere microbial communities from McLaughlin Reserve, California, USA - CR12Aug_QV12A (SPAdes) | ecosystem: Environmental > Terrestrial > Deep... | reverse complement strand
AGGATCACGTCCCGGGCTGCAAGCTCGCTGTAGTAGCGCTTCAGAAGCTCCATCTGACGCACGAAGGCGGGGTCGTTGGGGCTGTCGGCGAAGACGACGACCGGACGGCGGACGAACAGGAGGTCGGCTTGGACCACCTCTGCCGCAGGGACTGGGGCAAAGACGGGATCGGCGGCGGGGGCCTCATCGGCCCCTGCAGGAAAAGCGAGAGCCGGAAGGCACAGGGCCAGGACGGCAAGGAACGGACGACGGGCGATACGCTGCATGGCCTTGATATAGGGGGCCTTCGGCAAAAGCCCAAGCGCGCGGAAGCGTCGCGGATTGGAGAGTGGGATGGCAGACCTGAAGGCATGGGAGGCGCTGGCCTCGAAGGAGCTCAAGGGCAAGGGCCCGGAGAGCCTGAACTGGCAGACGCTGGAGGGGATCACGGTCAAGCCGCTGTATACGGCGGCTGACGTGGAGGGCCTGCCGCAGATGGGCGAGATTCCGGGGATCGCGCCCTTCACCCGAGGCGTCCGGGCGACGATGTACGCCGGCCGCCCCTGGACGATCCGCCAGTATGCGGGGTTTTCCACGGCCGAGGAGTCGAATGCCTTCTACCGCAAGGCCCTGGCGGGCGGGCAGCAGGGCGTGTCGGTGGCCTTCGACCTGGCGACTCACCGGGGCTATGACAGCGACCACCCGCGCGTGGTGGGGGATGTTGGGAAGGCTGGGGTCGCCATCGACTCGGTCGAGGACATGAAGATCCTCTTCGACGGCATCCCGCTGGAAAAGATCAGCGTTTCCATGACGATGAACGGGGCGGTGATACCCATCCTCGCGAATTTCATCGTGGCGGGGGAAGAGCAGGGGGTGGCGCGGGCGGACCTGTCGGGGACGATCCAGAACGACATCCTGAAGGAATTCATGGTGCGGAACACCTACATCTATCCGCCCGAGCCTTCGATGCGGATCATCGCGGACATCATCGAATACACGTCCCGCGAGATGCCGAAGTTCAACTCGATCTCGATCAGCGGCTATCACATGCAAGAAGCCGGGGCGAACCTGGTGCAGGAGCTGGCGTTCACGCTGGCGGACGGCAAGGAATACGTGCAGGCCGCCATCGCGCGCGGGATGGACGTGGATGACTTCGCCGGGCGGCTGTCTTTCTTCTTCGCCATCGGGATGAACTTCTTCATGGAGGTCGCCAAGCTCCGCGCGGCGCGGATGCTGTGGCACCGGATCATGTCAGGGTTCGGTGCGAAGAAGACGTCCAGCCTGATGCTGCGGACGCATTGCCAGACCTCGGGCGTGTCCTTGCAGGAGCAGGACCCCTACAACAACGTCATCCGCACGGCCTATGAGGCGATGGCGGCGGTTCTTGGCGGGACGCAGAGCCTCCACACCAACGCGTTGGACGAGGCGATTGCCCTGCCGACGGAGTTTGCGGCGCGGATTGCCCGGAATACCCAGCTGGTGCTGCAGGAGGAGACGGGGATCACTCACGTGGTCGATCCGCTGGCCGGGTCCTATTACGTCGAAAGCCTGACGAACCAGCTGGCCGAGGAAGCCTGGAAGTTGATCGAGGAAGTCGAGGCGATGGGGGGCATGACCAAGGCGGTGGCCTCGGGCATGCCGAAGCTGCGGATCGAGGAAAGCGCCGCGCGGCGGCAGGCGATGATCGACCGGGGCGAGGAGGTGATCGTCGGGGTCAACAAGTACCGCAAGGACAAGGAAGACCCGATCGACATCCTGGACATCGACAACATGGCGGTCCGCGAGGCTCAGGTCGCGCGGTTGAAGGCGGTACGGGCTGCGCGCGATGAAGCGCGGGTGCAGGCGGCGCTTCAGGAACTGACGCGGCGGGCCGGAGAGGGCGGCAACCTTCTGGAAGCGGCGGTGGAAGCAGCCCGGTCACGGGCCTCGGTCGGGGAGATTTCTGACGCGATGGAAAAGGTGTTCGGGCGGCATCGGGCCGAGGTGAAGACGCTGGCCGGGGTCTATGGCGCGGCCTATGAGGGCGACCAGGGGTTCCAGCAGATCCAGAAGGACGTGGAGGCCTTCGCCGAGGCCGAGGGGCGGCGGCCGCGGATGCTGGTTGTGAAGATGGGGCAGGACGGGCATGACCGCGGGGCGAAGGTGATCGCCACGGCCTTTGCCGACATCGGGTTCGACGTGGATGTGGGGCCGTTGTTCCAGACGCCGGAAGAGGCCGCGCAGGATGCGATCGACAACGACGTGCATGTGATCGGGATTTCGTCGCAGGCCGCCGGGCACAAGACGCTGGCTCCGAAGCTGATCGAGGTGCTGAAGGCGCGTGGGGCGGGGGATATCCTGGTGATTTGCGGTGGGGTCATTCCGCAGCAGGACTATGATTTCCTGAAGGCTTCCGGGGTGAAGGCAATCTTCGGGCCGGGGACCAACATCCCGGCGGCGGCGAAAGAGATCCTGGACCTGATCCGCGCGGCGCGGGGCTGAGTCCTGTCCACGCTGGACAGGACTCAGGGTAAAAGGAAATCAACGGCTTGGCCGTGGGCGTTCAGGGTCTGTTAACCTTGGCTTGGTGACCTGGCCCGGGCGTGACGGACCTTCAGGTCGGGGCAACACGGGCGAAGACGCCCAGGCAGTCGTATTTCCGGTCGGGGGCGGCGCGTGCCGAGCGAGCCAGAAGCGCGAAGGAGTTCGCGATGCTGCGGTGGGGCGCCGCTTCGCCCCGTTCGGCCAGCATGTCGTGGATCTGGTTCTCCCAGGCACGCCAGCCGGTTGTGAAATGCCGGGTGTAGCCGTGGTAGTTGTAGCCCGTCACCTGAAGCCCGGCCTTTTCGCATAGCGCCGTGAGCGACGCCTTGGTGAAGAAGTGCAGGTGCCGGGGCACGTCCAGCATTTCGGAAATCCGGGAAAGCGTCTGGAAATAGATCGCGCCGCAGTTCGGCACCTCGCAGTAGAGGATGCCAGAGGGTGAAAGGAGGTCGCGGATCGAGGACAGCGCCTTCAGCGGATCGCGGCAATGTTCCAGGACATGGGTCAGGGTCACGATGTCGAAGGATTCTCCGGTCAGCGCCTCGGGAAGTTGCTCGGCCGTTCCGGGCAGCACTTCCAACCCCTTGGAGGCAGCGACGACGCGGGCCTTCGGGTCCGGCTCGACAGCGATGAGTCGGCGGCCATCTCCGGCCAGGGCCGCGAGGAAGTCGCCGTTTCCGCAGCCGATGTCCAGGGCCGACCGCGCCCCCGGAACCTGTGCGAGGAGACGCCGGGAATCCATCATGGTCCCTGCATCGTTGATGTAGGCCGCTTTCAGAAGCAGCTTGTCCGCGAGCCCCGGGCGGACGTCCGGCATGTGGGATGAGCTGCTGGTGTAGTAGGCCGACAGGTCATAGGCCGCGAGAAGCGCTTCGTCATCCGGTTGGCGCAGGGTGGTCCCAAACTGGCACGTGTCGCACCACACAAGGGTTCCCGTGGCCACCTCGGCCCGCTTCTTTGCATCGATAGGCATGGTTATCCACGGCCGAAGGTCGGTCGTCGGGGTGCCGCAAAGCGGGCAGTGGTCTGCCTGGGCGGACATGGCTGAGGCCTCCGGATTCGAGTGGCGCGTGAACTCCCCATCCGGTCCGCCTGTCCTGCGGCCGGTCATATCAGAATGAGTTGGGAGCATTCCCCGGCTTTTTCAAGCGGGCGGACGGCGCGTGACCCAAGGATACGGCCGACGGGCGGCTGCCGTTAAAGTTCGATCTCGCCATTGGGGCCCGGTTGGGGGTCCGCCTCGGGCTTGGCCTCGGGGGACAGGGGCGCGTTGCGGCGGATCAGGATGTCACCGTTCGGCAGGATGACCGGCATGTCGTAGTTGGTGAAATCATCCACGATGGCGAAAAGCTCGGTGATCTTGGGGCCGATCTCTTCGCCAAGCGCATCGAGTGCCGGCTTCATCTCCTCAAGCGCCTGGCTCATCTCGTCCAGGGCCGGCTGCGCCTCGGTCATGAAGCCGCGGAAGAGAAGCTTCATCCCCTCTTCCATCAGGCTGAAACCGTCTTCCTCGGCTTCGGGTGCGGACGGAGCCTCCTGCGCAAGCGCGGGGGTGGCGGCGAGGATCAGGACAAGGGCAAGCTTTTTCATGAGGCGCATATGGGAACCGCACCCTCCCATGTCAAACCCCGGTCAGGGCCCAAGCGGGATGTCGATCGTCACGGGAAAATGGTCCGACGCCTGCAGGAGCGCCTCGCGCAGTTCAGGAACCTGGAGGATGCGCGGGTCGTTGAACGGGTGCCAGATCCGCCACTCCGGCCCCCGCTGGGCGAGGTTGGGAGAGACCATGACGAAGTCGAGAAGCGCCTCGAAAAACCGTTTCTGGGGGGCAAGGTAGAAGCGGGCCGTGGTGGGAGAAAGGCCGACGCGGCGCTGGAGTGCCATCGCGGCATGTGGATCCGTGAGCTGCGTCGCGGGATCAGGTGTGGTGCCGAGCACGATCTCCACCCCGGAATGGCCGAAGAGCTTTTCGAATTCGTCGATGCCGGGGCCGTCGTTGAAGTCGCCGAGGACAACCAGGCTGTCGCCATTCGCCAGATGCGCTTCCACCCGCTGGCGGAGCCAGAGACACTGGGCAAGCTGCTTGCGCCGGTTCTCGATCGAGAGCCGGATCTGCGCCTCGCGACCCACGGCGCCGTAGGGGTTCTTGGACTTGGCATGGACCCCGATCAGCCGCAGGTGCTGGCCGGTCGCGGTGGTGACGGCCAGTTCGAGCGGCGGCTTCGAGAAGCGGATGGTTTCCGAGATGTTGTCGGCGTCAAGGTCATAGCGGAACGTGGTGTCGAAGCGCGGCGCCTCGTGCGAGCCGTGGCTGTTCGAGGGTTGGCCCTTGGGGTCGTGGCGCACGGTCATCCGGTCCGGGTCGTAGAGGAAGGCGATTTCCTGTTCGGTTTCCGACGGAAAGCCAATCAGCGCCTTGTGGGCGCGGAGGCCCGCGGCCTTGGCGAAGGTCTCCAGCGCCTTGACTGTTGAGCGCTTCCCGTTGGTGTCCGGTGCCTCGATGATCATGATCCCGTCGGCATTCATCGCATTGAAGACGATGCCAAGAGCAGAGAGCTGTTCGCCCCGGCTGACCTTGTAGCGGGTCGAGGGCGCACCGTCCTCGAGCATCCGGCCGCGGTCGTCAAAGAGCGCGTTGAACCATTCGACGTTGTAGGTCGCCAGCCGCAGGTGCCGGCCCCCAAGGTCGGTGGTCATGCCGCTTCCTTGGCGGAAATCTCGCGCCAGGCCTCGTTGATGAGCTGAAGCCGGCGTTCGGCCAGTTTCATCGCTTCGGGCGGAACGCCGCGGGACTGCAGGACATCGGGATGCGTGTCGCGCACGAGGTCCTTCCAGGCCTTGCGGGCGGCATCCTTCGTGGCGTCGCGTGGCAGGCCAAGGACGTCATAGGGGTCGCGCGGGGCGCCTTCGACAAGCCGGGACCTGACGATGTTGAAGCAGGTGTCGTCCAGGCCGAAGGCGTCGGCGACATGGGCCAGGAAGGCGTCCTCGCCCGCGTGGTAGGAGCCATCGGCCACGGCGATCTGGAACAGGGCCTCCAGGATGTCGACCAGGACGTGGTGGTCGTCGGCGCAGATGCGGTGGCCGTCGGGATTGAAGAGACGGGCGATCTTGCGGGCATAGGCGTCGAAGCCCGCGACGTCCTGACGCGCGAGATTGTAGACGCGGGCGGCGTGTTCCTCCTCGCCTTCCGGGAAGGTGAAGATGCGGCGGAAGGCGGTGACCTCGTCCCGGGTGACGGTGCCGTCGGCCTTGGCCATCTTGGCCCCAAGGGCAAGCACGGCGATGGTGAAGCCCACCGACTGTTCGGGCGCGGCGTCGTTCCGCAGCTTGTCGAAGACCACGGACAAAGGCTCGCCCTTGGCAAGGGCGGAGAGGGCCTCGGTGATGCGGGTCCAGATCGACATGTCGCGAACCATAGAACGGTCAGAGCGGCTTGTCAGAGGAATTTCTGCATCAGCACAAGGTCCATATAGCGGCCGAACTTGAAGCCGGCCTCGGGGATCGTGGCGATGTGGCGGTAGCCCAGGTGTTCGTGGAAGGCGCGGCCGTCCGCGTTTTCGCCCGATACGCCGGCGATCATCTGATGCGCCCCGGCGGCCCGGGCATGGTCCTCGATCGCGGCCATGAGCGCGCGGCCGATGCCCTTGCCCTTGGCGGCAGGCGAAAGCGAGATCGAATGTTCCATGCAGGTGCGGTAGCCCTCGCCCGCACGGAACTGGCCGTAGCTTGCCTGCCCGAGAAGGGTCTCACCCTCTGCCGCGACCAGGAAGGCATGGCCCGCGGCGGCCTTGGAGGCGATCATGCCGAGGATGTCGTCGGCGGTCTTTGCGACCGGGTTGAAGGTGACGGCGGTGTTCTCGATCCAGTGGTTCAGAAGGGCGGCAAGAGCGGGGGCGTCGGCCGCCGTGGCAGAGCGGATCATGTCAGCACGCGGATCCCCTGCGGCGTCTGGAACGTCGCGCGAAGGGATCTGTAGGGGGACAGGTGGATGTGGATCCGGGGGTCGGCGATCTGGCCCTTGAGCGCAGCCTGCAGCGCGCCCGCACGGGGGTGGCTGATGTCCAGGCGAAGAAGCCGGATGCCGTGGTCGCGCAGGGTCCGGGCGGGGTGGAGATCGCCCTGCCATTGGATCAACGCTGGGAAGCAGTCGTCGAAGGGGAGGCGCCCGGAGGCCGGCACGGCAAAGCGCCAACGGTAGTCGCCGCGCTGGAGATCGGTGGCGGTGCCCGTGCCGGGGGGAGCGGCGGCAAGTGCTGCGTCGAGGTCGTCGGTCTGGCAGATCCAGTTCGTCAACCGCGGCGCGCCCTTGAAGTGGTCAAGGTTGAACCAGCGCGGGTGGTCGGGTCTGGGAGCGGCAGGGTCGGTTGCGATGACTTCAAGGTAGAGATCGCCCAGCGACAGAAGCCGGTTGTGCGTTCCCATGTGCGGGTGCTTCCCCCCACCTGCCAGCGGCGCGCCAAGCGCCAATTCGACCCAGGCGGCTCCGTCTTCCAGCGTGGCGGCGGAAACGGCGATATGGTCCAGCCGGAGCATCAGTCCTCTGCCTTCAGCACGACCTTCGTCTGGGCTTTCAGCGCCAGCGCCAAGGCGGCAAAGCGGGCCTGGGCAACCTCGCCGAAAAGGCCGAGGCCGTCTTCGGTCAGCGCCAGGGTGAGTTGCCGCTTCTTCAGGTTCCAGCGCAGCTCGCCGGCCTGTGACGGATCGCCGATCGAGAACATCGCGCCGAAGCGCATGGCCTTGCCCAGAGCCTCGGCCTCCTGGATGTCGGTTTCGGAAAGGAGGCGGAACAGGGGCTCCATCCGGCTGCCTGCACGGCTGTTCTTGTAGCGGTGCAGAAGCGCGAGGCCCAGGAACACGCGGCCAGGATGGTCGAGCCCGCCAAGGTTCGCCCGCGTGGCGTTGTCGAAGCAGGCTTCGGCCCGGTAGTCGGGGTGGGCGCGCCAGGTGGTGTCGTGCAGAAGGCAGGCGGCCTTGATCAGGCGCAGCCGGTCCGGGGGGGCGCCCTTGAACAGGGGTTCGAGGAAGGCGAAGAGCTTCTTGCCGAAGCCGGGGATGCGTGCCTGGGTCAGCTCGGTCATCCGCGCGGCCTCGATCAGCGGGTCGCGGGCGCGCAACCGGTCGGGCATCTGTTCGTAGAGCAGCCCTTCGCGGATTCCGTAGGCCGAGACGTCGATCTCGGAGGGCTTGAGAACCCGGATGATCTCGCGCAGGACTTCGCAGGCCAGAGGCACAAGCTCCATCCGCTCGGCCGAGGTGCCCGTGCGGCCGCGCAGCGCGGCGAGGTCGGTGGTCGCAAGCCAGTCGAGCGTGGCCAGAAGCCCGTCCGGCGTCATCCGGTATTCGTGGAGAACCGTCAGCGGGTAGTTCCGCCGTTCCATGTCCAGGCGCGCGATGACCCGCCAGCTTCCCCCGACAAGGTAGATGCGGTCGCCATCGGGCCGGATTTCCTTTGCTGCCGTTTCCAGGATCGTGTCGATGTGGGCCTTGCGCTTCTTCGGGTCCGCCGAGACCTGCTGCAGCCGGAAGGGGCCAAGCGGGGTCGAGACGCGCTTGCCGACCTTGCCATTGCCGATCCGCGCCAGCTCCATCGAGTTGCCGCCGATGTCGCAGACGATGCCCTTGGCATCCGGCCAGCCTAGAAGTACGCCCTGCGCCGAAAGCCGCGCTTCTTCGCCCCCGTCGATGACGTGGAGCTTCAGACCCGTCTCGCGCAGGACCTGCGCCTGGAATTCGGGCCCATCCTCGGCCTCGCGGGTGGCGGCGGTGGCGACGACGGTGAAGGGGCTGATGTCCATTCCCTTGGCGAGAAGCGAGAAACGCTTCAGCGCCGCAAGCGCGCGGGCCTTGCCCTCGGGATTGAGCCGCCCGGTCTGCGCCAGGCCCTTGCCCAACCCGCACATGATCTTTTCGTTGTAGAAATAGGCCGGGCTTCGCGCCGCGCCGTCGAAGACGACCATCCGGACCGAGTTCGAGCCGACATCCACGACACCGACGCGGGACAGGGCACGGGCGGACGGGTCGTCGAACAGCGGCTTGCCGAAGGGTCCCCAGTCGCCCCCGTCGTCGTCATCGTCGGGAAGGGCGGCTTGTCCGTCTGCGGCCATGGAAAGAATCCCCCGGGTATTGCGGCGGCATGGTGCAGGCCCGCGCCGGACGGGTCAACCGTCGGACGGGGCTGCGGTTCCGGTCTAGCGCCGCTTCGGCTTAGGCGCAGGCTTTGCGCCGATGGCGCGCGCAGCCTCGGCGGCGGCGCGCAATTCCTCGGCGATTTCCTCGGCTTCCTCGGGGTCGAAGTCGAGCGGAAGTTCGATCCCGCCCTCGGCCTCGACATAGATGCGGACCATGCCTTCATCAGTCGGGCCGATCTGCAGATTGGCGCTGATGTCGCTGGGAGAGTTGATGCCCATTCGTCTTGCTCCGGCTTTGCGCCGGGGTAGCGGGCGGCGGGGCAGGGCGCAAGGAAAAACCGCCCCGGCCGGGGGATGAAGGTGCTTGCATTCGGGGGGGAGGAGGGCTAAATCGCCCCGCGAGTGCCGCCTTAGCTCAGTTGGTTAGAGCACCAGATTGTGGATCTGGGGGTCCCCCGTTCGAGCCGGGGAGGCGGTACCATCAAACACCTCCCGACATTCTGGATTGCGCGACCGTCCTACCGTGCATGGGGGTCGGCAAGCGCCGGGATGACCTTGCCCGTGCAATCGCCGAAACCGATGGTGTAGCCCGTGCCCGTGCAGTGGCCGCGCAGGGTGAGGGTATCGTTGTCCTCGATGAAGCTGCGCGTGCCGCCCGAAATGGCGATGGGCTCCTTGCCGCCCCAGGACAGTTCCAGAAGGCTGCCACGGCTGTCCCGCGTCGGGCCGGAGATCGTGCCGGACCCCAGAAGATCGCCCGTGTTCATCGGACAGCCGCTGGTCGTATGGTGGGCCAGCTGCTGCGGGGCGGAATAGTACATCTCGGCGTAGTTGGTCCGCGCGATGATCGTCTCGGCCCCGCCTTCGGGCGTCAGGCCCACTTCCAGCGCGATGTCGTAAAGCATCGGGCGGGGTTCGTGGAGGTAGGGCAGCAGCGGCACCTCGCGCGCGGGGGTGGAGGTGCGGAAGGGTTCAAGGGCCGCCTTCATCACGATCCAGGGCGAGATGGTCGTGGCCGTCGCCTTCGCCTGGAACGGCCCCAGCGGCTGGTATTCCCAGGCCTGGATGTCCCGCGCCGACCAGTCGTTCAGAAGGACATAGCCGAAGATCATCTCGTCGGCCTCGGCCACGGTCACCGGCCCCTCGGACGGCATCCCTACGACCGCGCCCAGTTCCAGCTCGATGTCGAAGCGGCGCGAGGGCTGGAAGGAGGGCAGCACATGGTCCGCACCCTTGACCTGACCCCAGGGGCGGCGCACCTCGGTTCCCGACACCACCACCGAGGAGGCCCGTCCGTTGTAGCCGATGGGGATGTGCAGCCAGTTCGGCGGCAGGGCGTTCTCGGGCCCGCGGAACATGGTGCCAACGTTGAAGGCGTGGTTCCGGCCTGCGTAGAAATCGGTGTACTCGCTGACGAGGAAGGGTAGGTGAAGCGTCGCTTTGGAGAGCGGCACAAGGTACGGCTCCACCGCCGGGCGTTCCGGGGCACCTTCGGCGAGAAGCTCCTGCAGCCGGTCGCGCATGGCAGACCAGACGGCGGGGCCAGCGCCCATGAGGTCGTTCCAGAAGGGCACGTCGAGAAGCGGGCCGCCGGGCAGGTTCAGGAGTCCCGCTTCCTCAAGCCCCGCCACGTCGAGCACGAGATCCCCGATGGCCACGCCACAGCGCGGGTCGTCCCCGCCCACGGAGAACACGCCGCAGGGCAGGTTGTTCAGGGGAAAGGGGCAGTCCGCCGCATTGGCGCTTTCCACCCAAGACCGGATCAGGCCCATCTGTCGTCCTTCTGACTTCTGTCGGTGATCCCGACTGTCACTTCACACCGGGCGTGCCGTCGAACTTCTTGTCCAGGCTGTCCCAGCAGTCGATGTAGTCGTCCTGCAGCGGCGCGGATTTCGCCGCCCATTCCGTCAGGTGCTGCGGGAAGCGGGTCTCGAACATGAAACTCATCGTCTCGTCCAGCTTCTCGGGTTTCAACGCGGCATTCGAGGCGCCTTCGAAGGCGTTTCGGTCCGGCCCGTGCGGCAGCATGCAGTTGTGCAAGCTCATGCCGCCGGGGACGAAGCCCTTGGGCTTGGCGTCGTAGATGCCGTAGATGTTGCCCATCAGCTCGGACATGACGTTCTTGTGGTACCACGGCGGGCGGAAGGAATGCTCGGCCACCAGCCAGCGCTCGCGGAAAAGGACGAAGTCGATGTTTGCGGTCCCCTCAAGCCCGCTTGGCGCGGTGAGGACGGTGAAGATCGACGGGTCGGGATGGTCGAAGAGGATCGCGCCGACCGGGCTGTAGGTCCTCAGGTCATACTTCCACGGCGCGTAGTTGCCATGCCACGCCACCACATCGAGCGGGCTGTGTCCGATCCGCGTGCGGTGGAACTGTCCGCACCATTTCAGCACGACCGAGGACGGGGTTTCGCGGTCCTCGAAGGCCGCCACGGGCGTCTTGAAGTCGCGCGGGTTTGCCATGCAGTTCGCCCCGATCGGGCCGCGCGCAGGCAGGGTGAAGGGCACGCCGTAGTTCTCGCAGACGAAGCCCCGGGCCGGGCCTTCCAGCACCTCGACGCGGTAGACGAGGCCGCGGGGAAGGATCGCGATCTCTTTCGGTTCAAGGTCGATGATGCCAAGCTCGGTGCAGAAGCGGAGCCGGCCTTCCTGCGGGACGACAAGGATCTCGCCGTCGGCGGAATGGAAGTATTCGTCCTGCATCGACTTCGTCACAAGGTAGATATGCGAGGCCATGCCGGTCTGGGTGTTCACATCCCCCGCCGTGGTCACCGTCCGCATCCCGGTGATCCACGTCAGGTCCTCCTGTGCATGGGGCACCGGGTCCCAGCGGTACTGGCCGAGGCTGATGACATCGGGAAGGACATGCGGGGCGGATTTCCAGAGCGGGACGTCGATCTTTTCGAACCGAGTGGTGTGCTTGACGCTGGGCCGGATGCGGTAGCACCAGGTCCGTTCGGGGTGCGGCTTGGTGAAGGCCGAGCCGGAAAGCTGTTCGGCATAAAGCCCGTAGGCGCATTTCTGCGGGCTGTTCTGACCCTGCGGCAGCGCGCCCGGCAGGGCCTCGGTCTCGAAATCATTCCCGAAGCCCGGCATGTAGCCTTCGTGCGGACCGCTGGTCGTGGCGGCGCGGATCATTCCGGCGGGAAGGGTGTGGCTGGTCATGGGTTCCTCCGGCGCAGGCCTTCGCCCGCAACGCTTCAGCCGCACTAATAGTTGCACATGCAACCAAGTCAAGCTAAACCTCCGATCGCGCACCCGCTTTCGCGAAAGGTTGCCGATGCCGGAACAGATCGTGCTCCATGACTATTGGCGGTCCTCGTCCGCCTATCGCGTGAGGATCGCGCTGAACCTGCTGGGTCTCCCATACGAGGCACGGCACGTCGATCTTGCGTCGGGCGAGCAGAGATCGGACGACCATCTGGGGGTGAACCCGCAAGGGCTTGTCCCGGTGCTGGAAATCGACGGGCTTCGTCTGATCCAGTCCCTCGCGATCATCGAATACCTGGACGAGACGCGGGCGGCGGGATTCCTGCCCGCGACACCCGATGACCGCGCCCGCGCCCGTGCCCTGGCCCATGCGATCGCGATGGAGATCCAGCCCGTGTGCAACCTGCGCGTCGCGCGCCACGCGGTCAGTCTGGGCGGTGCGGCGACGATGGAAGGCTGGATGGCACATTTCATCCAACTTGGCCTGCAAGGTTTCGAAGCGCTTCTGTCGCAGATGCCCGAAACTGCCTTCTGCCACGGAGACCGACCGGGCCTTGCGGACCTCTGCCTCGTCCCGCAGGTCTACAACGCCCGCCGCTGGGGCGTGGGCCTGTCAGCCTTCCCGCGCCTTGCCGCGATCTCGGCCCGGCTGGAGGCGCTTCCGGCCGCCGCCGCCGCCCACCCGGACCGCGTCAGACCGGTAGCGTGACAGATGACAAAGCCCGTGGCAGGGTCCGCCCGCATCAAGGACGCAAGCATGGCAGACGCCGGAAATTTCGACCTCCAGACCTTCCTGCCCTATCTGCTGAATCAGGCCGCAGAGGCGACGTCCCACGGATTCCAGTCGATCTACCGGGACCGCTATGGCTTCACCCGCACGCAGTGGCGGGTCCTGGCCAACCTGGGCAAGTTCGGGTCGATGACCGCGCGCGACATCTGCGTCATCAGCCATGTCGAGAAGACCAAGGTCAGCCGCGCCGTGGCCGCTCTGGAAGAGGAGGGGATGCTGACGCGCATCCCGAGCGAAACCGACCGTCGGGCTGAAGTCCTGTCGCTGACGCCGAAAGGGCAGGGGGTCTTCGCCGATCTTGGGGCGCTGGCGGTCGACTTCGACCGTCAACTGCGCGCGGCGCTTGGACCCGGTGATGCAGAACGGCTGGAGGCTCTGCTCCGCTCGCTGGCTGCGGGTCACCGCGGGTCGCAAGACGACGCGTAAGCACGCGGGATCGGTCAAGGCGCACGAGCCGATTGCAAGATGACGTCCGGTAGGGATATGGCGCGCGTCGCCTCGGGAAAGCTGCGAGGTTCCTGAAGAACAGCCTCTCTTTCTTCGGTGAGTTACCCTTCGGGCTGTATCCGGCGTTGACAGAATCTCGCCGCAGGATCAGAAGCGGCCAGCTTTCCGACATCCGCACAAGCGCCCCTAAGGGATACCGCCCTTGACCCGTCCCGCCGACGACCAGAGCTTCCAGCGTGCCACGGCAGTCATCCCGCGGGGCGTGGCGCATTTTGCCCTTGCGGGGCCGACGGCCACCCGTGACTTCGCTTTCCTTGCCCTGCCGCGCTTCACGCTTCTCGCATTCTCCTCGGCCATCGAGCCCCTGCGTATCGCCAACCAGTTGACCCAGCAGCCGCTGTATCGCTGGCGTCTGGTCAGCATGGACGGCGCCCCGGTGGAAAGCTCGGCCGGGGTGCGGATCGAGGTGGACCAGGGGTTGGACCCCCTGACCCGCGAGACGACGGTGATCGTCTGCTCCGGGACCGATGCCAGCCAGGCGGCGGACCGCAAGGTGCTGAGCTGGCTCAGGGCCCATGCCCGGAAGGGTGGGGGGCTGGGCGCGATCTGCACCGGGGCCTACACGCTCGCTCGCGCGGGACTTCTCGGTGACGACAGCCCCGCCGTCCACTGGGAGAACCGCCCGGCCTTCCGCGAACTTTACGATGTCGAGCCGCTGCAGCAGATCTACGTGATCGGCCGCAAGCATTTTTCCTGCGCCGGGGGGGAGGCCGGTGTCGATCTGATGCTGGCGCTGATCTCGCAGGACCACGGCCAGAAGCTGGCGGATGCGGTGGCCGAGATGTGCCTCCACAGCCGACGGCGCGAGGCCAATGCGACGCAGAAGGCGGCCTTTCCGGCGCCCATGGCGGTGCGCAACCCCGCGGTTGCCCGGGTCATCGCCGCGATGAAGGCCAACATCGCCACGCCGCTTGACCGCGACCAGCTGGCCGAGGTCTTCGGGCGCTCGCCGCGCCATCTTGAGCGCATCTTCCAGTCGGTCCTGCAGGAGACGCCCAAGGGCCATTACCTTGGCCTGCGACTGGAAGAGGCGCGGAACCTCTTGGCGGACACCACGCTCTCGATCCTCGAAGTCGCCATTGCGACCGGCTTCAACTCGCGGTCCAGCTTCTCGAAGGCCTACCGAAAGCGGTTCGGGATGAGCCCGGCGCGTTACCGCTAGGCGGCCTGAGTGCAAGGGGTGGTCGGGCTTCACCCGGCCCGGGGCCGCGGCTAAGGTGCCGGCCCCTGAGCATCGAGGATTCGCATGAGCCTGACCCAGATCCCCCGCCTGATTGCCACGGAAATCGGGGCCACGCCCGGTCAGGTGACGGCAGCGGTCGAGCTTCTGGATGGCGGTGCGACGGTGCCTTTCATCGCGCGCTACCGGAAGGAAGTGACGGGCGGGCTGGACGACACTCAGCTTCGCAAGCTGGAAGAACGGTTGGGCTACCTGCGCGAGCTGGAAGCGCGGCGGGGGGCGATAGCCGAGTCGATCTCGTCCCAGGGGAAGATGATGGATGACCTGGCGCGCGCGATTGCTGGGGCGGTGACGAAGGCCGAGCTGGAGGACATCTACCTGCCCTACAAGCCCAAGCGCCGGACCAAGGCGATGATCGCCCGCGAGGCGGGGTTGCAGGGGTTGTATGACGCGATCCTGGCCGATCGTTCTGCCGATCCTCTGGTCTTGGCGGGCGGGTTCCTGTCGGACGGGTTCCCGGATGCGAAGGCCGCGGTGGAGGGGGCGCGGGATATTCTGGCGGAGGGGCTTTCTGAGGATGCCTCGCTGCTGGGGCGGCTCAGGGACCACATGCGCAAGGCCGGGAAGCTGGCGGCGAAGGTCGTGCCGGGGAAGGAGGCGGCGGGAGCGAAGTTCGCGGATTACTTCGCGCATACCGAGGATTTCGGGCGCGTGCCGTCCCACCGGGCGCTGGCGATGTTTCGCGGGCGGAACGAAGAGGTGCTGACGCTGGATCTGGAGGTCGATGCCGAAGCGCCGCGTGGCGAAAGCCCGGCGGAACGGGCGTGCGGGGCGGCGGTGGGGGCCTCGGGGCAGGGCGCGGGGGACAAATGGCTGCGTGATGCGGCGGCCTGGGCTTGGCGGGTGAAGATCCGGACCTCGCTGACGCTGGACCTGATGGCGGAGTTGCGCGAGGCGGCGGAGGCCGAGGCGATCCGGGTCTTTGCAAGGAACTTGAAGGACTTGCTGTTGGCCGCACCGGCAGGTGGGAAGGCCACGATGGGGTTGGACCCGGGCATCCGGACCGGGGTGAAGGTTGCAGTCGTTGATGCGACGGGGAAGCTGGTGGCGACGGATACGGTCTATCCGTTCCAGCCCAAGCTGGACCTGAAGGGCGCACAGGTGGCGATTGCCCGGCTGATCGGGCAGCACGGGGTCAAGCTGATCGCCATCGGCAATGGCACGGCAAGCCGCGAGACGGAGAAGCTGGTGGCGGACCTTCTGGCGCTGCTCCCCGGCGGGGCGGAGAAGCCGGTGAAGGTGGTCGTCAGCGAGGCCGGGGCCTCGGTCTATTCCGCGTCGGAACTGGCGGCGAAGGAGTTCCCGGGGCTGGATGTTTCGCTGCGGGGCGCGGTGTCGATTGCGCGGCGGCTGCAGGACCCGCTGGCCGAACTGGTGAAGATCGAGCCGAAGGCGATTGGCGTCGGCCAGTACCAGCATGACGTGGACCAGCACCGGCTGGCGAAATCGCTGGATGCGGTGGTGGAAGATGCGGTGAACGCGGTGGGGGTGGACCTGAACACCGCATCGGCCCCCTTGCTGGCGCGGGTGTCGGGGGTGGGGCCGGGGCTCGCCGAGGCCATCGTGGCGCATCGGGATCAGAACGGGCCGTTCGGGACGCGGAAGGACCTTCTGAAGGTCGCGCGGCTGGGGCCTAAGGCGTTCGAGCAGGCGGCTGGCTTCCTGCGGATCACCGGGGGGAAAGAGCCGCTGGATGCGTCCTCCGTCCACCCGGAAGCCTATGACGTGGCGCGGAAGATCGTCGCGGCCTGCGGGAGGGACATCCGGGCGATCATGGGCGACGGGGCGGCATTGAAAAAGCTGAACCCGGCGAGTTTCGTCGATGAGCGGTTCGGGTTGCCGACAGTGAAGGACATTCTGTCAGAGCTGGAAAAGCCTGGCCGCGACCCGCGGCCCAGCTTCAAGACGGCGACCTTTGCGGACGGGGTGGAAGAGATCGGTGACCTGCGACCGGGGATGGTGCTGGAAGGCACGGTCACCAACGTCGCGGCCTTCGGGGCCTTCGTGGACATCGGGGTGCATCAGGACGGGCTGGTGCATGTCAGCCAGCTATCGGACAGCTTTGTCCGCGACCCTCATGCGGTGGTGAAGGCGGGGGATGTGGTCAAGGTCCGGGTGGTCGAGGTCGACGTGGCCCGCAAGCGGATCGGGCTGACGATGAAGTCGGACGGCGGGGCTTCGGCGAAGGACCAGGCGCGTGAGCGGGCGCCCGGGCCGGGCAAACCGGTGCGTGGGCCGATGCAGAGCGGGCCGCAGGGTGGGGGGAACGCCTTTTCGGATGCGTTGAAGGGGAAGTTCGGGCGGTAAGCGCCGGAATTTTCGAAAATTCCGGTTCGGAGCCTTTGAAGGCTCCGGTTCAAAATCCTTCGAAGGATTTTGCAAAACTTTTCGAAAAGTTTTGCGCCCCGGTCAGGCGGCGGCGCCGCCGACCGTCAGGCCTTGGATCATCAGCGTCGGCTGGCCCACGCCCACCGGCACCCATTGCCCAGCCTTGCCGCAGTTGCCGATGCCGGGGTCGAGCTGCAGGTCATTCCCGATCGCGCGGATCCCCTTCAGCGCGGTCGCCCCGTCGCCGATAAGTGTCGCGCCCTTGACCGCCTCGCCCACGACACCGTTCCGCACCCGGTAGGCCTCGGTGCAGGAGAACACGAACTTGCCGGAGGTGATGTCGACCTGGCCCCCGCCGAAGCCCACGGCGTAGATCCCGTCCTTCAGGCTCGCCACGATCCCGGCCGGGTCGTCGTTGCCGGCCAGCATGTAGGTATTCGTCATCCGCGGCATCGGGATATGGGCAAAGCTTTCGCGCCGACCGTTCCCCGTAGGAGCGACGCCCATCAGCCGCGCGTTCTGGCGGTCCTGCATGTAGCCCACCAGCACGCCGTCCTCGATCAGCACGTTCTTCCCCGAGGGCGTGCCTTCATCGTCGATGGAGATCGAGCCGCGGCGATCCGGGATCGTTCCGTCATCCAGGACAGTCACGCCCTTGGAGGCGATCTGTTTCCCCAGAAGACCGGCAAAGGCCGATGTTTCCTTGCGGTTGAAGTCACCCTCCAGCCCGTGGCCGATCGCCTCGTGGAGCAGGATCCCGGGCCAGCCGGGGCCAAGGACGACGTCCATCACGCCGGCCGGGGCCTCCACGGCGCCGAGATTGACGCGGGCGATCCGCAGCGCTTCGGCGATCATCGGCTTCCAGGTCTCGGGGGACATGAGCGCGGCCAGCCCGTGCCGCCCGCCCTTCCCCATCCCGCCCTGTTCGCGGCGGCCGTTCTCCTCGATCATGACGCTGACGTTGATCCGGGCCATCGGGCGGATGTCGGTCAGGCGCGTGCCCTCGGGGCGGAGGATCTCCACTTCCTGCAGCGAGGCGGAGAGCGTGGCCGACACCTGGACGACGCGGGGGTCCAAGGCGCGGGCATAGGCGTCGATCTCGCGCAGAAGCTCGATCTTCACCGGGAAGGCCGCATCTGCCATCGGGTCGTCGGCGCGGTAGAGGCGGGTGTTGGTGCCGCGTGGTGCGGCCGCCAGCGTGCCGCCGCCAGACCCCACGGCCAGACGGGCTGTCTCGGCCGCGCGGCGGAGCGAGGTTTCGGTGATTTCGGTCGAATGGGCGTAGCCGGCAACCTCGCCCCGCACGGCGCGCAGGCCGAAGCCCTGGCTTGCATCATAGGTGGCCTGCCGGATCCGCCCGTCGTCGAGGACGATCGATTCCGCGCGCCGGCGTTCGAGGAACAGCTCACCATCGTCGGCCCCGGCGGTCGCCGCCCGAAGCGTCGCGAGGGCCGCGCCCTCGTCCAGATGGGTTTCGAACGGGCGGAAGGGGGCGTCGGTCATGGGAGGGGGCTTTCCGAGGATCAGGCTGCAGAGATGGGCCGTAGCAGAGGCCGGGTCAAGGCGTGATGGTCCGGTCGATGAAATCCGCGCCGGCCGCCCAGGTCGCGGGATCGAACAGTGCGTCGTGTCCGACGGGGCCGAGCGAGACGAACGTCTTGGGGTCCCGGGCGGCGTCGAAAAGGCGGCGGCCGAAGCCCGGGGGGATCACCCGGTCCGCTTCGCCGTGCAGGATCAGGATTGGCGCGCGGACGGCGGCGATGTGGTCGCGCGAGCGGAACTGGTCCTTCATCAAGAGGCCGACCGGAAGCCAGGGATAGGCCGCGCGGGCGATGTCGACGGCGGCAGAGTAGGGGGCTTCCAGTACGATGGCGCCGACCGGGTTCGCCGCGGCAAGCTGCACGGCGACACCTGTGCCGAGGGATTCGCCGACGATGGCGATCCGGTCCGGCGGGATGCCCAGGCCGCGCAGGTGGTCATAGGCGGCCTTCGCATCGGCCACGAGGCCGGCTTCCGAGGGCGAGCCGCTGGACCCGCCGTATCCGCGCCACGAGAGGAAGGCCACGCCATAGCCACGCTCCTGGTAGAAGGCGAACCGGTCGGCCCGGTCCGCGATTTCGCCGCCGTTCCCGTGCAGGAACAGCACCGTCGGGTGGTCGCCGCTGGGCGGAACGGACCACAGGACGAGAGTCTCGCCGTCGGGGGTGGAAAGCCCCACACGCTCGACGCGTTCCAGCCCCACGGCCTCGGGCGCAGGGTCGCGGCGCGAGGGAAAATACTGCAGGTCGCGCTGGTAGAGATACATCCCGGACAGCACCGTCGCATAAAGGACACCGAAGGTGACGAGCGTCAGCTTTAGGATGGCCAGGGCAATTTCCTCCAGGGGGTCGAAGGCGCGATTTGTCGCGACGGTTTTGCTTGTCGCGGGCAAGCTAATATGGTTTGAGGGCCGTGGGAAACAGCGGGATTCTGACCCTTTGGTCGGGGTTCCTTGAAAGCGGCGCCAAGCCGCGACGTGAACGGGAACAAAACCATGCGTCTTTCGAACGTGATCGGCGGGATCGCCGCGGCAGCGATGACCACGCTCGTGGCCGGTCAGGCCCTGGCTCAGCAGGCCCTGGAAATCATCGGGCAACCCCAGCCGGGCGGGATCGACTTCCAGCCGTCGGCGACCGAGCTTAAGCATGACATCGTCTGGCTGGACACGATGATCAACTACATCATCGGGGCCATCGTCATCTTCGTGACGGCGCTTCTGCTTTACACGATCGTCCGCTTCAACCGCCGCGCCAACCCGACGCCCGCACGCTTCACGCACAACAGCCCGCTGGAAGTGGCGTGGACGATCATCCCGATCGTCATCCTGGTCTTCATCGGCGCCTTCTCGCTGCCGGTCCTGTTCAAGCAGCAGGAAATTCCGGTGGGCGAAGTCACGATCAAGGCCACGGGCAACCAGTGGTACTGGTCCTATGAATACGTCGACGAGGGCATCTCGTTCGACAGCTACATGATCGGCTCGCCCGCGACCGGCGGCACCAATATGCTGACCCCCGAGGTCGAGGCGCAACTGCAGGCGGCAGGATATTCGAAAGAGCAGTTCCTCCTGGCCACCGACACCGCGGTCGTCGTGCCGGTGGGCAAGGTCGTCGTGGTGCAGGTCACCGCGACCGACGTGATCCACTCCTGGAAGATCCCGGCCTTCGGCGTGATGCAGGACGCGGTCCCGGGTCGCACCGCTGCGCTGTGGTTCAAGGCGGACCAGGAAGGCATCTTCTTCGGCCAGTGCTCGGAAATCTGCGGGCAGATGCATGCCTACATGCCGATCACCGTCAAGGTCGTGTCCGATGCGGCCTACGCGCAGTGGCTGGAAAAGGCCAAGGCGGGCGACGTCCAGCTGTCGCACGTTGCCCAGCCGGCCGAGACCCAGGTCGCCGCGAACAACTGACCCCCTGGCCAGTTTAACGGGTGGGGCTTGACCGGAAGGTCGGGCCCGCCCGAATGAAACGGAACGGACATGAGCGATACCACCGCATATCAGGGCGCAAGTGCCACCCCGCATGAACCGGGGTTCGGCGACTATGTGCAGCTTCTGAAGCCGCGCGTGATGTCGCTGGTGGTGTTCACCGCGCTCGTCGGCCTCTTGGTCGCTCCGGTCGGGCTGCACCCGGTCGAGGCGTTCTCGGCAATCCTTTTCATCGCGCTTGGGGCAGGGGCCTCGGGGGCCCTGAACATGTGGTGGGATGCCGACATTGACGCGGTGATGAAGCGCACGGCGCGGCGCCCGGTTCCGGCGGGCAAGGTCCAGGCGGGCGAGGCGCTGGCCGTGGGCCTGGCGCTGTCCGGCATCAGTATCGTGATGCTGTGGCTGGCCACGAACTGGGTCGCGGCGGCGCTTCTGGCCTTCACGATCTTCTTCTACGCCGTCGTCTATTCGATGTGGCTCAAGCGCTCGACCCCGCAGAACATCGTCATCGGCGGAGCGGCGGGGGCCTTCCCTCCCATGATCGGCTGGGTTTGCGCGACCGGCTCGGTGTCGGTCGAGGCCTTCCTGATGTTCGCGCTGATCTTCATGTGGACCCCGCCCCACTTCTGGGCGCTGGCGCTGTTCATGAAGGAAGACTACCACACCGCGGGCGTGCCAATGCTGACGGTGACCCACGGCCGCAAGGCCACGCGGACGCATATCTTGGCCTATACGCTGCTTCTGGTGCCCGTGGCGCTGGGCGCGGCAGTGACCTCGATCGGGGGACCCTTCACCTTGGCGGTGGCGGTGGTGCTGAACGCCTGGTTCGTCATCGGCGCCGTCCGGATATGGCGGCGCGACGAGGCGATGGCCGAGGCGGACAAGTATGCGGTCGAGAAAGCCTTCTTCCGCTTCTCGCTGCTGTACCTCTTCCTGCATTTCGCGGCCTTCCTTGTGGAACTTGCGCTGAAATCGGCGGGTCTGGGGGGGTGGTGACATGACCTTCCGCCCCGAACATGATCTGCACAAACGCCGCTTCGGCCGGAACCTCGGCCTTGGACTGACGCTGGTGGCCTTCGTCGTGCTGGTCTTTGCGCTGACCGTGGTGAAGGTGCAGCGCGGCGATCCGCTGCAGGGCTTCGACCATACCTACCAACCCGCCATGCTCCCCAAAGAGGAGGTTCAGCCGTGATCTTCCCGAAGCTGCAGGGACCGAAACGCACTGCGGTGCAACTGGTGGGGGTCGTGGTGACGATGGCCTCGCTCTCGTTCGCGGCCGTCCCGTTCTATGATTGGTTCTGTCGCGTTACCGGCTTCGGCGGCACCACCTCGGTGGCCGAGACCGGGTCGGACGTCATCCTCGACCGGACCGTGAAGGTGCGCTTCGATGCCTCGCTGGAACAGGGGATGCCCTGGACCTTCAAGCCGGTCGAACGCTCGGTCGAGATCCGGATCGGCGAGACGGGTCTTGCCTTCTACGAGGCGCACAACCCGACCGACCGCCCCGTGGCCGGCACGGCCAGCTTCAACGTCTATCCCTATTCGGCCGGCGGCTACTTCACCAAGATCGAATGCTTCTGCTTCACCGAACAGGTGCTGCAGCCGGGCGAGACGGTGCAAATGCCCGTCAGCTTCTACGTCGATCCCGCGATGGTCGACGACATCGAAGGGCAGTTTGTGCACGAGATCGTGCTGAGCTATACCTTCCACGAAACCCCGCTGCCCGAGGAACAGGCAGCACTCGAGACACCCGCCGCGGCCGACGCAGCCGCGGTGAACTGAGACAAGAAGCGAGGGAACCGCCGGAATGGCAAACGCAAAGAACCACGACTACCACGTCCTTCCCCCGTCGATCTGGCCCTTCTTCGGTGCCGTCGCCGGCTTCGTGATGCTGTTCGGCGCGGTCCTGTGGATGCACGGCTCGGGCCCCTGGCTGGGGCTGATCGGCCTGGCCGGTGTCCTGTACGTCATGTACGCCTGGTGGGCGGAAGTCGTCCACGAAAGCCGCGCGGGCGACCATACCCCGGTCGTGCGCCTGGGCCTGCGTTATGGCTTCATCCTGTTCATCATGTCCGAGGTGATGTTCTTCTCGGCCTGGTTCTGGACCTTCTTCAAGCACCGCCTGTATCCGATGGGACCGGATAGTCCGGCCATCGACGGCGTCTGGCCGCCCGCCGGGATCGAGACCTTCGACCCCTGGCACCTTCCCTTCATCAACACGCTGATCCTCCTCCTGTCCGGTTGCGCCGCGACTTGGGCTCACCATGCTCTGGTGCACGAGAACAACCGCAAGGACCTGATCAACGGTCTGATCATCGCGATCGGACTGGGCGTGATCTTCACCGCGATGCAGGCCTACGAATACAGCCACGCCGCCTTCGGCTTCGCCGGCAACATCTACGGTGCGACCTTCTTCATGGCGACGGGCTTCCACGGCTTCCACGTGATCATCGGGACGATCTTCCTGACCGTCTGCCTGATCCGTGCGATGAAGGGTCACTTCACGCCCGAGAAGCACGTGGGCTTCGAGGCTGCAGCCTGGTACTGGCACTTCGTCGACGTGGTCTGGCTGTTCCTGTTTGCCGCCATCTACGTCTGGGGCCAGTAAGCCTAACGGCCCAGATGCCAAAGGTCAGCGCGGGCTCTCGGGCCTGCGCTTTCATTTCCGGGGATACCTTATGCGCCGCTATGTCTTTCCGGTCCTGATGGGCATCGTCGGGGTCGCCGTCCTGATGAGCCTCGGCTTCTGGCAGCTGGACCGGATGGAGGAGAAGCGCACCTATCTGGACGAGATGGAGGCGCGGATTTCCAACACGCCGATTCCGTTGCCGGCGGTGCCCGAAGAGGGGCCTCTCAAGTTCCAGGCGGTCACGGCGGAGGGGCGCTTCACCGGGGAGTTCCTCGAGGTGTTGGCGGGCCAGAAGGGTGCAAGCCCCGGAGTGATGGTGATCGAGGCCTTCGAGCTTGCGGACGGTCGCCGGATCATGGTCCAGCGGGGCTTCGTCGAGGAGGAGGCGCGCGCGGTGCCACGTGCGCCGCGTCAGGCGGTGATCGCCGGCAACCTCCACTGGCCGGACGACACCAGCAGCTCCACCCCGCCACCGGATGAGAAGACGGGCCTCTGGTTTGCGCGCGACGTTCCGGCGATGGCAGCGAAGCTTGGTACGGAACCGACATTGATTGTCGCCAGCGCGCCAACCGGTGACGGGATTGCGCCGATGCCGGTGGACACGTCTGGTATACCCGACAACCATTGGGGCTATGCGATCCAGTGGTTCCTTTTGGCGGCGACCTGGGCGGGGATGACAGTTTTCCTGCTCTGGCGTATCAGGGCGCGGAAGGTTTGAAGGCGATGACCATGCACTACGTATCCACCCGCGGCGCGGCCCCGGTCCTTGGCTTCGGCGAGGCGATGATGACCGGCCTTGCGCGGGACGGCGGGCTGTATGTCCCCGAGACCATCCCGGTGATGCAGAAGGCCGAGATTGCCGCGCTGGCGGGGGCTCCGTACGAGGAAGTCGCGTTCAAGGTGATGCGGCCCTATCTGGGCGGGTTCTTCACCGACGACGAGTTCAAGGGCCTGATCGCCAAGGCCTACCAGGGCTTCCACCACGCCGCCCGCGCGCCGATGGTGCAGCTGGGCTCGAACCATTTCCTTCTGGAGCTGTTCCACGGTCCGACGCTGGCCTTCAAGGACTTCGCCATGCAGCTCATCGGGCAGATGATGCAGGCGGCGCTGGCCAAGACGGGGGAGCGGATCACCATCGTCGGCGCGACGTCCGGGGATACCGGAAGCGCGGCGATGGAGGCGTTCCGGGGGCTCGCCAACGTGGATGTGTTCATCCTCTTCCCGCATGGCCGGGTGTCGGACGTGCAGCGGCGGCAGATGACCACGCCCTCCGAGGCGAACGTCCATGCGCTGGCCATCGACGGCGATTTCGACGACGCGCAGGCCCGTGTGAAGGACATGTTCAACGACTTTTCCTTCCGCGACGGGGTGCGGCTGGCGGGGGTGAACAGCATCAACTGGGCGCGGGTGCTGGCGCAGGTGGTCTATTATTTCTACGCAGGCACGGCGCTGGGGGCTCCGCACCGCGAAGTCAGCTTCACCGTGCCCACGGGCAACTTCGGCGACATCTTCGCGGGCTACATCGCCAAGCGGATGGGGCTGCCCATCGACAAGCTGGTGATCGCAACGAACCAGAACGACATCCTCGACCGCGCGCTGAAGTCCGGGGACTACCGCACGAATGGCGTGAAGCCCTCGATCAGCCCGTCGATGGACATCCAGGTATCGTCGAACTTCGAGCGGGCCCTCTTCGACGCCTATGGCCGCGACGGCGCGGCGGTGGCGCAGTTGATGGGCGAGATGAAGGCGGGCGGTTTCCGGATCAGCCAGGGGGCCATCGAGTCCTTGCGCGCCACTTTCGCCTCGGGCCGCTGCGATGAGGACGAGACGCTGGCGGTGATCGCGCGGCACTATCGGACGACGGGCGAGCTTCTCTGTCCGCATTCCGCCGTGGGCGTGAAGGTGGCCGAAGAGCATCTGGGGGCTGCGCCGATGATTACCCTCGCCACTGCACATCCGGCGAAGTTCCCGGACGCGGTGCAGCGGGCAACGGGTATCAGGCCGGGCCTGCCGCCGCATATGGCGGACCTGTTCGACAAGCCAGAGCGGATGACGCGGGTGCCGAACGACCTCGCCGCGCTGCAGGCGGTGGTGCGCGAAGGGATCGCTCGTCGGTGACTTCGGCACTCCTCGCTGCGGTCCGCCTTCCGACGAGGAGACGAAGTCGAACGAGGAGGCGCCACGGCTGTCAACGGCCTCTTTCGCCCGCGGCAGCGGGGCGCTAGAACCGTGCGACGAGACCAGCGCCACGGACCGATCTTGACCCAGAAGCTTCACACCCTGCCCAACGGCTTCCGCATCGTGACCGAGGCGATGCCGGGCCTTCAATCCGCGTCCGTCGGCCTTTGGGTCGAAGCCGGGGGACGGCACGAGACGCCCGAGCAGAACGGGATCGCGCATTTCCTGGAACACATGGCCTTCAAGGGCACCCGGCGGCGCAGCGCGCTTCGGATCGCCGAGGAGATCGAGGACGTGGGCGGCTACATCAACGCCTACACGAGCCGCGAGATGACGGCTTATTACGCCCGGGTCCTGTCCCAGGACGTGGTGATGGCGCTGGATGTGATCGCGGACATCGTGCTGAACCCCGTGTTCCGCAAGGCTGACATCGAGACAGAGCGCCACGTGATCCTGCAGGAGATCGGTCAGGCGCTGGATACGCCTGACGACATCATCTTCGACTGGCTGCACGAGGTGAGCTATCCGGACCAGTCGTTCGGCAGGACGATCCTCGGGCCGGAAGAACGGGTGGCATCGTTCAAGAAGGCCGACTTCGAGAGCTTTACCGGTGCGCACTACGGCCCCGACCAGATGATCCTTTCGGCGGCGGGCGGCGTGGACCATGACGCCATCGTCGTCGCTGCCGAGCGGATCTTCGGCGGGCTGAAGCCGGTGGGGACCTCGAAGGTCGAACCCGCCCGCTTCGTCGGTGGCGAGCGGCGCGAGGTGAAGGATCTGGAACAGGTCCACTTCGCGCTGCAGTTCGAGGCCCCTGGCTACCGCGACGACCGGGTCTACACGGCGCAGGTCTATTCAACCGCGATGGGCGGCGGCATGTCCTCGCGCCTGTTCCAGAAGATCCGCGAGGATCGGGGCTTGTGCTATTCCATCTATGCCCAGTCCTCGGCCTACGAGGATACCGGCCAGATCACCATCTACGCGGGCACGTCCGAGGCAGAGATCGGCGAACTCACCCAGCTGACCATCGCCGAGCTGAAGCGGGCGGCCGAAGACATGAGCGAGGCGGAAGTGGCACGCGCCCGCGCACAGCTGCGGGCGGGGCTTCTGATGGGGCTGGAAAGCCCGTCGAGCCGCGCAGAGCGCAATGCGCGGCTTCTGTCGATCTGGGGCCGGGTCCCCGACGTGGCCGAGGCCGTGGCAAAGATCGACGCGGTCGACACCTCTGCTGTCCGTGGCTATGCGGCGGACCTGACGGCGGCAGGCGCGGCGCTGGCGATCTATGGCCCCGTGGCGGCGGCTCCGGGCATCGATGAGGTCCGCAAGGGACTTGCCGGCTGATGCTGGGCCTGAAGCGCCGTGTCCGGGTCGAAACCGAGCGGATGACCCTGCGGCTGCCGGAACATGGCGACTGGCGGCAATGGTCCGAGCTGCGCGAGGCCTCGGCAGATTTCCTGATCAAGTGGGAGCCGGTCTGGTCAAACGACCACCTCACCCGGCGCGCCTTCACCAACCGCGTCTACTGGGCGCAGCGCGCGGAATCGCAGGGCCAGGCGCTGCCGATGCTGCTGATCCGGCGCGAGGACCAGCAGCTTCTGGGGGCACTCACGCTGGACAACATCCGGCGCGGGCCGTCGCAGACCGGCACCTTCGGCTACTGGATCGGCGAGCCCTTCGCGCGGCAGGGCTACATGCGCGAGGCGATCCTGGCGCTGACGCACCACGCCTTCACGAGACTGGACCTGAGCCGGCTTGAAGCCGCCTGCCTGCCCGAGAACATCGCCTCGCGCGGGGTGCTGGAGAAATGCGGCTTCAAGTATGAGGGCGTGGCTCAAAGCTACCTGCAGATCAACGGGCGCTGGCGCAACCACGTGCTTTACGCAAACCTGCGGGGCGACCGGCGCGGGCGGACCGACGTCGGCTGACGGGTTCGGGCGGGTCTTGAATTGAGCGCCTTGCGGCGCGAGCCTTTTGTCTCGCGTTTTTGCGTGAAGGACGCAAAAACGCTCGGGTTTGCCTCCGGCGGGGATATTTGGAGCCAGGTGAAAGCATGGGCGTTTGGGTGGCCTTGCTGCGCGGTGTGAATGTCTCGGGCGCGGGGCGGCTGCCGATGGCGGAGTTCCGGGCGATGCTGGTCAGCATGGGGCTTGGCCGGGTCCGGACCTACATCCAGTCGGGAAACGCGGTGTTCGAGAGCGACCAGTCCGCGGCCGAGCTGGAGGCGGCGATCCGGGACGCGGTGGCCGCGCAGTTCGGCTTCGCGCCGGATACCTTTGTCCTGACGGCCGAGGAGATCGGTGCGGCGCTGACCGACCATCCGTTCGCGGGCGCCGATCCGAAATTCGTGCATGTCTGCTTCCTGCGCACGACGCCCGCACCGGACGAGGCGGCGCTGCGGGCGCTCGCCCTGCCGGGGGACGGCTGGCACATCGGGCCGCGCCGGTTCACGCTGCATACGCCGGGGGGCTACGGCACCTCGAAACTGGCCGACAAGCTGCCGAACCTCTTGCCGAAGCCGATGACGGCCCGGAACCTGCGCACCATCGCGGCGCTGAATGGACTGGCGCGTTGATCGCGCATCCGTGATCGATCTGACGCGTGACCTGTGGTCAATCCGGGTTACCCTTCCCGGCAGCCCGGAGGTCCACCATGCGCCTGACGCTTGCCCTGACCCTGCTTGCCACCCCCGCCCTGGCGCAGGAGCGGATCCCCTCGCACTGCATCGCCGTGGCTGCCAACGCGCCGTCGGTCGTCCCGGTCGCGCTGGAGGAAGGGCTGGAGCCCGACAGCGTCCTGATCCGCTACATCGACCACGCTAGCTTTGCCATCGTCACGGCGGACGGCACAGTGGCCGTGACGGATTACACCGGCTACCTCGGTACGGCGGACCTCGTGCCGGACGTGGTGACGATGAACAACGCCCATTCGACGCATTGGACCGCCGCGCCCGATCCGCGCATACCGCATGTTTTGCCGGGCTGGGGCGAGGGTGCGGCGGCGGCGGACCACCGGCTGGACCTGGGCGCGATGCTGGTCCGCAACGTCACCACCGACACGCGCGGCCCCTTCGGCGAAGGCGCGCGGCGGGACGGAAACTCCATCTTCATCTTCGAGGCGGGCGGGCTGTGCATCGGCCATCTCGGGCATCTCCACCAGATCCCGTCCGACGAGCAGTATGCGGCGATCGGGCGGCTCGACGTGGTGATGGTGCCCGTGGACGGCGGCTACACGATGCGGCTTCAGGACATGGCCGGGGTTGTGCAGCGGCTCAGGTCCAGCGTGGTGATCCCGATGCACTGGTTCAGCCGGTCCTCGCTGGATGCCTTCCTTGTCGAGATGTCAGGGCAGTTCACCGTGGTTGAAACCGGGGGCGCGCAGATCGCGCTGTCGCTGGATGACCTGCCATCCGAGCCCACGGTGATGGTTCTGGAACCGGCCTATATCGACTAGCGGCCCTGTGCCCCCCGCGCTACCAAGGGGGGAAGGAGCCGCCCCGATGCTGAACCCTTGCGATCCCGCCTTTGTCGCCAAGCTGGCCGCCGTCGTGCCGGACGGTACGCTGTCCGCACCCGAACCGCGCCACCTGGAGGAGCCGCGCGGCCGCTGGACCGGCACGGCGGGGATCCTGGCCCGGCCGCGGACGACAGCGGACGTTGCGGCGGTCGTGCGGGCCTGTGCCGAGGGGCGCGTGGGCATTGTGCCGGTCAGCGGCGGGACGGGCCTTGTCGGGGGGCAGATCCTGGCCTCCGGCCCGGCGCCCGTGCTTCTGTCGCTGGAGCGGATGAGCGCCTTGCGCGGGGTCTGGCCCGAGGAAAACGCGATGGTGGTCGAGGCGGGTATGGTGCTGGCCGATGTCCAGGCCGAGGCGGCGAAGGTCGGGCGGCTTTTCCCGCTGTCGCTGGCCTCGGAGGGCAGTTGCCGGATCGGCGGCAACCTTGCGGCAAACGCCGGGGGGACGGCGGTGCTGCGCTATGGCAATGCGCGGGACCTCTGCCTGGGACTGGAGGCGGTGCTCCCGGACGGCAGCATCTTCAACGGGTTGACGCGGCTTCGGAAGGACAATGCGGGCTATGACCTGCGGCACCTGCTGATCGGGTCCGAAGGCACGCTGGGGGTCATAACGGCGGCAAGCCTGAAGCTGTTCCCGCAGCCTGCGGCTCGGGTGGTGGCGCTTCTGGCAGTGCCCACGCCCGCGGCGGCACTGGAGTTGCTTGCGCTGTGTGGAGAGCGGGCGGCGGGGATGATCTCGGCCTTCGAGCTGATCCACCGGACGGGCTTCGACTTCCTGGCCGAAACCGGCTTTGACCTTCGCGCGCCCTTTGACCCGGTGCCGGACTGGCTGGTCCTGCTGGAACTGGAACTCCCCTCGGGGCTGGAGCCGGAGGTCGTGATGGCCTCGCTCTACGCGGCGGGTGCCGAGACGGACCTCGTGACCGACGGGGTGATCGCCACGTCCGAAGCACAGGCCGCAGCGATCTGGGCCCTGCGTGAGACCATTCCGCTGGCCAATCGCAAGGTGGGGGCTGTTTCGAGCCATGACATCTCCTTGCCCTTGTCGGCCATCCCGAGGTTCATCGCGGAGGCACCACGGACGATTGCGGGGCTTGGGGCGTTCCGGGTGAACTGCTTCGGGCATCTCGGCGACGGGAACCTGCATTGGAATGTCTTCCCGGAGCGCGGGCACGGGAAGGCCGAGCACGACGGGGTGCGGGACGAGGTGAAGCGGGTGGTGCATGACCTGGTCCACTCTCTGGGCGGATCGGTGGCGGCCGAGCATGGGGTGGGGCGGCTGAAGGTCGCGGACCTTGCGCGCTATGCCGACCCCGGAAAGCTTGCGGTGATGCGGGCGATCAAGGCGGCGCTGGATCCGGCGGGGATCATGAACCCGGGAGCGGTCCTGGGCTGACCGGTGGCGCGTCGGGAACTGCGTTCCTCCTCGTCCGACCGCCCACCGCCCCCACACATGGTGCCAAGGAGCCAATCAAACATCCCCGCCGCAGGAAACCTGCGACGGGGTGCTTTGGGGGGTGTGTGGGTCACGCTGTGGGTAGCAGCGTGGTCAGGGTGGGTAGCCCTGACAAGACCGTATGTAGGGTGATTCTCTTTCAAGAGGGTTAACAGCACACCGCATCTGCGCGCGCAGCGCCGATCTCTACGAAAAAATCGGTCCGGAGCTTTCGAAGATCCGGCAAGGCGCGCCCTCAAAGCCCCTCGAACTCGCACAGCGCGTGGACGTCCATCCCCATCGCCTCCAGCTTCTTGCGGCCGCCGAGATCGGGCAGGTCGACTACGAAGGCGCAGCCGATGACCTCGGCCCCGAGCCGTTCGATCAGCCGGATGCCGGCCTCGGCCGTGCCGCCGGTGGCAAGAAGGTCGTCCACAAGCAGGATCTTCTCGCCCGCCTGCATGGCGTCGTCGTGGACCTCGACCACGGCCTCGCCATACTCCAGCTTGTAGGCCTGGCTGATGGTCTGGCCGGGCAGCTTGCCCTTCTTCCGGATCGGGACAAAGCCGGTCGACAGCTGATGCGCCACCGCCCCGCCAAGGATGAAGCCGCGGGCCTCCAGCCCCACGACCTTGTCGATCCGCATCCCCGCATAGGGGGCGAGGAGCTGGTCGACGCACATCCGGAAGCCACGCGGATCGGCGAAAAGCGTGGTCACGTCGCGGAAGAGGATGCCTTCGTGCGGGAAGTCCACGATGGTGCGGATGTAGTCCTTGACTGTCTTTCTGGGGGTCATGGTTGGTCCTTCAGAGAACGCGGGCGGCGACCACGTCGAGCTTGGCAAGAAGTTCGGGGTCGCGTTTGTCGGGGGCGGTCATGATGGCATGGGAAAGGGCCCGGTCGCAGCCGTGGGGGCAGGGCGTGCGGTCGGCCTCCATCAGACCGGGCAGGCGCGCCACCAGGCCACGGGCGGCGGCGGCGTTGGCCTGGACCACGGCGATCACCTGGGCCACGTCCACCGCGCCGTGGCTGTCGTGCCAGCAGTCGTAGTCGGTGACCATCGCGAGCGAGGCGTAGCAGAGCTCGGCCTCGCGGGCGAGGCGGGCCTCGCTGAACCCGGTCATCCCGATCACGTCGGCACCCCAGGTCCGGTACATCCGGCTTTCCGCGCGGGTGGAGAACTGGGGACCTTCCATCGAGAGGTAGGTGGCGCCTTCGTGGACAGTGAGGCCCTCCTCCCGCGCGGCCCGGGCGGCAGCCTGTCCAAGGCGGGGGCAGGTCGGATCGGCGAGGCTGACATGGGCGACGCAGCCGGGACCGAAGAAGGACGGCGCGCGCTGGGTGGTGCGGTCGATGTACTGGTCGACGAGGACGAAGTGGCCGGGTTCGTAGTCTTCGCGGAGGGAGCCCACGGCCGAGACGGCGAGGATGTCGGTGCAGCCAAGCCGCTTCAGGGCGTCGATGTTGGCGTGGTAGGGGACCGAGGTCGGGCTATGCACGTGGCCGCGGCCGTGGCGGGGCAGGAAGGCCACGGGGAGGCCGTTGAGACGCCCCACCAGGACTTCGTCCGAGGGCTTGCCCCAGGGGGTCTTGACCTTCACCCAGGAGGCCCCTTCGAGGCCGTCGATCTGGTAGACCCCGGATCCTCCGATCACGCCGAGCATGGTCTGCATGGGGGTCCCCGTTGGTTGGCCGGGCGGCAGGATAGCGGGATGGCGCTGGTCTGTCCACGGTGGACAAACGCGGCGATGGCTGGAATTTCAAGGGGTTGCGATTTTCCGTTAAGGCGGTGTTAAGGAATGCCCCCGCGCGATCCTAGGGCAAAATCCTTCGAAGGATTTTGACAAAACTTTTCGAAAAATTTTGCCCGCGGTGGAAGCCGCTGCGCTTAAGCCGGGCGCGTCGACGTGGCGTCGGGCAAGATCAGGTCCGGATCGGAAAACGCGGGCAGGCGTTTCATCAGCGCTGCGAGGCGGGCCAGACGGTCGGGCGTCAAGCGGTCGGTCGTCACGTCGCGCGAAAGATGCGTGCCGGATTGCGAGTCCTTCTCGAACGCCTGCAGGGCGGCGGCGGCATAGGCCTCGGGCAGACCGCAGTGGCGCAGGAGCCGGGCGATGGACGCTTCTCGGTCGCGGTTGAACTCGTTGTAGCGCAGCGCCAGGAACGGCACGCCTGCGGTCAGGTGGCGCGTATATTCCGCCATGTTGCAGGACCAGGCGGGGCCGAGCGCCAGTTCTGACGGCAGTTCGGGGGCGGAAAGGTCAATGACTGCGGCCATAGGGGCAGGGTCGGCGGCGGCGGTGAAGATGCTCCAGACAAGGCTGCGGTGGGCGCCGGTCACGGTGTCGGGAAAGCCATACTGCCGGATCATGCTGTAGACCGAATTCGACCAGCCAAGCGCGTCGCGGTAAAGAAAGACGCAGGCCGCATCGGGCAGGGCGCGACGGTAGAGGTCGGCCTGAAAAAGCGTCTGGCTTCGAAACTTCATCGCAAAGACATCGGCTTGCCGGCCCGCAGGCGGGCGGAACTGCAGGCGGGTGCAGGCGCGGATCAGGCGAATGACCTGGTCGTCGGCAAAGCCGGAGCGCGCAGGGGAATCGTAGTGCTGCAGAATGAGGTTCGAGAAGGCATCGGGCTCGGACAAGCACCAGACGCCGGGGACGGTGTTCAGGGCATGGGACAGAAGCGTCGAGCCACAGCGGCCGATGCTGAAGATCAGGATCACGCGCGGGGCGGCAGGGGCGAGGTCGGCCACGGCCTCCAGCTCGGCCAGCGGGATCGTCAGGACGCGGCGAGCCAGGCGATGCTGGGTGGCATAGGCGAAAGGGCTGTCGGCGAGGTCGGTGCCGGGCGGCAGGTCGGTGAAGACGGCAAAGTCGCGGGCGTGGTCAAGGCCGTAGAGCGTCCACTCCGGCTGGTCGATCACGATGCGGTAAGCGACATCGCTGCCGGGGCCAAGGTCGAAGTCTTCCAGGTTGGCCCAGCCGATGGGCGTGCGTTGGGCAATGACGGCATGCAGGCGAGCGGTCATTGCCGGGGCATCCTTCCCATCGCGGAGGGAGCACCATGCGCCCGGGTGTGGCCCCGAGGCAAGCTGCATTTCCGGGACTGGCTGGTCATGGACTTCGTCATGTCTCGCAACGTCGGCGACGGGAAGCCGAAGGCGCACGAGGAGCGGTCAGGCGCGCCGCGGTTTCAGCCGGTCAAGCCCCCAGGCCAGAAGCCCCACCATCAGCCCCCAAAAGGCCGCACCGATGCCGAAGGCGGCCATGCCGGAGGCGGTGGTCACAAGGGTCAGCGTGGCGGGCAGGCGCTGGTCGGGTTGGGCGAAGGCCCCGGTCAGAGCACCCATCAATGGGCCAAGAAGGGCAAGTGCCACCAGGGCCGCGACCACGGGGGCCGGAAGGGCCGCGAGAAGCTGCAGGACCGTGGGACTGAGAAGGCCCAGCAGAACCCAGACCCCGGCATAGGCGAGACCGACGATCCAGCGCCTTTCCTTGTCCGGGTGCACGTCGGGGCCCAGGCAGATCGCGGCGGTGATCGCGGCCATGCTGACGGTGTGTGCACCGAAGAAGGCGGTCATGGTGGAGATGAGGCCCGTGGTGGTCAGGGCGGAAGAGACGGGCGGCTCGTATCCTGCGGCGCGGAGGGTGGCGAAGCCGGGGAGGTTCTGCGAGGCCATCGTCACGAGGTAGAGCGGCAGGGCCAGGCCGAGGATCACGCCGGGGCGGAACTCCGGCGCGGTGAAGTCGAGAAGCGGCGCGGTGAGGCGGAGGGCTGAAAGGTCGGCCCCGTTGACGAGCGCGAGCACAATCCCCGTGGCGAAGGCAGCCAGCGTCGCCATCGCGGGGTTCCACAGGCGCACCATCAGGAAAACGGCGACCATCGGCAGGACCAGCATGGGCAGGCTCTGCGCGGCGGTGGCACCCTGCAGGCAGAAGGGCAGAAGGACCCCGGCCAGCATTCCAGCGGCAATGCCGTCGGGGATGCGGGCGACGAGTGCCCCGAGGGGCCGGATCAGTCCCGTGGCGGCGATCAGGAGACCGGTCACGACAAAGGCGCCGACACCTTCGGCGAAGCTGATGCCCTCGGTCGCGGCGATGAGGGCGGCGCCGGGCGTGGACCAGGCCAGGACGACCGGAATCCGCGATTGCCATGACAGGAATGCGGAGCCGATCGCTTTCCCCAGGCTGATCGCAAGAAGCCAGCTTGCGGTCTGCTCGGGCGTGGCCCCCAGAGCCGTGGCGGCGGCCAGCAGGATCGCGACCGAGGCCGCATAGCCCACCAGAGCGGCCACGGTGGCGGCGGAAAGGACCGAGGCGCGCATCAGGGCTCCCGAACGGCGGACGTCGGCGGGACATTTGCGCGGGGCTTCGGCGGCTGCAAGGGGGAAAGGGCGGCGACGCCAGGGAGGAGGAGAGGCGCCGCCGCCAAGATCGGCGCACCCCGGGAGGAGGATGGGGCGTCCGATTGGGTTCGGGCCGGTGGCCCGGAAGGCTTGCGCGGCGGGACCAGGGAGGAGGTTGGTCCCGCCACAGTACCAGGTGCCCGGGAGAAGGGTGGGTCACCCGATGTCGTTTGGACCTTTGCGGTCCGGAAAGGGGGCGACGGTGTCCAGGGAGGAGGAGGGACACCGTCGCGATCCTTGGGCCCCAAGGAGGAGGAGGGGGCCGCGGGATGGTTTGCGCGGCGGGACCAGGGAGGAGGTTGGCCCCGCCGCAGTACCAGGTGCCCGGGAGGAGGGTGGGTCACCCGATGTCGTTGGACCTTTGCGGTCCGGAAAAGGGGGCGGCGGTGTCCAGGGAGGAGGAGAGGACACCGCCGCGATCCGTCAGGCCCTGGGAGGAGGAGCGGGCCCTTGGATGGTCTGCGCGGCGACGCCAGGGAGGAGGAAAGGCGCCGCCGCAGTACCAGGTGCCAGGGAGGAGGAGAGGCACCCGATCAGGCTGGACCCGGAGGTCCGAAGAAGGCGCGGCTTTGCCCAGGGAGGAGGAGGGGCATCGCCGCATCGTCGGGGTCCCGGGAGGAGGAGGGGGACCCGGACGAAATCTTACTTGCCGTACGCCGCCTCATGGGCGATGTCGGCGATGCTGAGACGCGAGATGCCGAGATCGGTAAGTTCGCGGTCAGTCAGAGCGTTCAGTTCGGCCACGGTCCGGGCATAGACGCGGCGCTGGTTGATCGCGGTCAGGACGGTGTCCTTCACGAAAGCCAGGCGGTCAGCAAAGCCCTTGCGGTCGATACGGGTGGTGTTCACATATGCCATGTCACTCAAGCCTCTTCAGTTCGGTCAGCAACGTTCTGTCGCGCTGTTAGGGGTAACATGGACCCCATGCTGCAGATGCACAATACCGGGTCTCGGCAATGCTGCCATGCAGCATATGCATGACTGAAGTCACGGAAATGTCATGATTTACCAAGGTGTTCGCCGAATTTTTGAACAAATGGTCAACGGACCTTGCCCTTCGGCTGAAACGCTACGACCTTAGTGCAAATCTTCAGCGGAGTTGAAACGATGTCGGTGGATCGGGACCAGGTGATGGGTGTCTTGGCGGGGGTCGCCCACCCCGGCGGAGGCGATCTGGTCAGCCGTGATCTGATTCGTGCGCTGTCGGTCGATGGGGGCGCGGTACGCTTCGTGATCGAGGCGGCGACCCCCGACGAGGCACGTGCGCTGGGCCCGGCGCAGGCCAAGGCGGAGGCGAAGCTGAAGGCGCTTCCGGGGGTCAGTTCGGTGCAGGTGGTGATGACGGCGCATGGTCCGGCGGCGAAAGCGGCGCCTCCGACGCTGAAGATCGGCCAGCACCCGACACCGCAGCAGGGCGGGCCGCAAAGGATCTCGGGGATCGACCGGATCATCGCGGTGGGTTCCGGCAAGGGGGGCGTGGGCAAATCCACGGTGGCCTCGAACCTCGCCGTGGCGCTGGCGCGGCGCGGGCGACGCGTGGGCCTGCTGGATGCCGATATCTATGGGCCTTCCCAGCCGAAGATGATGGGGGTGTCGAAGCGGCCTTCCTCTCCGGATGGGAAGACCATCGAGCCCCTGGTCGCGCATGGGGTCACGATGATGTCGATCGGTCTCATGCTGAAGGAGAACGAGGCCGTCGTCTGGCGCGGGCCGATGCTGATGGGGGCCTTGCAGCAGCTTCTGGGGCAGGTGGCCTGGGGCAAGCTTGACGTCCTTATCATCGACCTGCCGCCGGGCACGGGGGATGTGCAGCTTACGCTGTGCCAGCGGACCCAGCTGACGGGGGCGATCGTGGTCAGCACGCCGCAGGACGTGGCGCTTCTGGATGCGCGGAAGGCGCTGGACATGTTCGGCAAGCTGAAGACTCCGGTCCTTGGGCTGGTGGAGAACATGTCGACCTATGTCTGTCCGAACTGCGGGCATGAGAGCCACATCTTCGGTCACGGCGGCGTGGCGGCAGAGGCGCGGAAGCTGGACCTGCCGTTCCTTGGGGAGTTGCCGCTGGCGCTTGACGTGCGGGTGGCAGGGGACAGCGGCACGCCCATCGCGGCGACGGACGGGCCGCTGGCCGCTCCCTATCTGGCGCTCGCCGACCGGCTGATCGCGGGCGGGATGGGCTGAACCCTTCCCCATTTCGTTTCCCGGAGAACCCGCCCCCGTGGCGGGTTTCTGCTTTCTGGAGACATTCTCGGTTGATTACATACCAACTGGTCGGTATTATTTTCCCATAACCAGCGAGTCGCGAGGACGGCTTGGACAGAGGAGGACAAGATGACCCACACCATTCGCACCTGCCTGTGGTTCCGGGATGGCCGGGGCCCGGAAGCGGCAGCTTTCTATTGCTCGCTGATCCCCGGAAGCCGGGTTGAGCGGACTTTCTCAGGCGACTCCGGTATGGGGACGTTCACCGTGACCGATTTCTCGCTGGGCGGCGCGCCGTACCAGATCCTGGACGCGGGTCCGATGTTCACGCTGAGCGAGGCCGTGTCGATCAGTGTCGAGACGGATGACCAGGCTGAATCCGACCGGTTGTGGGATGCCTTGACCGAGGGCGGCGAGGAAAGCGCCTGCGGCTGGCTGAAGGACCGGTTCGGCGTCTCCTGGCAGGTCTTCCCGCGTCGGCTGTCCGAGTTGACCCTGAGCGACGACCCCAAAGTTGCAGCGGCGGCGACGGCCGAGATGATGAAGCAGTCGAGGATCGACATCGCCGCCATCGAGGCGGCCGTGCGCGCGGCGGCGGCCTGACCCGATGCGGACGGTCCGGATCATCGAACACATCTCGCTCGACGGGGTCATCCAGGGGCCGGGGGGGCCGGAGGAGGACAAGTCGAACGGGTTCAACCATGGCGGCTGGGGCTTCCCCGGTCATGACGACGAGGTGGGCCACGCCATCGTAGCGGCGCAGGGGCAGGGCTTCGACCTGCTTCTGGGCAGGAAGACCTACGACATCTTCGCGGGCTACTGGCCGCAGCAGACGGGACCGATGGCCGAAAGCCTGAACGGCGCGAAAAAGTTCGTCGCGACACACCGGCCCGACAGCCTGGACTGGGGGCCGGTCGAAAACCTGGGCGCCGGCATCTCGGCGGGCATCCGCAGGGTCAAGGAGGCGGGTGGACCGGAGCTTATCGTCTGGGGCAGTTCCACCCTGACGCCGCTTCTGATCGCCGAAGGCCTGGCAGACGAGGTGATGCTTCTGGTCTTCCCGGTCCTGATCGGGCGCGGCAAGCGGATCTATTCCGACAGCGTCCAGCCCAGCGGGCTGACGCATGTTTCCAGCCGGACCGCGCCCTCGGGGGTGATCATCTCGACCTACAAACCGGCAGGTGCCATGCGCACCGGCAGCTTCTGAAGAGGAGGATCAGATGAACGACATTCCAGCCGACCAGCGCTACCGCCCCGAAGACCGGGTGATGCAGGGCGTGATCCCCTATTTCGCCATGCCCGGCAAGGCGGGAGAGGCGGCGGACTACTACATGAAGGCGTTCGGCGCCAAGGACATCGGGCGGATGCCCTTTCCCGACCGGCCCGGCCAGTTCATGCATGTCCAGGTCGAGATCAACGGCGGCGCGCTGATGCTGACCGACGAGGGCGGCATGTCCAGCGTCGATGCCACCGGCAACCCGATGCCGCAGGGCCATCTGCAGCTGGTGGTGCCGGATGGGCAGGCCTGGTGGGACCGGGCGGTTGCCGCCGGCTGCAAGGTGGCCGCTCCCTTCGAGAAGCAGTTCTGGGGGGATACATGGGGACTGCTCGTCGATCCGTTCGGGATGAAATGGGCGGTGCTCACGCCCGATCCCAAGCTCTGGGACAAGCCTTCCTGAACCTTCGCGCCCGCGACCCTTGCGGCGGATGCCGCGCGGGCCGCGCCGGCCGCATATGCGAAAGGAGACCGAGATGTATCGCACGACGATTCTGACGCTGGCGCTGGTCGCGGGACCCGCGCTGTCTGACACGACCCCGGTCGGCAACCGGGTCGAGGTCAACGGAATGCAGATGTACTATGAGGTCTCGGGGCAGGGTGATCCGCTGATCGTCCTCCACGGGGCGTACATGAACATCCCCAGCATGGGCGGGATCATTCCAAAACTTGCCGAGACCAACACCGTCTACGCGTTGGAACTGCAGGGCCACGGTCGGACCACCGACATCGACCGGCCGATCACCTATCCGAACCTGGCCGATGACGTTGCTGCCTTCATGGAAGCCGTCGACCTGCCAAAGGCGGATGTGTTCGGCTATTCGATGGGTGCTGCGGCCGGCCTGCAGCTGGCGATCCGGCATCCCGAGAAGGTGGATCAGCTGATTGCCGCCTCGGTCGCCTACGACGCAAGCGGGTGGCAACCGGCCTTTGTCGAATTCATCCCGCAGATGACGGTGGAAATGTTCACCTCGATGCCGTTCGCCGAAGAGTACAAGGCGCTTGCCGCCGATCCCGAAGGCTTTCCCGCGCTGGTCGAGAAACTGATCGCACTGGAGAAAGAGCCGATGGCCTGGGAGGCCGATGTGAAGGCGTTGAAGGTGCCGGTCCTGATCATTGCGGGGGATGCCGACGTGACGACACTGGAGCATTCGGTGGCGATGTTCCGGCTGCTGGGCGGCGGGGGGATGGGCGACATGGGCGCGCCGGTGCCTGCTTCGCGCCTGGCGATCTTGCCGGCGACCTCGCACACTGCGGTGATCGGGCAGGTTGATCTTCTGGCCGCGTTGATACAACCCTTTCTCAGGGGTGAAGTTCCGGCCGGGATGCTTCAGTGATCCGGAACTTGCGGGGTGGTGCGGTATGAGGGTTCCAAGGGGAGAAGCGCGGGCGCGACTGATCGAGGCCGCGCGCAGCCTTGTCCGCCACAAGGGTTTTGCCGCGACTTCGGTCGATGACCTTTGCGCCGCCGCCGGGGTGACGAAGGGCGCCTTCTTCCACCACTTTGCCTCGAAGGAGGCGCTGGGCGTCGCTCTGGTCGACGACTGGACCGCGATGACCGGCGCGATGTTCGCAGCTCACCCCTACAATCTGAAGGCAGATCCGCTGGAGCGGGTCTTCGCCTATCTTGACCTGAGGCGCGAGCTTCTTGCCCAACCCCTGCCAGAGTTCACCTGCGTGGCGGGCACCACGGTGCAGGAGACCTATGAAAGCTCGCCTGCGATCCGCGAAGCGGCCGAGCGCAGCATCCAGTCGGGCTTTGCCCATGTGCTTCCGCACCTGCAGGCGGCGCTTGAACTGCATCCGGTCCCGGGCGTGACGGCCGAGAGCTTGGCCCAGCAGTTCCAGGTTGCGACCCAGGGCGGGATCATCCTGGCCAAGGCCTTGAACGACCCCGCCCCGGCCCACGCGGCCTTCGACCACCTCGAACGCTACCTGCGGCTTCTGTTCGGTCGCTGAGCGCTCCGGGCGCAGCAGGTGCGCCTTTCGAATCACAATGCACGGGAAATCGTGGGAAACAGCGGGCGAAAGCTGTCGCAGGTGCCTGGATTCGGGCAGATTCGCCGGGAATTATGGGCGGGCTCCGGCGCTCACGCGTTGATCGCGCATTTTCCTGGGAGATCACGGGACTGTCATCCGAGGTGACGTGACCACAAGATGTAGCGGATATCTTTTGATACCTCGCCTACGGATAGAATTTCGACCGGCGGAATGGGCACTAGATGCTGGGTTTGGGTCCGTTCAGACACAAGATGATGCCCATCTCGTCCCAACTTTTCCCTTGCTTTCCCATGCAATCCCACTCATGGTGATCTCACGACGATGAGATGGGCACGTGAAAGTCAGGGGCGGACCAAAGACCCCGAACAGGCGTAAGGCAGCTTCATACAGGCAGCCCCTTTCATCGGAGTACAGAGATCCGGCGCGCGAGCGAGCAGACATCTCCCCCAGGTGGCGCGCGTAGCTGGACGCCCAGCGATGGGACAGCGGCGGATCGGGTAGTGGCAGCAACCCGGTCCGCCTTTTTATTTCCATCGCCTCGGGTTCGACGTGATTTTGAAAAGGCCAGGCGATGGCAGAGGCGTTCAGAGGCGAGTTCTACCAGAAGGTAGACGGGAAGGCGCGGGTCTCGATCCCGGCGGCCTTTCGAGCCGTCCTGAACGCGGACGATCCCCAGAAGGGCGAAAAGGGCGGCGCGCGGCTGTACATGGTCTACGGCGGCAAGTCGCGGAATTTCGTCGAATGCTATTCCAAGCAGGGCGCGGACCGGCTGGCCGAGGACATCGAGGCGATGGACATGGGCTCGCCCGAACGGGTGCGGGCCGAGCGCGACCTGATCAGCCGGTCGGTGATGGTCGAGATCGACGCCGATGGCCGCATCGTCCTGCCCCAGCGCGTGCGCGAGAAGATGGGCTTTGCGGGCGATCTGCCGGGCGAGGCCGAGGCAGCCTTCGCGGGCTTTACCAACCGCTTCCGGCTTTACCGCCGCGAGGTCTATGAGGCCGAGCTTGAGGCCGAGGACGACGACGACATCGACCCGCTGACGCTCGTCGGGCGGCACAAGCGGACGGGGTAGGCCGATGAAGGGTCCGCTGCCAGGCCGCCCGTCCGATGATCCCCATATCCCCGTATTGATCGACGCGATTGTGCGGGAATGCGCTCCGGTTCATGGCGTCTGGCTGGACGGGACGCTTGGGGCGGGTGGGTACACGCGCGAATTGCTGAAAGCTGGGGCGGATCGGGTGATCGGGGTGGACCGGGACCCGCTGGCCTTGCAGATGGCCCAAAGCTGGGCGGGCGCTTACGGCGACCGGGTGCGGCTGGAGGCGGGGACGTTCTCGGATCTTGATGACCTGGCCGGCGAGCCGCTGGATGGGGTGGTGCTGGACCTCGGCGTCTCGTCCATGCAGCTTGACCAGGCCGAGCGTGGGTTTTCCTTCATGAAGGACGGCCCCCTCGACATGCGGATGAGCCAGTCCGGGCCTTCGGCTGCAGACCTGGTGAACACGTCCGACGAAGGCGTGCTGGCCGACATTCTGTACCACTACGGCGAGGAGCGGGCCTCGCGCCGGATCGCCCATGCCATCGTCACCGCGCGGGCGGTCGAGCCGATCACCACGACGGCAAAGCTGGCCGAGATCGTGGCGAAGTGCCTGCCGCGCCCGAAGCCGGGGCAAAGCCATCCCGCGACGCGCAGTTTCCAGGCGATCCGCATCGCGGTGAACACCGAATTCCAGGAGCTGGCCGAGGGGCTGAATGCCGCCGAACGCGCGCTGAAGCCGGGCGGACTTCTGGCCGTGGTAACGTTCCACAGCCTTGAGGACCGGATCGTGAAGCGGTTCTTCCAGCTTGCCTCGGGCCACGAGTCGAACGCCAACCGCTATGCCCCCGCGAAAGCCGACACCACTGCACGGTTCGAGATGGTGACGCGCAAGGCCGTCGCCCCCGAGGAAGCCGAGATTGCCCGCAATCCCCGGGCGCGGTCGGCCAAGCTGCGGGTCGGGCGGCGGACCACGGCCCCGGCAAAGACGCTTGCACCGGCCGAGCTTGGCCTGCCGGAAATCCAGAAGAAAGGACGCCGCTAGATGCGCCCCGTGTTGTACGTGCTCTCGTTCCTTGCCCTGATCGCGCTGGGCTTCTGGGCCTACCGCGAGAACTACGCGACGCAGGCCGCGCTGAAGGAGGTCGAGGCGCTGCAACGCCAGATCGTCGGTCTGCGCGAGGCGCTGACCGTCCAGAAGGCGGAATGGGCCTACCTCAACCGCCCCGACCGGCTGCGGGAACTGGCGACGGTGAATTTCGACCGGCTGGGGCTTCTGCCGATGGAGCCGTCGCAATTCGGCACGGCGGCGCAGGTGGCCTACCCGGCGCCGAAACTTCCCGACATCAGCTTCACGCAGGATGTCCAGGGCACCATCACCGACCCCGCCGGTCCGGAGGGACTGTAACATGCGCACGCCGCTTCGCCCGCTCGCCCGCATCCTTCATGCCCGTCAGGAAGGGCTGAACCCCGACGTGATCGAGAAAGAGAACCTGAAGCTCCGTCACGAGGCGATGCGGGAAAAGGCGCGGGGCCGGGCGCAGTTCCGGCTCATGATCCTGTGTGCAAGCTTCGTCATCGCCTTCGGTGCCATCGGGGCGCGGATGGGCCTGATGGCCGCGACCGAGCCGCAGGAACCGCGGGCAAGCGCCCCGGGCGCCGAGATCATCGCGCAGCGCGCCGACATCACCGACCGCAACGGCCGGGTGCTGGCGACGAACATGACGACCCACGCGCTTTACGCGCATCCCAAGGTCATGGTCGACCCGAAGGGCACCGCGCAGAAGCTGGCCGAGCTTTTCCCCGAACTTGACGCCAAGGCGCTGGAACGGCGCTTCACCGACGGCCGCAGCTTCGTCTGGATCCGCAAGGTGCTGAGCCCCGAACAGATGCAGAAGGTGCACGAGATCGGCGATCCGGGTCTTCTGTTCGGCCCGCGCGAAATGCGGCTTTACCCGAACGGGATGCTCGCCGCGCATGTGCTGGGCGGGACGTCCTTCGGGGCGGAAGGCGTTCATTCGGCCGAGGTGATCGGCACGGCCGGCATCGAGAAGGCAATGGACGCAAGGCTTCGCGATCCGGCGCAGGGCGGCAAGCCTCTGACGCTGTCCATCGACCTGACGCTGCAGTCGACCATCGAGGAAGTGCTTTACGCCGGCATGACCATGCTGAACGCCAAGGGCGCGGCGGCGATCCTGATGGATGCGCGGACGGGCGAGGTGCTGGCGCTTGCATCGCTGCCGACCTTCGACCCGAACGACCGCCCGAATCCGCTGGTCGACAAGAATGCCGAACCGGGGGACAGCCCGCTTTTTAACCGCGCTGTGCAGGGGGTCTACGAGCTTGGCTCGACCTTCAAGATCTTTGCCACGGCGCAGGCGATGGAATTGGGTCTGGTGACGCCCGAGACGATGGTGGACGCCAATGCGCCGATGCAGTGGGGCCGCCACAAGATCAAGGAATTCGAGGGCAAGAACTATGGTCCGCTTCTGTCGGTCACGGATGTCATCGCCAAATCCTCGAACGTGGGCACGGCGCATATCGCGCTGATGATCGGCCCCCTGCGGCAGCAGGCCTTCCTGAAATCGCTGGGCTTCTTCGAGCCGACGCCCCTGGAGTTGATCGAGGCCCCTGGTGCCCGGCCCCTGATCCCCAGGAAATGGCCCGAGATCGTGACCATCACCACCTCTTACGGTCACGGCATGTCGGCAAGCCCCATGCACCTGGCGGCGGCCTATGCGGCCATTGCCAACGGCGGCGTGATGATCAAGCCCACGCTTCTGAAGCGGGAAGGGCCGACCACCGGCGTCCGCGTGATGAGCGAGAAGACCGCGATGGACTCGGTCGCGATGCTGCGCCGGGTGGTCACCGAGGGGACGGCCAGTCTGGCTGAGGTGCCGGGCTATGAGGTCGCGGGCAAGACCGGGACGGCGGACAAGCCGAAGAAGACCGGCGGTTACTACGATGACAAGGTCGTGAACACCTTCGCCTCGGTGTTCCCGGCCTCGAACCCGCAGTACGTGCTTATCGTGACCCTGGACGAGCCGCAGGATGACACGCTTTCCGAGACGCGGCGCACCGCGGGCTGGACGGCGGTGCCCGTCGCCTCCGAGATCATCCGTCGCGTCGCGCCGCTCATGGGGCTGCGACCCAAGCTTGAACCTGTCGCCGTGGATGCGGTAACTGCCGCCAGCAACTGACGGGGGTATCCGATGGCACCGCGCGCGACACGGCTATCCGACCTTGGGCTTACGGCCCGGGCCGGTCGCGATCCGGCGCTGTCGGGGGTGACGGCGGACAGCCGGGCGGTCCGTGCGGGCATGATGTTCGCGGCGCTGCCGGGGACGACGGTGCATGGCGCGAAGTTCATCCCGATGGCACTTGAGCAGGGGGCTGCGGCGGTGCTCACCGATGCGGAAGGAGCGCGGCTGGCAGCCGAGGCTTTGGCCGATACGGATGTGGCGCTGGTGGTGGCCGAGGACCCGCGCGCCGCGCTTGCCTGTGCGGCGGCGCTGTGGTTCGGCGCCCAGCCCGAGGTGATGGTGGCGGTGACGGGGACGAACGGGAAAACCTCGGTCGCAACCTTCACCCGGCAGATCTGGGCGGCCTTGGGGCATGAGGCGATCAACATCGGCACCACGGGGATCGAAGGGGCCTGGACGGCGCCCTCCGGTCACACGACTCCCGATCCGGTGACCCTGCAGAAGCTTCTGGCGGCGGCGGCGCAGGGCGGGGTCACCCATGCGGCGATGGAGGCGTCCTCGCACGGGATCGACCAGCGGCGGCTCGATGGGGTGCGGCTGAAGGCGGCGGGCTTCACCAACCTGACGCAGGACCACCTCGACTATCACGGCACGATGGAGGCCTATTTCGAGGCCAAGGCGCAACTTTTCACCCGCTTGCTGCCCGAGGACGGGGTGGCGGTGGTGAACCTTGATGGCGCGCGCGGCTCGGACATGGCGGAGCTGGCGCTGAACCGGGGGCTGCGCGTCCTGACCGTGGGCAAGGGGCAGGGGGCGGACCTGCAGATCGCGGCGACGCGGCCTGACGCGACGGGGCAGGAGGTGCGCTATCTGTGGCAGGGGCGGGCCTTCCAGACGCGGCTTCAGCTGATCGGGGCCTTCCAGGCCGAGAACGTGGCCGTGGCGGCAGGGCTGGCCATCGCGGCGGGCGATGCGCCGGAGGCTGTGCTCGGCGTGCTGCCCCGTCTGACGGGCGTCCGGGGCCGGATGCAACTGGCCGCGACGCGGAAGAACGGGGCCGCGGTCTATGTTGACTATGCCCATACGCCCGATGCCATCGAGACGGCTTTGCGTGCGCTGCGGCCGCATGTGATGGGCCGGATCATCGTCGTCTTCGGCGCGGGTGGCGACCGGGACCGGACCAAGCGCCCGTTGATGGGAGCGGCGGCCAAGGCCCATGCCGATGTCCTTTACGTGACCGATGACAACCCGCGCACCGAGGACCCGGCCACGATCCGCGCCGCGATCCTTGTGGCCTGTCCCGAGGCGAACGAGGTCGGCGACCGGGCCGAGGCGATCCTGCGCGCGGTCGATGCGGCCTTGCCGGGAGATGCGGTCCTGATCGCGGGAAAAGGCCATGAAAGCGGGCAGATCGTCGGGACGGACGTCTATCCCTTCGACGACGTGGAACAGGCCAGCGTCGCCGTGGCCGCGCTGGATGGGGTGATCTGATGCTCTGGACCTCCGGGGACGCAGCGCGGGCGACGGGCGGGCGGGTGACGCGCGAATGGCAGGCCACGGGCGTGTCCATCGACACGCGGACGCTGGAGCGCGGCGAGCTTTTCGTCGCGCTGAAGGACGTGCGGGACGGCCACGACTTCGTGGCCCAGGCACTGGCCAAGGGCGCGGCAGCAGCGCTTGTGTCCCGTGTGCCGGAGGGCGTGGCCGCCGATGCGCCGCTTCTGATCGTGTCCGACGTGCTGAAGGCGCTCGAGGGGCTCGCGGCTTTTGCCCGGGCCCGGACGAAGGCGCGGGTCGTGGGGGTCACAGGGTCGGTCGGCAAGACCTCGACCAAGGAGATGCTGCGGCAGGTCCTGGGCGGGCAGGGCAAGACCCATGCGGCGGAAGCGAGCTACAACAACCACTGGGGCGTGCCGCTGACACTTGCGCGGATGCCCGCGGATGCGGATTTCGCGGTGATCGAGATCGGGATGAACCACCCCGGCGAGATCGCACCGCTGGCCCGGCTGGCGCAACTGGACGTGGCAATGGTCACGACCGTCGCCCCGGCGCATCTGGAGGCCTTCGACAGCGTCGAGGGGATCGCGCATGAGAAGGCGTCGATCTTCGACGGGCTGAAGCCGGGGGCGGTGGCGGTCTTCAACGCCGACATCGAATGGGCCGACATCCTGCACAGGAAGGCGTTGGAGGTCGGGGCACATCCGGTCAGTTTCGGCGCGGCCGAGGGTGCGGATTTCCGCCTTCTCTCGGCGCAGATTGCGGACGAGGCAACGGTCTGCCAGGCCAGCCGCAGGGGAGAGCCGGTCCTTTTCAAGGTCTCGTCGCCCGGCCGCCACTTTGTCATGAACGCTCTCGGCGCGCTGGCGGTGGCCGAGGCGCTGGGGGCCGACCCGATGATCGCCGCGCATGATCTGGGCCGCTGGATGCCGCCCGCGGGCCGGGGCCAGCGCGAACGGATCGTGCTCGATATCGTCGAGGAGACCTTCTTCGACCTGATCGACGACGCCTTCAACGCCAACCCGGCCTCGATGGCGGCAAGCCTTGACGTGCTGATCGGGGCCAGGCCGGTGGACGGAATGGGCCGGGTGGGCGGTGGCCGCCGGATCGCGATCCTGGGCGACATGCTGGAACTTGGACCGACCGAGGCCGACCTCCACGCCGCCATCGCCCGCCATCCGGGGCTGGAGGCGGTGCATGTGATCCACTGCGTCGGCCCCCGGATGAAAGCGCTCTATCAGGCCCTGCCACGCCAGCAGCGGGGCGAGTGGGCCGAGACGGCCGCCGATCTGGCGCCGCGCGCCCGCAGCCTGGTCGACGCGGGGGACATCCTTCTGGTGAAGGGGTCCAAGGGATCGAAAGTCAGCCTTGTCGTTGACGTCTTGAGAAAAATGGGGCAGGCCGCAGCGCCGAAGGAAGGGACGCTTTAAATGTTTTTCTGGCTTGCCGATTTCGGGGACGGGGGTGGGATCTTCAACCTGTTCCGCTACATCACCGTCCGTGCGGGCGGCGCGTTCGTCACCGCACTTCTCTTCGGGTTCCTCTTCGGACGTCCGCTGATCGACCTTCTGCGAAGGAAGCAGGGCAAGGGACAGCCGATCCGGGACGATGGTCCGCAGTCGCACCTGTCCAAGGCCGGGACGCCGACGATGGGCGGCCTTCTGATCCTGTCGGCGCTGATGGTCTCGACCCTGCTCTGGGCGCGACTGGACAATCCCTTCGTCTGGATCGTGATCCTGGTGACGCTCGCCTTCGGGCTGATCGGGTTCGCGGACGACTATGCCAAGGTGACCAAGCAGAACACCAAGGGCGTCTCGGGCAAGGTGCGGATGGGTCTTGGCCTCTTGATCGCGGCGCTGGCAGCCTATGCGGCCTCGATGTTCCACCCGCCGGAGCTTACGAACCAGCTCGCTTTCCCCTTCTTCAAGGACGCGCTGCTGAACCTTGGCTGGTTCTTCGTGCCGTTCGGCATGGTGGTGATTGTCGGCGCGGCGAATGCGGTGAACCTGACCGACGGCCTCGATGGGCTGGCGATCATGCCGGTGATGATCGCGGCCGGGACGCTGGGGATCATCGCCTATGCCGTCGGGCGCGTGGACTTCACCCAGTATCTTGACGTGCACTATGTCCCCGGCACGTCGGAGCTGGTGATCTTTGCTGCCGCGCTTTTCGGCGGGGGCCTTGGCTTCCTGTGGTACAACGCGCCCCCGGCGGCGGTGTTCATGGGCGACACCGGCTCGTTGGCGCTTGGCGGTGCTCTGGGTGCTATCGCCGTCTGCACCAAGCACGAGATCGTGCTGGCCATCGTCGGCGGCCTCTTCGTGGTCGAGGCGCTCTCGGTGATTATCCAGGTTCTGTATTACAAGCGTACCAAGAAGCGGATCTTCCTGATGGCGCCGATCCACCACCACTTCGAGAAGAAGGGCTGGGCGGAACCGCAGATCGTGATCCGATTCTGGATCATCAGCCTGATCCTGGCCATGATCGGTCTTGCGACGCTGAAGGTAAGGTAGTGGGGCCAAAGCGTTCCGAGTGTTGACGGAGTAAGCGGTGAGCGGGGTCAAGGAGCGGGTCTTCACCTTCCGGACCGGAGTCGAACGGCATGACAGCCCGACCTTCTCCGTCGAGCCTGACTGGAACGCGGTGCCCACCTTCTTCCAGGCCGAACGCAGGCGACCGTTCTCGCGCCATTTCGGTGACCGGGCCGATCTGGAGGCAAGACTTTACGTCCCGCGGACCCTGCGGCTGAACCGCGAGATGAAGGCGATCCCGAAGGTCCTCAGCCAGAACGAATGGATCGCCGTCAGCGCGGACATCCGCGCGATCATCGAGGCGATGGAACCCGGCATCCACGCCTTCACACCCGAGATTCCGGTCCAGCATGCCGACGGCCGCTCCTCCGAACACCGCTACTTTGGTCTGGCCTGGGGCAGGGCGCTGGTCGGGACGATCAGTCCAGAGCATTCACGGATGAGCCCGCCGCACGAGGGTTCTGTCTACAAGCAGCCGCACCCCCGGCACGTCGCGTTGTCCAGCGGGGGTGACGTTGTGGACAAGGCCCTGACGATCCGTGCCGAACAGGTGCGGGACTGTCACCTCTGGTACACGCCGGACTACTACAACGCCTGGTTCTGCTCGGGTGCGCTTCGCGAGGCGCTGAAAGGCATCGGCCTGCGCAACGTCAGGTTCCACGAGCAGAACCTGGTGACGGGCCTGCCACCGGAGGCGGAGGACCGTCCCAGGTCCGCGCGCGATGTACCGGTCGTCAAGCGCGGTCTGGGCAACATCATCCGGGTGCTGTTCCATCGCAAGGGGCCGTGACCCGCTTCGGTCTCTGGCGGCAGCCAACACCCTGCGACGTCACAGGGGACGCAGCTCTCCCGGCAGGCCGTCGGGCAGGGTCCGCCCCGGCGGCAGGGCGATCAGTGCGCTGCCCCCGGCCGTGGGGGTGAAGATCTGTGCCCCTTCCCGTTGCGGGTTTCCGGGACGGAAAAAGCGTGTGTGGTGAAGCGTCAGCCCGTAGCCGAGCGGGGACAGGAGGCCCTGAAGGCGATGAAGCTTCTCGCGGTCGTGAACCTCGATGCAGAGGACGGGCCGGAACTGCTGGAGCGTGCCAAGGCCACCCGCGATCACGCGGTCCTCGAAGCCTTCCGTATCCACCTTGATCAGGTCGCAACGCCGCAGCGCCAGGCTGTCCACCGTGATCAGCGGAACCGTATCCGTGGCCCCGTCCTCTCCGTCAAGCGAGACCCGGGTTGCGCCGGCGTTGTGGCGGTGGGCGGGATCGTTCAGCGGCACCCGGCAGGTCCCCGCCGCGTCGCCGACGGCGGCGCGCAGGCAGTGGACCCAAGGCAGCTGGTTCAGCGTCACGTTGGCGCAGAGCAGCTGGAAGCAGTAGCGCTGCGGCTCGACCGCCGTCACGCGTCCCGCCTGTCCGACCCTGCGGGCGAGGGCCAGGCTGTGGAAGCCGATGTTCGCACCCAGGTCCAGCACATGGTCTTCGGGCCGCGTCAGCGTCAGGATGGTATCGACCTCGTCCCCCGCGAACTCACCGTAAAGCCGCAGCGACCGCCCGATGACCGTGTCGCCCTGCAGGGTGAACATCGGGCCGAAGCGGGTTTCGACACGGGGAAAGACCGGCATGGACGGCAAGAGGACCTCCAGTTTCGCGGCACAGTAGCAGGTGGCGCGAGAAGCGGAAGCGGCTCCCCTTTTCCTTTGCGCGATCCTCCCCTATCCCTCTGGGGCAGGGCAGCTAAGGATGGGCGCATGATCCCGGTGAAGGGCTACAAGGGGGCGAAGGTGGCGGTGCTGGGGCTGGGCCGGTCGGGTCTGGCCACGGCGGCAGCCTTGCGGGCCGGTGAGGCGGAGCCTCTTCTCTGGGACGACAGCCCCGAGGCGCGAGCAAAGGCCGAGGCCGAAGGGTTCACCCTGACCGACCTGACGCGGAACGCGGGCCTGGAGGGGGTGGCCTGCCTTGTGACCTCGCCCGGCATCCCGCACCTTTATCCCGCGCCGAACCCGATCATCGCGCGGGCGCTGGAACTGGGCATCCCCGTGGACAACGACATCGGCCTCTTTTTCCAAAGCGCCGCAGGGCCGGAATGGGACGAGATGGAGACACCTCCCAAGGTGGTGGCGGTGACCGGCTCTAACGGCAAGTCGACGACGACAGCCTTGATCCACCATATCCTGCAGGTGGCGGGGAAGCCCACGCAGATGGCCGGGAACATCGGCAAGGGGGTCCTCTCAATCGACCCGCCGCAGGACGGCGAGGTGGTGGTCTTGGAGCTGTCTTCGTACCAGACAGAGCTGGCACGTGCCCTGACGCCGGACGTGGCGGTCTTTACCAACCTCTCTCCCGACCATCTGGACCGGCACGGCGGCATGGGCGGCTATTTCGCCGCCAAGGCGCGGCTTTTCACGCTTGGAGGGCCGGACCGGGCCGTGGTGGGCGTGGATGAGGTCGAGGGCCGGTATCTGGCAGGCGCGCTGGCGCAAGCGGCGTCGGATGACCGGGTGATCCGGGTGTCATCGGGCCAGAAGCTGGAGGGCTTCGGCTGGTCGGTCTTCGCGCGGAAGGGGTTCCTCGCGGAATGGCGGAAGGGGCGGCAGGTGGCGTCGATCGACCTGCGCGAGGTGAAGGGCCTCCCCGGCGCCCACAACCACCAGAATGCCTGCGCGGCCTATGCGGCCTGCCGCTCGCTGGGGCTGGCGCCGAAGCTGATCGAGGGGGCCTTGCACTCCTTCGCCGGACTGCCGCACCGCAGCCAGCTGGTTGGCGAACGCGGCGGGGTGCGGTTCATCAACGATTCCAAGGCGACCAACGTGGACTCGGCGGCCAAGGCGCTGCAGGCCTTCCCGAAGATCCGCTGGATCGCCGGGGGGCTTGGCAAGGAGGGCGGGATCACCGCGCTGAAGCCGCTTCTCGGGTCGGTGGTGAAGGCCTACCTGATCGGCCACTCCGCCCGCGACTTCGCACTGCAGATGGGCGACCTGCCGCATGAAATCTGCGAGACGATGGAGCGTGCCGTGACTCGGGCGGCCGAGGAGGCTGAGGCGGGGGAGGTCGTTCTTCTGGCCCCAGCGGCGGCAAGTTTCGACCAGTATCCGAACTTCGAAAAGCGTGGCGAGGATTTCACCGCTAGGGTCAAGGCGCTGATCGGGTGACGGCACGCGTGAGTGAGAACGGGTTACAATAGGAGCGCTGACGCGCAAGATTTTTGTCTCGTCGTCGGGACTTCGCCCTCCTCCTCGGTCGTGCCTCCGGCGGGGATATTTGGCGAAGGGAAAGCTGTCTTTCTCTTCCCCAAATATTTCTGGGGGTTTGGGGGTGAAACCCCCATCAGCCGAGAAGGAGGCGAAGGCCGACGACGAGATAAAAGACTTGCGCGTCAGCGCTCCTTTCAGACCCCGTCGTCGGAAGTTCAGACCGCCAGCAGTTTCCCGTCCAGATCGGCCGAGTTCACCGCCCGGTCGAGGAGACGCTGCAGCGCGGCCCCGCGGGCGAAGTCGGGGTCGGCGGCGCTTTCGCCGCGGATGGCCGAGATGAAGCGCTGGTAGATCGTGGGGACCGGCGGGCACTCCACGTCATGCCAGGTGCCGGTCAGGACGTCCTCGCCCAGGCAGGCCCGCAGCGCGCTGACGGCTTTCTCGAAGCGCACTTCAAGGCCCCCTGTCTGGCCGTAGAGCCGAAGCCGCAGGTCGTTCAGATGCCCCGTGGCAAAACGGGTCGCCGCGACGGTTCCAAGCGCGCCGTTCGAGAGCCGCACCTGCATCGTGGCGCTGTCGTTGGCGTCCAGAACATATTCGCCGATCTGCCCGCCGGGTGCCTTGTCGAAGGTCTGCAGAAGGCAGGAGACCTGCGTCGCATCCATCCCGGCGATGAAGGTGGCGAAGTCGAGGATGTGGATGCCCACGTCACCCAGCACGCCCTTCGAGCCATGCTTCGAGGAAAGGCGCCAGAGCCATTGCGGTTCCTTGTCCCAATGGCCCCATGCGGGCTGGGTGAGCCAGCTTTGCAGGTAGGACGCCTCGAAATGCCGGATCGTGCCGATTGCGCCGTCGCGCACCATCTGCGCCGCGTGCTGCAGCGCGGGCACGTTGCGGTAGGAAAGGTTGACCATGTTCACGACCCCCGCCTGCTGGGCGGCAGCGGTCATTTCCTCGGCGTCCCTGGCGTTGGTGGCCAGAGGCTTCTCACACAGCACGTGTTTCCCGGCCGCCAGGAAGGGCAGGGTGGTCGGGTAATGCGCCGCGTCGGGGGTGACGTTCGTCACCGCGTCGAACTCTCCCCAGGCGATCGCCTCCTGGATGGAGGCGAAGCCGTGGGGGATGTTGTGCGCCTTCTGGAAGGCGGCCAGCTGTTCGGCTCGGGTGTCGATCCCGGCGACGAGGGTGACGCCGGGGATGGCGGCGAAGGCTTCGGCATGGTTCCGGGCCATGCCGCCGGTGCCGAGGATCAGGATGCGGACGGGTTGCATCAGCGGTATCCAGCCTCGCCGTCATGGTGGAGCCGGGGACCACGTTCCTCCAGGGGTTCCAGCGTCTTGCCGACGGGGGTGTTCGGCGCGTCGGTCGGTTTCGCCAGCCGAGCCTCGGGGTTGTAGGCCCAGCGGACGCCGTTCGCGATGACCTTCTGCACCATCGGCTGGTGGTAGGTCGGGTAGGTCTCGTGCCCCGGGCGGAAGTAGAAGATGTTCCCCGCCCCGCGCCGGTAGGTCAGGCCCGAGCGGAACACCTCGCCGCCCTGGAACCAGCTGATGAAGACGGTCTCCAGGGGTTCCGGCACGCCGAAGGGCTCGCCATACATCTCTTCGTACTCGATCTCGAAATGGTCGGGGATGCCGCGGGCGATGGGGTGCTGGCGCGAGGTGACCCAGAGCCGCTCCCGCTCCCCGGCTTCGCGCCAGGACAGGTTGCAGGGCGCGCCCATCAGGCGCTTGAAGGGCTTCGAGAAGTGCGCGGAGTGCAGGAAGATCACGCCCATGCCGGCCCAGACGGCCTCGGCCACGCGTTCGACGACCTCGTCGGCCACCTGGCCGTGGGCGGCATGGCCCCACCAGATCAGGACGTCGGTTTCGGCAAGCTTCGCGGCCGTCATCCCGTGTTCGGGGTCCTGCAGCGTGACGGTCGAGGCGGTGATGCCGTCCTCCTTGTTCAGGAACTCGGCGATCGTGCCGTGCATGGTCTTCGGATAGACCTCAGCCACCACCTTGTTCTTCTGCTCGTGGACGTTTTCGCCCCAAACGGTGACTCGTATGGTCATGGGTAGTCTCCTTGAATTGGATGCGCGCCCGAAGGAAACCGCGGGCGCGCGGGGTAGGTTTTAGCGGACGGGATTGCCGTCCTGGTCGAAGCGGTAAAGATGCCCCGCCTTCGGCGCGATGGAGACCCTGGTCCCCACGGCGATGTCGGCCTTGCCGGGGCGGCGGACGATGACGGGTTCGTCGCTGCCGATTTCCACGAACAGGAAGTGGTCCGAGCCCAGGTCCTCGACGTGCAGGACTTCGCCGGACCAGGGGCTGTTCGGGACGACGTCCAGGTGTTCCGACCGGACACCCAGGGTCGTGCAGCCCTCGGCCTCGGCGAATTTCCCGGTCAGGAAGTTCATCTTCGGGCTGCCGATGAAACCCGCCACGAAAAGCGAGTTCGGATGCTCGTAAAGCTCGGCCGGGGTGCCCGCCTGTTCCAGCTTGCCGTCGCGCAGCACGGCGATCCGGTCGGCAAGCGTCATCGCCTCCACCTGGTCGTGGGTCACGTAGATCATCGTGACGTTGGACATGGAGTGGTGGAGCTTCGCGATCTCAAGCCGGGTCTGCACGCGCAGGGCTGCGTCCAGGTTCGACAGCGGCTCGTCGAAGAGGAACACCCGCGGGTCGCGGACGATGGCGCGGCCGATGGCGACGCGCTGGCGCTGGCCGCCCGAAAGCTGCTTCGGCAGACGGTCCAGAAGGTGGTCGATCTGCAGAAGCTTCGCGGCGCTTTCCACGCGCTTGCGGATCTCCTCCGGGGTCGTCTTGTCGAGCTTCATCCCGAAGGCCATGTTGTCGTAGACCTTCATGTGCGGATAAAGCGCGTAGCTTTGGAACACCATCGCGATGCCGCGCTTCGACGGGATCAGGTTGTTCACCCGCTCGCCGTCAAAGAGCATGTCGCCCGTGGTGATCTCTTCCAGCCCCGAGATGAGACGCAGCAGCGTGGACTTCCCGCAGCCCGATGGGCCGACGAAGACCATGAACTCGCCCTTCTCGATGGTCAGGTCGATGCCCTTGATCACCTGTACGGCGCCGTAGGACTTGGTGACGTTCTTCAGTTCGATCTTTGCCATGTGCTTAGCCCTTCACGCCGCCCGCGGTGAGACCCGCGACGATCTTGCGTTGGAAGATGAGGACGAGGATGACCAGCGGAACGGTCACGATGACCGAGGCCGCCATGATCGGTCCCCAGGGAATTTCCTGCTGGCTTGCGCCGGAAAGAAGACCGATGGCCACCGGCACCGTCCGGGTCGTCTCGGAGGAGGTGAAGGTCAGCGCAAACAGGAACTCGTTCCAGGCCCCGATGAAGGCCAGAAGGCCGGTCGTCACCAGGGCGGGCCACAGCAGCGGCAGGAACACCTTGGTGATGATGATCCAGGGGGTCGCGCCGTCGACGATGGCGGCCTCCTCGATCTCGACCGGAAGGTCGCGCATGAAGGTGGTCAGCACCCAGACAGTGAAGGGCAGGGTGAAGATCACGTACGAGAGGATCATCGCGTAGGGCGTGTTGAAGATGCCCAGGAACCGCACCAGCTCGAACAGGCCCGCCAGGACGGCGATCTGCGGGAACATGGACACGGCCAGGATCATCATCAGCAGAAGCCCCCGCCCCCGGAACCGCACCCGGGCCAGCGCGTAGGATGCGGTGACGGCCAGGAACAGGGCGAAGACGACGGTGGTCGTCGCAATGAAGATCGAGTTCCAGATCGACCGCACGAAGTTGCGGCCGCCCATCACGGTCTCGTAGTTGGCCCAGGAAAAGACCCTTGGCCAGTAGTTGATCTTGAAGAGATCCGTCCCCGTCGTGAACGAGGTCACGATGGCGTAGTAGAAGGGGAAGACCGAGAAGACCACGATCACCACGACAAGCGCGTAGAAACCGATGGTCGACAGGATTTTCTGCGCGGTCATTTCTGGCCCTCCCCGGAAAGGTCGACCTTGCCCAGCCAGATGTAGAGGCTGACGAAGATGGCGATGATCGCGAAGAGAAGCGTCGACTGCGCCGCGCCATAGGCGAACTTGTCGAAGTCGATCATGTTCTCGCGGCTGATGACCGACATGGTCTTGGTGGCGGCGCTGTTGGGCGTCAGCACGTAGACCAGGTCGAAGATCCGCAGCGCGTCCAGCATCCGGAAGATGATGGCGACGGCCAGTGCGGGGCGGATCAGGGGCAGGGTGATCTTGAAGAAGACCTTGACCGGATTGACCCCGTCGATCCTCGCCGCCTCGTAGATGTCGCGCGGAACCATCTGCAGGCCGGCCAGGATCAGAAGCGCCATGAAGGGCGTCGTCTTCCAGATGTCGACGATCAGCACCGCCGTCATCGCCGTCTCGGTCGAGGCCGTCCAGGCGATCTTCTGGCTGATCAGGCCAAGGTTCAGCATGATGTCGTTGATGATCCCGAACTGGTCATTCAGCATCCAGGCCCACATCTTGGCGCTGACGATGGTAGGAATGGCCCAGGGGATCAGGATGGCGGCGCGGACGAAGCCGCGGCCCTTGAACTCGGCGTTCAGCACCAGCGCCACGATCAGGCCCAGCACTGTCTCGAAGAAAACCGAGATGAAGGCGAAGCGCACCGTATTCCAGACCGCGTTCCACCAGGCCGGGTCGACCAGCGTTCCGCGCCAGATCCAGCGGCCGGATTCCAGCACGCGGACCGACAGGTAGTTGTCGAAGCCGATCCACTCGCCGCCGTAAAGGTCGGACAAGGTGGTGTCGGTGAACGAAAACCAGATCGTGCGCAGAAGCGGCCAGGCCGCGACGAAGAACAGTGCCGCCAGCATGGGCGCGATGAACCAGAAGGCCGCGCGCTGGCGTTGTTGGGTAAGGCTGAGGCCCCCCGAATTCGTTGTCATGATGTCCCTCCCCTGTCGGGTCCCCCTCCGAGACCCGTTCTTGTAGAAGCGGGCGGCCCCCGCTTGGTCAGAAGCCGCCCGCCTTGGGGTCAGTCAGGTCCGGGAGGACTTACCAGCCCGACCCCTTGATGTCGGTCAGTTCGACTTCAAGCAGTTCCAGGTTTTCGGCAGCCGAGCCGTTGCCCGACAGCGTGTTGTGGACGGCCGACCAGAACTTGGCCGAAACCTCGTTGTACTTGCCCAGCGTCGGGGCCGACGGCCGCGGCACGGCGTTCAGGAACACGTCCTTCCACTGCGGGATGATCGGCTGCGCGGCAGCGATGTCGGCGTCATCGTACAGCGAGATGATCGTCGGCAGGTTCGATTCCGCGATCGCGCGCTGCTTCTGCGCTTCTGGCCCGGCCAGGTAGAGCGCGAGGCTGATCGCGGCTTCCTGCTTGGTCGAGTACTTGGAGACCGCGACGTTCCAGCCACCCAGCGTCGCCGCCGAGGTGTCGCCTTCCTTGCCGACCGGCAGGGTGGCCACGCCAAAGAGGCCCTTGACCGCCGAGTCGTCGCCGTTGCCAAGGCCGTAGGCATAGGGCCAGTTGCGCATGAAGACGGCGTTGCCGGTCTGCCAGACGCCGCGGGCTTCCTCTTCCTGGTACGCGAGGACGCCATCGGGAGAGATGGTGCCGACCCAGGACTTCGCAGCCTCAAGCGCGGCGACCGCGTTTTCGTTGTTGATCGAGATCGTGCCATCCGGCTCGACGATCTGGCCGCCGCCGAAGGACTTGACCCATTCCAGCGCGTTGCAGGTCAGGCCCTCATAGGCGTTGCCCTGCCACACGAAGCCCCAGAGATCGGCCTTGCCCTCGGCACGCTCGGCGTCCTGGATGAACTTGGCGGTCTCTGCTAGCTCAGCCCAGGTCTTCGGGGGGGTCTTGCCGTGCTTTTCCAGAAGGTCCTTGCGGTAGTAGAGCGCCGGCGCGTCGGTGAAGATCGGCAGCGCGACAAGCTTGCCGTTCACGGTCTGCGATTCGATGATCGACGGGAAGTGCTGTGGCGCGAGGTCCTTGGCGGCCTCGGTCAGGTCGACGAAATGGTCGGCCAGCTGCGGGGCCCAGATCACGTCGGTCTGGTAAAGGTCGATGTCTGCCGCGCCGGCAGCAAGCCACAGGCGGTACTGGCCGAACTGGTCGGTGGTGGACGCGGGCATCGGCACCAGCGTCACGGTGTTGCCGGTGGCTTCTTCCCACGGCTTGACCAGGGTCTTGAAGTTCTCGACCGCGTTGCCGACGGCACCCGAGACATAAAACAGTTCTTCGGCCACGACCGGCGAGCCGAACACGGCGAGCATGGCGGCAGTGGCGGTCGCGCGGAGTGCGCGGCCTTTCATGATCTTCATCTGGTTTCCTCCCAAAGGCCGCCGGTGTGGCGTGCCATTCTCTCATGAAAAACGCCCGGTTTTCCCGAAACGTTTCGGAAAACATAGGCCCCAAAGCGCTTTCGGTCAACGATTCGATGGGAGGGGGGCGGCAACCGAGTTGCGCTCGATGAACACATAACTCCCAAGCCGCTGCAGGGTTCCCAGGGGTTCGCCCTTGATCGCCCCGGACAGGCAGTCGGCCAATGGCTCCCAGCTGTCACGCAGCGGAGCCTTGGTCACCGTGAGCGACGGGAAGAATGCAGAGGCGCGCAGGGCCGGCAGCTCGTCGTCATGCGCCACCACCGAGACGTCCCCCGGCACCGAAAGGCCCAGGGCCGCAAGTGCCTGGTAGACGCCCTGCGCAAGGCGGACGTTGCCGCAGACGATGGCCGTCGGACGGGGGGCATCGCCCGAAAAGAGGCGCACCGTGTCGGTCAGGCCGTGCGCCTCGTCCATGAGGCCGTTCAGGTGGAGATGCGGCAGCACCTCCGCACCGCCGTCGCGCAGCGCCCGCAGATAGCCCTGTTCCCGAACGCTGACGTAGGAACGGCCGGCAAGCCCGTTCAGGAAGGCGATGCGTCGATGCCCGCGCGCGACCAGATGGGCGGTCAGATCATAGGCAAGTTGTTCATTTTCAATGTCAAAATACGGATAGTCGATGACCTTGCCACTGCGCCCGTGGACGACGAACGAGATCCCGGCCTTGCGCAGGAAGTCGATCCGCGGGTCCTGGTCCTGCGGGTCGATCAGCACGAATCCGTCCAGCATCGCCTTGCCGATCAGCCGCTGATAGGTCGGCAGCGCGGGCTCATGCTCGGCCATCATGTGCAGAACGAACTGCATTCCGCGCCCCGAGAACTGGGTGGAAAGCCCCGCCACCACCTCCATGAACAGACGGTCCTGGCCGATGTTGCGATAGTTCGGAACCACGAGCCCCACCATCCCCGACCGCCCCGACACCAGCTTCCTGGCAGAGGCGTTGGGGTGATAGTTCATCGCCCGCGCCGTGGCCTTGACCCGCAGTCGCGTTTCCTCGTTGACGTCGGAATGATCGTTCAGCGCCCGGCTGACCTGGGTGATCGACAGGTCCAGCGCGCGTGCGATGTCTTTAAGCGTCGCCATGGCTCAAACCCCTTTGGAACGTATCCGAAACATTTCGGAAGCGAAAATCAATCGGAATCTTTCGGTTCGGCTTGCCAGCCGGCGGTTCCCCCGCAATTCTGCGCCGATGACCGACCCCATATCCCTGCGCCTTCGGATTCTCTTCGGCGACCGGCTGGTATTCGGACCGGGGAAGGGCGAACTCCTTGCACGGATTGAAGAAACCGGGTCCATCGCTGCGGCGGGACGCGCAATGGGGATGAGCTACAAGCGCGCCTGGGCCCTGGTCGAGGAGATGAACGCCGCCTTCCGCGCGCCATTGGTCGCCTCGGCCCGGGGCGGGGCGGGAGGTGGTGGTGCGCATCTGACCTCCGAGGGACAGGAGGTGATGACCGCCTACCGCGCGATGCTGGCCGCCGTGGACGCCGCCGCCGCCCCGGAAATCGCGCGGATGGCGGCGCTTCTGCGGGATATGTCCGACGGGAAATAACGCTTGCCCGGTGGCGCCACCCGCGCCATATGTTCGGCGGAACATATCGAAAGTCCCATGCGCCTGACCTTGTCCGCACTGGCCCTGCTTCTGTCTGCGCCGGCTGTTCTGGCCGACGTGACGGTTTTCGCCGCGGCCAGCCTCAAGACCGCGCTGGACCAGATCGCGACCGACTGGACGGCGCAGACCGGAACTGCGGTCACGCTCTCATACGGTGGCACGCCGGCGCTGGCGAAGCAGATCGCCGAGGGGGCACCTGCCGACCTTTTCCTGTCTGCCTCGAAAGCGTGGATGGACGACCTCCAGGGCAAGGAACTTATCCGGCCCGAGACCCGCCGCGACCTGATCGGCAACAGCCTGATCCTCGTCGCCCACGGCAAGGCCGCGCCGGTGACCATCGACAAGGATCTCGACCTCGCGGCGCTTCTCCAGGGCGGCAGGCTGTCGATGGCGCTGGTCGATGCGGTTCCTGCCGGGCAGTACGGAAAAGAGGCGCTGCAGAGGCTGGGCCAGTGGTCCACCATCGAAGCCAGCGTCGTGCAGTCAGAAAATGTCCGCGCCGCGCTGAATCTGGTGGCGTTGGGCGAGGCGCCCTTGGGCATCGTCTATGCCTCCGATGCGCTGGCCGAGCCGGCGGTCACCGTGGTCGGCACGTTTCCGGCGGAGAGCCACCAGCCCATCGTCTATCCCGCGGCGCTGACCACGACGGCAGGCGAGGATGCGGCGGCGTTTCTCCACCATCTCTCTTCCCCTGCCGCGCAGGCGGTGTTCCAGGCCAATGGCTTTGCCCCGCTGCCCTGACGCCCCCGGGGGCACAGCATGACCGACTGGCTTCCGCCCGAGGCCGCGACGGCTCTGGTGCTGTCGCTCAAGGTCTCGCTGGTGGCGACGCTGGTCAGCCTGCCGCCTGGAGTCCTCGTGGCCTATGCTCTGGCACGCTGGCGGTTTCCGGGCCACGGGTTTCTGAATGGATTGGTCCACCTGCCGCTGATCCTGCCGCCGGTGGTGACGGGCTACCTTCTGCTTCTCACCTTCGGGCGGCAGGGCTGGGTGGGCAGCATCCTGTGGGACTGGTTCGGCTTCACCTTCGCGTTCCGCTGGACCGGGGCGGCGCTGGCGGCTGGCGTGATGGCGTTTCCACTTCTGGTCCGCGCGATCCGGCTGGCAATCGAGGCGGTGGACCCGAAGCTGGAAGAGGCCGCCGCGACCCTTGGAGCCTCGCGGCTGGCCGTCTTTGCCACGGTCACGCTGCCGTTGATCCTGCCGGGTGTCATCGCGGGGGCCGTGCTCGCTTTCGCCAAGGCGATGGGAGAGTTCGGGGCGACGATCACCTTCGTCGCGAACATCCCCGGCGAGACGCAGACCCTGCCGACCGCCATCTACAGCTTCCTGCAGGTACCGGGCGGCGACGGGGCCGCGCTGAAGCTGGTCCTGATTTCGGTGGCAGTGGCGATGGGGGCGCTGGCGCTCTCCGAATGGCTGTCCCGGCGGGTGGCAAGAAGGATCGCGGGCCGATGACGCTGGAGATCCGGATCGTCCACCCGTTTCCCGGCTTCCGGCTGGACGTGGACCTCACCTTGCCGGGGGGCCTCACTTGTCTGTTCGGCAAGTCGGGGTCGGGCAAGACCAGCATCGTGAATGCCGTGGCGGGGCTTCTGCGGCCCGATCAGGCGCGGATCGTTCTGGACGGCGTGGCGCTCCACGACCTGCCGCCGCACCGGCGCGAGGTGGGCTATGTTTTCCAGGACGCCCGGCTTTTCCCGCACCTGACCGTGGCCCAGAACCTGACCTACGGCCCCCGCGTCCGGGGCCACGCGCCCGAGGGGATGGACCGGATCGTCGGGCTTCTGGGCATTGGCGGGCTTCTGTCGCGGCGGCCGGGCACGCTTTCAGGCGGCGAGAAGCAGCGCGTCGCCATCGGCCGGGCCCTACTGTCGCGGCCGCGCATCCTTCTGATGGATGAACCGCTCGCCGCGCTGGACGAGGCGCGCAAGGCCGAGATCCTGCCTTATGTCGAGGCGCTGCGGGACGAGACTGGCCTGCCGATCCTGTACGTGAGCCACTCCCTGCCGGAAGTGGCGCGGCTTGCCACTTCCATCGCGGTGATCGATGGCGGGCGGGTGGCCGCCTTCGGCCCCGCAGCCGACCTTCTGTCCGACCCCGAGACCGCGCCGCTTCTGGGGCTGCGTGATGCGGGCGCGGTCCTGACGGCGCGGATCGCGGCACAGGAGGGCGACGGGCTGACCCGGCTGCAGACGGTGGCTGGGCCCTTGTGGC
>Ga0208243_1000134_pt1 | contig 61689 bp, 55 predicted proteins | sample Subbio2Aug_QV12A_FD_184826 | JGI IMG/M metagenome (GOLD analysis project Ga0208243, IMG submission 184826) | Serpentinite rock and fluid subsurface biosphere microbial communities from McLaughlin Reserve, California, USA - CR12Aug_QV12A (SPAdes) | ecosystem: Environmental > Terrestrial > Deep... | reverse complement strand
AAAATTATGTTCTCCAGGCTATTCTGCACCAGTTTGAAGCAACGCCGCGGTACTGGTCTGTTCTGAATCCATCCTATGAAGTGGACTTTCTCATTCAGAGAGAGAACGACATTTTGCCGGTTGAAGTGAAATCGGAGGCCAACGTATCTAGCGCGAGCTTGCGCAAGTATAAGGAAAGATTTGGCGAGAAAGTGAAGTTGCGGGTCCGATTTTCTCTCGACAATCTTAAGCTTGACGGCGACGTTTTGAACATTCCGCTCTTTATGGCAGACTACGCGGATTCCCTAATCGAAAAGGCATTAGGTGCGAGGTGAGAGGCTGTCGCAGGACTAGGTAGCGCTATGATTTTGCTCCAAGCTGCCAACTTTCCAGAACTATGAGGAGGAGAGCTCGGGTGAACGAGAAGCAATCAATCCCATCCCCGAAAGCCGAACCCTTTAAGCTGTGGCTTGCGCAAGTTGGTCGTGATCGGATCGAGAGCATCCCATGAAGAATCTGCTGATCGTGGTTCTGTGTGCATTGCTGCTGCTTGTGCCTACTATCGGGCATTCTAGGCCGATAAGGGATATACACCCTCCCTTGCTTGTTAGCCAGCGCGGCAGGGTTATTGTGGTTATTGAGCATCAGCAAGGGGCGGGTAATATTGCGCCTCTTGTCGCCAAAATGGAGCACGACATACAGGCACTAGAGGTGTTCTTTCAGCAGCTACTCGATAGCGGCAAGCTAGACGAAGGTTATCCACTCTTAGTGATTAAGGCCACTTTCCACGGCGAACTATCTGACAGGTTTGAGCATGCTGCAACTAGGCTGTCCCGCAGTGATGTCGCACTGGAGGGATGGGGAACATCGCTTGACGAAATCGTACGGCTAAGGGGGGTAGGCCGCACGGTACGTTCAGTCTTGCCATTAGACCGTGCCTACATGATTGAAACAGCTACCGGCTTGCTCACACTAAACGATCTACTAGCCTTCATTTATCAGTTGCCCGTACTTGGGCCGGAGCAAGCGGCAATAGAGATAAAAAACGAAACAGAGCTCGAAGCTGCCACTCGCCTTGTTCCGCCGGAGATGGTGAATGCCACTTCCTTTGGCATAGGCCCACCCGAGGTTTCTAGCTTTGCTTATGTGGGCGGCGATTATTTTAGGGCTACGTGGCGGGGAGGCAGCGTCGCATACTATGTGCGAACCGACAGGCATCAGGAACTAGCAGCACTACCCATGTTGCCGTATTACTTAGAGAGGCCGGTATGGGGCGAGGGCTTTAATCGCTTCTTGTCTTTTACCACCACAGACACGTTAACTATTCTTGATCGGCACAGGGACAAGTCCTTTAGGATCAACCTAGCTGACCTGCCAGGTCTTGCGGATATATCTGTCGGCAACTTGGTGCTAGCTGTCGATTTGCCACAGGACACCGTAGACTTTTCCTTCAGGGAAGCCGACATATCTGGCAGAGCCGTGTCGTTTGCCTTCAATATGAGTACCGCGCAAGTTAGTCCAATAGCGGGCGACTTCTTTACGTACTTGCAGGCTAAGGGAATAACCGAACCAACGTGGGCTAGCCATGACAACAGAGACCCCCGGTGGGGCCAAATACTAGTGCCCTTCTTAATGGAACGGGGTATCTTAAGCCCAAGAGAAGCCGAGGAGCTAATCTTTCTCCCGACTTTTGTCGGAGTGCCAAGGGTGTCTGCAGAGCAAGCGTTAGACAAACGGTTGTTGGCGTACAGCTCGCGCTCTACACTGATGATCATTGATTTGGTGGCAGCGAAGACGAGCAGTGTTGACATGCGGGCCTTGCGGCCGCATGACTATCAAGCGATAGAGAATATCGATATGTACGTTAACAACTTCGGAGACGAAATCTGCTTTGTCGTGAGCGGATATGGGATAGAGCCGACTGCTTACATTTGGCGAATAGGTGTAGGCCTGCTTGGGCCGACAGCAGCAGTGCCCACGGAATACAACCCCGGTGGATGGCGGGCGATGCGCCCCGGTACGCCTAACTCCACGTTTCGGGACATTCGGTTACTGGTCGGCCAAGCGGCTGCCGCGCTCCCCCGGCAGGCCAGGTTGCTAGGCGTAGTTGGAGCGCTGTACTTATTCCTAAGATGGAGCCTGTTCCTCGTGTTGTCCTTTGGCTTGCCGTATGTATTGGCACATTGGATTATCATTAGGTCTGCCTATGCTAGTGCCCGCAAGGGCGAGAAGCTAGGCAATGCCGCAGAGTTGTCTGGGGTTCTGTTTGTTTTGCTCGCAGTGCTCACTGTGGCTGTACTGGGCCATATCTTCCCTTATGCCATGGTCGGGGGAGATCTCCCGCTGCCATGGGGGGATCCCGCCTCGACGCGCAGGGATCTAATCACGCTGATTACGATGCTTATCTTTGTGCCGGCCGGACTCGTGTTGGCTTTCTTGAACGGCGGACAAGCAAGCGTGCTGCTCCGCAAGTCGCCTAGCCTACCTTGGGGTCTTGGCAGTTATGCGACTCTGCTCGGGTGCGCACTGATGATAGCATATTTGACAGCACGACAACTAGGCTACTTCCTTGACGTGGATACAGCTTGGCTTATCTTCTCTCTGATTGTACTGATTCCCTACACAGTGGCCCGCCAAATATCGCACCGCTTAATTAGGTGGAATTATCTTACCCGCAAGATAAAGGCGTAGTGTCCCCCACCGCTACGATTCCCCTGTGCATCCCCATAAAACGAGGCGTGGATACCAAATATGTGCGTGCCGCGCCTGGTGGGTGAAAAGGTGTGCCCATTGGGTATCTCTTGACTCTCCACTTCTTTGCCGAATCGCCAGCGGCTAAGGGTTATGCGCCGCGTAAGCTCGGGGAATAGGATTGTTACCGCTGTGCCTAAGGGGATACTGCCAGCCCTTAGTTCTCGCCATCTGGCCAGTTGAGGCGTGTTCATAAACATATCTCCCTCAATCATGCGGCCGCCGTCCATCCAGCTAATCGTTCCTAAGCCTGCCTCGACGGTTACTTCTCCTGCCGTTATGAGGGGCAGCGGTGGCGAAAAGGGGTCATCAAGCTCTATGTCGGCACGAATCACGCTTGTAGCCCAATACAGGTATTCCCGTGCTCGGCTATCGTCGAGAACCAACCAGCCAAACGCAAGCGCCGGCAGGCTAAGAACGAGCAACACAATCGCCAGTATTACTTTCCAGAACGTCAGTCTGCGCACCATGCGGATGCCCCCTTACCTTTACCTATCTATTTGCTCCATTGTATACCAAGTAGTGGAATCACATCAACGGCAGTATGCTGGCCTCACGAATGTTTTTGAGCCCTAGGAGCTGCATGGTTAAGCGCTCTGCTCCGATGGCGAAGCCGCCGTGCGGCGGCATGCCGTAGCGAAACACCTGCAGATAGAACTCGTACTTTTCTCTGGGCAATCCACGCTCTTGCATGCTTGCAAGCAGAAGCGGCAAGGAGTGTTGGCGTAGGCCCCCGGTTGTTATTTCTTGCCCGCGGAAGATAAGGTCAAACGATTCGGTTTTTGTGTTGTCGGCGAATCCGGGCAGGGCATAGAACGGCCTAAGTGAGCGTGGATAGCTATGCAGGAACACTGCCGGCACCCCGTGTTCTTTTTCTGCCCACTGACAGATAAGGCGCTCGCCTTCGGGGTCGATGTTGCCATCTGCTGCTATCGGCTTGTCGTAAGTTCTTTCCAGTATGGCGAGAGCTTCACCAAGGGGCAGGCGCGGAATGGAGGGCATGGTCTCTCTGCACTTAATGCTGTCGCCAAACTTACTGTGCATTAAGGGGAGCAGCGACTTCAGGAACGCCTCCTCCAAATCCATTAGGACATGCACGTCCTGGACAAAACCCATCTCAATATCCAGGCTAATAAACTCATTCAGGTGGCGCGATGTCTTGTGCTCCTCCGCCCTAAACACGGGTCCCACCTCAAACACGCGTTCAAAACCAGACCCGACTAGCATCTGCTTAAAAAACTGCGGGCTTTGCGCTAGGTAGGCGGTGTCGCCGAAGTAGTTTATGCTAAAGAGCTGCGCGCCGCCTTCGGTGCCGGTGGCCACAATTTTTGGCGTGCAAACCCGCGTAAACCCCTGACCCGCAAAGTACTCCTCAAAGTGCGTCACAATCTGCTGCTGCACGTGGAATACCTGCTGAAAGTGAGGGTGCCGCAGGCTTAGCGGCCTAAATCGGTCGATGAGTTCAAGCCCTACTTCGAGCTCCGGCGCGTTAATAGGGAAGGGAAGTGTTTCTGCCGGGCTTAAGACGGCAAGGCTTTCGGCCCGCACTTCCACCGGGAAGGCGCGCGAGCGGGAAGCGACGACTTGGCCCCTTATCTCCACGGCACTTTCCAGTGAGGGGAGATGGTCGGCCGCAGAGCTGGCGAGCACGACTTGGCTTTCACCGCTGCGGTCGGCCACGATGAGAAACGTCAGCTCTCTGCCGACAGCACGAGTGCGCCGCACCCAACCTTGCAGGGTGACCTGTTCGCCGACATGCTGCGAGAGACTTGCGGCAAGGACTCTTTGTGACATAAATGAGCACCTCCGAAAATAAAATAATCCCCTCTCGCCAGGGACGAGAGGGGATTACCCGTGGTGCCACCCTGATTGGCATCGATAAAGATGCCCGCTCAAATCTATAACGGGATTACCCGCCCCTAAGGGGACTCAGCGGCTGTCTTCGCTCATTCGCGTGCACATCGGCTTACACCTAACCCGACTCTCTTAAGTGCAGCTAACGAGGCCCTTCCGCATCGCAGTCTTTGTTGTATACTACTATGTCTCTGGGGGTGCGTCAATAGTTTGCAGTGCGCGAGCCCCTTGGGCAACTTGCTGTGGGAGTGATTGCGCTAAGGCAGGGTTTCTGCGTGATGTGTGTAAATGAGATAGTAGGAGAAGTCGCGTGAAGACAAGCGAACAGGAAATATACAAGGAGGAATTGGCATGGTCGAAACGAAAGGGATGGTCAGCTCAATCGAAGAATATGTGGCTCTGTTCCCTCCGAATGTGCAAGCCATCTTGCGCGAAATAAGGCGGGTCATCAAGGAGGCTGCGCCAGAGGCAGAGGAGAAGATCAGCTATCGTATGCCCACCTTTTACCTCAATGGCAACTTGGTGCATTTTGCTGCACATACAAACCACATAGGTTTCTATCCGACGCCTAGTGGAATTGAAGCCTTTAAAGACGAGCTGTCTAGCTACAAGTGGGCGAAGGGATCCGTGCAGTTCCCGCTAGACAGGCCCATGCCGTTTGACGTGATCAAGAGGATTGTCGAGTTTAGGGTCAAGGAAAGCTCCATTAAGGGAAGAAAGACTAGGCAGACGTGAAACAAGTATAGTATCCTTCCTATACATTTGAGCCGGTAGCTCATACTGCGGACTAGGGGGGGCTGTCTGGGTTTAGGTTTGCCCTTAAAAAGGGCGAAATTTGGCGAGGTGGCACTAGATGTCACTTGTTGGCCGCGACAGACGTTTCGTGCTAAATGTGTGCTACTCCGGCTTGTATATGTCAGGGTGAAATTCGCGCGGGCTGACGAAGTCCGGCAGAATAAGCGCCTCCCTAAGATGAAACCACATGTCTGCTGTCACCAAACCTAGCCGCCACAGCGAGACGCCTTGTAGGCGAAAGCGGGCGGCTACTTCTATTTTCTCGCGGATGCTGTCTCCTGTTTCGCTGGGGGCGGATATAGCCAACACAAGCCTCTCGCGCGGGACATCGATTAGCGCCATTTCCACTGCCTGCACTACCCTATGTAGCGGCTCGGGGGTAGGCCCAAAGTCGTGCGCCATAACGATAATGCGGTCGGCCAGTTGGCCGAGGGCGGCGTAATCGTAGCCCCTAAAAGAGCTGTTGGGCGGATGAATGGTGAGCGTCAGGGTTTTTCCTGCCTCGCGCAGCGGTGGGGCAAGCAAAGCAACAAACCGGGTAAAGCTAGCACGAATCTGCTGCTGGGTTTCCCCTGTAGCGTAAAGACCCAGTTCTTCTAAGTTTAGATTCACACCGTCAAAATGGCCGGCCTCCTGCACTATGGCGTTAACAGCGCGGAGCATCGCCGCTTCGTCGCTAAGGAAAGCGGTAAGTAACCCGCTGCGGTTTGTCTCGTGGACGACCATTTCCATCCTCAGCCCAAACTCTCGTGCTGTCATAAGCACCGTTTCCCACCCCGCAGGTCGGCGCCAAGCCGTGCGCGGGCTCTGCGTCAGCAAATTCCCTTGCGCGTCTATTGTATACCAGCCAAGCGCAAGCTCGCTCACGACCTCGGTATTGCCGGTAGCTGTAGCCGGGAACGGCACGCCAAACAAGTTAGTCCAGCTGCTCGTCCTCGCATCGCCAAGCGCATAGAAGCCTACTACGCCCATGGCGCGCCTAGGCGTAGCAGTTTCCGTTGTGCTCGTTTGCGCCGGTACTGGCAGCAGCGCAGCAAACAACGTTGCAGCTAACAGAAGCAGCATAAGCCGTGCAAGAATTGGACGTGTCATCATTACTAACTGTGCTCCTCCTTCGTATTATCCCAGGTAAAGTAAGCAAGTCCGCCGGGCAACCTAGTGGAAATGTACCAGAGGCCTAGGTCAAATCGCCTGTGCAGGCCCTCGTCGGAAGCGTCTGCGGTGATGCTATTGCCATGCAGCTGTGCCCCGATGATGGTAATCCAGTGCCAGCTCTGCAGGTTCTTAACCCTGCCCTTAGTCAAGTTCAAAAAACCTATGGGGCAGTCAGCGGCAAATCCCGCCCTAACAAACTCCGCCAACGCTGCGACAGGCGCGCGGTCACGTGTCATGTTGCAGGTAACGCCAAAGACGTGCGGCGTTAACGCGATGCCCCGGCTGTAGGCGAAGCGCAGGACGCCTTCGGTGTACATTTCTGTGCGGTTTAGCCCCATGGTGCCGGGCGTCACAAACTTATAGACTTCCTCCATGTGCAGGGCGAAGTTGCTGCGGCTTAAGGTATCAAAGCCATACAGGGCCCTTAGCCCCGGGCGTGTGAAGGCAAGATAAGCTAAAGTGTTAGCCGCAGTAGTGGGCCCACAGCCCGCCCGGCGGTTCCATTCTGTGCTGTACCAGGCCTGGTTGCCGCCAAATGAGGCCTTCGAACTTTGCTCGTCTATGATGTTAAACAGCTCTAGGCGGGATAGCGAGATTTCCATGGGGTTTGCTCCTTCGGTAGTGCTTATTAGCAGTATACAGCATTTCGCGAGCCTTCACATTGACACCTTTCGATTTTAGGCGTAGAATCGTCATATCGAAGCTTTTAGATATGAGGGGTCAACGTGGAAGAGAGTCTGCAATACGTAAAGGTTTTTAAGGCGCTAGGGGATCCCAAGCGAGCCATGATCTTGGACATGCTCGCTTGCGGTGAGCTTTGCGCCTGTATGATTTTAGGACGATTTGCCATGTCGCAATCTACATTATCCCACCATATGAAGTTGCTATGTGACTCCGGTCTTGTCAGAGGCCGTAGAGAGGGCAAATGGATGTACTACTCGCTTGACATAAAAACAATCAACCTAGCCAAGGAATACCTAGGCGCCATCGCCTCGCATAAGGCAAGTTGCGTTTGTGAGGAGACTGTAGGTCAGTGTAAAGAGTAAGGAGTTGGATGGACTTGAACAAGCAATGCAGTGTTCCTATTGTCTCGACCGCCCTTCACGCAAGCGACGTAATCGGCGCGTGGCGAGTGCGCTGGGGCCTAGGACGGATGAGTTACACGATTGCGCCGGGACTATACGCCGTCGGTACGCCCGATCACACGTCCAATGTGTTGGTCAGCGCGAACTACAAGTTGACATTTGATTCCCTGCGGAGGGAGCTTGTAGGATTGAGTTGTTGGCTGCTCATCCTAGACACCAAAGGTGTCAATGTCTGGTGTGCCGCCGGGAAGGGGACATTTGGCACTGATGAACTGGTTGCTCGCATCGCCAGCACTAGGCTCGCGGACATAGTGGCGCACAGGACCTTGGTGTTGCCGCAGCTTGGCGCTCCCGGAGTGTGTGCGCATGAGGTGACCAGACGAACAGGGTTTGCCGTGGTATACGGCCCTGTCAGGGCCTGTGACATAAAGGCATTCCTTAGCGCTGGCCTTAAGGCTACAGACGGAATGCGCAGAGTAAATTTTACCATGTGGGATAGATTAGTTCTCACCCCAATAGAGCTGCTGCCTGCCCTCAAGGTGTCCGTCCTAGTGTTTGCTGTGGCGCTTCTTGTCAACTTCTTTGCCGTGCGGCCCTTTGGACTACCAGACGCAATCATGTATATCGGCGCCGTGGTGACAGGAGCTGTTGTTACGCCAGTGCTGCTTCCCTTTATTCCCGGCAGGGCATTTGCTTGGAAGGGATGGTTGCTCGGTCTCGTATGGACGGCCGGGTGCGCTTGGCTAAACGGCTGGTCTGCTCCGGATTCCGCCGTTCGCGCCCTCGGCTACATGTTGCTTCTACCATCGCTGTCCGCTTTTTTGGCCATGAACTTTACCGGTTCGTCGACGTACACGTCATTCTCCGGCGTCATTAAGGAGATGAAACTAGCGGTGCCGCTGATAGCTGTTTCAGCGGTTGTCGGTATTCTGCTGATATTGGTCAGCAGCTTTACAATTCGATAGGGGGGCGCCTATGAAACACAGGTACTTAGCGAACGTCGCAACACTTTTCTTAGATGACGAAAAATGCTCTGGGTGCGGAAGGTGTGCGGAAGTTTGTCCGCATAGAGTTTTCAGATTGATAGGTCGTAGGGCAGAGATAGTTGACAAAGACGGGTGCATGGAATGCGGCGCATGTGCTAAAAACTGTCCGGCGGATGCCATATCGGTTGCTGTGGGAGTTGGCTGTGCTTATGCGGTGATTATGGGGTGGCTTACAGGTGGCAAACCGAGTTGCGATTGCGGAGGAGAGTGAGTCCCAATGAAGAGGATTTTGTTTGTCTGTGTGGAAAATTCTAACCGTAGCCAGATGGCGGAAGCATTTGCTCGCATACATGGCGGGAACGGGGTAGAGGTATACAGCGCAGGTTCGCGCCCTTCCGGCATTATTAACCCTAAGGCCATCGCCGCCATGCAGGAACTTGGGTATGACCTAACCACCCATTTTTCAAAGTCACTGGCCGACATCCCGAACATCGAGTTCGACTTTGTGGCGACCATGGGCTGCGGTGACGACTGCCCGCTAGTTCGCGCCAAGCAGCGCGAAGACTGGAGCATCCCCGACCCAAAGCACATGTCGCCGGAAGACTTCCGCCAAGTGCGCGACCTAATCGAGCGCCACGTCAGGCAAATGCTGACCTGAAGCAAAAGGGACGGAGCTTTTTGCTTCACTAGGTGTTGCAGACGGCGCTGTCCTAGGAGGTCCTTATGCCTTTTACTTCGATCAGCGAGTCACTAGGGCACTACTTGCGCATCAAAGTACCCTACCTCACCAACCTAGCCGTCCTGGCAATCGAGCGCATTGAGGGCGGCTGGGAGGGCGACGTCTTCGCCTTTGACCTTAGCTTTTTAGATAACGGCACTGCGCAAACCCGGCCCATGATACTTAAGCTGTATCAAGAGCCGGGCTTAGAGCTGTTGGGCCAGAGGCACACGCGCGAGTTTGAAGCCCTTCGCCAGCTCAACAATGAAGGCTATCCTGCACCAGATGTGTATCTGCTGGAGTGCGACAGCTGTTATCTCGGGAAGCCTTTCGTCATTATGGAAAGAGTAGCGGGCGCCCGGTTAGACAAACTCCTCGAGCAGTATTCACCGACGGAGCGCGAGGCGCGGTATGGCGAGATGTGCAAGTTGTTCGTCCGCCTGCACAGCCTAGATTGGCAGAACTTCACCGCTCTTGGCGACCTCCCCGCCGTAGAGAGCGCCATCGATCGCGAGCTGCAGCGCTTTCTGCAGATTGGCTTAGCGGCCGGCGCTTCCTATGCGGAGCCGGCGCTGGCGTGGCTCTGGCAACGGGCATCAAGCGTCACGGGCAGCAGACTGGCCCTCGCCCATTGGGATTTTCATGCAGGCAATATCTTGTGCGACTCACACGGCAAGCTGTCTGTCCTTGACTGGTGCGGCGCGGGTGTAACCGATTGCCGGTTCGACCTCGCTTGGAGCACGCTCTTTCTCGGTGACTTCGCGCCTAAGTTTATCGCGCTGTACGCCGAGCTTGCCGGGCACCCAGTTGACGACTTTGATTTCTTCCTCGCCTTCGCCTACCTGCGGCGCATCCTCTCTATAACCATCTCGCTACAGCACAGCCCCGAATTTCTCGGCATGCGGGCAGAGGCGGCAGAGCACATGCACCTTCAGCAACATCGTTTGCACGCCCTGCATAATCAGTGGCTTGGCCTTACCGGTGTGCGCTTATGAAACCAATTGCTTTTGTAGACCTAGAGGTGCATGCCACGCAAGAGACGGTCCTCGATATTGGGGCGACAAACGACAGGGGTAGCGTTCTACACACCAAGTCCTTGCGCGACTTGGCCGCCTTTTTGCCGGGGCACGAGTACATTTGCGGCCACAACATCCTCGCCCACGACCTAAAGTACATGCAGGAAGCGCTTAAAGACCTGCCTGCGCTGCGCTGGAACACCATTGACACTCTGCTTCTCTCTCCACTGCTTTTCCCCAAGCAGCCGTACCATGCCTTAGTAAAGGACGAGAAACTCCAAGTCGATGAGCTTAACAACCCCTTAGCCGACGCTATTCAAGCTAAGGAGCTGCTATACGAAGAAATAGCCGCCTTCCATAAACTAGACGATGCGACTAAGCGCATTTTCTTTGGCCTGCTCGGGCTGACCAAAGAATTTGGCGCTTTCTTTCGTTTTATAGACTACAGAGCTGCTGTGACTTCAGTCGCCGCGCTTATCCGTGAGGCGTTCAGTGGTGAAATCTGCGCCAATGCGCCGCTAGACGACCTCGCAGCCGCACACGCCATTCCGCTCGCCTATGCCTTGGCTATAATCAGTGTCAGGGATCGCTACTCGATTACACCTCCCTGGGTTCTAAAGCAGTATCCCGCGACACAACGGGTTCTGCACGTGTTGCGCAACACCCCTTGCCTAACAACCTGTCCATATTGTGCACAAAAGCTTGACGTGCGCCTCGGCCTCAAGCGCTACTTTGGCTTTGACGGCTTTCGCACTTTTGGCGGGCAACCGCTGCAGGAGCAAGCAGCACGGGCCGCTCTTGCGAACAAGTCTCTCCTGGCTGTCTTCCCAACCGGCGGCGGCAAATCGGTTACATTCCAAGTGCCTGCGCTGATGAGCGGCGAGGCGGCGCAAGGCCTGACTGTCGTCATCTCACCCCTGCAGGCCCTCATGAAAGACCAGGTAGACAACTTAGAGCGCATCGGCATTATGGACGCTGTTGCCATCAATGGTCTGCTTGACCCGATTGAGAGGGCAAAGTCCTTTGAGCGTGTTCAGGACGGCTCGGCCTCGCTGCTCTACATTTCACCTGAGTCCTTGCGCTCCCGCAGCGTCGAGCGCTTGTTGCTCGGGCGCAATGTTGTGCGCTTTGTGATTGACGAAGCCCACTGCTTCTCCACTTGGGGGCAAGACTTTCGGGTTGATTACCTCTACATAGGCGAGTTTATAAAGAAACTGCAGACAGATAAGAATGCTACGGACGCTATTCCCGTCTCGTGCTTTACCGCTACAGCCAAACAGCGTGTTATCGACGACATCCGGCAGTATTTTAAGGACAAGCTCGGGCTCACCCTCGAAGTCTTTCGGGCCGACGTTGCGCGTGAAAACTTGCGCTACCATGTAGCCGAGAAGGCCGAAACGGAAGAGAAGTACCGCGAGCTCCGCCGCCTAGTGCAAAGGGGCTGCCCGACCATCGTATATGTTGCGGAGACTAAGCGGGCCGAGGACCTCGCAGACAGGCTCACATCCGACGGCTTTCCCGCACTCCCCTACCACGGGCAACTAGACGCAAAGGTTAAGTCTGCAAATCAAGATGCGTTTGTTGCAGACGCGGTGTCAATCATAGTGGCGACCTCGGCCTTTGGCATGGGCGTAGACAAGAAGGACGTAGGTCAAGTCATTCACTACGACATTCCCGATTCGCTCGAAAACTACGTGCAGGAGGCAGGGCGGGCCGGGCGGGACGAGCAGATTAAGGCAGATTGCTACGTTCTCTATCGTGAAGAGGATTTAAACAGCCACTTCACCCGCTTAAATCAAAGCAAGTTGCACGTCAAAGAAATACAGCAGGTGTGGAAGGCTATCCAAAATCTCACTCGCACGCGCAAAAAAGCGTCGCAGAGTGCGCTTGAAATAGCCCGTCTAGCGGGCTGGGACGAGGAAATGCATGGGCTCGAAACGCGGATGCGCGCAGCCATTTCCGCACTTGAGCAAAGTAAGTACGTTAAACGCGGGCAAAACTCGGCACGCGTATTTGCGACCAGCATTATGGCGCGTACGGCGCATGAGGCTATCGAGAGAATTAACCAGTCAAGCAAGTTTGACGCCGCCGAACGACAGGATGCCATCCGGATTATTAAGAGCATGATCGCAAGTCGTAGCCGCCTCCGCGCCGGTGGGGAAGATTCTCCAGCCTCCGAAGTTGACGTTTTAGCTGACCGCCTAGGTCTAGCTAACGAGCGCGTTATAACCATAGTTAATCGCCTGCGCGAGGAAGGCTTGCTTGCCGACACGAAAGATCTCACGGCTTACATAAAAGTAGGCGACCAAGGCAAGCAATCGCTAGAAATCCTCAAGCGTTTTTCCTCTATGGAAGCTGCATTAGCCATCGAGGTGGAGGAAGAAGAAGTCCTCTTGAATCTTAAGCAACAAAATAGCAGGTTAGAAGACCAGGGCTACGAAGGCGTGAACCCACGCAACATCCGTACGATTCTAAACTTCTGGAAGTTGAGCAGGTTGGTGGAATGTGCAACTGCCGAATTCGCCAGGCACATCGTCCATATCTACAGTGTGCTACCTAAGGACGAGTTCTTGGCCCGAATCGAAAAGCGCAAAGCTACGGCGGCTATAATCCTTGAGCATTTATACCGTGAAGCAGAGCGTACTGCTAACGGCAAGCCGCTGAAGGAAGACGTTTTCGTAGAATTTTCAATCGGGGAACTCGTCCTTGCTTACCAGGCAAACAGCTTCTTGTTTAAGGAGGCTGTCACAACGAGGGACATCGAAGACGCTCTCCTGTTCTTGTCCCGAATCGACGCCATAAAGGTAGACGGCGGCTTTCTCGTCCGGTACAACCCGATGACCATTGAGAGGCTACACGAAGGTAGCCGCAAGCGGTACACGACGCTCGACCATACCCGTTTTACGGAGTACTACCAAGCGCGCATGCAGCAGATTCACATTATGGGGGAGTACGCCCGCAAAATGCTGCAGGATTATCAGCAGGCACTAAGTTTTGTCGACGACTATTTTTCACTTAACTACGACCGGTTTCTTGAAAAGCACTTTAGTGGCCGTAAGCACGAGCTCGCCCGGAGCCTTACGCCCGCCAAGTTTACCCAGTTGTTTGGGGAGCTCTCAACGCGCCAGTTAGGTATCATTAACGACAAAGATAGCCAACACATCTGCGTCTTAGCAGGCCCGGGCAGCGGCAAAACCAAGCTGCTGGTACACAAGCTCGCCTCGCTGATCCTAATGGAAGACGTAAAATATGAGCAACTCCTTATGCTTACCTTTTCTCGCGCCGCAGTCACCGAGTTTAAGCAGCGCTTGCTGGCGCTTATCGGTAGCCCGGCCCGACACGTCGAGATAAAGACCTTCCACTCCTACTGCTTTGACTTGCTAGGCAGGATGGGTAGCCTTACGCAGTCTGCCGAAGTTATTGACCTCACCGTACAGCGTATACGGGACGGGAATGTTGAGGCGAATCGCATCGCTAAAGCTGTTCTCGTCATTGACGAAGCGCAGGATATGGATGCGTCGATTTACGAGCTAGTCAAAGCGTTGATGGCGCAGAACGAGGGCCTGCGAGTTATTATAGTGGGGGACGACGATCAAAACATCTTTCAGTTTCGTGGCTCAAGCGCAGAGTTTATGGCGAGGTTCATCACGGACCACGCGGCGACTAAGTACGAACTGCTGACAAACTATCGCAGCAAGGCCAATCTCGTGAGCTACGCGAATGCCTTCGCCGCGCAGATGAGAGAGCGGCTAAAGTCTAATCCAATTGAACCGCAAACCAAAGAATTAGGCTCCGTCAAGGTCGTGCGACAGCTAAGCTCAAATATGCTTGTGCCCTTTGTCGACGACATCGCTACTGCCGAGCTTAAGGGAACCACCTGCGCCCTAGTGAGGACAAATAGAGAAGCCTGGCAAGTGGTCGGCATGCTACGACAGCAAGGGTTCCGCACCCGGCTTATTCAAACTAACGACTGGTTTGGGCTACACACCCTCGACGAAATGCGCTTTTTCCTGGCCCGTATTAAAGCGGACAGCCAATCGCCCCTCGTTGAAGCCGACACTTGGGAGCAGGCCAAGCAGGCGCTCGAAACCGCGTATCAAAGAAGCGCCATGCTTGAGACGTGCCAGCGGCTAATTGCACAGTTTGAGTCGCAGACACCCGAGAAGAAATATATCTCAGATCTCGAGACCTTTGTGCAAGAGTCAAAGCTCGAGGATTTTACGGGCGACCCAAGCGAGGCAATCGTCGTCTCTACTATTCACAAAGCCAAAGGAAAGGAGTTTGACAACGTCTTTCTGCTTTTGGACAACGACGCACCGCCAAGTGAAGACGATAAGCGTTCAATCTATGTCGCGATTACGCGGGCCAAGGCGAACCTGACTATCCGCTATAATGGGAATTACCTAAGCAAAATTAGGCCGGCCGAAGTTGTAGAGACCGCAGACCGCAACGCCTATCCCGAGCCTACCGAGCTAGTTATCCCCCTCTCGCACGAGGATGTGCAACTCGGCGCATTTGCCGGACGGCAAGACGTTATACAGACGCTCCAAAGCGGCGATGAGCTGTGCTATCAAAACTACTGTGGCTACACGGGCGACAGACTCGTGTTTCGCGTCTCAAAAAAATGCGAAGCCCTCCTGGCGCAGTACGCACAAAGGGGCTTCGTTCCAACACGCGCAAGTGTTAACTTCGTAGTGTGGTGGGGCAACAAGGACACGCCGGAAGAAGTGCGGATTGTGCTGCCGGTGCTTTATCTTTACCCCCTCCGCACCCTCGGCGCCGTGTGAATAGCCCTGTCCTCTACCCCGAGGACGGCCTCAAGGAAGGCTTCGGAAATGGTGGGGTGGGCGTGGATGGTGCGGGCGATGTCGTTGACGGTGAGTTTGTGCTCGACGGCTAGCGCGGCCTCGTGAATAAGCGTGCTGGCGTGGGAGCCTAGCACATGCACCCCGAGCACCTCTTTGCTTTGGTCGTGGGCGATGACTTTGACGAGGCCCATTTCTTCGCCCATAGCAACGGCCTTAGAGTTTGCGCCAAGCATAAACTTGCTTACCGAGACAGGGATGCCCCTCTGCTCCGCCTCGGCCTCGGTAAGGCCCACGGTGGCAATCTCTGGAGAAGTAAAGACTACTGCCGGCACGCAGTCGTAGTTGACGTGGCCGGGCAGGCCTAAGATGCCCTCCACGCAGGCTTTCCCTTCCTCCGAAGCTACATGCGCTAGCATGTGCCCGCCAATGACATCCCCGATAGCGTATACGCCCGGGACAGTGGTCGCAAAATGCTTGTCGACCTTAATGCCGCGCCTGTCGTACTCCACACCGATAGCGGCAAGGTTTAGCCCTTCAACGTTAATACTGCGCCCTGTAGCGAGCAGCACCTTTTTGGCAGTAAACACATGGGTGTTCCCTTGGCCTTCGGCCACAACTTCCAGTTGACCATCGTCTGTTTGGTTTATGGCCTGCACTCGTACATCTGCTTGTACTCCTACGCCTGCCCTACGCAAAGCCATGGAAAGGCGGCTGACGATGTCTTTGTCAACTTGGTGAAGAATGCGCGGCATAAACTCCACTACCGTAACCGCGGTGCCAAAGGAGTTAAATATGCCGGCAAACTCCATTCCGATGACGCCGCCCCCAATGACCACGAGGCTCTTTGGTATTTCGCGCACGCCCTGTAGTTCATTGCTGTTTACTACCCCGGGGAGAAGGCTCCCCTTAATGGGAGGGCTTTGCGGCATAGAACCTGTGGCAATAATGATGTGCTCCGCCTCTATTCTGTATGGTTCACCCTCGGGGGGACGCACGATTAACTCGTGCGTCGCAGCAAAACTTGCCTCCCCGACAATGTGCTCTACCTGATGGGAGTGAAGTAATTTGGCAATGCCATCGCGCAGGGCGTTGACCACGCGCTCCTTGCGTTCTTGTACTTTGGCCATGTCGATGGTGAAGCCGCTGTGTACGACGCCAAACTCGGCACTGCGAGTGAGCGCGTGAATTACTTGGGCGTTCTGGTACAGGGCCTTGGTGGGGATACAGCCCCAGTTAAGGCATGTGCCGCCGAGGCGGTCTTTTTCAATAAGCGTGACTTGTGCTCCGAGCTGGGCGGCACGTATGGCCGCCACATAGCCGCCCGGACCACCGCCAATTATGACGATGTTACGCTGCAAACGGCATCCTCCTTGCGCTTTGCATTGCTTGCTGTCGAGTGTTAGTATCTGAGCTTAGGCTGCCGTACGGCTTTAACCTCGTCTAGGCGGCCGACCACAGTAGTCTGTGGCGCGCTCTTGACTAGTGACGGGTTCTGTTCAACTTCGTCGGCAATCTTTAGCATGGCCTCGATAAAGGAATCTAAAGTCTCTACCGCCTCTGATTCCACCGGCTCGATCATGATAGCCTCCTTAACGATTAAGGGGAAATACACGGTCGGGGGATGAAAACCATAGTCCAGCAAGCGTTTAGCGATGTCCAGGGTAGAGCAGCCCTGGGCTTTTTGCCTTTGCCCGGACAAGACAAACTCGTGCATGCAAATGCGGTCGTAGGCGACATCGTAGCGCTCTTTGAGCTTATTTAGCATGTAGTTGGCGTTTAACACCGCAGTCTCAGCGACCTGCCGTAGACCCTCGGGGCCCATGGAGAGAATGTAGGCGTAGGCCCTCACTAATACCAGGAAGTGGCCGTAAAAGTTCTTGATTCGCCCAATCGACAAGGGGCGGTCGTAATCAAGGTAGTATTTTATGCCGTCCCACTCTACCGTCGGACAAGGCAAGAAAGGCACGAGACGCTCTTTGACTCCGATTGGCCCGGCCCCAGGCCCGCCTCCGCCGTGCGGCGTGGAGAAGGTCTTGTGTAGGTTGAGGTGTACTACATCAAAGCCCATGTCGCCGGGGCGGGTAATTCCTGTAATGGCATTAGCGTTGGCCCCATCGTAGTAAAGTAGACCGCCGCCGGCATGTACAATTTTAGCAATCTCGACAATGTCTTTCTCGAACAAGCCAAGCGTGTTGGGATTAGTGAGCATTAGGCCGGCAACATCGTCACCCATAAGGCGCGTTAGCTCCGCTAAGTCTACTCCGCCTTCCTCGTTTGACTTAACCTCCACGGTCTCATAGCCAGCTGCGGCAGCAGTGGCGGGGTTAGTGCCGTGGGCGGAGTCCGAGACGAGAATTTTCGTGCGTTGGTCCTGGCCGTGGTGCCGATGGTAGGCCTTAATAGCCATAATGCCGGCTAGTTCCCCGTGTGCACCAGCCGCCGGAATGAGGGACATGCGCGCCATCCCTGTAATTTCTGAAAGCAACCCATCTAGGCGGTAGAGCAGTTCGAGACTGCCCTGGGAAAGCGACTGCGGTTGGTAGGGATGGGAGTTTGTAAAGCCCTTAAGCCGTGAGACGTCTTCGTTGATTTTTGGATTGTACTTCATGGTGCACGAGCCAAGCGGGTAGAAGCCGGCATCAACCCCGTAATTGCGCTGCGAGAGCTGTGTGAAGTGGCGGATGACGTCGACTTCGCTTAACTCCGGCAACTTGGGAGGCTCGGTACGCAGGGAGTCTTTGGGCAGAACCGCGGACAACTCAATTGCGGGGGTGTCCTGGGATGGCAGCTGGTACCCGCGCCTGCCGGGGACGCTTTTCTCAAAAATGAGTTTGGTTTCTTTGCGCATCTATTCCACCGCCTTTTTTACGAGGTTGTCGATTTCTTCTTTCGTGCGCTTCTCTGTGACGGCAACTAGCCAATGGTTCGCGAGTTCGGGGTAGTCCTGCCCGAGGTCGTATCCGCCGAGGATCCCGTGTGTAAGCAATGCGTCGTTAAGCTCGCCTACGGGGCGCTTAGACTTTACGACAAATTCGCGGAAGAAGGGCGCATCAAAGGCCTCCTCAAACTGACCGGACTTAAGTAGGGCTTCATAGGCGTAACGCGATTTGCTGACGCACTGCGACGCGACTTCGCGCAGGCCTTCCTTGCCCATGGCCCCCAGATAGATGGTCGTGGCGAGGGCGACGAGGGCATTGTTAGTGCAAATATTTGAGGTCGCCTTTTCGCGGCGGATGTGTTGCTCGCGCGTCTGCATGGTCAGCACATAGGCCCGCTGCCCGTCGCTGTCGTTCGTTATACCAACGATGCGCCCGGGCATATTGCGCAACAGCTTCTGTGTTGTAGCCATAAAGCCGACATAAGGGCCGCCAAAAGAAAGTGGTACGCCAAGGGGTTGCCCGTCGCCAACCGCGATGTCTACGCCCATTTCAGCAGGGGATTTAAGGAGCGCGAGCGAGATGGGGTCTACCGAAGCCACCATGAGTGCCCCCTCACCGTGGGCGATACTTGCCGCCCCGGCAAGGTCTTCGATGACACCAAAGAAGTTAGGACTCTGCAGGAGCACTGCCGCGGTCTGCGGGCTAGTAGCAGCCTTTAAGGCCTCCATGTCCGTAACGCCGTTTTTATGCGGCACTACGCGAATCTCCATGTCACGAGTCTGCCCGTAGGTTTGTAGTACCGCGCGGTGTTCAGGGTGAACGGTACCGGAGACAACTATTTCTGACCTGCGCGTGGCATTGCCGGCCATAATCGCAGCCTCAGCGAGAGCGGTGGCTCCGTCGTAGACGGAGGCATTGGCGACATCTAGGCCTGTCAGCTCGCAGATCATGGTCTGGAACTCAAAAATAGCCTGCAGAGTGCCTTGGCTTATTTCCGGTTGGTATGGTGTGTAGGCGGTGAAAAACTCTTGGCGCAAGAGCAGGTGATTGACGATGCTAGGCGTGTAGTGGTCGTATGCGCCGGCACCGAGAAAACAGGTGTAGTCAGTCGCGCCGAGGTTTTTTTGTGCTAGTGCGCTAAGGTGTGCTAGGAGCTCAAGTTCGGAGTGGCTAGGGGGTAGGTCGAGAGCGCGTCTTAAGCGAACTTGCTCGGGAATCTCGCGAAAGAGGTCCTCGGTGCTTTGCATGCCGAGCGTAGCCAACATGGCCTGTTGTTGTTCTGCTGTGTTTGGTATGTAGCGGTGCATCTTCTCTCCCCCTTAATCCAAAATTCTTTGGTAAGAGTTAGCATCAAGGAGTGCTGCCAGTTCTGACGCGTCGGAGAGTTTGACGGCAAGCATCCAGCTGCCATAGGGGTCACTGTTTAGCAACCCCGGGTTGTCAAACAGTGCCTCGTTAACTGCCGTGACGGTGCCGGAAACCGGGCTAAACAGGTCAGAGGCGGCCTTCACCGATTCTACGACGCCAAAAGTGCCGCCGGCGCGTAAGGCGTCACCCACATTAGGCAATTCTACGAAGACTATGTCGCCGAGGGCCTGTTGGGCATAGTCGGTAATGCCGATGTGGGCGGTATCGCCCTCGACTTTAACCCACTCGTGTTCCTTAGAGTAAAGCAGTGCTTGGGGAATGTTCATGGCTTAACTTCCTCCTCTACATTTGGGTTGGCCTTCTTATGCTTTTTTGCGTAAAACGGGAGCGGTATGCGCTGCGCCCGCAGTGGCTTACCCCGCACTACAACCGAAACCTCGTCCCCTAAGCCGACTGCGCCGCGAGTCACTAGGGCTAGGCCTAGGTTCTCTTTGCGGGTGGGGGAAAATGTGCCCGAGGTGATGTGCCCTATCGGGCTGTTTGCAACTGACACTTCGCAGCCGGCGCGGGGAATACCGCGCTCAACCATTGCCACACCGATAAGCTCGCGCGGGGGAATGGCCTTTTTTTGCGCCGCGAGGGCCCTTTTGCCGACAAAGTCCGCCTCTTTCTTGAGTTTGACGAACGGGGCAAGATTTGCTTCGAGTGGCGTAATGTCTTTCGCGATTTCATGCCCATAGAGGGGTAGGCAGGCTTCAAAGCGCAGAGTGTCTCTTGCCCCTAGTCCTACAGGTACAATGCCAAAAGGTGCTCCGGCTAAAAGCAGGGCGTCCCACACTGTGGGTGCATCTTCATTAGCGAGGTAGAGCTCAAATCCGTCTTCGCCGGTGTAACCCGTGCGGGAGACAAGCGCAGGCCTTCCGGCAACTACAAGGCGCGGTTCAAAATGAAAGTAGGCCAGGTCAGCAAGAGAAAAGTCGGTCAGCGACTGTAAGACCGTCTCTGCGTGTGGTCCCTGTAATGCCAGTTGGGCCGTAGTGGCGGACTCGTTCTTAACTTCGACCCCAGAGGGGGCCATGCTTGTTACCCAGGCAAAGTCTTTGTCGGTGTTAGCGGCGTTGACTACGAGCAAGAACTCCTCGACGTTTTGCTTGTAGACCAGGAGGTCGTCGACGACACCACCGTCTTCGTAGCACATCAGCGAGTAGAGAACCTGTCGGTCCTTCAGTTTGGCGACGTCTCCTGTCACTAATTTCTGCACGAAGTCTTCGGCGCTACCCCCCTTAATAGTTATTTCGCCCATATGGGAGACGTCAAAGAGGCCTAGGGCGCTTCTAACGGCTTCGTGCTCGCTAAGAATACCTGTGTACTGCACGGGCAGAGCCCAGCCGGCGAAGTCAACGATTTGACCTCCGAGCGCGACATGCTGGCGGTAGAGAGGTGTGTGCTGCATGGGATTCTCCTTTCGCTTGGTTAGGCCTCGCTTTGTAGCCATAGCGCTACATCAGAGATAAGGGGAGAATTGTACTGGCCAGACAAGGCTTCTAGTCGTGCCGCCAAGGCAGCACGCGAATAAATACAGCCTGCTAAGGACTCGGCCATGGGCTCAATCAACCAAGCTTCCATCGTGTCGGAGTAAACCTTAGCTTCCCCCACTACTCCGCCGCTTACTGTGAGACCGATTTCGATCCCGCCCCAGGGGAAACGGGTCTCGTAACTGATGTCAAACTGGGGGCTCTTGCCAAGCCTAAACTCCCAGCTGCTGTACTTTTCGTATAAGGCGTTGTACTCTGCTGTGCCCATAAACTCTTCTAGGCAGTGTTGCTCGATACTCACTCCGTATTCCTCTGTAAAGGCATGGCTTAAAGCGGCTTTCATCGTCTCGATAGTTAGGGTGGGGACGAGCTCACGCAAGTTGATGACGCGGGACTGTACGGAGGAGACGCCTTTCGTGGTCATCTTTGCGGCAGGCACACTAAGATATGTGCCCAGCTTCCCCATATCTACATCGACGAGGATGGTGCCATGATGATAGGATGCGTGCTTGCCGTGGTAAAAGGCGTTGCCCGAGAACTTGCGACCCGCGGCTAGGATGTCGTTGCGACCGCTAAACTCCGCCTGCACACCTACTGCGCGGGCGGCGTTTAAAATCACCTTTAACTGTCTCTGCAGGTCGTAATCTTCCCTCGGCAGTATAAAAGTGAAGTTGAGGTTCCCCAGGTCATGGTAGACCGCACCGCCGCCAGAAAGTCGCCGTGCTAGTTTGCCGCCCTCAGCCTGTAGCTTTTCTACCTGGCATTCGCGCCAGGCATTTTGGTGCCTCCCGACTACCACCGTGTGCTGATTCTGCCACAGGTAGAGCGTCGCTTCGCTAGCGCTAAGCCGGTGGAGTAAAAACTCTTCCGCCGCTAAGTTCGCCCAAGGGTCATACCCTGTAGCTAGGACGATGCGCGTGTTTGTTATGGGCATTAAGTGGCCTCCTTGCGCTTAGGTTCACAAATTGAACGGGGGTGGCAATAGGCATGCCACCCCCGTAGATAACACGCCTGCTCGTACGAGTCTCGCGGTATCTTTACCAAGTCAGATATTCAACTTGATTAAATTTATCATCTTTGAGGTTCAACTGCAAGCACTTGTGCAAAATTTCCGACTAAGCACTCTCCGCAAAAATAGCCTCAGCAGGGACTCCGAGCTCCTTAAGCAGCTTAGTGCTCGCATTCACCATGCCTTTAGGCCCGCACATGTAAACTTTAACCCCTTGTAGTTTAAGTCCGCGGAGCGCATCTGTGACGAGTCCGGTTTGCCCGGTAAAGCCTGCGCCTGGCTTGGCCGCAACTCTAATGTAGTTGATGCGAGGTGACTCGGACGCCAAGTTGCTTAACACTGCGTCATAGATAAAGTCATTCTCCGTGTTAGCCCCGTAAACTAGGGTTGTTTCTACGCCCTTAGCCGCTAGGTCTTGCAGGATGGGTACAAAAGGCGTTATGCCAATGCCGCCTGCGACTAACACCACTTTCTTAGCAGAGGGGTCAATGACGAGCTCGTGCCCCATCGGCCCTTCCAAGGTAACTTCGGTGCCGACAGCAAATGTATCAAAGATTATGCCCGTGCCGTAGCCGTCGCGGAGCCACTTTACCGTCATGCGCACTGACGTTTCCCCACCTAACCCCGAGATGGAGTAGGCTCTAAACGCCTCCGGGGTGTTTTGGATCTTCACGAGAAAGTACTGCCCGGGGTGATACGAAACCTTGGCTGGTTCAACAAATTTCATAGTAAACTCGCGTGTATCCGGGGCGAGGTCGGCCATTTCGGTGATTTTTGCCCTAATCTTGCGTCGGTCAGTATAACCGGCCAGGTCAACCTTTTTAGCTGCGGCTTTAGCCTCCGCATAAGTCTTCAGCGAAAGGATTTTAGCCGGGCAATGCTCGACACATGTTACGCACCTGATGCAAGCTTCGTGCGCGAATTGCGCTTGGTCCTTAAACTCAGTATAAGGGACAAGTTGCATCGGACATACGCGGGCGCACTTGCCGCACTTGTGGCACTTCTCAATGGCTTCAATTGTAATCAGGCGGTCGTGTTTCTTTGTCCATCCTAAGAGTTTGCCGAGTTTGTACATAAGCACCTGCATCGTCCCCATGGGACAGAACTGGCACCAGCTGCGCGGGGCAAAGATAAGGCCGAGGGTGCCGCCGGCGAGTGTAACCATTAAATAGCTCATCACAAATACAAACCCGAGGCGGTCTAGGAATTGCAGCTCGCCCCAGAGTCCCGCGACGCGAATGAAGCGGCTAGTTAAGTTGTACATAAACCAAGTGAGGACCGCCACTTGGGTGAAGGTTGACTTAAGAAACTTAGGAATTTCGCGATTGCGGCTAAATGGCAGTAGAATCTGGTCGAACAGGCTGCCATGGGCGCAGTAATTGCCGCACCAGTACCGCCCTTTAAACAAGGAGATGGCAGTGAGAGAGAAGATTACACCAAAAACTAAGAGGCCAAGCCTAGGATACCAGAGACCGCCAAACGCTACTGTTAAGGTAAAGATCCAAGCGTACTTCCTGACCGAGGTGAAGGCGCGGTTAGCTTTAATGTAGAAATTTCTCATGACAGCCCTCCGTAATATAATTTGTCTACGTGGATGCTAAGACCTCGTCAAGCATGGTCCTGATGTTCTTCTCCGGCAATACTCCGGATACGCGCTTTACTTCTTTGCCGTCTTTAAACACGATCATTGTGGGGATGGCCATAATGCCGTATTGAGCGGAAATGGCCTGGTTTTCGTCTACGTTCATTTTGGCGACTTTAGCGCGATGTGCGTAGTCTTTGTCGATTTTGTCAAGTATGGGACCAAGAATGCGGCAGGGCATGCACCACGGCGCCCAAAAGTCTACGAGCGTGACGCCCTTGGCTGAGAGTACCTCTTGACCAAAATTTTGCGATGTGACAGTTAGCATTTTTCAAAACCTCTTTCACTAAATATACCCCCTAGGGTATATGATATGTATACTTTAAGTCATGTATGTTTCGATTGTCAATACCTGAGTAGTATAAAGTGTTGTGGGCACTGTGAATGTGACTTTGTCACACAGTCGCGTGGCCGTTTGCAGTTTTCGCAGGAAATCTACGCCACTCTAGAGAACTCTTTTACAAGGAGGGATGCAAATGCTTTACCAAGGCGAGACTAGGCGCGTGTCAAGGTTGCGTCCACGGCAAGTAAAACACAATCTGCCGCGTGTCGCGGTGCTTGGCGCCGGCCATGGAGGTCAAACCATGGCTGCGCACCTCGGGCTGATGGGGTGCGATGTATCTCTGTATAACCGCAGTGCCGACAGAATAGAACCCATAAGACTTACACAGAGCATCGAGCTGACCGGGCAGATAGAGGGCGTCGGAAAGCTTGCCCTAATTACGACCGATATCGAAGAAGCTATTCGCGATGTAGAGTTAATCATGGTAGTAGTGCCAGCGAATGGCCATGCGTACATGGCCGAAGTCGCAGCGCCGTATCTACGCGACGGTCAGATGGTAGTGCTTCACCCGGGGCGTACGGGCGGTGCGCTCGAGTTTTTCAACCTCATTCGCCAGCACGGATGCGCGGCGGACGTTGTAGTTTCCGAAGCCTCCACGCTCATTTATGCCTGTCGCATGCTTAACCCCGCCAAGGTGCACGTTTTCGGTGTCAAAAACGTTATACCGGTCGCCGCTATCCCTAGCTACAGAACGCCAGAGGTCATTAAGAAGCTAAACATCCTCTTCCCGCAGTTTGTGCCGGGCGACAATGTGCTAAAAACGAGCCTAGACAATATCGGAGCAATTTTTCACCCCGGGCTCACCCTGTTAAACGCCGGGCGCATTGAGTCCACGCACGGCGAGTTTGAGTTTTATGTCGATGGCGCAACCCCCTCGGTGACCCGCGTGTTAGAAGCGATGGACAACGAGAGAATTGCGGTCGCGGCGGCGCTAGGCATTCGCGCCATGAGCGCACGCGAGTGGCTTTACATCGCCTACAATGCTGCCGGCCGGACACTGTACGAGGCCATGCATGCTAACGTAGGCTACCAAGGGATTAAGGCCCCGCCAAACACTTACATGCGATACATTACAGAGGATGTACCGATGAGTCTTGTTCCCATTGCTTCGCTCGGACACCAGCTTGACGTGCCCACGCCCATGATCGACAACATGATTAACGTAGCTAGCGTCATTCACGACCAAGACTACTGGGCGGAAGGTAGGACAGTAGAAACAATGGGGTTGACGGGTCTATCTGTGAAGCAAATTCGTAAGCTCGTACTGGAGGGGAAGCCGGATGCCTAGACGCATCGTAGGCGCAGCTATCGGCAGTTGCGTGCATGTGGCGGGCGTTATCTCCTTTTTGCGTCTCGCCGAGGAGCTAGGGCATTATACCGAGTTCCTGGGTCCGGCGGTAACTATCGCCGACCTAGTTCAGTTAGCTGCAGATAAGAACGCCGACATGCTTGCGGTAAGCTATCGGCTTTCGCCGGAAACTGCGGGGGCGCTGTTTGCCCAACTGCAGGACGCTTTAGTGCGGAGTCCCCTGGCAAACCTCGAGCTGGTTTTCGGGGGAACGCCTGCCGTGGCCAAAGTGGCCAAGGAGGCAGGGCTATTCGCACACATTTTCAGCGGCGACGACGGCCCGGTGGAGGTGCTCGCCTTCCTGCGGGGAGAAAACGCAAAGGATAGCAGTGGCGACATCCCGCCGCAGACGCTTATCGGCCGAGTGCAAGCACTTGCCCCCTACCCGCTGCTGCGCCATCACTTTGGTCTGCCTAGTCTAGAGGATACAATTGCAGGCGTGAACGCTATCGCCCAGGCCAAAGTGCTCGACGTTATTTCGCTCGGGCCGGACCAAAACGCCCAGGCGTCTTTCTTCCGCCCCCACGAAATGGACCCGCTGCAGCACGGTGCAGGAGGCGTGCCCGTTCGCTCGCCGGAGCACCTGCGGGCGCTCTATGCTGCGTCGCGCACAGGCAACTACCCGCTCATGCGGTGCTATTCAGGCACGCGGGACCTGTTAAAGTGGGCAGAGATGAGCAGGGATACGATTAATAACGCGTGGGCGGCAGTGCCGCTTTGTTGGTATAACGTACTTGACGGGCGTTCTAACCGCACCCCGGCAGAGTCTATCCCCGAGAACCTCGCCGTTATGGCTTGGCATGCGGAGCGAGGCATTCCGGTTGAGGTTAACGAGGCACACCACTGGAGTCTGCGCGAGGCACCCGATGCAGTGGCCGTAGTAGCCGCCTACTTAGCCGCCTTAAATGCCAAGCAGCAAGGTGTAAAGACTTATGTCGCGCAATACATGTTTAATACGCCGCTTGGCACGTCGTACATTAACGACATTGCCAAAATGCTAGCTAAGCGCGACCTCATTGAGTCGCTGCACGACGAAACCTTCACTTCTCTGCGCCAAGTGCGCACGGGGCTCATGAGCCTTAGCACCAACATGAATCTCGCTAAGGGCCAGCTAGCGTCATCAATTGCACTCGCGCTTAACCTAGAGCCGCATATCGTGCATGTCGTCGGGTACTCAGAGGCGCAGTTTGCGGCTTCCCCCCAAGTTGTGATCGAGAGCTGCCAGATTGCCCACGGCGTGATCCGCAGCAGGTTGCAACTTTCGCCGGATGCCGCCTCGGACCCGCGCGTAGGCCTGCGGCGTAAAGAACTACTAGAACAAGCCGCAAGGCTTCTCCAAGCGATAGCCGCCCTTGGGGACGGGGATCATGCTTTGACCGACCCTGCGGTAATCGCCCGGGCAATTGCGGTCGGGTTACTGGACGCGCCGCACCTTAAAGGCAACCGCTACGCAAAGGGCGCAGTGAAGACAAAGCTAGTGAACGGAGCCTGTGTGGCAGAGGAGGTGCCCGTGTGAGTCTTCGCGTCGCGGTAGTCTATACGGTAGAAGAAGTGGGCGCCAGCACCGACAATCACCACGGAGCCGAGCAGCTCAGTAAAACCAACGCGGCCCTAATAGACGCCATCTCACAACTTGGCCACGAAGCTCACCTAGTGCCAGGCGACACAGAGCTACTAAGCAGGCTAAAGCGACTCGCGCCGGACGTGGTATTTAACAACTGTACCGGCATCCACGACAAGTCTAGCCAGCCACAAGTGGCAGGGATGTTAGAGCTATCTAAAATTCCGTTCACCGGGAGCGGGCAAGCCGCACACGTGCTGGCCCTGTATAAGCCGCTTACGAAAATCATGCTCTTACATGCAGGCGTCCCGACGCCGGCGTTCGCAGTAGCTAGAAGTCCCGAAGCACCGTTGCCGGCCTCGCTTTGCTACCCGGTAATCGTCAAGCCGGAGCACGAGGGCTCAAGCATTGGGATATCTCAGAAGAGCGTAGTAAACTCGGAGCGCGAGGTGCGCGAAGTTATACGCTGGGTAATTAGCACTTTTAAGCAGCCTGCACTAGTTGAGGAGTTTGTCGTGGGTAGCGAGTTTACGGTTGGCGTGCTGGGGCGCGAAGAACCGCGGATTCTGCCGCCGATAGAAATTCTGTTTGAGCACAAACAAGGCTTCTATAGTCACGGTGTAAAGTCTGCCGACGCCGTTACCACTAAGTGTCCTGCAGACATTGACGCGGCACTGCTTCTTCGCATAGAACAGGTCGTGCTCGGAGCGTTTCGCGCTTTGGGTTGCCGTGATTACGCCCGCATTGATGTTCGCGTCAGCAGCGACGGCACGCCGTACGTCATCGACGTAAACACCCTGCCCGGGCTTGAACCTGGGTATAGCGACTTTCCCAAGGCTGCCTTGGCCGCCGGCATTAGCTATGTAGATTTGGTGGGGAGATTGCTGGGGTACGCGGGCGAGGGACGGAGGAGCGCGACATCTGTTTCCCCGGGAACACTTGCATAAAACTGGCGTCTAAATAGGGATTGCTGATTAAGTCCAAAGTGCTGCAAGAAGCCCTTTTTGGCGGGAAACCAGCAATCGCAAAAAATGGACAAAGAGAACCCGGAGCCTACGCTCCAAGTTCATTACCATTAATTGTATGGCAATGACTGTCTCGCTGGTCTCTTTCAGTCGAGTCATTACGTGCCCCAACCCATAGAAACGCTTCCCTTCACCGAAGACGGCTTCTATGCGGTTTCGAGTTCGGGCATCTTCGCGTTCATCACGTTTCTGCTGTTTCAACAGGGCTTCGTCTTTGGTGGGCCGGCCGAGGGGTGGTCCTGACAGCCGAATACCACGTTGCTTACAGAAGGCTAGGTTCTCGCGATTGCGATAGATCTTGTCCGCAATTACGGCTTGTGGATAAGTCCCAAAGCGGCGCCTGTAGTTCTCTACTGATTCCATCAGGGTGTTAGCTTCGTTAAACGGGTCAAAGCTGACGCGTTCCATGAAGGAGTACCCGTTTACATTGCTGATGGCGAGCTTGGCCCCAAATTCAACTGGTGTCCCTGCCTTCCCTCGCACTATGGGGCGCACAAATGGCATGTGTAGGCTTACGATGCGCTCTGGCGTTGTGTGGGTACGGCTCTTGTACATCTCAAGCTGTTGGCGATAAATCTCTTGGCACACTAGGAGGTTCTTGTACTGCCGAGAACTAAGCAGGCTGAGAGAGCTTCTCTGGATCAAGGCATGGGTAGATTTGATGTTTCGCTTGATGTATCGCAGCTGTTTGCCGACGGACTTACGAATGAGGAGATGAGACTTGATTCTCTTCTTATCAAAGCTAATATGGCTGCGACGAGCAAGTTGTCGATATGTTCTGGGCTTCTTCTCGGTGCCCGCATGCGGCTCCCAGAGAACATCGACAATCTCCTCTAGGGCCTCGCGAGTCTTGTTCAATAGTCCTGGGTCTGTCGGGTAGTGTATGTCCGCCGGCACACAAGTGGCATCTAGCAGGAGTGTTCCCGCATTGTCTGGCGGTTCTGCCGTTGGCTTCTCTCCGTCTGAGTCTGTACTCGCGGGCGGATGACCATCAGAGTCCTTGGACTTCACAGCAGCTTTTACAATCAGTTCGTTGATCTCATTGATGATGTCTGCGCCGAAGCGTTCACGGAAGTAGTGCACGGTTGAATGGTCAAAGGGCCTCTCCTTTGCGAAAGAATGTAGCCCAACGAAATACTGCAAGTAGGGGTTTTCCATCACTTCCTCGACGAGATCGCGGTCAGATAGCTGCCGTCGATTCTGGATGATTAAAGCACCGAGTGCCATCCGTACGGAATAGGCAGGCCTTCCTCTATTGGCGGTAAAGTGCACAGCATATTTGTCTTCAACAACGTCCCACGCCACCATGGACGCTAGCTGACACCAGCGATTGCTAGGGTTGAGCTTCCCCCCGAAGGGAAGGAAAAATTCATCGGGGAGAATCGTTTGACGCTCATTATGTCGATACATGATAGCCCTCCAAATGGAATTTCAAAGACCACTGAAATTCCTCAAGTGCACAGATTCTGCAGGCAAACAAGCAGTTTCCATGCACTCATTATACCACAAACAAGGGGAAGACGCAGTAGTGTCAAGGGTCTTGGGGTTATTCAGCAAGCCCTAAATAGCTGTAGCAAAGCAGTGGGGGGAATCGTATGCGATACAAGTCAATGGTTGCGGTTCTTATGGTTGGTCTCGTGTTCCTTGGTGCCGTGGGTTTGTTTGTGCTGCAAAGCGGCCAGCGGCAGGGTGAGCAGCTAGCGGGCCGTAGCGAAGAGGCCTTGACGACGCAAAAGGGCGGCGTGCAGACCATTACGGATGCCGCGTTTAGTTCGCGCACGGTTGCGCCTGTCGACCGCCAAGTAATCGAGCACATGCAAATGGCGGTGGAAGTACCGCACCTTGACGAAGCCCAAGCCGAGGTGTTGCGCATTACCACGGCTCATGGCGGCTATGTGCAGAGCTCAAGCTTTATTAATCTCACGGAAATGCAGGCTTGGGATTTCACGTTGCGCATCCCAAGCGCTAAATCGGCTGAGGTCGTGCGTCTACTCCAGGCGCTTGGTACCGTGCAGAGCTCGAGTTCGAATCGCCAAGACGTCACAGAAGAATACACCGACCTTGAGGCGCGCCTCGCTGTTATGCGGCAAGAGGAGGCCCGCCTGCTAGAGCTCCTGCGTCGCGCTAATACCATTGACGACTACCTTAAGGTAGAAAGCCACCTCACCCGCGTGCGCATTGAAATCGAGCAGGCGACCGGTCGCCTTAAGCTCCTGACGCACAACGTGGCGATGGCGACTGTAAACCTCCGCCTTACCCCAGTCAAAGGTGCGGTTACGCCGCGGCCGGTAGGGTTTGCGGGTCTTGGCAAGCGCCTAAGCGCAGCATTCAGACAGGGCCTAAACACTGTAGTGGAGTTTGTCTCAGGAACCCTCGTGCTCCTTGCCGCCGGTCTGCCGCTCCTCATAATATTGCTACCCGCGCTTGTGATTGTGTTGCTTGTGTATCGGCGGCTAAACTCTAGTAAAAAGCCACCGGCTGTTTCCTAGGTAGGCAGTTCAAATTCCGCCTAAAGAGTAGCAGGATTCTGTCTATGCGTGTCGAAATATGGCAGAGACTAGCAATCTGTATAGACGCCGTCTCGCCATAGCAAACAAAATGGATGGCGCTAAGCCTTGCCGGAGCATCACGGCTAAGGCTTAGTTTTGCCACTTTCCATGCTTGGAGGAGTTCATTTGGATGTGTATGTCGGCCGACAGCCTATCTTTGACCGACGCATGAAGACATACGGCTACGAGTTACTCTACCGCCGTAGCCAGAACAATTTCTTTGAAGGGCTGAGCGACAATCAGGCCACAGCTGAGTTAATCAATAACGCGTATTTTGCTATGCACTTTGGCGACCTCACGAGCGGCACACGCGCCTTTATCAACTTCTCCGGCGACCTGCTAGAACGCGAGGTGCCCCTGCTCTTACCCAAAGAAAACCTAGTCGTGGAAGTGCTAGAGCGCGTTATGCCCACAGACTCCGTTGTCTCGGCCTGCCGCAAGCTCGTAGAGCAGGGCTATGTGCTCGCGCTTGACGACTATGTGCACCGAGACGAAATGACGCCGCTACTCGAACTCGCTTCAATCATCAAACTGGAACTAGGCTCCCTGCGCGACGAATCCCAGAAGCAGTTCTTTTTCCATTATCGTGGGGAGAAATGCTTCGTCGCCGAGAAACTCGACACACAGGCTGATTTTGACCTGGCGCATAAGCTCGGGTTTCACCTCTTCCAGGGCTACTTTTTTAGCAAGCCGGCGATTATCTCGGGTCGTGAAATTCAACCCTTTAACGCTAGGCTAGTCCAGATAGTTACCGAGCTAGCCAGGGAAGAACCCGATTACCAAGTAATAAAGGCGAGTATCGAGCGGGATGTTGGCTTAATGTACAAGCTATTAAGGCTAGCTAACTCTGCGGCCTATGGCGCAGTGCAGCGAATTGAGTCAATTGAGCAAGCGCTACTGCGCATTGGACTCAATGAGTTTCGCAAGTGGGTTTACCTGATGATTCTGATGGACATACAAGCCCCAGGCAAGAATCTAGAGCTAGTCAAGAGCTGCTTAGTGCGTGGGAAGCTTATGGAAGAGATTGCGCGCTACCCTAGCGAGTCGCAGGGGGAGTTTGCCCACTTTCTTACCGGTCTCTTCTCTTCGATAGACACACTTCTCAGTCGCCCAATGGCGGATCTTGTTAAGGATCTACCTCTACCAACCGGGGTGCGCAGCGCACTACTGGGGGAACGCAACGACTTACGCACGGCGTTAGAGAGCGTAATTGCCTACGAACGCGCCGAGTGGCACACGGTAGAATTAAGCGACCTTTTCTGCCGAGTACCAGTGGGGGAGTTTATGTCGGCATATTTTGATGCTCTGCATTGGGTGAACCAGATAGGCTAACAGCTGCTCATTTTTGTTGACAGCACCTCTTCGTCTCTGTATATTAGTGTTGAGGTGGGTTGTCAATGGTTGATAACAGCTTGATCACGGCGCAGATGTTGGCGAAGGAACTTAACCTGTCGGTAGAGACTATTTGGCGCTATACGCGGGAACAGCGCATACCGTTTATCGAGCTTAGCGGCAGGCAGTACCGCTACCAGCTGTCCGATGTTCTAAAGGCATTAAGCGGCGAGGTTAAGGAGCGAGCGGGGGAGTACTCTGCGGATGGATCCAAGAAGATAACCTACGAGGATTACTGCGCTATGCCCGAGGAACCGGGATTTCGCCTAGAAGTGCTAGACGGCCTGCTTGTGAAGGAGCCGTCTGCAACTGTGCCACATCAGCGCGTGTCGCGTCGCCTTCAGCGCATACTAGAAGATTATTTTCTGGCCATAGACCCTGCGGGCGAGGTGTTTGATGCACCTTTGGACCTTACCCTAGGCAAGCACACAGTCGTACAGCCCGACCTTTTCTACGTTTCGTCACAACAGAAAGAGCTTGTGTTGCACGCGCGGGTCGACGGTGCACCGACGCTTGTTGTTGAAATTTTGTCGCCGTCTAGCCTGCGCAAGGACAGGCTGCAAAAGATGCGTATTTACCAAAATGCAGGGGTGGCCCACTATTGGATAGTCGACCCGGAAGAAAAGACCATGGAGTGTTACTGCCTCAGTGGGGGGCTCTACGCACTTGTAGCCAGCGGTATGGATAGCGAAGTGGTATCTCACCCAAGACTGCCCGGACTGCAGGTATCACTTTCGGCTCTGTGGTAGTTAATGTGCCTAAGGCGGGTGCTATAAAGAGCAAGGTTCTGGCCAGGAGGATGTTGTATGAACAAAGAAAAACTAGCAGTAGAGCTTAAGAACCGCCTGAGTCGCATTGAAGGCCAGGCGAGGGGAGTGCAGCGCCTGATTGACGAACAGGCAGACTGCGAAAAAGTTCTCATTCAGTTGGCCGCTATGAAGGCCGCGGTTGACCAGGTTGGCATGAAGGTGCTTGGCTGTTTTATGGCCGATGCCGTCAAATCTCAAATGCAGACCGGTCAGGACCCAGATGAGGCCATTGAAGCGGCGATTAAGCTCCTAGGGAAGTTGTAGCTCGATAGGCTTGACAAATACGTACTCCTAGGTAATAATTATTACGATTAAACCTAAGGAGGCGTGTTCAATGTCACTAATCGGAACCAAGGTGCTGCCCTTTAAAGCCAATGCCTTTAAGGAGGGCAAGTTTGTTGCCGTCACCGACCAAGACCTGCTGGGGAAGTGGAGCATAATTGCCTTTTATCCCGCCGACTTTACCTTTGTCTGCCCAACCGAACTTGAGGACCTGCAGAACGAATACGAGAAGCTAAAGGCGCTTGGTGCCGAAGTGTACTCGGTTTCAACGGACACACACTTCGCGCACAAAGCCTGGCACGATAGCTCACCCGCCATTAAGAAGATTAAGTACACCATGATTGGCGACCCGTCGCATGTCATTTCGCGCAACTTCGGCGTCCTCATTGAAGAAGCAGGCTTGGCAGATCGAGGCACGTTTATAGTCGACCCCGATGGCGTTATTCAAGCTGTAGAGATTAACGCTGGCGGCATCGGGCGCGACGCCAGCACTTTGATTAACAAAATTAAGGCCGCCCAGTACGTACGCAAGAATCCCAACGAGGTTTGCCCCGCCAAGTGGCAGGAAGACGCCAAGACGCTGACGCCGGGCATTGACCTAGTCGGGAAAATATAGGTAGCACGTTTATGCTTCTTGACGATAATTTACGAACGCAACTTAAAGACTACCTCGCTCTCATGGAGGGCGAGGTAGTCCTCAAAGTAAGCCTAGGCGACGACCGCGACTCGCGCCACGTGGAAGAACTAGTCCAAGAACTGCTCCGCGCTTCGCCGCGTATTAAGGCCGAGTATGTCACGTTACCCCGCACGCCTAGTTTTCAGGTAGACCGCCCGCTAGAGTGCACAGGTGTCACCTTTGCTGGCGTGCCCATGGGGCATGAGTTCGCTTCTCTCGTATTAGCCATCCTGCAGGTAAGCGGACGCGCGCCGAAAGCTTCAGCCAAAACGGTGCAGGAGATATGCAAGCTGCGCGGCGTCTATAACTTCGAAGTATTTGTAAGCCTTAGCTGCCACAATTGCCCAGAGGTTGTGCAAGCGCTCAACCTGATGAGCGTCCTAAATGAAGGGATATCCACTGTAACAATTAACGGTGCCGTCTTTGCCGCCGAGGCCGAGCAGCGTCAGGTTATGGCTGTGCCGACGGTGTTTGTTAACGGCGAGCACCTCGCGAGCGGACGCATGGAGCTAGAGGAAATTCTAGCTAAGCTAGGTGCCAAACAAGCCCTCCCGAAAGAGCTTGCTGATACACCGTACGACGTCTTAGTAGTAGGCGGCGGCCCGGCAGGTGTTGCGGCGGCCATATACGCCGCCCGCAAGAATCTGCGCACCGCCATGGTGGCGGACCGACTTGGCGGCCAAGTGAAAGACACTTTAGGCATCGAGAACTTCATAGGCATGCCCTACACCGAGGGGCCGAAGCTTGCCCTTGGCCTCGAAGAGCATATCAAGGCCTACAACATCGACGTCCTTGCCGGGCTTTCGGCGCGCAAGCTTTCGCGGGAAACTTTGCTTGAACTCGAGCTCGCGGACGGTGCAAGGCTTAAGAGTAAGACAGTCGTCCTAGCCACCGGCGCGCAGTGGCGAAGCCTTAACATCCCCGGCGAAAAGGAGTTTAAGAACAAAGGTATCGCCTATTGCCCGCATTGCGACGGCCCACTGTTTAAGGGCAAGAATGTGGCCGTAATAGGCGGCGGCAACTCCGGTGTCGAGGCCGCGATTGACTTAGCCTGTGTGGCCAAGCACGTAACGGTGCTAGAGTTTATGCCGGAGCTTAAGGCCGATGCCGTGCTCCAGAAGCGCCTCTACAGCCTTGCGAACGTGACTGTGCTTAAGAACGTGAAGACCACTGAGATTACCGGAGCAGACAAAGTGAACGGCCTAACCTATATGGAGCGCGACACCAACAGGACCAAACAGCTTGCCGTCGACGGCGTCTTTATCCTAATCGGCCTTGTGCCTAACACCGCGTGGCTAAAAGACACCCTGGAAAGAAACTGGATGGGCGAAATAGTCGTAGACAAACACGGTGCCACGAGTCTACCCGGCGTGTTTGCCGCCGGCGACTGCACCGACACCGCCTACAAGCAAATTGTCATCGCCATGGGTTCCGGCGCAACCGCAGCCCTAGGCGCGTTCGACTATCTGATGAAACTAGAAGCCTAACGGGCGTCTAGTAGGCATCCGCCTGCTCGGGAGCGCCTGCCGCTGCAAACCCCGCCGCAAAGGCCTCTAGGTTTAGCGCAAGCGTCTTGGCGGGGACAGTGCGGCGAATGGCTTCTAGCCACCGGTCTTTCTCTATCTGCATCCGCTCGGCGAGAGCGCCAAGCAGCACGACGTTTACAGCCTTAATGCTACCCACTTCGCGCGCGAGCTGCAAGGCGTCTAACACCACTACATCGCCTGCGCCCGCCTGCAGCGTCGCCAGGATTTCCGGCGGATAGCGGAACTGCCCGGTAATAACGGTCATGGGGTCGATTCTTTGGTCGTTAACCACAATACAGCCGCCCTCGCGCAGAAAGTGCGCCCAACGCAGCGCTTCCAGTCTTTCAAAGGCCACAATGTAGTCGGCCTCGCCCTGTTCTACAAGGGGGCTATGCACTTGCTCGCCTAAGCGCACGTGTGTAACTACACTGCCGCCGCGCTGCGCCATGCCGTGTACTTCAGACATCTTGACGTCAAACCCTTGCAGCACGGCAACTTCGGCGAGAATCTTGGCGGCGAGGATAGTGCCTTGGCCGCCCACGCCGACCAGCAGGATGTTCTGAGTACGCATTAATCGGCCTCCCTTACAAAAGCGTCAAACTTACAGACCTGCGCGCAGACTGCGCAACCTACACAAAGCGCCGCATTGACGGTGCTCTTTTTGTTGTCGTGGCTGATAGCCGGGCAGCCAAGGCGCATGCATATTTTGCAGCCTACGCACTTCGCGTGGTCGATGGTAAGCAACGGGTCTTCCTGCTTAACGATTAACACGCATGGCCGCTTGGCGATAATTACGCTAGGTTCGCGCGTAGCGACCTCGCGCTGCAAAGCTTCCTTAAGTCCCGCCATATCAAACGGGTCGACGACAAAAGTGCGTTTTACGCCTACAGCCTTGCACAGCGCCTCAATATCTAGGGCTGCCGTAGGCTGCCGGTCGAGCGTCTTGCCGGTGCCGGGATGCTCTTGGTGGCCGGTCATGGCGGTGGTGCTGTTGTCTAGAATCAGCACGGTAGAAGTGCCGCGGTTGTAGACGATGTCGATTAAGCCGGTAATACCGCTATGCACAAAAGTCGAATCCCCGATAACCGCGACGGTCTTCTCTGCGAGCTCCGGGTGGGCCTTCTCGAAGCCTAGCGCCATCGGCACCGAGGCACCCATGCAGATACACGTGTCCATGGAGTCAAGCGGCGGCAGTGCCCCCAGCGTATAGCAGCCAATATCCCCAGTAACAAACAGCTTCAACTGCTTAAGCAGATAAAACACCGGGCGGTGCGGACACCCCGGGCAGAGCACAGGCGGGCGCACAGGGACTTCCGCCGCAGGCTTTCCAGTCGCCACGCCCGAGCCACCGAAGGCCTGCAAAACTGTCCGTACAGATAGTTCGCCCACGCTTGGGAAGATACCCTTGCCAACTACCGGTATTCCCAAAGCCTGCACGTGTTCTTCCAGATAGGGCTCACCTTCCTCGATAACGTAAAGCGTTTCGACTGCGGCGGCAAAGGCTTTAATTAACTTCTCGGGCAGCGGCCAGGTAAACCCGAGCTTGAGAATAGAGGCGTGCGGGAGCGCCTCCCGCGCGTATTGATACGAAATGCCCGATGCAATCACGCCAATCCGCTTGTCGCCCCATGCAACGCGGTTTACAGGCGTCGTTTCGCTGTACTCCTTAAGGCGGGCGTATCTCTGCTCGAGCTCTAGTCGCTTCGCGCGCGCAAAGGCTGGCATCATTACATATTTCTTAATGTCTTTGACGTAAGGCTTAACGGACCGAAGTATAGGTTCTTTTAGTTCCACGAGCGTCTTGGAATGAGAAATGCGCGTGGTGCAGCGCAGTAACACGGGCACATCAAACCGCTCGCTAATCTCTAGCCCGAGTCCCACATAATCCTTAGCTTCTTGGCTGTCGCTTGGTTCAAGCATGGGAACTTTAGCGAACTTCGCGTAGTACCTGTTGTCCTGCTCGTTCTGTGAGCTGTGCATACCAGGGTCGTCCGCCGAGACTAGCACCAAGCCTCCGTTTACTCCTGCGTAGGACATAGTAAACAAAGGGTCAGCCGCGACGTTTACGCCTACGTGCTTCATCGCCGCTAACGTGCGCGCGCCGGCAATCGAGGAGCCCACCGCCACTTCCATCGCGACTTTCTCGTTAGGCGACCACTGCGCCTTAATCTCCTTGTACTGGCCCACATTCTCCAGTATCTCGGTGCTCGGCGTCCCCGGGTAGGCCGCCGCTACCGTGACGCCGAACTCATACGCGCCACGGGCAATGGCCTCGTTACCTGTAAGCAGTGCTTTCATCGTAACCCTCCTACGATTTTTCCACCCTATATTTTATCACACACCTTCGCTTTCTGCTTTAGCGCCGGGAGTGGTATACTGTGTGCAGGAATTTCTGTTTGATGCAAGGAGTTGTATGCATGTCGGTACTGACGCCGGTAGAAGTAACAGACCTACGGCCAATAAGAGACATTGTGCATGAGAAATTGCGCACGGCCATTTTGCGCGGGCACTTGGCCTCAGGCGAGCGCCTCTTCGACACGCAGTTAGCTAAACAGCTCGGCGTGAGTCGCACGCCGGTGCGTGAGGCTTTGCGCATGCTAGAGCAAGAAGCGCTAATCGTCGTCACACCCCGCCGTGGGACGATTGTGTGCAGCCTTAAGCAAGAAGATGCCATAGAAATCTATAATATTCGTTCAGTCTTAGAGGGATTAGCAGTTAGACTAGCGGCCCATCTCATCACGCGCAACGAGGTGTGGGAGCTGCGCACAAGGCTTGAAAAAATGCGGCCGCTGCCGGAGAACCTGGGGGGTTACATGGCGGTACATGCTGAGTTTAACTCCATCCTAATTAGGGCGAGCCGGAGCCCCCGCATTGAACAGCTAGTAGGCTCCTTTACCGGGCAGCTGCGCAGCTTGCGCGGCATCAGCCTGACGACCCCCGAGCGACAGCTCTTAGCATGGAAGGAACACTGCGCCATAGTTGATGCTGTAGAGGCGCGGGATGCCGAACTAGCCGAGCTTTTAGCTCGCAGGCATGTAGAGAACGCCAAGGCGGCTTATCTAGAGGAGTGGGCATAAAGTCATGCTCGAACTCACAAAAAAGTCTTGCAAGCGCAAATAGTGCTTGCAGGCGCGGATGAAATCGTTTAGAATGTATACATGAATCCATCAGAGCTCAATAACTAGCGGGGACTGGGCGAAAAGGGCGGTATTCTGCTATCCATGCGCTCATATCGGCGTGCTGTGTATCCATGAATACATAGCAGAGCCATGTGTCCTTGCGGTCAAGGTAAAGACATACAGAGTGGAGCGATGCTGCATTGATTAAACGCTACGCACAGGCCGGGAGTCTCGAATCCGGCGATGTCTTGGTGCAGGTAGCACCGGCTGTCGCCGATAATCTCGCGGTGAACATTAAGAGCAAAGTCGGCCCTAGGTTCGCTTCATCTATGCAGGCAAGCGTGCGCGCAGTGGCCGCTCTATTGGGTGTTACCGCTGCTTCTATAGAAATTGTGGACAGTGGTGCTCTAGATTTCGTGCTGCGGGCCCGGGTAACGACGGCCCTAAAAAGGGCGATGGAGGTTGCCGCCGATGCCTAAACGTCTTCGTCGCAGTATGTTGTTTGTGCCCGGCAATAACCCGGCACTCATCATTGATGCTCCGGTCTTTGCGCCCGACAGCATTATTCTAGATTTGGAGGACGCGGTGGCAGTTGACCAAAAGGACGCCGCACGCGAACTCGTAGTCAGTGCGCTTAAGACCCTGGATTTTGGCCCCTCGGAGATATGCGTGCGCATTAACGCCCGCCACACCCCCTTCTTCGCGGAGGACGTACGCGCGCTTACCCCGGCGCGGCCGCACGCGCTGCGCTTGGCCATGGTCGAGTCGGCGGAAGATATCGCCTGTTTGGATGAACTCCTAACTAAGTGCGAAGCGGAAGCTGCCTTAACGCCTGGCACAATAAAGATTATGGCTGCCATTGAGACTGCCCAAGGCGTCCTAAACGCGCGCGAAATTGCTTTAGCCTCTCCACGCTTAGTGGCGATGTCATTTGGCGCCGAGGATTTTACAAACAGCATTCAGTCGGAGCGCACATCTCACGGGCACGAACTGCTCTTAGCGCGTGCAGCCGTAGTCCTAGCGGCACGCGCGGCAGGTATAGACCCTATCGACACCGTGTATTCGCAGGTCGACGACGATGCGGGCTTTAGAGCCGATGTGCATGCCGCCAAGCAGATGGGCTTTGCGGGGAAAAGTTGCGTGCACCCTCGCCAAATAGCGGTTGTACACGACGTGTTTTCACCCACGGCCGAGGAAGTTATGAAAGCGGAGCGCGTACTCGCCGCCTTTGCCGATGCGCTGCAGCAAGGAAGCGGCGTGATTGCGGTCGACGGCAAAATGGTAGACGGCCCGATTGTCGCTAAAGCGCAACGAATCGTAAGTCTAGCCAAGGCAAGCGAGAGCTCGCTAGAGGGGAGAGTGCGGTGATGATAGCTAATAAAGTAGGCCGCTTAGTGCCCTCATTTGTCGAGAACCTAGGGGAGTTCGAGCCCTTCGCCGGCGTTTTTGCCACCCCGCCTACAGGCCGCCGCTATGCTCCGCCTCTCTGCAAGCCTGCGGCAGGGGGCAAAAAGTTGTTGTCGTCCCTGCGCCAAGCCATCCTAGCGAGTGGGCTTCAAAGCGGCATGACCATCTCCTTTCATCACCACTTCAGGAACGGCGACCTGCTCGTCAACATGGTCGTAGACGAAATCGCCGCACTCGGCCTTAGGGACATTACACTTGCGCCAAGCTCCCTGCAGAGCATTCACCAGGCACTCATCCCCCACATTAGGAGTGGCGTCATCACTGCCATCACTACCAGCGGCCTGCGCGGCGAGCTAGCCGAAGTCCTAACGCGCGAGTCCTTGCTTAAGTCCCCGGTTCTCATTCGCTCACATGGGGGCCGTGCGCGCGCGATCGAATCTGGGGAACTCAAGATAGACGTAGCCTTCCTAGGCGCGTCGGCGGCAGACATATACGGCAACATGAACGGCATCCACGGGCCCGCGGCATGCGGCTCTCTAGGCTACGCCATGGTAGACGCGCAGTACGCAGATTGCGTAGTCGGTGTGACGGATAACATCGTCCCTTATCCCGCGCTTCCCATCAGCATTCCGCAAACGCAAGTAGACTTCGTAGTGCAGGTAGACAAAGTTGGCGACCCCAAGGGGATTATGACGGGCGCAACGCGCCTCACGCGCGACCCGCTTGAGCTCTACATCGCGGCGCAAGCTACGCGCGTCATCGAGGCGTCGGGCTATTTCTGTGAGGGGTTCTCGTTTCAGGCTGGCACAGGCGGAGCGTCCCTCGCGGTCGCCAAATTTCTCAAGGAAAAAATGGCTGCAACGGGTCTCCGCGGCGGCTTCTCTACCGGGGGTAGCACCGGCTACATCTGCGAGATGCTCAAGGAGGGGTACTTCTCGGCCATTTTGGACACACAGTGTTTTGACCTGGCCGCGGTGGAGAGTCTGCGCACCAATCCGCGCCACGTCGAAATGTCTGCCTCCTATTATGCTAACCCGCACGCTAAGGCCTGTACCGCTCACATTACCGACATTATGATGCTGGCAGCCACCGAAATAGACACAGCGTTTAACGTTAACGTGCTTACGGGTTCGGACGGCATTATGATGGGGGCCTCGGGAGGCCATTCCGATACCGCAGCCGGGACAAAACTGCGGTTAGTTACCGCGCCGCTCATTCGCGGGCGATTCCCCATTGTGGTGGACAGCGTGCATACCGTCATTACACCGGGAGAGTGCATCGACGTGTTGGTCACAGAGCGCGGCATCGCCGTTAACCCCACACAGCCGACACTGCGGGAGAGGCTACACGAAGCGGGCATTGCGACCGTTTCCATTGAAGAGTTGCAGTGGCGCGCAGAAAAACTGACCGGCAAGCCCGAGCCCTTAGCACAAGGCGATGAACTGGTGGCACTAGTCGAGTACCGCGACGGCACGCTAATTGACGTTGTGCGGCGTGTGCTGTGACACAGGCGCGAGGAGGGTAGGTCATGGTTAAGCTGTCGCCCGCAGGTGTCTACCTCGTGGATGGGCGCGAAATCATCCACGCCGACCAACACGCCGAGAACGCTATAGCGCTGCGCCAAGGCCGAGTCGTCACGCGCGAACAAGCCAGGCAGGGCACCATTGCGCACTCCATTCTAGCTAAGCACAACACTTCGCCAGACCCGGCTTGGCTAGAGCTACGCTTTGACGCTTTGGCCTCACACGATATTACCCACGTCAGCATTATCCAGACGGCACGGGCGAGCGGCTTAGACAAGTTCCCCTTGCCTTACGTATTGACTAACTGCCATAACAGCCTCTGTGCGGTAGGCGGCACCATTAACGCCGACGACCACGCCTTCGCGCTTTCGGCCGCCAAAAAGTACGGTGGCATCTACGTTCCGCCGCACTTAGCGGTCATCCACCAGTACATGCGCGAAATGATGGCGGGCGGGGGTATGATGATTCTCGGGTCTGATAGCCATACGCGCTATGGCGCCTTGGGGACCCTAGGTATCGGCGAAGGCGGCGGCGAGCTGGTCAAACAGCTCCTTGGCAAGACTTACACTTTGACGCCGCCTGACGTGGTGGCAGTATACTTAGACGGGAGCGTGCAGCCCGGTGTGGGGCCGCAAGACGTGGCTTTAGCCATAATCGGGGCCGTTTTTAAGAACGGGTATGTCAAGGACAAAATCATGGAGTTCGTTGGTAGCGGCATAGATGAGCTCTCGGTCGAGTTTCGCCATGGCATAGACGTGATGACGGCAGAGACTGCGTGCCTTTCGTCCGTCTGGTGCACAGATGAAAAAGTAAAAGACTATCTAGCGGCGCATGGCAGGCCGGCGGCCTATCGACAGTTAGCCCCGCAGGCAGTCGCCTACTACGACGGACTGATGCATGTCGACTTGTCTCTGGTCAAGCCCATGATTGCCTTGCCGTTTCACCCGAGCAACGTCTTCACTATTGAGGAAGTCCAAGCTAACCCAGGCGACATTCTCACGGGTCGCAAACTTGTAGCCGACCAAGCCGTAATTGCCGGGTGTGCCGGCGGTATGTTTGAGAACATTGCCGCGGTAGCGGATATTATCGGCGGCAAAGCGGCCGGGAGCAGTGAGTTTTCTCTCAGCATTTATCCCTCAAGCCAGCCCATGTATATGAGCCTTATGCAAAGCGGTATAGCCGAAAAGCTGCTCGGTGCAGGTGTGGTTATGCGCTCTGCCTTTTGTGGCCCTTGCTTTGGCGCGGGGGATGTGCCGGCGAACAGCGGTTTTTCCATCCGTCACACTACGCGCAACTTCGTGCATCGCGAAGGCTCGGTGCCAAACGAGGGGCAAATGGCTTATGTGGCACTGATGGATTCCCGCTCTATCGCGGCGACGGCACTAAACGGCGGTAAGCTGACGGCTGCTACCGACCTAGCCGTGCGCCTAAGCTCCCCCTCATACCAATTCACGCCGGATATCTATGCTAAGCGAGTCTATTACGGGTTTGGCAAGGCTGATATGGACGCGGAAATAAGGCTTGGGCCAAACATTACGGATTGGCCGGAGATGTCTGCCTTGCCCGAGCATTTGCTGCTTAGTGTCGCCGCGGTGCTAAAAGACCCCGTAACTACGACCGACGACTTGCTCCCCTCAGGCGAGGTGTCGTCGTTGCGCTCTAACCCCCTGCGTCTAGCCGAGTTCGCGCTCGCCCGCAGGGAGCCAGCCTATGTAGCGCATGCTAAGCACGTACAGACCTTTGAGCTAGCCAGACGAGCAGGGCATGACCTAAGCACGCATTTTCCCGAGCTTACGGCAGTTTTCAGCCGCTTGCGTAGCAACGAAGAGCTAGGATACGCAGCTATCGGCTTAGGAAGCGTAATCTGTGCCAAAAAGATTGGCGACGGCTCGGCGCGTGAGCAGGCAGCTTCTTCGCAAAGGGTGCTCGGTGGTTGGGCAAACATTGCCCATGCCTACGCCACACGGCGCTATCGCGCTAACCTAATCAACTGGGGAATCCTGCCCTTCCTTATACAAGAAGACCCAAAATTGACTTGCGGCGATTATCTCTATATCCCCGACATCAGGCGGGTCCTGGAACTGGGGCAAGTCGACATCTGTGCCTACATCCTCGGCGCGGCTCCGCGCGAAATCCGTCTCACCGTAGGGGTTTTAACTCCGGAGGAGCGGCAGACTCTCTTGAAAGGGGGCTTGATCAATCTCTACCGCCACAGGTGACGGTGCGAATCCATAGGTACCACATATCACACAATCAAGGAGGTAAAACAGTGAACAAACGGTTGTCTTTAGTTGTGGCTTTGTTGCTCGTTCTCGCTCTGGCCTTTACCGGATGCGCTCGCAGACAAGCGCAAGAAGAATTTAAGTTCACCCGCAGCGTTGAGATTATTGTACCTTGGGGCGCAGGCGGCGGAGCCGACACCACCGTGCGGGCTTTTGCTCCTCATCTTGAGCGAGCCTTAGGGGTGCCGGTAGTCGTCAACAATGTCTCCGGCGGCGGCGGCGTAATGGGGTTTGAGCATGCCAACCGGCAGCCGGCTGACGGCTACACTTTTATGCTCGGCACGCAGTCGCACCTTCTAGCGCACTTCCAAGGACTCACCAGCGTTAACCCCATGGATGCCTTTATCCCGGTAGTACGACTTGTGCATGATACAAACATTCTCGTAGCTTCGGCTAGGGCCCCGTTTAGGAACTTTGACGAATTGCTGGCCCACATCAGAGCAAATCCGGGCGTAGTTAAAGCGGGAGTGCTAACTGTAACTGGACTAGACGCCTTTATGATTCGACAGACCTTCCTCGAAGCAGGCGTAGAAGTGCCGCTAGTGCCGTTTAGCACCGGCGCAGAGCTCAATGCGGCGGTACTCGGTGGACATGTACACCTGGCCGTCGTGGGACCTGCCGAAGTCAGTGGGTTACTTGCAGCCGGCGATATGCAGGCAATCGTGGTAGCGGCCGAGCGCCGTATCGCCATACTGCCCGATGTCACCGCCACGGGTGAGCGCAATATTGACTCCTACCTTGGGCCGATGCGCGCCATTTTTGCCAAAAAGGGTACGCCGGAAGCGGCCATAAAAGCATTCGAGGCCGCAGCAGTAAAGGCACACGCCACGGCCGAGTTCCAAGCGTGGATGAAAGCCAATGCGCTTGACCAACGCCCCGCCTTTGCTAACACGGCAGACTTAAAGAAAATCTGGGAGGAACAGAATACAACCCTAAAGGAATTGTTTGACCGGTTCAAATAGCCCGCAATTCCGAGGGCGGGGCAGCATCTACTGCCCCGCCCTGTAGCGGAAATAGCGGGAACATATGAAAGGAGCTAACACGTGTGTTGCTAGAACTTCTGTTTAACGCCGGACTCGTCGCCCTCTTTACGTATGCGTATTTCTTCATTGGGGCTAGTGTGCCCGCCGCGCCGGGCCCCGGATGGGGAGCACAGGTGTGGCCGCAAGCCATCTTGCTGATGCTCATCTTTTTGCTCTGCGTCAACATGTATCAGGTCTACCGCAAAGGGGCAGGCACACAGGCCAATGAGCTGGCAGAACTGCGCCGCCTGAGCTTAGCCGCCCTTGTGCAAAGCAAGCTGTCTTTGGCCATGCTGTCGCTGTTCGTCTATGCCATGTCTCTGCAGGCCGCTGGGTTTATCCTAAGTACCCTCGTGTTTTTTATGGTTTACGCCAAGATTGTCGGCCAAAAGAGTGCCAAGTTGCTTGTCCTCAGCTCCTTTATTGCCACATTCGCGGTGTACTTCGTCTTCTCCCGCGCGTTAGGCGTAATGCTACCGCGTGGAGTAGGAATCCTACGCGATTTTGCTATTTTCCTCGAAAGCTTATAGGGTGAGGGGCAGGTAAAATGTTTGATTTGTTGATGACAGGCTTTCAGATTGTCTTTTCGCCCGCGACATTTCTCCTAATCTTTGCGGGGACTATCCTCGGCATTATCTTCGGGGCCATGCCCGGCGTTAGCGCCTCCATGTCGGTGGCCTTAGCGGTTCCTTTTACCTATGCGATGTCGCCGGTAGTTGCTATTGCCTTTCTTGTGGCGGTTTATTGCGCTTCTATAACAGGCGGCGGCATCACGGCTATTTTGTTTAAGATTCCCGGCACACCCTCCAATGCGCCGACTACGTTTGACGGGTACCCAATGGCGCAACAAGGGAAGGCTGGCAAAGCGCTAGGCATTTCGCTGGTCTGCTCCGCGATTGGTGGCTCGGTCTCAGCCCTCGCCATGCTTTTGCTCGCGCCGCAGCTAGCTAGCATTGGGCTGCGATTTGGCCCTTCGGAGCTGTTTGCCGTTTCTGTACTTGGGCTCAGCGTGCTTACGGCGCTAGACAGCGATAACGTCATTAAGACACTAATTTCGGGCTTAATCGGGCTGTTTCTCGCTACCATCGGCATGGACCCCTTGCTCGGCGTGCCGCGCTTTACGTGGGGGAATCCGGCTCTCCTTGGCGGGGTTGAGATGATTCCGGTGCTGATCGGCCTCTTCGCCATTACCGAGGTTCTCAAGCAAACCAGTAAGCCGCTTAAACTAGACCCAACTTCCTCTAAGGCGGGCAGCAACTTTAAGACGGATTTACTAACTCTACGCGAAGCGTGGTCTATTCGCTGGACCGTCATTCGCTCGTCTATTATGGGGACACTGGTAGGCATTTTGCCTGGGGCAGGCGCAACTATCGCCGCATTCCTCAGTTACTCCACCGAGGCTAAAATCTCGCCGAACAGAAAGCAGTTTGGCCATGGCGCCATAGAAGGAATTGCCGCATCGGAGACTGCCAACAATGCTGCCGCCGGAGGTTCTATGGTGCCGCTACTGGCACTCGGCATCCCGGGCGGTACTGCTGCCGCCGTGATGATGTCGGCACTGGTGCTGCAAGGGGTGCAGGTCGGGCCTATTCTGCACCGCACGCAGCCTCAGTTCCTTTCCGCCGTGTTTGCTTCCATGATGCTGACAAACGTTTTGATGGTGTTTTGTTCGATGGCGATTGCCAAGGTCTTTAACAAGGTACTGAATGTTCCCTATAGCATCCTCGGGCCACTTATTGTGCTGTTTGCCGCCATGGGCAGCTTCGCCCTCAAGAACAGCACCGGCGACGTGGTGCTGATGATTGTGGCCGGTATCATCGGCGTTGCCTTGGCCTCGTTCAAGTTCTCGGCTGCGGCGCTGGTGCTTGGGTTGGTGCTAGGTAGCCTGACCGAAGCTAATCTAAGGCGAGCGATTTTGCTTGAAGGCGGGGACCTAGCGGCAGTGCTGTCAAAGCCAATAACCGCAGCTCTCCTCTTGGCCTGCATAGCCATTCTTCTTGCGCCCGTGCTAGGCGGGATCATCAAGAAAATGGCTAAGGCCAGAGCGGCATAGAAAGAACAAGTAAGCTTAGGACGGTGAAAAGCATGGGGGTAGCAGGCGTCCTCGCGGCTAGGGAAGAAAGGTTTACCCGCCAGCAGCGGTTGCTTAATATAGAGGAAACGGTTCTAGTGCAGGTATCGCTTAACTTGCCGGGAGGGTACGCCTTATACCCATGGCAGGAGCTGATGGCTGAGGCGAGCGCCGCGCTGTCTGCAGCGCTTAATGAACTGGGGGCAAGTGTAACCGCTGCGTACGACGGCGTCGATGCCCTAGGCCCCTGCAGCTTATTTGCCGTGACAGGTGACGCCCGGAGCATAAAGCGCCTGTGCATGGCCCTCGAGGAGATGTCGCCGCGCGGGCGGCTGTGGGATATCGACGTAATTACGCCGGCAGGTGCTATCGACCGCCGCCAAATGGGTGCAGACGGGCGCACGTGTTGGGTGTGCCGGCAAGCGGAAGCGCATGTGTGTCGGCAGAGCGGCAGGCACCTACCGGAGGAAGCGGTCGCCGTGGCGCAGGCAATAGCGCGAGGAGTAGCGACTTAATGCTACCGATAGACGATATTTACCAAAAAGGCGCCTGTTTTACTGCCGCTTCGCTCTTTGAGGTGTGTGTCAGCCCTTCGCCGGGTCTGGTTAACCCCTTCGACAATGGCGCGCACACCGACATGAACCTGTTCACTTTTGTGCTTGGCAGCAGCGTCCTTGCCCCGTACTTTACCGAATGCGTAGCCACCGGCTTTCAGGAGGAAGAGAAAAGCCTAGATTATGTGTTTGCCAAGCTGCGGGCAGTCGGCGTGCGGGGAGAGGCGGCGTTGCTGCGGGCTACTGCTGGCGTAAACACGCAGCGTGGTCAGCTTTTTGTGTTAGGCCTCGCCGCAGGGGTAACCGGCGTATGCTTGGCCCAGGGCATCAAAGTTCCCTCACCCGAGTTTTTCTCTGCCGTTAAGTCTGCCTGTTCTGGGCTGACCGAGCGCGAACTAGCCAAGCTCGAAAAGAGCGACGCGCGCACAGCAGGGGAGAGACTCTTTCTGCACAAAGGATATACGGGCGTAAGGGGAGAAGCGGAGGCTGGCTTCCCCAGCGTGGAGCGCGTGGGCTATCCCGCGCTTCTCTTTGCCTTGTGCCGAGAAGTAAGTCTTAACGACGCGGCTGTACACGCGTTACTTTGCATAATGGCGCACTTGTCCGACACCACGGTTCTACACAGGGCGGGCGAAGCGGGCCTAGCCAAAGTGCAGAACACGGCGCAGGACATACTCTCTGCCGGCAGTGTCTTTAGTGACTCTGGGCGGAGCATCATCCGACAAGCGCATAATGAGTTTTCGGCCGCTAGGCTTAGCCCGGGTGGCAGCGGCGACCTCTTGGCCTTGTCGCTCGCGCTTTACTTCTTAGAGAAAGGCCTCCCCTCGCCACAAGTTCTACTTCGCCCAAGTTTATTTCGGGGGTGAGCAGCGTGTGGACTCCTTACGAAGTCATAGAGAGCCATGATAAGCGCGCGGTCGAGCGTTTCCTTGCGCAGTTTGGCTTGCGCTACGACGCAGGTAGTGATGTAACTACGGAGATACGGGTAGCAGGAGATATCGTGGCGACAGGCTCGTTAAAGGGCAATGTGCTCCAGTGTTTAGCCGTAAGCCCCTCGCTACAGGGAGAGGGCTTGTCAGGCAAGCTTATACACCACCTGATGCTAATCGCCCACAGGGCCGGGCACACACGTGTCTTTATCTACACCACGCCTGTGCAGGCGCATCTTTTTGCCAGCCTCGGGTTTCGCACGTTGGTCAAGACAAAATGGGCAGCACTGCTAGAGAGCGGCTACCCATCTTTTGCGGATTACTTGGCGCAGCTTAGGGCTGTTGCTGGCAGTCAAGCCGCCATGCAGGGCGGCCTCGTAGGCGGGCTGGTAATGAACTGCAATCCCTTTACACTAGGGCACGCGCACTTAGTAAAAGCAGCCGCAGAAAGATGCGACCGCGTCTTTCTGTTGGTTGTAGAAGAAGACAAGTCGGTGTTCCCTTTTGCTGTGAGGCTCGAACTAGTCAGGCAAGGCACGCGTCAATTTGAGAATGTGACGGTTCTCCCCACCGGGCCCTACGCCGTTTCAATCGCTACTTTCCCCAGTTACTTTAGCGAGGAAGAAACTGCGCATGCGCGGGCCGGGGCAAGTATAGACGCCACCTTGTATGCCGCGCATATAGCGCCGGCACTTCGGGTAAGGACGCGCTTTGTCGGCACGGAACCTTACTCGCCGGTCACCGCCATTTACAATCAGGTGCTGCGCGAGACCTTAGTGAGCCACAACATGGAACTCCTCGAAATATCGCGCCTAGAGCAGGGTGGGAGAGCCATTTCCGCCTTGCTCGTCCGTCAAGCCTTGCGGGAGGGCGACTTTGCCGCCCTGCCCCAGCTAGTGCCGGAGACGACGCTGGCGTTTCTTGTGTCAGACCAGGCAACGGGCATTGTTGAGAGACTGAAAGCGAGCAGCGGCCGCCACTAATAGAGTCGATGGCCTGTCGAACTGTGGCGAAAAATAGATGAATTTGGAGATTAATGCCGATTTGCTGCACGTGCCCTCAAAAAGATTGAACATGCAGACATGCAAACTATTGACAAATATCTGATATGCATTAGTATTGTAGTGTCAGCATGAACGACGCCTGCACACCTTAGACGAGGGGAGAGTGGGCTATAGGGAAAGTGAGCGCAAACATAGATGCATGCAGCTCTTGCCTTTAAGTGTTCTTAAACTTAAAAACAAGGAGGCAGTCATTTATGACCTACGCAGAAATCACTGCAATGCTGCAACAGATCGGGCGCATAGTTTGGGGTCCGCCGACTTGGGCTCTGCTAGGCTTGTGTGGGCTATACCTGTCGGTGAGGACAGGCTGGTTTCAGGTCAGCAGGTTTGGGGCCTACTACAGCAGTACGGTCGGCAAGATATTTAAGAAACAAGAAAAGCTAGGTAAAGGAGACATTACACCCTTCCAGGCCTTCTCCACCGCGGCGGCAGCCACCATGGGCGTGGGTAACCTAGTGGGCACCACAACCGCCATTCTTTTTGGGGGGCCCGGTGCTGTCTTCTGGATGTGGATGGTCGGCTTCTTTGGCATAACCACCAAGTTTGCCGAAATTGTACTGGCAGTTCACTACCGTGAAGTCAGCAAAAACGGCCTGATAATCGGCGGTCCTATGAAATACATAGAAAAGGGCCTCGGCTGGAAGTGGCTTGCGGTAATCTTTTGTATTGCCGGTTCGATAGCGGCCTTTGGCATAGGTAACTTGGTGCAGGCTAACAATGTGGCCGGTGCCATGGAGCGTGCCTTTAACGTGCCGCGCCCTGTGTCGGGCATCGCTTTGATGATACTAGTCGGCCTTGTCATTATTGGCGGCATTAAGCGCGTAGGTAAGGTTGCGGAACGGGCAGTTCCCTTTATGGCGATTGCGATGGTCATAGGCTGCGCATTAGTCGCCATTCAAAATATCACCTTAATCCCGGAAGCTTTCAGCCGCATCTTTGTCGGAGCATTTACGACTCAGGGTGCCGTGGGCGGTTTCGCGGGTGCGGCCATCGCCTCAGCCATACGGTACGGCCTGATGCGCGGTATCTTTTCCAACGAAGCGGGTCTCGGCTCCGCTCCCATTGCCCATGCCACCGCAGAGACCAACCATCCGGTCAGGCAAGGTTTCTGGGGAGCTATCGAAGTTCTGCTTGACACCCACGTAGTCTGCACAGCCGTCGCACTCGCAGTTCTCACCAGCGGTGCATGGACGCAGGGGCAGACAGCAATGGCTACGTTTATGTACGCGTTCTCGTCGTCCTTTATTGGGCCTGTGATTGGGAATGCCGTCGCAGCCACCGGGATACTCATCTTTGCTTACACCACCATGCTAGGCTGGTCGGTCTACGGTGAGAAATGCCTGGAGTACCTGGTTGGGCCAAAGTCTAACATGGTCTACCGTGCACTCTTCCTGCCGTCACTTTACGTAGGCTCCTTTGGCGTGGTGCCGGTGTGGGCTATCGCCGACATCCTCAATGCTTTCATGGCTGTTCCCAACATCATCGCCGTGATAGCGCTCACCGGTCCCTTTGCGGCCATCACGAAGTCCTACTTTGCAGGCGAGCGCTACGTGCCTTACGACGAAAACCCCACCTACTACAAGCAAAAATAAGCTGCGGAGTTTCGTAGTCCCTCGCCGAGAGCTCGGATTTATCCGGGCTCTTATTTTATTTAAGAATTCTGTTGACTTGCACTGTGTTTTTGCGCTAAGATATCGACCATATACATAATTTTTGGACATCGTCCTAGGAGGAGGTGAGCGACCGCAGAAAAACGGCGACGTCTCTAAGCTCTGTATCGTTAGCAGGCACGACACGAACGGAAGCAAAGGAAGCAGTTTGGGAGGATTGATTAATTATGAGTGACAAGACACCTACTACGCAGCCGGGTCGAGAGCTTTGGTCAGGCAAGCTGGCTTTTATCCTAGCTAGCGCCGGCTCGGCAATTGGACTCGGCAACATTTGGATGTTCCCGTGGCGTATGGGAACCTACGGCGGCAGTGCATTTCTGCTTATTTATGTGCTGATCGTCGCGCTTATCGGTGTTGTGGCACTCATGGGCGAGTTTGCGCTTGGGCGCGTCTATGGTAAAGGTCCGATCAGCGCCGTTAAAGAGGCATTCGCAAGTCGCAAGCTAGCCGGCGGGCAATGGGTGGGGTTGCTACCGGTACTCGCTACCGGAGCCGTCACGGTCTTTTACATGATCGTGGTGGGTTGGGTGTTCAACTACGTCGGTTTTGCCTTGCGCGGCTTTGCCGGACACAACTTGGCGGCAGCCTTTAACTCGTTCGCCGGGTCGTCTGGGTCTGTGCCGTGGCACATCCTGGCCATTGTCTTAACAACGGCCATTGTGTATTTCGGCGTCAAAAAAGGACTGGAACCCGCCAACAATATTTTACTGCCTGCGTTGTTCGGAATTTTGGTTGTCCTTGCCGTGCGTGCCTTGACTTTGCCTGGCGCCGACGAAGGATTGCGTTTTATCTTCACACCTGATTTCAGCCACCTCGGCAACCCCCTGACGTGGTTTAATGCTCTCGCCCAAGCACTCTTCTCGCTTAGTCTACTCGGCTGTACCCTCGTCATCTACGGCAGTTATTTGCCCAAAGAAACCGACATACCGCAGGCCGCCTTGTACACTGCGGTGTTCGATACCGGAGCTGCCATATTAGCCGCTCTCATCGTGTTCCCGACCGCGTTTGCCTTCGGCGTGGCACCGAACTCGGGCATTCCGCTCCTGTTCGTCACTTTGCCGGGTCTCTTTGCACAGATGCCTGCCGGTGCCCTGTTTGGCACGCTCTTCTTCCTGTTGGTAGCCTTCGCTGCCATTACCTCGGCCGTTTCTCTCTTTGAATCGGCAGTTGAGCCGATGATGGATGCCTTCAAATGGGATCGCAAAAAATCCACCCTAGCCACCGGCGCGCTCTCCCTGTTAATGGGGCTGCCGTTGGCGCTCAACCAAGCGTGGTTCACTAGCTGGATGCGCTTCACCTCGGCCATCGTCATGCCCGTAGGGACGCTCATCATGATGATAGTCATTTTCTGGGTCTATGGCAGCAGCCTAATCCGCAAAGAGGTTAACCACGGTGCGGCAACCCCTATGCCGCTGTGGTGGGATTTCCTAGGCAAGTATGTCGCGGTGTTCGGCACGCTGTTCATCCTTATAGGCGGCGCGCTGCGCTACTTCGGCCTCTGGAAGTAACAGAGGACGAAGGAGTGTCTGCGAGGGACGGAGGACTAATCTCCGTCCCTTTTGCTTGTCTTATGCTTCTCTCGTCTGGCGACAGCAGGGAAATCCATGGTCAGTGTGGAAAGAGCTTTCAGCGAGATGCTCGGCTGAAGGGAGCAAGGGTGAGATGGCAACGGCCAATGGTGAGGCGCAGTACAAGGCGCTCTTTATGCAAACGCAACAGGCGATCTCGGTTCACGAAATCGTCCAGGACGTGAACGGCAAAGTTATTGACTACATATTTGTCGATGGAAACCCTAGCCTAGAGCGGCTGTATGGGCTTAACATGGCCGAGCTAAGGGGCAAATCAATTCGCGTTGTTAACCCTGCCGTATCTGACGAGACCATAGAGGCCCTAGGACGCGTAGCACTCACCGGTGAGCCTCATGTCAAGGAGTTTTTCTCCGTGAGAGCACAGCGGTACTCACAAGTGTTAAGCTACTCCCCTGGGCCCGGTCTGTTTGCCAGTATACATACGGATATCACCGAGCTGAAGCGTGCCGAGGCGACACTAAGGGAGAAGAACGCGATTCTAGATGCCTTGCACAGGTACAGCCTTGAGCAGGCAGAATGCCGCACCGGTGAATCATTCGTCGCGACGATAGTTAGGCAGATAAATGAGTTTACGCAGGCAGTAGTAGTCGCCTACAGCGAGTACAGCCCAGAGAAGAAGGCTCTAGATGTGAAACTTGTTCACGCGGAGGAGGAACTACTGAGGCGATTTGCCGAGGTAGTCGGCAGCGAGGCGGTTGGACTTCAGGTTCCGGTGGACGCCGAAGAGCTTGCGGCGTTGGTCTCTCGCGTCAGGTTGCGTGAACAAACGCTGGCGGAGGTTACGAATGGCGTGCTTCCGGAAGCAGTCTCCCAGGCACTACACGAAGCTTCTGGTGTTCAGAGCTTTTATGTAATATGTCTCGCGCTTGACGGCATCTTTTACGCTACGGTTCTCCTAGGGCTTAGGGACCGGCATCCCCCGGAGGAATTTCTTGACCCTTTTACCTACCTCGCCTGCATTTCTCTGCGCCGCATTAGGGCTGAAGAGGAGATACATCACCTAAGCTTTCACGACCACCTAACCGGGCTGTACAATCGGCGCTATCTCGACGCCGAAATAAAGCGTCTTGATGTGTATGACCAGCTGCCGCTGTCTATCATCATGGCAGACGTGAACGGACTAAAAGTAGTTAACGACACATATGGCCATTTGTATGGCGACGATTTACTTAGGTCGGCCGCGCTGGCCATTCAAACAAGCTGCAGACCAGAAGACGTTGTGGCGCGCTGGGGCGGCGACGAGTTCCTTGTGCTAATGCCCCAGGCAGACGCATTGGCAACCGAGGCGGTCGCTAAGGCTATCGTGGCGAACTGCCGTGCAGCGCGGGTAGGTGACGTGCCGGTGTCGGTGGCCATAGGCATAGCAACCAAAATAGACACAGAACAAGACTTGTTCACGGTCTTACGAACTGCAGAAGATGCCATGTACAAGAACAAGCTAGCTGAGGCGAGTAGTGTCAGAAGCAGTGTCCTAGGCGCGTTGCTGAGAGCCCTAGAGGAAAAGAGCTGCGAGACGCAGTCGCACGTGCTACGGATGCAGGAGGTTGGCATCAAGGTCGGCGAGCGGCTGCGCCTGTCCGATGATGAACTAGCCAAACTAATGTTGGTGATTACGCTCCATGATATCGGCAAGATAAACACACCCGAGGAGATCCTGACGCGCGCCGGTCCCCTTAGCCCCGCCGAGTGGGAGATAATGAAGACTCATCCCCAAGTAGGTAGCCGCATAGCGCGCGCCACCATCGAGTTCGCGCATGTGGCCAATGACATTCTGTCGCACCACGAGCGTTGGGATGGCAACGGCTATCCTCAAGGTCTGAAGGGAAAGGAAATCCCGCTGCTCGCTCGCATCACCGCCGTGCTAGATGCCGTAGATGTCATGTCTACTGGACGGCCCTACAAGCCGGCCATGTCTGGGGCAGCAATTAGAACAGAGCTCAGGGCTTGTGCCGGCAAGCAGTTCGACCCCGAGATAGTGGATGTCTTTCTCGCTTATTGGGATGCGGCAGATGAGGGAAGGTGTCTGTAGGGACGGAGGACTAAGCTCCGTCCCTTTTTCTTCTTCTTCGTCGGCACTAGTTGCAGGAAAATTGTTTAGCACGGTGAATTATATAGTGAAGTCTCTAGCGGAGGGATGTGAACTCGCTGTGCTCGGCAACCGCATCGAGGTCAGAAACCTCGGCAAGGCCTATAGCCGCCGCCCGCTCTTTGCGGATATAAGCCTCACTATTCCTGACCAAACGGCACTTGTAGTCCATGGCCCCAATGGTTCCGGCAAGACCACATTCTTGCATTTGTTATGCGGGCTCATCCCCTCCACCACCGGAAAAGTAGATGTGTATTTGCACGGCCGCGCCCTGTCTCCCGGCGAAAGAAAGCGTGCGCTTGGCCTTGTTTCGCCTGACCTAAGGCTCTACGACGACCTGACGGCGGCAGAGAATCTGGCGTTCTTTTCGGCCGTGCGCGGTCTGGCCTACTCCGCCGACGAGGCGCGTGGAGTCCTAGAACGTGTGGGCCTTAAGGTGCGCGGGCACGAGCTTCTCCGCACATTTTCTGCCGGCATGAAGCAGCGCATGAAGTATGCTTGTGCCCTCTGGCATCGACCGCACATCCTGCTCCTTGACGAGCCGACCAGTAACCTAGATGCGGCAGGGGTGGCCTTGGTGTGGGACATTGTAGAGCAGCAGCGTAGCCGAGGGATAGTCGTTATTGCCACAAATGAACGGGAGGAGCTCCGCTATGGAGACCAAACCCTCGTCTTTGCTTAGGCGCGCTCTGGCTGTGTTGCAGAAGGACATGCAGGTTGAGTTTCGCTGTCGCTATGCCTACAGCGCCCAAGTGGTCTTTGCCGTAACTACGTTAATAGCAGTAAGCTTTTCCATGGGCGGTAGACTCGCCGACCCCGACGTGGCCGCCTCGATGTTGTGGGTCATTCTCTTCTTTTCTTCGATGACCGGTTTGTCGAGGTCATTTGCGCAAGAAGAAGAGACCGGCACTATTCTCGCACTTAGGCTCGCCGCCGACCCAGAACCGGTTCTCCTGGGGAAGTACTTGTTTAACGCGGCGCTACTGCTAAGCTTAACGGCACTAATAGTCCCGCTCTTTCTTGTCTTGGCCGGCGTTACGGTCGCGCACCCGCTTGGATTTCTTGCGATTGTATTTCTCGGAGCCCTCGGGTTAGTTGGCGGTGGCACGATTATCGCGGCGATTGCCGCCCGCGCTGCCGTAAAGGGGGCACTTATGACCGTGTTGTCTTTCCCGATAGTCATCCCTCTACTTATTAGCGCCATTAACGGAACACGCCTAACTTTGGGCGGAGAGGCCGCTAGAGGCGTGCTGCCCGACCTATGGTTCCTCTTCTTCTATAACGGCATCATCGTGGCGGCATCGTTTCTTTTGTTCGAACATATTTGGGATTAGCCTGCCGCAAACCCTGAGCAAACCTGAGCAAAGAGGAGGCGAGTTAGTTGATATGGCAAGTGGCTTTAGGCGTGTGGATGGCGGCGGTTATTGTTGCCTCATTTTTCTATATCCCGGCAATCGCCGGGTTTGGCGCAACCGGCGAAACCGCGCGGCTAATCGTATACCATGTGCCGACAGCCTGGGTTGCCGTGCTGGCCTTTCTTATGGCGACAGTGCAATCCATTCGTTACCTGCAAAAGCGAGACCTAAACTTAGACAGGCGCGCATTAGTGAACGCCGAGCTCGGCATGGTGTTTTGTGTTCTTGCGACGGTAACAGGAGCAATCTGGAGCCGGGCCGCGTGGGGCATGTACTGGAATTGGGACCCGCGCCAAACGTCTATAGCCATACTGCTTATGATCTATGCTGCTTACTTTATCCTGCGCGGCGCGCTCAGCGATGCCGAGCTACGGGCAAGGCTTTCCGCCGTCTATGCCGTGTTGGCTTTTCTTACGGTGCCCTTCTTAGTGTTTGTGGTGCCGCGGGTTTTCCCGTCGCTACACCCTAATTTAGGCGGTGTCGAAGAAAGGGTAAGTATTATGAGCCGTGAAGTGCTCGTAGTGTTTCTCGCCTCGATAGCCGGCTTCACTGCGATCTACGCCTGGGCCTATAGGCTGCAAGTCCGTGTCCTCGCCTTGCATGACCGCTTAACTAGGGAGAGGGGTGCCTAAAGTTGGGAGAGCTCGTATTTGTGTTAGCGGCGACGCTAGCGATTTGGCTTGGGTTGTTTCTTTATATGCTGCGCATGGATTTAAAGCTAAGAGAGGTGGAACGGCGCGATGAGGTATGACAAGGTCGTTTTGCTTGCGCTAATTATAGTCTTCGGCGCAGGCATTTTTATGACGGCACAAACAGCCTTTAGCTCCTACATTACATTTGCCGAAGCCGAGCTAGGAGGGCGTCCGGCCCAGGTTAAGGGCGTAGCTGTCAGCGGGTCGCTGCAAACAGCTGATGCGGCATCGTTTACTTTTGCCGTAACCGATAAGGCAGGAAAGACACTAACCGTGTCACACCGCGGCAATGTCCCGCCGAACCTGTTCACGGCCGAATATATTGTAGTCTCCGGGCGCTTCGACGGCGGAGTCTTCGCGGCGCGCAACATTCTTGTTAAGTGTCCGACTAGGTTTATGCAGGAAGGCGGTAGGTAGTACTTTGAGCGGACCGCAAGTCGCGACTGAAAGCCCCCTCAGACAAACTATTAGGTTCTTCGGCTCGATGCAATTTGGCCTAGTGCTCCTGCTACTGGTCGCCGCAGTTTCGGCAGGCGCCACGTTGCTAGATATGGAGCAGGCGATTGCGCGCGTGTACAGCTCGTGGTGGTATCTAACACTACTAACTCTCCTCTCGCTTAACCTGCTGTTGTGTTCGGTGCAGCGCCTAGGGCCCCTCTATCGACTGGCATTTAAGACAGAGCGTATGCTTGGTGCTGCAGACATTAACCGACTGCCGAGCAGCCGCGCAGTAAGACTGCTAGGTAGCACAGATCCTGTAACTGCCGCCAGCGCGGCCTTAAAGTCCATGGGGATGCGCGTGACGGCAACGGAAGGCCCTTCTGGGACTGTAATCTGCGGCGAGCGGGGTAGACTGGGTTACTTTGGCTCATGGATTAGCCACGTAAGCCTGCTAGTTATTCTTTTTGGCGCGGTCTATGGCGTTGTTACCGGCTACGACGTTACAAACGGCGGCTGGGTCGGCAGTCAGTTCACCGTGCAGGAGGGCGGCTTTAGCGTCGAGATTACCGATATTCGCATGGTGCAGGCCGAAGACCCGCGCATACGGCCCCGCGTTTACAGCGACGTCACGGTTCGCCGCGACGACAAGGTGCTCGCCAATGACACGGTGTCCATAAACTACCCCGTGCGCTTTCTCGGCAACACCATCTACCACTCCACGTTTCTGCAGTTCCCAGTACTTCGCCTGACAGACATTGAAACCGGTGAAGTGGGCTCTAGTCGCTTTCTAGCTGGCGACAGGGTGTACCTTGATGCAAAGAGGACTTTACACATTCGCCTGCAAGACTTTTTCCCGCATTTTTCAATGCGCGCCGATGGGACGCCCTTTAATATAGACTACAGGCCGGAGCGCCCGGTGGCTATCGGGACACTGATGCGCAACAACCAACCGCAAGGCCCCGTCTTCCTGCCGTTAAACAAGGCGCAGGTGTTCGATACCCCAGACGGCCGTGTCGAAGTTATGATGACCGGGTTTGACCTAGCCGCGGTGTACTCCATAAGCAAGAATCTCGGCCGCCCTTACCTCTTTGTGGGGTCCCTGTTGCTCCTTCTCGGCCTTTACTTAAGCTTTTTCGCCTCACCCCTGCGCATCTATGCGCTGCAGCAGGAAGACGGCACGCTTATGCTTGGCGGCAGCAGGTACCGCAGCAAATTAAACCTTAACCCGACATTAGATCTCCTAGAGGAGCGCATCAAGCAGAGAGGGGATGCGAAATAGCGATGCCGATTTTAATAGAAGTCTCTCCCCTAGCCATGTGGATAGAAAACGCCTTGTTTGTACTTGCGGCCATTCTATATGGCGCGGCGACCATCAGTTACTGGATTTACATGCAGGGGAAAAGCGAGTGGGGGAGCTTTGCCTCGGCCGTGCTGAAAATCGCCTTTGCCGTGCAATCAGCGTTTATCCTGCTTAGGGCCTACAACGTGCAGCGGTTGCCCTTTGTAGGGCATTTCGAGTTCGGCAACCTCTTTATTTGGGGCAGTGCACTCGTTTACCTGTGGACGGAGTGGCGCCTGAAGGAGAAGTACTATGCAGTCGGCGCTTTTCTAACGCCACTTATGATGCTGTATCTCTCCTACCTCACGGTTATTCCGAGCATTATCCCGGGCATCGTGGTGAGCCGGGCGCATCGCCCGCTGCCTCCCGTTTTGCAGTCGGATTGGCTGTCTATCCATGTCGCCACTTCTGTGCTTGGCTACGCCGGATTTACCGTGGCCTTTGCCGGCGCTGCTATCTGGCTTGCGCGCCTTGTTTTGCGCGCGGGGTCACCGCTCGTGCGCATGCTGCCAAGCGCCGACTCGCTCGACGAGTATATCTATCGGGCGGCAGGTTTTGGCTTCCTGTTTCAAACAGCGATGATCATCAGCGGCGCCATCTGGGCAGACATATCGTGGGGACGCTATTGGGGGTGGGACCCAAAGGAAATGTGGTCGCTCATAACTTGGTTTGTTTTTGCCGTATACCTGCACGCGCGCATTACGCGCGGCTGGACCGGCATGCGCGCCATAGCGCTAGTGGCGCTCGGCTGGGTAGCCATGCTCTTTACTTGGGTTGGCGTGGCGTGGTTGCTGCCCGGCATTCATGCGTTCGGCTAGACTAGGCGCGCACCCAATTATCACTCGAAGAAGGAGGTGAAAGAAAATGGACACAAGTCGCCCATCATGGATGTTCTACATCCTCACGGCGGCCATAGTCGTAGCCGTAGCTATAGGGGCGAGGTACGTCACCTTGCAGACGGTCGCACAGCCCGAGCCGCCTGCCCAAGCGCTGACGCCCGCGGCGACGCTCTATTGGCAGGACCGCTTCCCCGCGCAGGTAGCAAGCTACATGCGCACGCTGGAAATGGAGCCAACAGCACACGGCGGGTCGGTCCCCTATCAGAAGCTAACGAAGTACCCCTTTATGCGAGCCATGTACCACGGGTTTGGCTTCTGGTTCGATTTCCGCGAGTCGCGCGGGCATCTTTACACCATCGAGGACACAATTAACATCGGGCGTCCGAAGTTTGGCGGAGTGTGCTGGGGCTGCAAGTCGGCCGACTACCCCGCACTGGTAGCTAAGTACGGGCAGCGCGAGTTCGACAGCATGTTGTGGAGCGAGGCAGCAACGAAGACTAATCATCCGGTATCCTGCATCGACTGCCACGACCCCAACACTCCAGACTTTGCGCTGACGATAACCCGTCCCTGGCTGATTGCGGCTATAGAGTCGCAAGGCCGCACCCTCGCCGACTTCGACATGAAGTCGCTCGTTTGCGCGCAGTGTCACTCGGAGTACTACTTTGAGGGCCCCGGCGTCACAAACAAGATTGTTTTCCCGTGGAGCCGTGGCTTTAGGCCCGAGGATGCTTTGGCGCACAAGGATGCCGCAAACTTCTCCGACTGGACGCATCCGCGTACTGGCGCCGGTGTGCACAAGATTCAGCATCCTGAGTTTGAGTTCTTCCAGGGGAGCGTGCACTGGGAGGCCCGACTGACTTGCACCGACTGTCATATGCCGCAAGTAAAAGATGCCCAAGGCCGCACGTACACCCAACACTGGCTGGCAAGCCCGCTAAAACATATGGAAGCATCGTGTCAGCGGTGTCATGGGACGGACATGGCCGCACTTAGGGCTAGAACAGAAAAGCTGCAAGGCGAGCTTAGAACCACCGCCAATGCCATAGGTACGGAGCTCGAACAGGCGATTAACGCCCTGCGCGACGCGCGCCGCAACCCAGCCGCGAATGCAGCGCTCATTGCCCAGGCACAAACCAAGCACCGCCAAGCCCAACTGATGCTCGACTGGTTCCTCGTAGAGAACAGCACCGGTTTTCATAATGCACGTGAAGGCAGGCGCATTCTAGGCGAGGCCCAGCGGCTCGTAGGCGAAATGGCGACGCTCACAAACAGAGCAATCGGACGATAGGAAATCGCAAAGCCCCTGTCAGCTTAAAGCGTGACAGGGGCTTTGGTTAGGAAGAGGGACGGAGGAGCGCGACATTAGGCGCGGCCTCTTCTATGCGAGTTACTCGGTCCACTCGCTTCTCAGCAAGCCCAGCATTATCTGGTCCTCAAACCTGCCCCTCTTTAGCACCGCCTGCCTAGTTGTGCCTTCCTGCTTAAAGCCAAGCCCGATAAACAGACGCAATGATCTCGCATTAAAAGCATATACCTCCGCACCGATGCGGTTTAGCTCTAGTTCCTTGAAACACGCGCGGATCATGCCTGTAATGGCCTCTCTAGCTAGGCCTCGCCCCCACTGTGCTTTCTCGCCGAGGGTAATGCCTAATTGACAGCTTTTGTTGTGGCTGTCAATCGAGGCGATCATACAGTGCCCTATGAACTCCTCGTCGGGCTTGAGATGTATGCCAAAGTGTATGGCCTCCTCGTCAGCACATTGCGTTATGCGTTCTAGGCGCCTCTTGGTGCGCTCCATCGGCTCGGGCTCAGTGAGTTCCGGGCCGTCATCATCATAGTAGTGGATCTCCGCATCGTTCCACCACTTATTCATTAGTTCGACATTGTTCATGGTGTGGGGCTTAAGCACTAACCTAGGCGTCTCAATGAGCACACTCCCATCTCCCTTCCCAGACAATCCGCAGATAGTTTTCTCGGTCCGTATCTCCTTCTGTTGAAATACAGAGAATGCTGGACTCGCTATTGAGCTTCAGTTCCTCTCTCAGCGCCTCCAAAGTTCTGCCATAAAGCACCTCACTCCAATCACGTTCTAAGCAGACGCCTTTCTCGGCCTGGGGTGGTAACTGATGCTTGACTGGTTCCTCGTAGAGAAGCCCCCTCGACGTACAGCGGTCCGGTAGCCGGGTTAACCCTGCTCCAGTCAAGTGTCGCCAGCGCCTGCCCCGGCTCCTGCACCTGCCCCCCAAAAGCATCCATCGTCTCAAAAGTGACTACAGCGCCGGGCTCCACCCGTAACACGGGCGCGTTAGCCCTATCCATGGCGTAGATAACACTGTCACGCGCAATGCGCATTGCTTTCCCCTCCTATCGCTTTCTCGTCTAAGGCAGCTGGTCCATTTGCAGAAACTCAGTAGCCAGGTTACTGACCCTCAATCTCCGCACGGACTTCCTTCACAAGTTCAAGTACGTCGTCATCGGTAAGGAGTCCAGCCTTGCCTGCCTCACCTCGCATTTCTCTCTGTAGCATTTTCATAGCATACAGAGCTGAGTTCA
>Ga0208243_1000132_pt1 | contig 62538 bp, 61 predicted proteins | sample Subbio2Aug_QV12A_FD_184826 | JGI IMG/M metagenome (GOLD analysis project Ga0208243, IMG submission 184826) | Serpentinite rock and fluid subsurface biosphere microbial communities from McLaughlin Reserve, California, USA - CR12Aug_QV12A (SPAdes) | ecosystem: Environmental > Terrestrial > Deep... | reverse complement strand
CTGCGGCGGACGAAAGCAGCACGCGGCACCGCCGCACCCCGTCCCCGGAGCCGCCGCCTCCGCCCGTCGCCCACCCGACGAAAACTCCCGCGTCTCACTCCCCCTCTCCGTCGCGCTGCGCGCGCCACCTCTCCCCCCCATTGCATGAGGGAGAGGACGGGAGCCCTTTCCTGAGCCGCTCATTCCGCGGAACCCGCGACCGCCCGCCGCCCGTCCTCTCCACCCGGAACGGGGGGAGAGGTGGCGCCGCGAAGCGGCGACGGAGAGGGGGCTGCGACGGACGAAAGCAGCACGCAGCGTCCCCGCTGCGCCGTCCCCGCAGGCCACTTCCTCCGCGGCTTGCCCGCGTCAGATGCACGACCGTATCCCGACCGGTCGCCGGACCAGCGGTGCCGATCCGCTCGGCCACCGCAGCCTCCGCCTTGACCGCGGCCCGTGAAAGCGCCAATCCCTCACCCATGAAACCGGTGGAACCGGCGGTGTGAACGGGGACCGATCGATGAGCCTGATGCCGATGGCAGGATCCGGGTTGAATGCCGGCGGCGCGCCCAGCCGTGTCCGGCCCAACTTCATCCGGGAGATGCGTCCATGAGCCTGAAGCGCGTCGTCATCGCCGGAGCCGGCCAGGGCGGCTTCCAGGTCGCCGCCAGCCTGCGGCAGGAGGGGTTCGACGGCGAGGTCCTGCTCGTCGGCGACGAGCCCGGCCTGCCCTACCAGCGGCCGCCGCTGTCGAAGGAGTACATCAAGACCGGCAATGCCGAGCGGCTGCTGTTCCGGAACGCCGACTTCTTCGAGAAGAACGCCATCGGCTATCTCGACGGCCGCCGCCTGACCGCGATCCATCGCGCGGACGCGACCGTCGAGCTCGACGACGGGCAGGTCCACGGCTTCGACCACCTCGTGCTGGCGCTCGGCGCGCGCAACCGGCGCCTGCCGATCGCCGGCATGGACCTCGAGGGCGTGCTGCAGCTGCGCACGCTGGCGGACGCCGAGCGCATCCGCGCCGCCATCGCGCCCGGCCTGTCGCTCGTCGTCATCGGCGGCGGCTTCATCGGGCTGGAGATCGCGGCGACTGCGGCTGCGGCCGGCGCGACGGTGACCGTGCTCGAGGCCACCGACCGGCTGATGTCGCGGGTGGTCTCGCCCGCCATCTCGGCGCATTTCCTCGCCATGCACCGGGCGGCGGGAGTCGATATCCGCCTCGGCACCCTGGCGCGCGGGATCCGCGGCGACGACCGCGGCCGGGCGGCAGCGGTCGAGATCGAAGGCGGCGCGGTGGACGCCGACCTCGTGCTCGTGTCGGCCGGCATCGTTCCGAACGTCGAGATCGCCGAAGCCGCAGGCCTCTTCGTCCAGGACGGCATCCGGGTCAACGACCTGATGGAGACCTCTGCCGCCGAAATCTCGGCCATCGGCGACTTCGCCTCGTTCCCCTTCGGCCATGACGGCACGCTGATCCGGCTGGAATCGGTGCAGAACGCCATCGACCAGGCCAAGTGCGTCGTCCAGCGGCTGCTCGGCCGGCCGGAACCCTACGACAAGGTGCCGTGGTTCTGGAGCGACCAGGCGGCCTTCAAGCTGCAGATCGCCGGGCTGACGGCGGGCGCCGACCACCAGGTCGCGCGGGCTTCCGGGGACGGCGGAAAGCTGACGGTCCACTGCTTCCGCCACGGCGCGCTCATCGGCGTCGAGACGGTCAACGCGCCGGCCGACCACATGATGGCCCGCAAGCTGCTGGCGCTACCGCAGGCGCCGTCGCTGGAGGTGGTCGAGGCCGTCGGCTTCGACCTCAAGGCGGCGTTCGCGGCCGTTTCGGCTCGAGACGGTGCCTGATCGCGAGGATTGATTAGCCGGCTACCTCACGCCTGCCGCCCGGGCGGCACCACCTCGTAGCCGGGCTCCTCCGGCTCGTCGTCGACCAGTTCCTGCGGGAAGCCCGGCGCCAGGATCGACAGGCCGGTCGCCTCCTCGAGGCGGCGGATGATGTCGTCGGAGTTGGCGCGCTGGCCATAGCGGCGCTGGCCGTCGCGGAAGATCTCGATCATCAGCGGCGAGATTTCGAGCGGCACGCCGTTGCGGTCGGCGATGGTCTGGAACAGGCCGATGTCCTTCATCACCAGATCCATGGAGAAGTCGACGTCGCGCGAGCCGGACAGGATCAGCTGGCTCTCGGTCTCGTGCACGAAGGAGGTGCCCGACGAGATCCTGATCGCCTCGTAGGTGGTCGCGAGGTCCATGCCGGCGGCCTTCATCGTCACCAGCGCCTCGCAGAGGGTCAGAAGGTTGGCGGTGGCGAGATAGTTGGTCATCACCTTCAGCGTCGAGGCGGTCCCGATCGGTCCCGTGTGCAGCACGCGTCGGCCGAGCACCTTCAGCACCGGCAGCACCCGCTCGAAGACGGCGCGGTCGCAGCCCGCGAAGATCGAGATGTTGCCGGTCGCGGCGCGGTGCACGCCGCCCGAGACCGGGCAGTCGACCGCGAAGCCGCCGAGCGCCTCGACCCGGGCGGCCAGCCGCGTGATCTCCGCCGCGTCCGTCGTCGACATCTCCGACCAGATCTTGCCCGGCGTCAGGCCGGCCAGGATGCCGTCCTCGCCCTCGACCACCGCCGCGGAGGCGGCCGGCGACGGCAGGCAGGTGATCACCATGTCGCAGCTTTCGGCCATCGCGCGCGGGCTGTCTCCCCACGCCGCGCCCGCGGCCAGGAACCGCTCGCCCGCCTTGCGGTCGAGGTCGCGCACGGTTAGGTCGAAGCCGTTGCGCAGGAGCGAGCCGGCAAGCTTGCCGCCGACGTTGCCGAGGCCGATGAAGCCCAGTTTCATGTGTTTTCCCCGCCTGTTCGTAGCTCTGGAAACGACGGCCCCGGGGCGCCCGGAGCCCTATGCTTCCTCTCCCCATTCCACATCGGCCGGACGCCGGCGCGCCAGAACGCGACGTGCGTTGGGAATATCGTTGGAAAATGCGCGCGCGACCGCCTCTTCGCTCGAATGCCCGTGCTGCAGCCAACGCGCGATGAGACGTCGCTCGAGAACGGGTTCGGCGACGTGGAGAAACACCGCGAAGTCGAAGAGCGGTTCGAGCGCGTCCCAGGGCGGCTCGTCCGACAGCAGGTAGTTTCCCTCCACCAGCACGAAACGCACGTCGCGCGGCACGATGGCAGCGCCGGCCCGCGCGAGATCGGCCGCGCGATCGAACAGCGGCACCGCGACGTCCTCGTCGCCCGCGCGGACACGCTTCAGGGTCGCGGCAAGCCCCGGGACATCGAAGGTCTCGGGTGCGCCCTTGCGCGGGCGCAGGCCGCGCCGGTCGAGGACGGCATTGTCGTAGTGGAAACCGTCCAGGGGAACGATGGCGGCCGAACCCTCCGGGAACAGCGGCAGCAGCGCCTCCGCCAGCGTCGACTTCCCCGCGCCGGGCGGACCGGCGATGGCGACGACGAAACGGCCGCGGCCCGAAGCCTTGCGAAAGACGGTCGCCACGAGATGCGCGAGTTCGGACATGGACTGGTCTCCTCCTGCCGCCGCGCAGGATACTGCGCCGGAACGGCCGCTTGAAGGCCAGGAAAACGAAACGGCCGCGGTTGCCCGCGGCCGTTGTGGATCGGATCGTTGCGACGGCTGGTCACATACCGGCGGAGTGCTTGTCCACGAGAGCCTTCGCCTCCTCGACGAGCGCCTTGCCGTCCTTGCCCTTGGCCGTCATCTCGGCCTCCCAGGCCTCGACCAGCGGGGTGGCGGTGTCCTTCCAGCGCTGGGTCTCGGCCTCGTCGAGCACGATGATGTTGTTGCCGAGCTTCTCGGCGATCGACTTGCCGGCGACGTCGCCCTCGTCCATCACGCGGCCGAAGAAGGCGGCGGTCTCGATGCCGGAATTGTCGTCGATGACCTTCTTCAGGTCGTCCGGCAGCGCGTCATAGGCCGACTTGTTCATCGCCACGACGAAGGTCTGGGTGTAGAGGCCGTTCTTGCCGGAGAAGGTGGTGTGGTTCTTCACCAGTTCCGAGACCTTGAGCGACGGCGTCACCTCCCAGGGGATGGTGGTCGCGTCGATCACGCCCTTCGACAGCGCCTCCGACACGGCCGGGACGGGCATACCGACCGGCGTGGAGCCCAGCTTCTCGAGCATCTGGTTGATGGTGCGCGAGCCGCCGCGGATCTTGAGGCCGTTCATGTCCTCGAGCTTGGTGACGGGGTTCTTCGAGTGGATCAGGCCGGGGCCGTGCGCGTGCCAGGCGATGACCTTCACGTCCGCGAACTCGTCCATGCAGTGCTTCTCGCAGTACTCCTGCAGGGCCTTCGACGTCGCCTCGCCGGTCGTCATCATGAAAGGCAGCTCGAAGGCTTCCGTGGTCGGGAAGCGGCCGGGCGTGTAGCCGATGACGGTCCAGATGATGTCGACCGCGCCGTCCTTGGCCTGGTCGTAGAGCTCCGGCGGCTTGCCGCCCAGCGCCATGGCGTCGAACTGGTCGATCTTGATGCGGCCACCCGATTCCTTCATCACCTTCTCGGCCCAGGGCTTGAGCGCCTTGGACGGGATGGTCGCCTGCGGCGGCAGCATCTGGTGCAGGCGCAGCGAGACGTCCTGCGCGAGTGCAGACACGGTCATGGAGCCGAGCGCGAAGGCCGCGGCGATGGAGCATTTCAGCATGTTCATTGAAGCACCTCCCTTTGGTATCCCTTTGTTATAAAGTAAAACCTTTTCGATGGAAAGTGGCCGGTTGTGCGGAAGCGGCGGCCGATACGGCCGATGGTAAAGAACGCTTCCGCGTGGCCCTGCAAGGGCCTCGACAGCCGCGCGCCAAGTGGCGTAAGCCGCACACGAGATCAATCCTGAAGGGAGATGAACCGTGTCGTCAACCACCGCCGCCAAGCCGCCCTACCGCGCCGACCACGTCGGCAGCCTGCTCAGGCCGGAGTCGGTCAAGGCCGCGCGCCGCAAGTTCTTCGAGGAGAAGTCGATCGGCGCGGCCGAACTCAAGGCGGTGGAGGACGAGGCGATCCGCGACGTCATCAAGCTGCAGGAAGACGTCGGCATTCCGGCCATCACCGATGGCGAGATCCGCCGCTCCTTCTGGCACTACGACTTCATGGGGGACCTGACGGGGCTCGATCTCGAGCAGCGCGACGAGGGCGTGCAGTTCCATGGCGTCAAGCTGCGGCCGATCTTCCCGACCATCACCGGCAAGCTCGACTTCCCGGCCGACCATCCGATGATCGAGCATTTCCGCTTCGTCGCCGCCAACACGAAGGCGATGCCGAAGATCTCGATCCCCGGGCCGAGCTGCTGCCATTTCCGCACCGCCAAGGCCGACATCAGGCCGAAGGAATATCAGGACGATCCGGAGGCGCTGTTCGCCGACCTCGCCGCGACCTATGCCAAGGCGGTCAAAGCCTTCTACGATGCCGGCTGCCGCTATCTGCAGATGGACGACATCTTCTTCGCCTACCTGTGCGACCCCAAGCACCGGGCGGCCAAGCAGGCCGAGGGCATGGATCCCGACTGGCTGATCGACCGCTACGCCTGGATGATGCACGAGGCGATCAAGGACCGGCCGGCCGACATGGTCATCGGCATGCACATGTGCCGCGGCAATTTCGTCTCGACCTATGCCGCCGAGGGCGCCTACGATCCCGCCGCCGACGCGATCTTCAACAAGACCGGCGTCGACATCTACTTCATGGAGTACGACAGCGAGCGCGCGGGCGGCCTGGAGCCGCTGCGGCTGCTGCCGAAGGGCAAGAAGCGCGTCCTGCCCGGCTTCATCACCACGAAGACGGGCGAGCTCGAATCGATCGACGACCTGAAGCGCAAGTTCGAAGCGGCTGCGCAATATGCCGACCTCGACCAGCTCGGCATCGCCCCGCAATGCGGCTTCGCCTCCACCGAGGAAGGCAACAAGATCACCGCCGACGACCAGAAGCGCAAGCTCGAGCTGGTGGTGAAGACCGCCGAGGCGATCTGGGGCGGCGTCGACAAGTAAGGCTTCAACGTCTGCAGGGCACCGGCGCGCGCCTTCGATTCCGCGCCGCTGCTCACGGCCGGCGAATTGCCCCTGCTTCCGGGTTGCCCGCCAGGCTGCGGGCACCACATCTGCTCCACTGTGCTGGAGGAGAATCATCCGCGATGACAGTTCTGCCCCGCGGCGTGAAGCACATTCCCGGCTACCTCGACGTGTCTGCGCAGCGTGCCCTGGTCGAGGACGTCCGCGGCGTGGTCGCAGCCGCGCCGCTCTATCGGCCCGAGATGCCCCGCACCGGGAAACCCATGAGCGTGCGCATGACCAATTGCGGCGTGCTAGGCTGGGTCACCGACCGCGACCGCGGCTATCGCTACCAGCCGACGCATCCCGTCACCGGCGCCCCCTGGCCGCCGATCCCGCCGCGGCTGATCGACCTTTGGAACGCGGTGTCCGGCCACCCCGCCCCGCCGGAAGCCTGCCTGGTCAACTTCTACGCCGAGGATGCGAAGATGGGCCTGCACCAGGACCGTGACGAGCAGGACCTGACCGCGCCCGTCGTCTCGATCTCGCTCGGGGATTCCTGCCTGTTCCGGGTCGGCGAGACGACGCGCGGCGGACGCACCACGTCGATCCGCCTCGACAGCGGCGACGTCGTCATCCTCGGCGGAGAAGGCCGCCTCGCCTTCCACGGCGTCGACAGGATCTATCCATCGACGTCGGCGCTGCTGAAGAACGGCGGCCGCATCAACCTGACGCTGCGCCGGGTAACGCGGCCGGAGATGCGGGAAATGCGGGGACAGTTTACTTAATTCAGGACCGCGACACCTCCATCGCACCGCAGACGACCCGAATTAAGTAAACTGTCCCCGCATTTCCCTCGCCCGCCCGGGCCTGCATTCTCCGGACCCGCCGCCTCCCGCGTCAACGAAATCAACCGCTTGACGAAAATCTGTCCACGCTTTCTCGGCCGCGCCGATACTGCGCCCGCGAAAACGGAGGACGTGACCATGGGCTGGAAGGAGGAGGTGCTGGAAGAGATCCTGGCGCTGCTCGTCCTGCTCGCAGGTCTCGCCGACCGCGCCGCCGGCCGGCCTCTCGCCATCGCCCTGCCCGTGCTCGCCGGCCTGGCGCATGCCGAGGCTGTGGCGCGGACCTACCTCATCGGCCTGCCGTCCGGTGCTGCGGCCCGCGTCGCGTCCTCGCCCGCGACCGACCGCGCCGCACGCCTCGCCGCCGATTTCCGCATGCTGGCGCGGATCCTGCGCGCCTGTCTCGCGCAGGCGAGACGCCGGGCACGGTTTGCCACCCGCGACGTCGCCCGACAGGCCGATTCGTCGACCGCCCCGCAGGCGCTCGCACGCGCCCTCCGGCACTGCGCCGCGGCGCCCGTCGCACCCGACACGTCCTGACCGCCATATGGACAGGACAGTCGATCGCAGCCACGCGTCCGGCCCTCGATGCCGCCGCACCACGACCTGCCTCCCCGCAGGAGCTGCGGCCGGAGGGCGTCCGTGCTGGAGAATGCGGGGGCGGTTTCTTACCATTCCCAACGGGAACGACGATGCGATGCGCCGGAATATTGCCGAATCCCGTGAACCGTCCCGCCGTTTATCCGGGAACGGAAACGTTCAACGACCGCGCGCCGCCTCAGAGCCGGCGCAGCGCCACTTCCTCGACGCGGTGGTTCGTGCCCTTGCGCAGGATCAGGTCGGCACGCGGGCGGGTCGGCAGGATGTTCTCGCGCAGGTTCTTGAGGTTGATGTTGGTCCAGAGTCCCTCGGCGATGGCGCGTGCCGAATCCTCCGATAGGGTCGAATAGCGGTGGAAGAAGGAGTCCGGATTGCGGAAGGCCGTTTCCCGCAGCCGCATGAAGCGGTTGATGTACCACTTGTGGATCAGCGCCTCGTCGGCGTCGATGTAGATCGAGAAATCGAAGAAGTCGGACACGACGGGGACAGCGCGGCCGTCCTTGGGCAGATCGCGGGTCTGGAGGACGTTGATGCCCTCGAAGATCAGGATGTCGGGCCGGTCGATGGCCGCGTACTGCCCGGGCAGCACGTCATAGGTGAAGTGCGAGTAGAGCGGTGCCGGCACGTTCGGCTCGCCCGACTTGATGGCCGACAGGAAGCGCAGCAGCGCGCCGACGTCGTAGCTGTCGGGAAAGCCCTTGCGCTCCATCAGGTTCTCGCGGCGAAGCACCTCGTTGGGATACAGAAAACCGTCGGTCGTCACGAGATCGACCTTCGGGCTCGACGGCCAGCGGGCCAGCAGCTCCTTCAGGATGCGCGCCGTGGCCGACTTGCCCACTGCGACCGATCCCGCGATGCCGATGATGAAGGGAGTCTTCTTCGTCTCCGAAGCGTTGAAGAAAGCCTGGCGCTGCCGGAACAGGAGCTGCGTGGCCTCGACATGAGCCGAGAGCAGCCGCGACAGCGACAGGTAGATGCGCCGGACCTCGTCGAGATCGATCGGGTCGTTGAGCGAGCTCAGCCGCTGGACCTCGTCCTCGGTGAGCGTCAGCGGCGTGTCGGCGCGGAACTCCGCCCATCGCTCCGCCGAAAAGACCCGATAGGGCGAATACTTCACTTCGGGTGCAAGCTGGTCCATCGCCGTATTCGTCCCGGAAGACACGATCCGTTTCCGTCAGCGTCCCGAGCGGGACGCCTTTTCCGCAATGCCCGATTGCGCGGTGCGCCGCTCGAGTTCGGCCATTACCCGCGACAGCGGGATGTCGGCCAGCGCGAGCACCACCAGCCAGTGATACAGAAGATCGGCGCTCTCCGATACGAGCCCGGCCTCGTCTCCGCGGACGGCGGCGATCACGGTCTCGACCGCCTCCTCGCCGAGCTTCTTGGCGGCACGATCCATGCCGGACGCAAAGAGCTTCGCCGTCCAGGAATCCGGATCTCCGGACCGGGCGCGTTCGGCCACGATCCGCTGAAGGTTGTCGAGGGTGAAATCGCTCATGAGCGGCGTCTAGTGCGGATGCAAGCCGGAGTCGAGTCGCATCGCGAGCCCTGCCGCCGCCATGTGTGCCTTGGCCTCGGCGATCGTGAAGGTGCCGAAGTGGAAGATCGAGGCCGCCAGCACCGCCGTCGCGTGGCCGTCGCGGATGCCTTCGACCAGATGATCCAGCGTACCGACGCCGCCCGATGCGATCACCGGGACACGCACCGCGTCGGCGATGGCGCGGGTGACGGGCAGGTCATAGCCGGCCTTGGTGCCGTCGCGGTCCATCGAGGTCAGCAGGATCTCGCCCGCTCCCTTGTCGACCACCAGCCGGGCGAAGTCGATGGCGTCGATGCCGGTCGGCGTGCGGCCGCCATGGGTGAAGATCTCCCATCGGTCCGTCTCGCCGGGCTGCGACACCTTCTTGGCGTCGATCGCCACGACGATGCACTGGTTGCCGAACTTGTCGGCCGCCTCGGCGACGAAATCGGGGTTCTTCACCGCCGCCGTGTTGATCGAAACCTTGTCGGCGCCGGCCAGCAGCAGCCTGCGGATGTCGGCCACCGTGCGCACTCCCCCGCCAACGGTCAGCGGCATGAAGCACTGCTCGGCCGTGCGGGCGACGACGTCGAAGATGGTCTCGCGATTGTCCGACGAGGCCGTGATGTCGAGGAAGCAGAGCTCGTCGGCGCCGGCCGCGTCATAGGCCCGGGCTGCTTCGACGGGGTCGCCGGCATCGATCAGGTCGACGAAATTGACGCCCTTGACGACACGGCCGTCCTTGACGTCGAGGCAGGGGATGACGCGGGACTTGAGGGTCATGAGGGTCCGTTTCCAATGCGGTCGACGCGGAGGTGCAAAGACCTAGTTTTCGGCTGCGGCAGGGTTCGCGATGCCCGCGTACAACGACTTCAGGTCGATGACGACGGTCTTGCCATCGATCGTCAGAGCGATCGATCCGGTTTCATGGATCACCGGCGACTGCCACTGCCCATCATCTCTGCGCGACCAGACCCAGATGCGAACCTCGTCCTGCGAGACGGTCAGGTAGTGACGCAGGCTCGACAGGCTCTGGTAATCACGCGCCTTTGGTCCGAAATCGTCGGCAAGGCTGGACTTCGAGAGTACCTCTGCGATGAGCAGCGGCGACGTTGCCGCCAGCGCCTTGCCATCGGCGATCACCCTGTCGACCATGACATCCGGATACCGAATACCGTCCGTCGTAAGGACACCGTGGTCCGTGGTTCCGACGTCATACGCCTCGTCGCCGAGTTGTGCAGCGATCTGGCGCTCGAGGCGGTTGGCGAGGCGCCAGTGATCACGGGTCACATTGATCATCATCTCGACCACCCTCCCGTTCACGAACTCGCGCCTGCCCTCGCGCCCTTCGTTCCAGCGCAGGAATTCGTCCGGAGTGGTCGGCAGTCTCGACTGGATGTTCATGCCGTCAGTCTAGCATGCCGCGCGGCGGCTTTGAATTGCCGCTCAGGATCGCCAGCGCCTCGGCGGGGTCGATGCGGCCGTCATACAGGGCTCGTCCCGAGATCGCGCCTTCGAGCTTGCGCGCGTCCGGCATGGTCATGCGCACGATATCGGCGATCGACGCCAGGCCCCCGGAGGCGATGACGGGGATGGAAACCGCATCCGCCAGTTCGATGGTCGAGTCCCAGTTGATACCGGCCAGGACGCCGTCGCGGTCGATGTCGGTGTAGATGATGGCGGCGACGCCGGCGCCCTCGAACTTCCTCGCCAGTTCGACGACCCCGAGCGTGGAGGCTTCCGCCCAGCCTTCGACGGCCACCTTGCCGCCCCTGGCGTCGATGCCCACGGCGACCCTGCCGGGAAAGAGGCGGCAGGCCTCCTTCACCAGATCTGGATCGCGCACGGCCACCGTACCGAGGATGACGCGGGCGAGGCCCTTGTCCAGCCAGGCTCCGATGTGGGCGAGCGTGCGGATGCCGCCGCCGAGCTGCACGGGGTTGGTCGTGGATTTCAGGATCGCTTCCACCGCTGCGCCATTGACGCTCTCGCCCTCGAAGGCACCGTTCAGGTCGACCACGTGCAGCCACTCGAAGCCCTGATCCTGGAAGGCACGAGCCTGCGCGGCCGGGTCCTCGTTGTATACCGTCGCGGTGGCCATGTCGCCGAGCTTCAGGCGCACGCACCGGCCGTCCTTCAGGTCGATCGCGGGAAAGAGGATCATCGGGCGGCTCGCTCCGTCGGCATGCGGATGTCGTCGGGAGCCGTCACGGCTTCCAGCGCAGGAAATTGGCGATCAGGGCCAGGCCGAGAGCCTGGCTCTTCTCGGGATGGAACTGGGTGCCCACCATGTTGTCGCGGCCGACTGCTGCCGTCACCGGCCCGCCATAGTCGGTGACGGCAATGACCTCGTCAGGATTGGTGGCGGCGAGATGATAGGAGTGCACGAAATAGGCGTGCAGGCCCTCGTCGCCCGTCGGGATGCCGTCGAAGAGCGGGTGCGGATGTTTCACGTGAATCGTGTTCCAGCCGATCTGAGGAATTTTCAGCGACGGGTCGGATGGCTCGATCTCCTTCACGTCGCCGGCGATCCAGCCGAAGCCGCGGGTCGTCGTCTTCTCCAGCCCGCGCTCCGACATCAGCTGCATGCCGACGCAGATGCCGAGAAAAGGACGTCCCATCTTCAGTGTCGATTCTTCGACTGCCTCCCACATGCCCGGGACGGCATGCAGGCCGGCCGCGCAGTCGGCATAGGCGCCGACGCCCGGCAGGACGATCCGGTCCGCCGTCCGAACCCGCTCGGCATCCGCCGTCAGTTCGATCGCCGCATCGGCGCCGCTTTCGCGGGAAGCCCGTTCGAAGGCCTTGGTGGCCGAGCGGAGATTGCCGGAACCGTAGTCGATGATCGCCACGCGCATGGTTCAGGTCCTTCCGGGATAGCCGAACAGGCCGAGTTCCGGTTCGTTCCCCGCGGTCGAGGACGACGCCGTCCCCTCACGGATCGGCGGCAGCGGACGCTGATCCACCGCCTCGTCCTCGGTTCGCCCGGAAAGGTAGCGGAGTTCGGCATCGGCGCGGTTTCCAGCCTCCACCACGCCCCGTTCCGCATATCCCCTGCGACGAAGCGCCCAGATCCGCAAGGCCGAGCCCTCGAGGCCGATATAGATCGAGATCAGGATCGTCATGCCGCCCACCATCATCTCCGCAGAGCCCGAGGTCTCGCCGAGCACCCCGAGACCGAGCATGACTGCCAGCAGCACCACCGTCTCGATCCAGAGGCGGTTCCAGAGCAGCCACACCAGCGGCAACAGGAAGCCGATCCAGTGGAAGCCGTCGCGGACATAGATCTCGTCCGCACCCGCACGGCCTCGCGGCGGCTCCATCACGACATAGATCGCCATCGGCATCTCCTATCCGTTGAGCGTGCCCTTGGTGGACGGAACCACCCCTGCCTGGCGCGCGTCGGGTTCGATCGCCGTCCGCAGCGCGCGCGCGACTGCCTTGAAGCAGGTCTCGGCGACGTGGTGGTTGTTGGCGCCATAGTGGTTCGTCACGTGCAGCGTGATGCCGGCGTTCTGCGCCAGCGCCTGGAAGAACTCGCGCACGAGTTCGGTGTCGAAGGTGCCGATCTTCGGCGCGGAGAAGGTCACGTGCCAGACGAGGAACGGCCGGCCGGACACGTCGATGGCGGCGCGGGTCAGCGTCTCGTCCATGGCCAGATCGATCGAGGCATACCGGGTGATGCCGCGCCGGTCGCCGAGCGCCTTCGCGATCGCCTGGCCGATGGCGATGCCGGCATCCTCCACCGTGTGGTGGTCGTCGATATGGAGGTCGCCCTTCGCCTCGAGCGTCAGGTCGATCAGCGAATGACGCGACAGCTGCTCGAGCATGTGATCGAAGAAGCCTACGCCGGTCGACACCGCATACTTGCCCGATCCGTCGAGGTCGACGGATGCGCTGATCGCCGTCTCGTTCGTCTTGCGGCTGACCGAAGCCCTGCGGCCGGTGGCGGGAGCACTCATTCCCTCGTCCTTTCGATCCTTGTTCCGGCTGCCTTAGCAGCACCTCCAGGCGAATTCCAGTTGCCGGCCTGCGGCGGGCCTGCCCGGCCGGCCGATTTGCAATCGGCACCGGGACACATAGATATCGTCCAGCGAATCCGCCGCGCCGACGGCGCGGCTCGCATCGCAGATCATCCGGAGCGACCCATGTCCAGCGAAACCACCATGCACGCAACGACGATCGTCACGGTCCGCAAGGGGGGCAAGGTCGTGATCGCCGGCGACGGCCAGGTCAGCCTCGGCCAGACCATCATGAAGGGCAACGCCCGCAAGGTGCGCCGGCTCGGCAAAGGCAACGTGATCGCCGGATTCGCCGGCGCGACGGCGGATGCCTTCACGCTGCTGGAGCGGCTCGAGACCAAGCTCGAGCAGTATCCGGACCAGCTCACCCGGGCCTGCGTCGAACTGGCCAAGGACTGGCGGACCGACCGCTACCTTCGCCGGCTCGAAGCCATGATGCTGGTGGCCGACAGGTCCGTGACGCTGGCGCTGACCGGCACCGGGGACGTGCTGGAGCCGGAACATGGCGTCATGGCGATCGGCTCGGGCGGCAACTACGCGCTGGCGGCGGCCCGGGCGCTGATCGACACGGACAAGGACGCTGAGGCGATCGCCCGCAAGGCGATGCAGATCGCGTCCGAGATCTGCGTCTACACCAACGGCAACTTCGTCGTCGAAACCCTCGATGCCGCCTGAACGTCCCGCCATAGGCTTCCGGCCGGTCGGCCCGGCGGACCTGCCTCTCCTCGACCGCTGGATGCGCCAGCCGCACTGGCGCGAGTGGTGGGGCGATTCCGACGAGGAGATACGCTTCGTGCACGACATGATCGAGGGCCGCGACACGACGCGGCCCTTCGTCTTCACCGCCGACGGCGAGGATGTGGGCTACATCCAGTACTGGTTCATCGGACATCACCAGAACGACAGCTGGCTTGTCGACAACCCATGGCTGGGCGCCCTGCCGCCGGAGACGATCGGCATCGACCTTTCGATCGGCCCGGCCGACCGGCTGTCGAAAGGGCTCGGGACCGCAGCGCTGATCGCGTTCGTCGCCATGCTCCGGGGAACGGGATTCACCGAGATCATCATCGATCCGGATCCGCGAAACCTGCGCGCCGTCCGGGCTTACGGGAAGGCGGGTTTCCGGGTCATCCCGGAACTGCTCGGTCGGAGCGGCGACAGCCTCATCATGCGGCACGGCGAACCGGCGGAGCCCGTCTAGCGGGGCTTTCCACACCTGTGCTGCACCGGCTTGCCGGTTCGGCCGGAATGATGTTCTGCTTGTGCGCACAAGCCCCGGGCGGAAAGTCACCTGCGAATGGTCGAGAACCTGCATCTGCCTTCGCACCTGGCGGTCCAACGTGTCGCCGACAGCGACCGCGCGATGGTTCTCTCCGTCGCGGAGGGGATCGACGCGGCGGTCGGACGCTGGTTCGCCCGTTCCCGCGCCGACAGCCTGGTCGTGACGCTCGCGAGTTCCGATTTCGAGGGCGGGGTGCTCGCGATGGTCCGGTCGCTGCGATCGGTCTCCGACGTCCCGGTGCTCGTCCTGAAGCTCGGGTCCTGGCGCTTCGAGCACGAGGCGGACGGCGTCGCCGCCATCGAGGTTCCGGCGCTGTATCGGCCGGGCGTGGAGACGCGGCCGGACCTGCCCCACCTCGCCGCCACGCTCAGCAAATTGTGGGCGTTCTCGATCACCACGCCCAGGCGCCTCGCGCATATCGATGCCGACTGTCTCGTCCTGCGACCCATCGACGGACTGTTCGTCGGGGATGGTTTCGCGGCAGCGCCGGACCTGCTGCTCCACCACCGGCTGCGCGCCTTCAATGCGGGCGTCTTCGCGTTCACGCCGTCCGTCGACCTGCGCAACCGCCTCTTTGCGCGATTACCGGAGCTTCCCGTCTCGGATGGCGACCAGAGCGTGCTCAACGGCTTCTTCCAGACCTGGAGGCAGCTGCCGCTCGGACTGAACTTCCTGCGCAGCCAGGCGATGGTGCGTGCCTTGGCGAAGGATGCCGCGCTGCGCATCCTTCACTTCACGCCGGCGAAGCCGTGGACCAGCGGGCCGATGGGTCCGCTCGACCACGCCCTCGCGCCGCTCGATGAACTCTGGCTCGAACGGCTCAGCGACACGGAGTATCGCGAGGTGAAGCGCCGCTGGCAGCATGACGTCGAAGCCGTGGAACAGAACCTGACCGCCTGGGCCAGCCGCTCCGCCGGGCTCTACCGCGACCAGATCGCGGAGGGCCTGGCGCGGACGCGGCGGCGGCTGAGGCTCTGGCTGGCCGGTCTGGTCATGCTCGCCACCCTGCAGACGCTGATGCTCGGCTGGCTCGTCCTGCGCGGCTGACCTCCCGCGGGCGGCATTGTGCTGGAAGGGACGATCCCTATCTAGTGTCGGTGCCGCCCGCTCCCGCGCGGGAGGTCCGCTTCACGGAGTAAGACATGACCAATTTCTCCCCGCGCGAGATCGTCTCCGAGCTCGACCGCTTCATCATCGGCCAGAAGGACGCCAAGCGCGCCGTCGCCATCGCGCTGCGCAACCGCTGGCGCCGGCAGCAGCTCGAAGGCGACATGCGCGAGGAGGTGATGCCCAAGAACATCCTGATGATCGGGCCGACGGGCGTGGGCAAGACCGAAATCTCGCGCCGCCTCGCCAAGCTGGCGGGAGCTCCCTTCACGAAGGTGGAAGCCACCAAGTTCACGGAGGTCGGCTATGTCGGCCGCGACGTCGAGCAGATCATCCGCGACCTCGTGGAAGTCGCGATCGGTCTGGTGAAGGACAAGATGCGCGAGGACGTCAAGGCCCGGGCGCACGTCAATGCCGAGGAGCGCGTGCTCGATGCGCTGGTCGGCAAGACCGCCAGTCCGGCGACCCGCGACAGCTTCCGCAGGAAGCTGCGTGCCGGCGAGCTCGACGACAAGGAGATCGAGGTCGAGGTCGCGGACACGGCACCGGCCGGGTTCGAGCTGCCCGGCATGCCCGGCGCCAACATCGGCGTGCTGAACATCAACGAGATGCTGTCGAAGGCGATGGGCGGGCGCACCAAGATGCGCAAGACCACGGTCAAGGAGTCCTACGGGCACCTCATCAACGACGAATCCGACAAGCTGCTCGATCAGGACGAGGTCGTCCAGCGCGCGCTCTCGTCGACCGAGAACGACGGCATCGTCTTCATCGACGAGATCGACAAGATCGCAACCCGCGAAGGCGGGGTGGGTGCGGGCGTCAGCCGCGAAGGCGTGCAGCGCGATCTGCTGCCGCTCGTCGAAGGGACCACGGTGGCGACCAAGTACGGGCCGGTGAAGACCGACCACATCCTGTTCATCGCTTCCGGCGCCTTCCACGTCGCCAAGCCGTCCGACCTCCTTCCCGAACTGCAGGGGCGCCTGCCGATCCGCGTCGAGCTCAGGGCGCTGGGGAAGGACGACTTCGTCCGCATCCTCACCGAAACCGAGGCGAGCCTCATCAAGCAGTACATCGCGCTGATGCGGACGGAGGGAGTAGAGCTGGACTTCACCGAGGAGGCCATCGACGCTCTCGCGGGTGTGGCCGTCGATCTCAACGCGTCGGTGGAGAACATCGGCGCGCGCCGGCTCCAGACCGTCATGGAGCGCGTGCTCGACGAGATTTCGTTCAACGCCCCGGACCGGTCGGGAACGAGCGTGACGATCGATGCCGACTATGTCGCCAAGAATGTCGGGGATCTCGCGAAGAACACGGATTTGTCCCGATTCATCCTGTAAGCCGGCGTTGCTGCGATGCCACGGGAGGCGCCTCCCGTGGCTCACGCCGGATGTCGGACCTTCGCCGGGTCGACTCGTCAGGCGGGTTTGAATAGTTTGGGTCGGGGTCGGACATCACAGGCAACCATTCATGAAAAAATGGATCGTCGTCGCAGCGGCTCTCGTCGCGACATCCGGCCTCTTCCCCGCCTTCGCGGGGGTTGCCGTTCCGCCCGGCAACCGCCACGTCGAGCAGCCCGACGTCCCCTTCGGATCGGCATCGCGGACCCGCGCCCTGAAGACGACCTACGAAGCGAAGTACCGGAAGGTCTATGGGCTTCTCGAGCGCGATCACGAACTGCGCGCCAAGATACGCATGGCGGCCAGCCAGTTCGGCATCGATCCGATCCACGTCGCCGGGGCGATCGTGGGCGAACATACCTACAATGTCGACGCCTACGACCGGCTCCAGGCCTACTACGTGAAAGCGGTCGCCTATCTCAACTCGAGCTTCGCCTTTTCCTATGAAGGCGAAAGCGTCGATGCGTTCGTCCAGCGGCCCGAGTTCGCCCGGTGCGCGGGCCTCGGCGACAGCTATGATCGCTGGACCTGCCGCGAAAGGGTGTGGAACGCCAGCTTTCGCGGAAAGACGGTCGATGGCACCTCGTTCCCGAACAACCGCTTCAGCGCCGTGTTCTTCCAGCCCTTCTATGCCGGACAGACCTTCGGCATCGGCCAGTTGAACCCGCTGACCGCATTGACGATGAGCGATTTCGTCCATCAGAAGACAGGGCTGCCGCGCCTCGATCACACGGATGCGCAGGAGGTCTACCGGACGATCATGGATCCGGATCGCACCCTGACCTACGTGGCGGCGACGCTGCGAAAGTCTATCGACGCCTACGAGACCATCGCCGGGTTCGACATCTCGAACAATCCGGGCATCACGGCGACGCTCTACAATGTCGGCGATCCGGAGGCCCGTGCGCAGGCGCTGAAGACGGAGAACGCCGCCCGGACAGGTCGCGGGGAAGCACCGAAGCTGCCCGAGGAGAACTACTACGGCTGGCTCGTCAACGAGAAGCTGCCCGAACTGCGCGAACTCTTCCCCTCGAGCTGACGCTGGCCGGAAGGATCATCGCGACGGCGGCGCGCGCAGGCGTTCCGCGAGGCCCGTCATCTCCTCCTCCGACAGGTTCGCGATGCGCGAGGCCAGGAGATGGGCGAGTTCGGTCGCCTTGGGGGACAGGCCGGCAGTGTCGATGACCACTTTCGGATGCGACCGTTCGGCAAGCCGGACCAGGTCTTCCGCCTCGTCCCAGATGATGTTGAAGTAACCGATGATCTTCTGGATCAGGGCCCAGGTCGGCCGGCCGCGCCGACCTCCCTCGAGGGCGGAGAGGTAGGCGGCGCTGACGCCGATCGCGCGCGCCATTTCCTTCTGGGTCACGTTGCGTGCGCGGCGCATGTCGCGCATGCGCTGTCCGAAGGGTGTCACCGCGCCTTCACCTCGGTCTGTCGACGAAGCCGGACATAGAGAGCCCCGCCGCCGCCGTGGTGGCGCGCGGCGGCCTCGTAGCTGCCGACGAGCGGCTTGAACGGGGGCGTCGCGAACCACGCCGGCACCGCCTTGCGGAGAATTCCGTCGCTGCCCATGGACGACCCCTTCCCCGTGATGATCAGGACATGGCGGATGCCCATGGCATAGGCCCTGTGGAGGAACCCGAGCAGCAGCGAATGCGCCTCGCTCTGCGTCATGCCGTGCAGGTCGACCCGCGCCTCGATCTGGAGCCGGCCCTTGGCGAGCTTGTCGCGGGTCGGGCGGTCGAGTGCGCGCGGTCCCTGCTGCGGCTTCTCGACCGCGCCCGGCTTGGCGGGGGGAAAGGCGGCATCGGCTGCCGCCGCCATGTCCTTCCGAGGGCTCGCCAGCGGTTCGGGAGCCTCGACCGGATCAACGGGCAGCGCCTTGCCCCTCAGCGGGATCGCGCTCCTGGCCACCTTGTTCCAGAGGATGCGGTCCTCGTCGGAAAGGCCGGCGACGAACCGCTTCGTCATGGACGTTCGCCGAGGGCCGCGCGCGGTACCAGCGCGAAGAAGTCGGCGTCGTGCTTGACGACACCGGCTATCGCGCCGGCCGCGTCGCCCGAGCCTGCGAAAAGGTCGCCGCGCGCCGGGCCGACGATCGCCGAACCGGTGTCCTGCGCAATCATCAGCTGCGCGAAGGGCGCCGCACCGAAGGCGGCCAGATCAGGGGCATGGACGAAGAAAGGCGTGCCGAAGGTGTGGAGCAGACGGTCGACCGCGATCGAACGGCGCGGCGTCAACGGCACCTTGGCTGCGGCGACGGGGCCGAGCGAGGCATCTTCCACGGGCGCTTCGCGAAAGAAGATGAAGGACCGGTTCTGCCACAGGATCTCGTCCACCCGGTCGGGGTGAGCCCGGAACCAGTCGCGGATCGACTGCATCGTGACCTGTTCGCGCGCTATCTCGCCCATGGCGGCGAGCAGATGGCCGGGGCCGGTGAAGCGCTGCCCGGACTTGGCCGCGTAGGTGATCCGACGCAGGCCGTCCGGCATGCGCAGCCGGGCCGCACCCTGGACATGGATGAAGAACACGTCGACCGGATCCTCGAGCCAGGCGATCTCGAGGCCGAGACCGGACAGGGACCCCTGCTCGATCCCGCGGCGATCGTCATATTCGACGATTCTCCCGTCGGGCTTGCGTCGTCCGAATGCCAGGTAGGGGTCGAGGTCTTCCGGCCGGTTCGTGTCGTCGATGTCCACGAGGTCGGGCGGGCGCGACAGAATCGGAAAGCGGAACCTTTCGGTTCGCACGGGAGACGCATCGGCCTCGGGCTCGTAGAAGCCCGTCACGAATCCGCGGGGACGATCATCGGGACGAACGGAGAAAGGAGAGAACCAGGTTTCGAAGAACAGCCGGCTTGCGGCGTCATCCAGGAAGGGCGATGCGAGCGCTGCCTCGAAGGCAGCGTCGAAATCCGACGCCCTGATCCCGAGGGAACCGGTCCGATAGGGTTTCGTGCGATCGCGCGCCGCGCTCCGCCGGAACGCGTCGAAGGCGCCGGACATCGCATCCGAGCGCCATCCCGGCAGATCGTCGAGGGAGACCGGCTGAAGAAGCGGAGAGAGCGCCACCGCGATGCGCCGGGGTCAGTCTTCGGCTTCGGTGGCGACCAGCTTCCAGTTGGGATCGCGCGAGCGGGTATCGCGGGCGAACGTCCAGACGTCCTTGACCTCGGCCACGGTCTCCGGGTCGCCATCGATGACCACGCCTGCGCCGTCGCGGGTAGCCGAGATCAGTTCGCTGACGATCCTGAGCGTGACATGCGCTTCCGTCCCCTTCATCTCCGCCCCGACGATATCGGCCTTGTCGATGCCCACGAAGGAGGACTGGATCTTTTCCGACCGGGTCTCCCGTTCGGCGATGGCCGCGACGAAGCCTTCGTAGACGTCGCGCGACAGGAGGTTCTTCAGCGTCTTGCGGTCTCCGTCCGCGTAGGCCATCACGATCATCTCATAGGCCATCTTGGCGCCATCGACGAAGCCCTTGGGCTCGAAACTCGGGTCCGCGTCGCGGATCGCACGAAGCCCCTTGTTCAGATCGGTACCGGGGGCTGCCACCTTGTCGATCGCGACATAGCCGGCATCGGCCTCCGGCGGACCCTTGCGGCGCGGCAACGACACCACGTTGTCCTGGGCGGCGGCGGGTTCCTTCTCGCGCGCACGGGCCGCGGTATAGGGATCGAAGGGCGGCTTCTCGTTGCCGGTCCGGCGGCCCAGCACGTTCCGCAGCTGCAAGAAGATCACCACAGCAGCGACGATGAAGAACAATGTCCCGAAATCGAAAAATTCCATATGGTCCGCCGAGTGATGGTTCAGAGCCGCGGTTGCGCATCCGGGCCTATCGCAGGCACGCACCCATCGAATGCATATAGAACGGGTGACTCGATCATTCAAATCCCGAGTAGGCGCACCATATGTATATGGAGGCCCGACATGGGGCGGCAATGGCCGTCCTCCCACCCCGGATGGCAGCAACGTGCGATTCCCGTTTCTCTTCCTGATCTTCCTCGTCGTCCCGCTGCTCGAGATAGCCGCCTTCGTGGTCGTCGGCAGCCGGATCGGGGTGCTGGCGACGCTCGGGATGGTGCTCTTCACGGCGGTGGTCGGTTCGGTGCTGCTGCGGGTGCAGGGTTTCGAACTGCTGCGGCGGATCCGGGTCGAGACGGACGCCGGACGCGTTCCGGGTCGCGAGCTGGTCCACGGAGCGATGATCCTCCTTGCCGGCTTCCTCCTGCTCCTGCCGGGCTTCGTGACCGACACCGTGGGGTTTCTCCTCTTCGTCCCGGCGTTTCGCGACTGGATGTGGCGTTCCCTCGCGAGACGCGTGCTGGTCAGCGTCGATCTTTCGACGATGCGGCCGAGCGGGGCCGGAGCGCGGTATCGACCCGATTCGCGCACGATCGATCTTGGCGAGGAGGATTTCAGCCGCACGAAGGGAACGACCGACGCGCCTGATCCCTCTTCTCCCTGGCGTCGTATCGATCGGGACGGCTGAAACGGGGCCGCGGCGTCGCGCCAATTTTCGGTCTGTCCGGTCCACCCTGTATGCTTGTAACGCCCTGCGGCGCATGTTAGCCAACCGCCCGACACGGCCGCGCCCGCGCGGCTACTTCACAAGGATCGAGTGACATGGCCGAATCGCAGGACAGCAACGCCGGTGGCGCAGCGAGCAATGGCAACGGCGTTCAGCCGACGCTGAACATCATGGCCCAGTACGTCAAGGACCTGTCCTTCGAGAGCCCCGGCGCACCGAACTCCCTGCGTGGCCGCGACAAGGCCCCGAGCATCAACATCAACGTCAACGTCAATGCGAACCCGATGTCCGAGAGCGACTTCGACGTGAACCTGACGCTGACGGCGAAGGCCAATGTCGACAAGGAAGTGCTCTTCAACGTCGAGCTCGTCTATGGCGGCGTGTTCCGCATCGCCGGCTTCCCGAAGGAGCACGTCCTGCCGGTCCTGTTCATCGAGTGCCCTCGCCTGCTGTTTCCCTTCGCCCGCCAGATCGTTGCCGAAGCCACCCGCAACGGCGGTTTCCCGCCACTGATGCTCGATCCGATCGACTTCGCGCAGATGTTCCAGCGCAAGCTCGCCGAGGATCAGGCAAAAGCCCGGGTGCAGATGAGCTGAGCCGCCTCTTCGGCGTAGGCTTCCGGTTGGAGCGGGCGGTGCGGCGAGCGCCGCCCGTTCGACTATTCGGCAGGCGTCGTGTCCGCCGCCTCGACCAGGAGTTTCTTCCAGATGGCCGCGTCGCCGAGCGACTGGACCATCCTTGCATGCGCTGCGCGCTCTGCCTCCGCCAGCCGAGGGGCCAATGGCTTCGGTCGCTGCGATAGAATGATCGTGACGTCCAGCTCGGTCTTCGTCTCGACGACGGTTTCGACGATTTCGAGCCCGAGTGCCGCCTGTTTGCCGCCCACCAGTTCGATGTAGACTTCCGCGAGGAGTTCCGAATCGAGGAGCGCGCCGTGCTTGGTGCGCCGCGAGTTGTCGACGCCATAGCGCCGGCACAGCGCGTCGAGCGAGTTGGGGCCCATCGGATGCTTGCGCCGGGCGATCGCGAGCGTGTCGATGACGCGCTCCGGGGAGATCGGGTCGATGCCGAGGCGGGCGAGCTCCTGGTTGACGAAGCCCATGTCGAAGCCTGCATTGTGCGCGATCAGCTTGGCGCCATCGATGAAGGCGAGAAACTCCCCGGCAATCTCGGCGAAGCGAGGCTTTCCATGGAGGTCTGCCATGCTGATGCCGTGCACGGCCTGCGCTTCCGGATGAATCTGGCGGTCCCCGGGATGGATGTAGAAATGGATGAAGCGGCCTGACGGGAAGCGGTTCACGAGTTCCACGCCGCCGATCTCGATGATGCGGTCCTCACGGGAATCGAGCCCCGTCGTCTCGGTATCGAAAATGATCTCGCGCATGCCGTCGCCTTCCGGTTCGATTGGCCCAGTCTACCTCATCGGCGGACGACCTGGAGCGGCTAGGTCGTGCCTGCGGCCGACAATTCACCGATAATCCGCCTGACGTCCCGGCGGGCCGGCTCCAGCCCATGCCCCGTATCGATGACGAAATCTGCCCGGGCGCGCTTCTCGGCATCCGGTACCTGCCTGGCAAGGATGGCTTCGAACTTTTCGGGCGTCATGCCCGGACGGGCCAGCACGCGGGCGCGCTGGACGTCCGCAGGTGCGCTGACGACGGCGATGCGGTCGACGCGATGCTCGGCGCCGACCTCGAACAGGAGCGGTATGTCGAGCACGACGAGCGCGGCTCCGGCTGCACGCTGTCGCGCCAGGAACTCCGTTTCGGCCTCCCGAACAAGCGGATGGACGATCGCTTCAAGCCGTTTCAGCGCTGCCGGATTGCCAAGGACGGCAGCCGACAGGCGGTCGCGGTCGACGACGCCTGCGACCACCGCCTCCGGGAAGACTGCCCCGACAAGCGGCACCGCCTTGCCGCGGTAAAGGTCATGCACGACGCTATCCGCGTCGTTGACCGGAATGCCCTCGGCAGCGAACATGGCGGCCGTGGTCGACTTGCCCATGCCGATGGAGCCGGTCAGTCCGAGGACGATCATTGATGCCGCTCCATGTCGGCAATGACGAGTGCCCGGAGGTCGGAAGTGACCGACGGAGCCCGTCCGAACCATCGGAAGAAGCCCGGAACGGCCTGATGCAGGAGCATCCCCAGGCCGTCGACGGTCTCGAGGCCCCGCGCTTTCGCGGCAGACAGAAGCGGGGTTTCAAGCGGCACATAGACGATGTCGGTCACGATGGCTCCGGGCGGCAGACGGCCGAGATCCGGGGAGGCACCGCTGTCCCGGCCGGCCATGCCGATCGGCGTCGTGTTGACGAGGAGATCGGCATCGGCGAGGAGTTCGGGCGCTGCATTCCAGTCATGCGCCGACACCTTGGCACCGAAGCGGTCGGCCAGCTCCTGCGCGCGTTCGGTGGTACGGTTGACCACGCGCACCTCGCGGTAGCCTTTCTGCAGCAGCGCGTACAGGATCGCCCGGGCGCTGCCACCCGCCCCGAGGACGACCGCTCGCTGGCCTGTCGCCCAGCGCGGCGCTCGCTCGTCCAGATTCGCGGAGAAACCGGACCAGTCGGTGTTGGTGGCCAGAAGGCGTCCTCCGTCGAGCCACACGGTGTTTATGGCACCGATCTGTTCGGAGGCCTGGTCATGTTCGTCGACGATCGCAAAGGCGGCTTCCTTGTGCGGAATGGTGACGTTGCCACCGCGGAAGCCAGCCGCGCCGATGCTGCGCAGGAAGCTCCCGAAGGCCGCGGGAGGGACGTCGATCGCCTCATACCGTCCCTCGATGCCGAGCGTGCGCAGCCAATGTCCGTGGATGAGCGGAGACCGGGAGTGGGCGATCGGATGGCCGCACACGAAGGCCTTGGCGAGGTTCTCAGCCATCGATCGCCTCAAGCCCCCGAAGAGCTGCCAGAAGCGGCAGCAGAGGCAGTCCGACGATGGTGAAGTGGTCTCCCTCGATCTTCTCGAACAGCTGGATGCCGCGGCCCTCGATCTGGTAGGCGCCGACGCTGGTGAGAGCCGCCTCGCCCACCGCGGACAGATGCCGGCCGATGAAGCCCGGCGTCAGGTCGCGCATCGTCATGTGCGCGACGGAGACGTGGCGCCAGACCACTTCGCCGTCGCGGGCGAGGACCACGGCGCTGTTCAACTGATGGGTTCGACCCGAGAGCTTCAGCAGATGGCGACGGGCACCTTCCATGTCGGCCGGCTTGTGGAACAGTTCGTCGCCCAGCGACAGCGTCTGGTCCGACCCGATGACGAGCACGCCGGGTCGCGCCTCGCTCACCGCCGTCGCCTTTGCCTCCGCCAGCACGAGAGCGACCTCCTCCGCCGTGACGCCTGTCCGGACGAGCGGCGCCTCGATGGCGCGTTCGTCCAGGTCCGGCTTCAGGACGGAAAACTCGAGTCCGGCGTCCTCGAGCAGTTTGCGGCGATAGGGGCTGCCGGAAGCGAGAATAATGGGAATGGCCATGACGGGTGCTTCTCCTGACGCGCCGACTGGCTACCGGCTGCGTGACCGCAAGGCAAGGATGGCGGCGGCCGTCTCCTCGATCGATCGCCGGGAGACATCGATCATCGGCCAGCCATGGCGGGTGCAGATCTTGCGGGCATGCGCCAGTTCCTCCGCGATGATCGAGCGGTCCGCGTAGCTTTCCGCCTGGTAGCCGACGCTGCTGCCGAGAATGCGGTTCTGGCGCACGTGCGAGATCCGCTCGGCGGTGGCGATCAGTCCGACGATCAGCGGTCTCTTGGCGGATTTCAGGGGCTCGGGCACGTCCAGCCCGAAGACGATCGGCACATTGGCGGTCTTGATGCCCCGGTTGGCCAGGTAGATGCTCGTCGGCGTCTTGGAGGTGCGGGAGATGCCGACGAGGATGATGTCGGCCTCCTCCACGTCGGCGGGAAGCTGGCCATCATCGTGCTCCATCGTGAAGTTCAGCGCATCGATCCTGCGGAAATAGTCCGCATCCAGAACGTGCTGGGCGCCAACCCGACGCCCGGCCGGTTCGCCGAGATAGGACTGGAAGACGGTGAGGACGGGTTCCAGCACGGATACGCACGGCAGACCCATCGCTGCACAGCGCTCATCGACGATGCGCGCGAGGTTCTGGTCGACGATGGTGTAGAGGACGATGCCCGGCTGGGCGTCGATCTCCTCGAGAACGGCCGCGATCTGCCGCTCCGTGCGGATCAGCGGATAGATGTGCTCGATCGCGCGCGCATCCTTGTACTGGGCCGACGCGGCGCGCCCTGCGGCCAGCAAAGTCTCGCCCGTCGCATCGGAGATGAGGTGGAGATGGAAGTAGCTCTGGGGTTTGTTCACAGCCTGGCGGCCATCCTGTGGGAATCGCGGGAGAAGGAAGCGACCGGGGACCCTCGATCGCCAGGGAATGTATCAGAAGCCGATTCATCCACAATCCGGACGCCTGTGGACGGCGCAGCCGCGCTCGGGATAACTCTGCGCAGGGGACGGGCCGTTCAAGACCCGACATGGCCGGCGCAACAAGCGGGGGGTTGCCAGGCCATTGATCCGCATGACGGAAGCGGCTTCGTCCCCAGTGTTCACAGCCGGCCGGCGACACGCCGTCGGTCGGCGGGAGACAAGGCGCGCGGCTGGGCCGGATGGGGAAAATCCGATATCCACCGTACCAACAGAGTCGTAGTAGAATCAGATTCCTCAAAAAAGAGATTCTCTTCTTTAGGAAGGGCAGAGGGGTGGAGCGGATGGCCGAGGAACGGCGGATGATGAAGGTCCTGAGAGGCGAGACGCTGTCGCCTCCGCCGATCTGGATGATGCGACAGGCCGGCCGTTACCTGCCGGAGTACAGGGCGACGCGACAGCAAGCCGGGAGCTTTCTCGACCTCTGCTATTCACCGGACTTCGCGGTGGAGGTCACGCTCCAGCCCATTCGACGCTATGGCTTCGACGCATCGATTCTGTTTTCCGACATCCTTGTCGTGCCGCATGCGCTCGGCCGGGACCTCCGCTTCGAGGAAGGACGGGGCCCCCTGATGACACCGATCCAGGAAACCGAGATCGCGGGGCTTTCGACGACGAATGTCCACGAGAGGCTCGGCCCGGTCTTCGAAACCGTGAGGAGGCTCCGGCGCGAACTGCCGGGCGGGACCACCCTGCTCGGCTTCTGCGGCGCGCCATGGACGGTGGCGACCTACATGATCGCCGGAAAGGGGACGCCGGACCAGGCGCCGGCCCGGCTGTTCGCCTATCGGCATCCGGCGGCCTTCTCGGGACTGATCGACTTGCTGACGGACGTGTCTGCCGACTACCTGATCCGCCAGCTGGATGAGGGGGCGGATGCGGTGCAGATATTCGACAGCTGGTCCGGCGTGCTTGACGAGGCCTGCTTCGCAGCCTTCTGCGAGGCGCCCGTGCGCCGGATGGTCGAGCGGATCAAGGCAGTTCATCCGGATGCGCCCGTCATCGGGTTTCCGAAGGGAGCCGGGTCGCGCTACGAGCACTACCGGGAGAACACGGGCGTCGACGTGCTTGCGCTCGACTGGTCGGTGCCGCTGTCGACCGCGGCACGGCTGCAGCGAGAGGGCGCGGTCCAGGGCAACCTCGATCCGATGCGTCTCGTCGCGGGCGGAAAGGCGCTCGAGGAAGGCATAGACCGGATCCTGCAGAGCCTCGGTGGAGGCCCGTTCGTCTTCAATCTGGGCCATGGCGTCACCCCTGAGACCCCAGTCGAGCACGTCGCGGCGATGGTCGCGCGCGTGCGCGGACGATGACGATGGGCCTTGCCGGATCGCCGTCGAGCGGGGCGAAGGCCGTGCGCCGCGCGGCCGTCGCACTCGGGATCTTCCTGGCGCTCACGGTCGGCCTCTTTCTCGCCGACCCGGTGAACTTCTACCTCTGGGCGAAGGCGATCCACGTGATCGCGGTCATCTCCTGGATGGCGGGAATGCTCTACCTCCCTCGCCTGTTCATCTACCACTGCGATGCGGAACCGGGCTCCGTGCAGTCGGAGACGTTCAAGGTGATGGAGCAGCGGCTGCTGAGAGCGATCATCAATCCCGCGATGACCGTCACATGGGTCTTCGGCCTCTGGCTTGCCTGGGAAGGGTTCTCCTTCGAGCCGGGATGGCTCCACGCCAAGATTGCGCTGGTGCTGGTCCTGTCGGGCTTCCACGGCTACTTCGCCGGCGCCGTCCGGCGATTCGCGGAGGACCGGAACACGAAACCAGCGCGACACTGGCGGATCATGAACGAGGGGCCGACGATCCTGATGATCCTCATCGTCGTGCTCGTGATCGTGAAGCCATTCTGAGCGGACGGAGAAGCCGGCTTGCGCTCGGCCCCGGCCGAGGATAAAAGAGCCACTTCCTTCCTTTACAGCGCAGCAGAAATTCTCCTCCGCCGCCGGCCTCCGCCGCAACCGCTGTATCTCGCCTCACACCGTCAGAGCCGTTCTCCATGCAGGAAATGAAACTCCAGGACTTCAAGAACAAGAAGCCCACCGACCTGATCGCGTTCGCCGAATCGCTGGAGGTGGAGAACGCGAGCGTCATGCGCAAGCAGGAACTGATGTTCGCCATCCTGAAGAAGCTGGCGGCCCAGGACATCGAGATCATCGGCGACGGTGTCGTCGAGGTGCTGCAGGACGGCTTCGGGTTCCTCCGTTCGGCGAACGCAAACTATCTTCCGGGTCCCGACGACATCTACATCTCGCCCTCGCAGATCCGGCGTTTCTCGCTGAAGACGGGCGACACGGTCGAGGGTCCCATCCGCAGCCCCAAGGAAGGCGAACGCTATTTCGCCCTGCTGAAGGTCAATACGATCAATTTCGACGATCCCGAGAAGATCCGCCACAAGATCCATTTCGACAACCTGACGCCGCTCTATCCCAACGAGCGCCTCAAGATGGAGGTCGAGAACCCGACGACGAAGGACATATCGCCCCGCGTCATCGATCTCGTGGCGCCGCTCGGGAAGGGTCAGCGCGGCCTGATCGTGGCACCGCCGCGGACCGGCAAAACGGTCCTCCTGCAGAACATCGCCCACTCGATCACCTCGAATCACCCGGAGTGCTTCCTGATCGTCCTGCTGATCGACGAGCGGCCGGAGGAAGTGACCGACATGCAGCGCTCGGTGCGGGGCGAGGTCGTGTCGTCGACCTTCGACGAGCCTGCGGTGCGGCATGTACAGGTGGCGGAAATCGTCATCGAGAAGGCGAAGCGCCTGGTCGAGCATGGCCGCGACGTCGTCATCCTGCTCGATTCGATCACGCGCCTTGGGCGGGCCTACAACACCGTCGTGCCCTCGTCGGGCAAGGTTCTGACCGGCGGCGTCGACGCGAATGCGCTGCAGCGTCCCAAGCGGTTCTTCGGCGCGGCGCGCAACATCGAGGAGGGCGGTTCGCTGACGATCATCGCGACGGCGCTGATCGACACCGGCAGCCGCATGGACGAGGTCATTTTCGAAGAGTTCAAGGGTACAGGCAACTCCGAGATCGTCCTCGACCGGAAGGTCGCCGACAAGCGGATATTCCCGGCGATGGACATTCTGAAGTCGGGGACGCGCAAGGAGGATCTCCTGGTGCCGCGGCACGATCTGCAGAAGATATTCGTCCTCAGGCGCATCCTTTCGCCGATGGGAACGACGGACGCCATCGAGTTCCTCATCGACAAGCTGAAGCAGACGAAGAGCAACGCCGACTTCTTCGACTCCATGAATACGTAGCCGAAAGGATTCGGAAGCGTTCCGATACGGACGGCCAGCGGCCCTGGTTTCGAGTGGCGGTCGCCGGGTCCGTGGGCGGGAGTACCCGATGGATAGCCCCGAGCAAGGCGATACGATCTTCGCGCTGTCGAGCGGCCGGTTGCCTGCCGGCGTTGCGGTCATCCGCGTTTCAGGGCCCTGCTCGGTTCCTGTCGTTACCACGCTGGTCGGTACCTTGCCGGAAGAGCGCCAGCTCGCCCTGCGCGGCATCCGCAGCCGATCCGGGCAATTGATCGACCGCGGCCTGGTCGCCGTCTTTCGGTCTCCTCACAGCTTCACCGGCGAGGACTGCGTCGAACTTCATCTGCATGGTGGACCGGCCGTCGTTCGGGCGCTGCTCGAGGAACTGGGGTCGTTCTCCGACGTCAGACATGCCGAGGCCGGCGAGTTCTCCCTGCGCGCCTACCGGAACGGCAAGTTCGACCTGACGACGGCCGAAGCTCTTGCTGACCTGATCCAGGCCGAGACCGAGGCACAGCGGCGGTTTGCACTCGAAAACTCCGGCGGCCGGAACGGCTCGCTCTATGCAGGCTGGCGGGAAGCACTGCTGCGTGCCCGGTCGCTGATCGAGGCTGAACTCGATTTTCCGGATGAGCACGACGTGCCAGGATCGGTGTCTGCGGACGTCTGGAAAGACGTTGCAGTTCTGGCCCGCGAGATCGACTCCCATATGCAAGGGTACAGGAGAGGCGAGATCATCCGCGACGGATATCGCGTCGTCATCGTCGGACCGCCGAATGCCGGCAAATCGAGCCTCCTCAACGCCCTTGCGCGACGGGACGTCGCCATCGTGTCCGACGAGCCGGGAACGACGCGCGACCTCGTGGAGGTCGACCTGAACCTCGCGGGCCTCAAGATTATCGTGACCGACACGGCCGGAGTCCGAGAGGGGGCGGGAACGATCGAAAAGGAAGGGATCGCCCGCGCCAGGACAGCCGCCGCCGCCGCCGACCTCATCCTTCTCCTCGAGGAAGGCTCAGGACCTGTGGATCTGGCCGATTTTCTTCCGGGTCCCGTACCGTTCCTTTCGGTCCGTTCGAAGGTGGATCTCCTGCACCGAGGGGATTCACGTGAAACAGCGCCGGATGTCGAGGTATCGGCGGTGACGGGGATCGGATTGTCGACGCTGCTCGACATGATCTCGGCGCGGGCCGAGGCCGCAGCCGGGAAAATCACCGACACCGTTCCGTTTCGGGAGCGGCATGTGATGGAACTTCGAAGCGCCGCGGCAGCTCTCTTGCGGTTTGCAGGAATGCAGGACGAACCGTTGGAGCTTGCCGCGGAGCAGTTGCGTGTGGCCGCACTCCATCTTGCGCGGATCATCGGCGCGATCGACGTCGAGGACATGCTCGATGTCGTATTTTCGCGGTTCTGCATCGGAAAGTAACGGCCTCACATCGCCGCGTGACTCACGTGAAACAATGCGCTAGCTGACGAGCTTTATGGAAAGGCTGCAAGTCATGGCAGGATATGATGTCGTCGTCGTCGGGGCGGGCCACGCAGGATGCGAAGCTGCCGCGGCATCGGCGCGCTCAGGTGCCCGCACCGCCCTGATCACGCTGTCTTGCGCTTCGATCGGCACGATGTCGTGCAATCCGGCCATCGGGGGCCTCGGCAAAGGACATCTCGTCAGGGAGATCGATGCCATGGACGGGCTGATGGGCCGGGTCGCCGACGCGGCCGGCATTCAGTTCAGGCTCCTCAACCGTCGGAAAGGTCCTGCCGTTCGCGGACCCCGGGCGCAGGCCGACCGGAAACTGTATCGTCTCGCGATGCAAGCCGAAATTTGCCGGCAGTCTGGCCTTGACGTAATCGAGGGCGAGATCGAGGCTCTCGTCGAACGGAACGGACAGATCGCAGCGGTCCGGATGATCGACGGACGGGAGATCGCTTGTGGTGCTGCCGTCATCACCACCGGCACTTTTCTCGGCGGCCTGATCCACATCGGCGATCGGCGATTCCCCGCAGGACGAATGAATGAGCAGGCGAGCCAGGGGCTGAGCGCCTGGTTCCGATCGCAGGGCTTCGCGGTCGGGCGCCTGAAGACCGGAACGCCGCCTCGCCTCGCCGGAAAGACGATCGACTGGTCGCGGCTTGAGATGCAGGCTGGGGACGAGGAACCGGTCCCCTTCTCGTTCCTGACCACGAGAATCGGAAACCCACAGATCCAGTGCGGAGTGACGTACACGACCCGCGCTACGCATGACGTCATCCGCGCGAACCTGAAGCGTTCAGCAATGTATTCCGGCAACATCGAAGGAATAGGGCCGCGCTACTGCCCGTCCATCGAGGACAAGATCGTCAAGTTTTCCGATCGTGAGCAGCATCAGGTGTTTCTCGAACCCGAAGGCCTCGATGACGACACCGTCTATCCCAACGGGATCTCCACATCGATGCCGGAGGACGTGCAGCGCGCCGTGCTCGACACCATTCCCGGGCTCGAAGGCGTCCAGATCCTGCAGCCCGGCTATGCGATCGAGTACGACTATCTCGACCCTCGAGGACTCTTCCCGTCCCTGGAGACGCGCCGGCTGCGCGGGCTTTACCTTGCAGGGCAGATCAATGGGACGACGGGCTACGAGGAGGCGGCCGCCCAGGGGCTGGTGGCTGGCATAAATGCAGCGCGCCGCGCAGGAGGGCTCGACCCTGAGACCTTCAGCCGTGCGGACTCCTACATCGGGGTCCTCACGGATGACCTGGTCACGAAGGGAGTATCGGAGCCCTACCGGATGTTCACGTCGCGGGCGGAGTTTCGCCTAACTCTGCGCGCCGACAACGCCGACCTTCGTCTCACCCCGCGCGCGGGAGCGCTGGGGATTGCGGGCTCGGAGCGGATGGAACGGTTTCACGCAAAGGAGGCCGCACTGGGAGCGGCCAGGATGCTTTGCCGCACGTTGGCCATCAGCCCGAACGAAGCAGCAGGATTTGGGTTGACGGTGAATGCCGATGGGGTCAGGCGCTCAGCCTACGATCTCATGGCGCGTTCGGACATAACACTCGCTCGGCTGCAGGCGATCTGGCCCGAACTTGGCGGCATTGATCCTTCGATCCAGGAGATTCTCGAGACCGAGGCGAAGTACGCGGTCTATCTCGAGCGGCAGGACGCCGACATAGCGCGTATACGGCGGGAGGAGCATACCCTTATTCCAGACGACATCGACTTCGCCGCGATGCCTGGCCTGTCCCGGGAGTTGTCGCAGAAACTCGCAGCGCGACGGCCGGCGAATCTTGCCGAAGTTCAAAAGATCGAGGGGATGACGCCCGCGGCCGTGGCCTACGTCCTGGCGCAGGTCAAGTCCGGGGGACGTCGGTCGCGACATGCAGGCTGATGTCTCGCGCTACGACAGGCTCTGCGCCGTTGCTGGACCTGTTTCACGTGAAACCTTCGACCGCCTGGCGGCTTTCGAGGGTATCTTCCGTCACTGGGCGTCGCGGATCAATCTCGCAGCTCCCTCGACCCTGAACGACCTCTGGAACCGGCACGTCCTGGACAGCGCGCAGCTGCTCCCCCTGGCTCCCGAAGCGAAAATCTAGACCGACGTCGGATCAGGGGGAGGCTTTCCGGGCGCAGTCCTGGCGATTCTACTCGAAGAGACGCCTGGTGCCTCGATCGCGCTGATCGAATCCAATGGCAAGAAGGCAGCTTTTCTGCGCAGTGCCCTGGGAGAGCTTGCTCCGAGGGCCAGGATCGTCGCAGAGCGGGCGGAGACCTTCATCGCGCGCGAGACGGGGCCTGACGTGGTCACGGCCCGCGCCGTGGCGGCGCTGAGCGATCTCCTGCTCCTGGCCGAGCGCTGGCTGACATCGGACACGCGGGCCCTGTTCCATAAAGGTCGGGATTACCGTCAGGAACTGAAAACAGCTGGTGACACGTGGAATCTCGATTTGGTAGAACATCGAAGCGCCATCGACCCGCAGAGCGTCGTTCTGGACATCAGGCGGATCAGGCGTGTGAGTGAGGAGCGAAAGCGGGACACCTGATGCTCAACGGCGCGCGGATCATCACAGTTGCAAACCAGAAGGGTGGTGTCGGTAAGACCACGACCGCAATCAATCTGGCGACGGCGCTGGCAGCGATCGGGGAGCGGGTGCTCATCGTCGACCTCGACCCGCAGGGAAACGCGAGCACAGGGCTTGGCATCGACCGGAAGGATCGAGACCTCTCTTCCTACGACGTCATGGTCGGGAACGCGTCCATCGCGGACGCGGCGGTCAGGACCGCCGTGCCTGAACTCGCGATCGTGCCGTCCACCCTCGACCTCCTCGGCGTGGAGATGGAGATCGCAGGGGCGCCGGACCGGGCTCTTCGGCTGCGGAAGGCACTGCGTGGCCCGGTGGCCGTATCGGGTAATTTCGACTACGTGCTGATCGACTGCCCGCCGTCGCTCAACCTCCTGACGATCAACGCCATGGCGGCAGCTGATTCCGTGCTCGTACCGCTTCAGTGCGAGTTCTTCGCGCTCGAGGGTTTGAGCCAGCTCCTCGAAACCATCGAAGGGGTGCGCGCCTCCATCAATCCCGCGCTCGAGATCCAGGGCATCGTGCTGACGATGTATGACGGCCGGAACAATCTTGCCAATCAGGTCGTCGACGACGTCCGGCAGCATATGGGTGAGAAGGTCTATCAGACCATCATTCCGCGAAACGTTCGTGTGTCCGAGGCGCCGTCCTACGGCAAGCCGGCGATCTTGTACGACCTGAAATGCACCGGCAGCCAAGCCTATCTTCAACTTGCGTCGGAAGTGATCCGCCGTGAGCGGCGGCTTCGGGCAGCCTGAGTGGAATGCTGACAAGCCAGCAAGGTGAACGAATGAGTGAAGATCTCTCACGCAAGCGGCTCGGTCGTGGGCTGGCGGCATTGATCGGCGAGATGGACAAGCCTGCCAATCCAGCCCAGCAGTCTGCTCCGTCGGACCGCAAGGTGCCGATCGAATTCATCTCGCCAAACCCGCGCAATCCGCGGCGGCGCTTTGCGGAGGCAGAGCTGGCCGACCTGGCCGCCTCGATCAAGGAGCACGGAATCGTGCAGCCGATCGTGGTCCGGCCGTCCCACGGCGGCCGGTACGAGATCATCGCGGGCGAGCGTCGGTGGCGCGCAGCACAGCAGGCGGGCGTGGCAGATGTCCCCGTCATCGTGCGCGAAGTCGATGATCGCGTGGCGCTCGAGATTGCAATCATCGAGAACGTCCAGCGCAGCGACCTCAATCCGGTCGAAGAAGCCGCAGGCTACCAGAGCCTGATCGACGAGCATCACTACACGCAGGCGGATCTGGCGCAGGTAATCGGTAAGTCGCGCAGCCATGTGGCGAACACGCTGCGGCTGTTGAAGCTCCCTCCCGACGTCCGTCAGATGCTCACGGATGGTGCCCTGTCAGCGGGTCATGCCCGCACGCTCGTCACCGTCGACCATCCGATGGCGCTGGCGCAACGCATCGTGTCCGAGGGCCTTTCGGTGCGCCAGGCGGAAGCGCTGGCGCAGACGGCAGATGCAAAGGCCGGCCATGACCGTGAACGGAAGCCAAGGGACGCCCGGCGCGAGAAGGACTCCGATACGATGGCGCTCGAAAAGCTGCTCTCGGACGCGATCGGACTCGGGGTGACGATCAACCACAAGAGCGGCGGCGGCGAGTTGCGGATCGAGTACGCGTCGCTGGAGCAGCTCGACGATTTGTGTCGCCGCCTGCAGGCGCACTGACCGATCATCCGCGCTGCGGATTCGTAACTGGATTCGTCATCGAGACGACAGCCGGAGCGCGAGTCGCAGCGCGGTCCTGTGTCGCCGACTGCCAGCCTCCGCGCGGCCGGGACCCGGTAAGCCAGACAGGAGGTCAGGAGCCGCGGCGAGCCGACTGCACGCACAGCGCCAGCAAGGTCTGGCGAGTCGCCTCGGCGGCCAGTTCCGGCCGGCGGCGGGTGAGGAGGACGGTCTGCTGCAGCCGGTCGAGGCCTTGCGCCAGAGCCTCGCTGGTCCATCGCGCCAGAGCATTCTCCACGATGGTCCGCCTGGCGAAGAAGACGGGCGGGCGTGCGCTCGCGACGACGCTGGAAGCGTTGCGGCCGAGGGTATCCATCTCCGCGCGGAGGACGGAAAGCGACTGGAACTGGCGCATCGTCGTGGACAGGAGCAGGAATGGCGCCGTCCCGGCCGACAATGCGCGCTGCATCTTCTCGTCCATGTCGGCCAGTCTGCCTTGAAGCATGGCGTCAATGACCTGATCGGCCGAGACACCCGCCACATCCCCGAGCGACGCTGCGACGTCGTCGACCTCGATGGTGGCGCGGCCGGCCGCATACAGCAGGAGCTTCTGGATTTCGCCGCGGCTGGCGAGGCGATCTCCCCCGACCTGCGATTTCAGCAGTTGACGCGCCTCGAGCGTGATCATCATGTTCGCCGCCTGCAGTTCCTGGTCCAGGAGCTGGTCGATGGAGCGGTTCTCATCGGCGTAGCAGGGCAGCGCCATCGCGCATCTGGCATTCTCGGCGACGACGCGCAACGGAGCATTCTTCTTCAGGTCGCCGGCCTCGACGAGGACGACGGCGTCCTGTGGCGGCCGTTCGGCCAAAGCCTTGACTGCTTCCGCAGTGGTCTTGTGCGGGCCGGCATTGCGCAGCCAGATCAGCCGCCGGCCGCCGAACATGGAGACCGTCGATGCCTCGTCGATAAGCCGGCCCGGGTCGTTCTCGACTTCGCCTGCGTCGAGTTTCACGACGCAGAAAGGATCGTCGAGATCGAGACCGGTCATTCCGGCGAACCGCTTCGCGCGCTCGGATACCAGCCCCCTGTCCGGGCCGTAGACCAGCACGATCACTGCGGCCGGATCCGGTCGGGCCAGCCACGCGTCGACCTCGTGAGACTTCTTCTGTGCCATGATTCTCCATATCACGACCGGCACCCCTCGCCAGAGGCGATGACATGGACGAACCTGGCGCAAGGCGGTTTCACGTGAAGCAGCCGCGACGCCGCGGCATGTTGACACGACGAGCCAAACTACTTAACGTGTTAATCAACAAGCGGAGGTGACCGATGCCGCACTTTTCGATCGAGTACTCGTCGAACCTGGACGGCAAGGTCGACATCCAGCGACTGTGCGACGTCGTGCACGAGGCGCTGTCCGCATGCGGATTGTTCGAACTCGGCGCCCTGCGCGTCCGCGCCCATCGCTGCGAAGCCTATGCGATCGCCGACCGCCTGCCGCAGAACGCCTTCGTCGACATGAACCTTCGCATGGGTGCCGGGCGGGACGCCAGGGACCGCGAGCGTGCAGGACATGCGATCTTCGACGCCGTATCGGCGCTTCTCCAGCCCCTTCTGGCCGAACCGCACTTCGCGCTCTCGCTGGAAATCCGGGAGATCGACCCGGTGCTCAGCTGGAAGCACAACGCCATGCACCCCCGGCTTCGCGCCGCAACGCAGTAGGGTAGCCCATGTCCGATCTTGCCGCCAATCTCGCCCGAGCGAATGCCTATCTCCACCGGTTCCGCCAGGACGGGGTGATGAACCACATCGGGGGCGAGAGCGTCGCCGCGACCGGGGGCGGCACCTTCCAGAGCGTGTCGCCCGTCGACATGGCGCCGCTGGCGACCGTGGCCCGCGGAACGTCCACCGACATCGACCGCGCGGCCAAGGCGGCCAAGGCCGCCTTCCCTGCCTGGGCGGCGATGGGCGGCGATACGCGCAAGGCGCTGCTGCATCGGATCGCCGACGCGATCGTGAAGCGCGCCGAAGAGATTGCCTTCGTCGAGTGCATGGATACCGGCCAAGCACTCAAGTTCATGTCGAAGGCAGCTCTGCGGGGCGCGGAAAACTTCCGCTTCTTCGCCGATCGGGCACCCGAGGCCCGCGACGGGCGGACGCTGCGGGCGCCGGATCAGGTGAACATGACGACGCGTGTCCCGATCGGGCCGGTCGGGATCATCACGCCGTGGAACACGCCCTTCATGCTGTCGACCTGGAAGATCGCGCCTGCGCTCGCGGCCGGCTGCACGGTCGTCCACAAGCCGGCCGAGTTGTCCCCCCTATCGGCGCGCCTGCTCGTCGAGATCGCTGAAGAAGCGGGGCTGCCGAAGGGCGTGTGGAACCTCGTCAACGGCTTCGGCGAAGAGGCCGGCCGTGCCCTGACCGAACATCCCGACATCAAGGCGATCGGCTTCGTCGGCGAGAGCCGCACCGGGTCGCTGATCATGAAACAGGGCGCAGACACGCTGAAGCGCGTCCACTTCGAACTGGGCGGGAAGAATCCCGTCATCGTCTTCGCAGATGCCGATCTGGAGCGTGCGGCAGACGCGGCCGTCTTCATGATCTACTCCCTCAACGGTGAACGCTGCACGTCGTCGTCGCGGCTGCTCGTCGAAGAGAGCATCCATGACGCCTTCACCGCTGCGGTGGCGGAAAAGGCGAGGCGCATCCCGGTCGGCCATCCGCTGGATCCGAAGACCGTGATCGGTCCGCTCATCCACCCCGACCACGAGAAGAAGGTCCTGTCCTACGTCGAGGCAGCGCGAAGCGAGGGCGCCACCATCGCGGCCGGCGGCGCGAAGGTCACGTCAGGAGAGCTCGCCCGGGGGTGCTACGTCGAGCCGACGCTCTTCACCAATGCGCGCAACGACATGAGGATCGCCCAGGAAGAAATCTTCGGCCCGGTTCTCACCGCCATCCCCTTCCGCGACGAGGCGGAAGCGCTGGCGCTGGCAAACGACGTCCCTTACGGACTGACGGGCTATCTCTGGACCTCCGATGTGACGCGCGCCTTCCGCTTCACGGACGCCCTCCAGGCAGGAATGATCTGGGTGAACTCCGAGAACGTCCGGCACCTGCCCACCCCCTTCGGCGGGATCAAGAGTTCCGGCATCGGCCGGGACGGCGGCGACTGGTCGTTCGACTTCTACATGGAGACGAAGAACATTGCCTTCGCCACCGGCGCGCACGCCATCGCCAGGCTCGGCGGGTGAGGCGCGGGCTGATCGAGATCAACATCCGCGGCCTTCCGTCCGCCTAGGCTTCATCGCGACACATCTGGGAGGATCACCATGCCCCTGCCTGCCCCGAACCTCTATCCACCGTTCCACGTCGTCAGGCTGAGTCACCTCGAACTGCAGGTCACGGATCTCGCCAGGTCCAGAGCCTTCTGGGTCGATACACTCGGTCTCCAGGTGACGCACGAAGATCGGGAACTGATCACGCTGCGCGCGATGGAGGAGCGCAATCACCACTGCATCATCCTGCGGAAGGCGGACCGGGCCTGCGCCGGCCACCTCGCCTTCAAGGTCTATGCCGAGGAGGATCTCGACAAGGCCCATGCATGGTTGTCCGAGCGGGGCCATGCGGTGGAGTGGGTCGAACGGCCCTGGCAGGACCGCACGCTGCGCACCCGCGACCCGCAGGGGGTCCCGCTCGAGTTCTACGCCTCGATGGAACGGCTCGCGCCCATCCACCAGAAGTACGCCCTCTACAGGGGCGTCAAGCCGCTGCGGATCGACCACTTCAACTGCTTCTCCACCGACGTGGACGCCTCGGTCGCATTCTACAACGACATCGGCTTCCGGATCAGCGAGTACACCGAGGACGAGGCCACGAAGCGTCTCTGGGCGGCCTGGATGCACCGCAAGGGCGGGGTCCACGACATGGCCTTCACCAATGGCCGCGGCCCGCGCCTGCACCATGTCGCCTTCTGGGTGCCGACGCCGCTGAACATCATCGACCTGCTCGACCTGATGTCGACGACCGGCTACCTCGCCAACATCGAACGTGGGCCCGGAAGGCACGGCATTTCCAACGCCTTCTTCCTCTACATCCGGGATCCCGACGGGCACCGCGTCGAGATATACTGCTCCGACTACCTTACCATCGATCCCGACCATGAGCCGATCCGGTGGGACCTGAAGGATCCGCAGCGCCAGACCCTGTGGGGTGCGCCGGCGCCCAGGAGCTGGTTCGAGGAGGGTACGGCCTTCGCCGACACTCCGATCGAAGAACCGACGCTGGCTGCGCAGCCGATCGTCGCGCCTTGACGGGGGTCCTCGCGAACCTCCGGGCATTGGGGAGAATGGGAGCATGAGCATGCAGGCGCGGTTCGTGAGCTTCACCCGGGACGGATGCGCCGGCTGGGGCTTCGAGACGGATGCAGGCATCGTCGACCTGTCGCGGCGGTACGGCCAGCGCTGGCCGAGCCTGCGAGAGGTGGTGGCGGCACATGCCCTGGCGGGCCTGGCGGACGAATGCGCAGGGCTCGCAGCGGATTTTCCGGCAAGCGAGATCAGCTACGACATTCCGATCCCGCGGCCGGAGAAGATCGTCTGCGTGGGCGTCAACTACCCGGACCGGAACGAAGAGTACAAGGACGGCCAGCAGGCGCCGGGTAATCCATCGCTCTTCGTCCGCTTCCCTCGCTCCTTCGTCGGTCACGGACGGCCTCTGACCCGACCGCCGGAGTCGGACCAGCTGGACTACGAGGGCGAGATCGCATTGGTCATCGGTACATCGGGCCGGCGCATTCCCGAGGTTCGGGCGCTGGATCATGTCGCGGGTCTCACGCTCTGCAACGAGGGCACGATTCGCGACTGGGTGCGGCATGCGAAGTTCAACGTCACCCAAGGCAAGAACTTCGACGGATCGGGCTCGATGGGGCCTTGGCTCGTCCCCTTTTCGGGAGAGGGACAGGTCGCCGACATCGCGCTCGAGACGAGGGTCAACGGCGAAGTCCGGCAGCGCGATCGGACAAGCCGCATGATCTTTTCCTTCCGTCGGATCATTGCCTACGTGTCGACGTTCACGACGCTCGTCCCGGGGGACGTGATCGTCACGGGAACGCCGACCGGCGCGGGAGCGCGGCTCGATCCGCCGGTGTGGCTCGAGCCAGGCGATGTGGTGGAGGTGGAGGCCGATGGCCTCGGCGTCCTGCGGAACGGCGTGAGGGACGAGATCGACTGATGCTTTCGGAGACAGAAATCGCCGCCGCCGCCGACAGGCTGGTGACCGCCGAGCGAACGAGGGTGCAGACCGGGCTGCTGTCGCTCGCGCATCCCGGCATGACCATGGACGATGCCTATGCCGTGCAGGCGGACTTCGTGGCCCGCAAGCGCGCGGCCGGGCGGCGGGTGATCGGCTGGAAGATCGGCCTCACCTCCAAGGCGATGCAGCAGGCGCTGGCGATCGACACGCCCGATTCGGGCGTGCTGCTCGACGACATGCTGTTCGAGGATGGCGCCACGATCGCGCCCGATCGCTTCATCCAGCCGCGGATCGAGGCGGAGGTGGCCTTTGTCATGAAGGCGCCGCTGGCGGGGCCGGGCGTCACCGTCTTCGACGTGCTGGCGGCGACGGCCTATGTCTCGCCGTCGCTGGAGATTCTCGACACCCGCATCCTGCGCACCGACCCGGCGACCGGCCGGGCGCGGACGATCGTCGACACGATCTCCGACAATGCCGCCAATGCCGGCCTCGTGCTCGGCGGGCGCGCCATGCGACCGGACCAGATCGACATCCGCTGGATGGGCGCCATCGTCTCCCGCAACGCCGAGGTGGAGGAGACGGGCCTCGGTGCCGGGGTGCTCAACAACCCGGCCCGCGGCATTGCGTGGCTGGCGAATCGCCTGGCCCTCTATGGGGACCGGATCGAAGCCGGGCAGATCGTGCTGGCGGGCTCGTTCATCCGGCCGATCGAGGCGCGTCACGGCGACACGATCGTCGCCGATTTCGGTCCCCAGGGCACGGTCGGCTGCCACTTCAGGTGAGTCGGGCAGGAGCTGCGCTTGCCCAGGTGCCGGCATTCTCCTAGAGGGAATGCCGATACCGGGAGAAGCGGCAACCGATGGGCAGGACACGTGCGGAACTGATGGCCTATCTCGATGACCTCGGCATCGAGACGAAGACGGTCGATCATCCGCCGCTCTTCACGGTCGAGCAGTCGCAGGCCCTGCGGGGCGAAATCGCCGGAGCTCACACCAAGAACCTCTTCGTGAAGGACAAGAAGGGCCGCTACTTTCTGCTGACGGTCGGCGAGGATGCCGAGGTCGACCTGAAGACCGTCCACCAGACGATCGGCGCCTCCGGCCGTGTCTCCTTCGGGAAGCCGGATGCACTGTCGGAACTGCTGGGGGTCCAGCCGGGGGCCGTAACGGCCTTCGGCGTCGTCAACGATGTCGGCGGGCAGGTGACTCTGGTCCTCGACGCGGCCTTGATGCAGAATGACATCGTGAACTGCCACCCGTTGACCAACGAGGCGACGACGTCCATCGCCAGCAGCGACCTCGTCCGCTTTGCCGAAGCGACGGGTCATGCGCCTCTGATCTTGAACCTTGCCGCCGCATCGCCACATGACGGCCACGCCTGAGAATCGGAAAGCCTGAAACATGAGCACCCGGGACAATCCCTTCGCCGGACCGAACGGCGGATACGACACCGAAATCAGCTTCGGGATGGAACCGCCTGCCGCGGCCCGGCCGGCCGGAGACCTCATCAAGGACACCACGACCGCAGGCTTCGCGGCCGACGTCATCCAGGAATCCCGGAAGCAGACGGTGCTCGTCGATTTCTGGGCGCCGTGGTGCGGCCCGTGCAAGCAGCTGACACCGGTGCTCGAAAAGGCGGTGCGGGAGGCGCGCGGCGCCGTCAAGCTCGTGAAGATGAACATCGACGATCATCCGTCGATCGCCGGTCAACTCGGAATCCAGTCCATTCCGGCCGTCATCGCGTTTCGCGACGGGCGCCCGGTCGACGGTTTCATGGGCGCCCTTCCGGAGAGCCAGGTCAAGGCCTTCATCAAGAAAGTGGGCGGCGAGGCGGCCGACCCTGTCGAGGATGCGCTCGCAGAGGCTGCCGCCGCCATGCAGGCCGGCGACCTGGAAGCCGCGGGAGCGATCTATGGCAGCATCCTTCAGGCCGTGCCGGGACATCCCGTGGCCTCGGGTGCACTGGCCGGCCTCCTGATCGATCTTGGGGATCTGGAGTCGGCGAAGACTGTGCTTGCCGAGGCCGTGGTCAAGGACAAGGACAAGGAGCCGGCGGAACTCGCCAGCGCCCGGACCCGGATCGCGCTGGCGGAGGAAGTTGCGGCGCTCGGCGATCCGCGGGAGCTGCTGCATCGGCTGGGTCAGAATCCGGACGACCATGATGCCCGCTTCGACCTGGCGCTGATCCAGAATGCACAGGGCCTTCGCGCCGAGGCGGCAGACAGCCTGCTGCACATCATCAAGGCGGACCGCAGCTGGCGGGACGACGGCGCGCGCGGACAGCTGCTCAAGTTCTTCGAAGCGTGGGGCATGACGGATCCTGCGACGTTGTCGGCGCGGAGGCGGTTGTCGTCGGTGCTGTTTTCCTGACGGGTCGTGCGACAATACGGACGGCGGCATTGTCGTTCTGATCCATCGTTCCAGATTCCAGGGTGTCCCGCAGGAGGCTGATCCCGTTGCAAGCTGGAAACGCGCATTATCTTCGCCCGACGGATTTTCCGTCCGTCGTCCCTGTCTTTCCGCTCTCGGCGGCACTCCTGCTGCCGGGGGGGCGGATGCCGCTCAACATTTTCGAGCCGCGTTACATCGAGATGGTCGACGCTGCGCTGGCGTCCGACCGTCTCATCGGCATGGTCCAGCCCCGGCTGGACGGTGGAGTGCGACCGGACGGAGAGCCGGAACTGTGCGAAGTCGGTTGTCTGGGCCGCCTGACCTCCTTCACGGAGACCGGGGATGGCCGCTACCTCGTGTCGCTGCAGGGGGTCTGCCGCTTCCGCATCGTCGAGGAGGTTCCTTCCCGCGAACCGTTCCGCCGTTGCAAGGCAATGGTGTTTGCGGGTGATCTCGACCTCGACCGCGAAGCCGCTGAGGTCGACAGGGACGCGCTGCTGAAAGCATTCCGATCCTACCTGAAGGCGAACGAGCTGGAAGCCGACTGGGAATCGATCAGCCGTGCCGAAAACGCCATGCTCGTGAATGCGCTGTCGATGATGGCGCCCTACGGCGCGGTGGAAAAGCAGGCGCTGCTCGAGGCGCCGGATCTCAGGACGCGGGCGGAAACGCTCATCGCCATCACGGAAATGGCGCTCGCACGCGGGGTCGACGGCGTCGGCGCCAGTCTTCAATAGGTGTGGACATGGGCGAGCGAATCGCCGTGATCGATCCCAAGCTCCTCGAACTGATCGCATGTCCGATCAGCAAGGGGCCGCTTGTCTACGATGCCGCCCGGTCCGAGCTCGTCTCGAAGAGCGCGCGGCTTGCCTATCCGGTGCGGGATGGAATTCCCATCATGCTGCCGTCCGAAGCGCGTTCCCTGCGCGACGATCCGTCGGAGCGGTGAGCTTGGATGCGTCATGTCGATCCCGACATGGCGCTTGCCGCCGCAGCCGGGCGACGGGTCTTCCGCTGCCCGGTCAGTGAAAGTTGCGACCCTTCGGCATGACGGCGCCGGAGCGACGGGCCAGGGCCTGATAGTCTTCCCGGAGCCCCGGAATCTCCTCCATCAGGGCGGCGAGCCGCGAGCCCTTGGTTGCCTTCTCCCGCTGCTCAACGACCGGGCGGCGGACCTCGTCGGCGTTGGCGAGGGTATCGATCAGATAGGCTTCCTCCGACAGGTCGCCGAGGCGGGACGTGATGTCTTCCACCGCTTCGGCCACGACGTGGATGACGCCTGACTCGGACTGCACCCGTCCCCGCACCCTGACGAGGCGCGAGCCGATGACGATGGCCCGGAAGCGCTCGAACGTCTTTGGCCAGACGATGACGTTGGCCACTCCGGTCTCGTCCTCGATCGTCATGAAGATGACGCCCTTGGCCGAGCCCGGCCGCTGCCGCACCAGCACCAGACCGCAGACCGAGACACGCGTGCCGCTGCGCGCGGTCTCGAGCGAAGCATTCTCGACCACCCTTTCGCCGGCGAGGCGCCGCCGCAGGAACGAGACGGGATGGGCCTTCAACGAGAGCGAAAGCGTACGATAGTCGTGGATGACGTGCTCGCCGAGCGGCATGGCGGGCAGTCGCATCTCGGGCTCGAGGTCGGCGAGTTTCAGCGCCGGATCGTCGAGCAGCGGCAGGAAGCCCTCACCCTTGGTGTCGTCGAGCCCCTGGACTGCCCAGAGCGCGTCGCGCCGGTCTAGCCCGAGGGAGCGGAAGGCATCCGCCCGCGCCAGCCGCTCCAGCGTCGAACGGGGCAGGCCCGTCCGCAGCCAGAGGTCGCGTACCGAATCGTAGCCCGGCCCCCGCCGCTCCACCAGCCGCTGCATCTCGTCCTGCCGCAGTCCCTTGATCTGCCGGAGGCCGAGACGCACCGCATGGCGGGTGCGGATGACGTGCCGCATCTCATGGTGACGGGCCGCGATCCGCGCCCTGTCGAAAGGTGCATCCTCCAGAGTTCCATCCCAGCAGGAGTGGTTGACGTCGGGCTCCAGCACCGCGACGCCGTGCTCGCGCGCGTCGCGGACCAGCTGCGAGGGCGCATAGAAGCCCATCGGCTGTGAGTTCAGGAGCGCCGCGCAGAAGACATCCGGATAGAAGGTCTTGAACCAGCACGAGGCATAGACCAGCAGCGCGAAGGAGGCGGCATGGCTCTCCGGGAAGCCGTATTCGCCGAAGCCCTCGATCTGCTTGAAGCAGCGTTCGGCGAAATCCCGCTCGTAGCCGCGCGAGACCATTCCGTCGATCATCTTCCGGCGCAGCGTGCCGATGGTTCCGACCCTTCGGAAGGTCGCCATGGCGCGGCGCAGCTGGTCCGCCTCGCCGGGCGTGAAGCCGCCGGCGACGATGGCGATCTTCATCGCCTGTTCCTGGAACAGCGGCACGCCGAGCGTGCGCTCCAGCACCGCGCGCAGCTCTGGGCGGGGATATTCCGGCTGTTCGAGGCCCTGCCGCCGGCGCAGGTAGGGATGCACCATGTCGCCCTGGATCGGACCCGGCCGCACGATCGCCACTTCGATGACGAGGTCGTAGAAGGCGCGGGGCTTCAGCCGCGGCAGCATCGTCATCTGGGCGCGGCTCTCGATCTGGAAGACGCCGATCGTGTCGGCCCGGCAGATCATGTCGTAGACGCGGGAATCCTCCTTCGGGATGGTCGCCAGCGTCAGGCGCTGCGGATGGTCGTCCCGGTAGTGCCGCGCCAGGAGATCGAAGGCACGGCGCAGGCAGGACAGCATGCCGAGCGCCAGGATGTCGACCTTGAGGATGCCCACCGCATCGAGGTCGTCCTTGTCCCACTCCACCATCCGCCGCTCCTCCATCGCCGTCCGGACGATCGGCACGATCTCGTCGAGCCGGTCGCGGGTGATGACGAAGCCGCCGACATGCTGGGAGAGATGGCGCGGGAAGCCGAGGATCTCGTTGGCGCGCTCCACGAGATGGCGCGTCAGCGGCTCGGCCATGTCGAGGCCGGCGGCCTTCGCCTCCTCGGATCCCAGGCCTGCGGTCGACCAGCCCCAGATCGAGCCCGACAGCGCCGCCATCACGTCCTGCGACAGGCCGAGCGCGCCTGCGGTCTCGCGCAGCGCCGAGCGACCGCGGTAGGTGACCACCGAAGCGGCGAGGGCCGTGCGCTTGGCGCTGTACTTCTCGTAGATGTAGGCGATCACCTCGTCGCGGCGGTCGTGCTCGAAGTCGACGTCGATGTCGGGCGGCTCGTTGCGTTCGGGCGAGATGAAGCGTTCGAACAGGAGGTCCATGATCTCCGGACCGACGTCGGTGATGCCGATGCAGAAGCAGATGATGGAATTGGCGGCCGACCCCCGCCCCTGACAGAGGATGCCCTTTCCGCGCGCGAACTGGACGATGTCGTGGACGGTGAGGAAGTAGCGCGCGTAGTTCAACTGCTCGACCACGGCGAGTTCGTGGCGGATGATGGCGGACACCTTCTCCGGCACGCCGGCGGGATAGCGCCGTGCCGCGCCCTCCCAGGTCAGCCGGGCAAGCTCGTCCTGCGGGGTCGCGCCGTCGCGCGTCGCCTCGTCCGGGTAGTTGTAGCGCAACTCCGACAGCGAGAAGGCAAGCTCGCCGGAAAAGCGGAGCGTCTCCGCCAGGGCCTGCGGGTGGCGCCGGAAGAGCCTGGCCATCTCGCGCGGCGGCTTCAGATGCCGTTCGGCATGGGCGCGCAGTTCGAACCCCGCCTGCGCCACCGGTTTTCCCAGCCGAATGGCGGTGAGGACGTCCTGCAGCGGACGGCGGCCCGGCTCGTGATAGAGCACGTCCCCCACTGCCATCAGCGGCAGCCCGGCCATGTCGGCCAGCCGGGCCGCCTGCTCCAGCCGCCAGCGGTCGTTGCCCTCGAAGGCAGGCGCGACGGCGACGCGAACCGCGCGGCCGAAGCGCTGCGCAAGCCGGAGCAGAAGCCCGAGTTCGGCCGCGCCTTCCGTGTCGAGCGCCGGCAGGACGGCGAGCGACATGGCATCGCCCCAGGTCAACAGTCCGTCGAGCTTCAGGTCCGGCGTCCCCTTCACGCCTGCTTCGTTGGCTTCGGTCAGCATGCGGCAGAGGTTGCCCCAGCCCTTGCGGTCGCGCGGATAGGCGAGCATGTCCGGCGTGCCGTCGGAAAAGACCAGCCGGGCACCGGGATGATAGGTCAGGCCCTCCTTCTCGGCCATCTTCCAGGCGCGCACGACGCCCGCCACGGTGTTGCGATCCGCAAGGCCGAAGGCAGCGATGCCGAGGCGTCGGGCCATGACCACCTGCTCTTCCGGCGCCGAGGCGCCGCGCAGGAAGGAGAAGTTCGACTGCACGGCAAACTCCGCATAGGAGGGACCGCCGTTCGCCGGATCATCGGCAGTCATGCGAACAGCCCGTGCATGAACCAGCGCGGCGCGACCGGCGTGCCGTCGTAGAGACCCTCGCGGCAGAGCCAGAAGCGTCGACCGGCGGTGTCCTCGACACGAAAGTAGTCGCGGGTGCGCGCGTCCCGGCTCGCCTGCCACCATTCGGGCGCGATTCGTTCCGGCCCTTCGGCACGCGCGACCCGATAGAGCGTGCGGCGCCAGCGGAAGGAGAAGGGTGGTCCGTCGGGGACCTCGGCCGAGGCCTCGACCGGTTCGGGCCGGGGCAGCAGGCGGATCGGCCGCTCGCGGCCGTCCACCCTGGCGGCTGGTGCCGCCGAGTTCGCCGGTGCAAAGGCGGGCAGTCCGACGGTATCCTTCCGCAAAGCCGGGCCGCCGCTGGCGGCCGAGGGCATTGCGTCTGCGAAGGGGACGAGCGCCACGGCACGCTCCGGAAGGTGGCTTTCACGAAGCATCGGGCGGCTGATCGCCGCGCGGCCGAGGCGGGCGCAGATGCGGTCGGCGAAAAGCGCCAGATCCTCCTCGTCGGCGGCTTTGCCGTTTCCGGCGAGATCGCCCTGCCTTGCCTCGAAGCGGGCGCTCTCGCGCATGTTCAGCCGCACGAGATCGAAGCCGAAGCCGGCATCGATGGTGGTGACGGCCAGCCGTTCGCGAAACAGACGCTGGATCAGGCGCGGGTCGCGCACCGGTCGCGATGCGCCGACCCCAACCCGGCTGACCGCGCCGTCGACCCTGAAGAGGGCAAGTTCGATGGATCTGGCGCCCTCGCCCCGGGCTTCCAGGCTGGCGCGGGCGGTGGTCGCGAGCATGAGGACGAGCTCCTCGATGTCCTCCATCCGCTGTACGGGTTCGGCCAGGGCGCGTTCGACCGACAGGGCTGCCACCGGCAGGCGTGGCGAGAGCGCCTCTTCGGCATGGCCCAGAGCCTGGTCGAGCCGCATGAGCGGCAGGCGGCCGAAGCGGCGGGCCAGCGGTGCGCGGGGCGCTTCGAGGATGGCGCCCACGGTGCGAAGGCCGACGCTTTCGAGACCGGCGCAGACGACGGCCTCCAGCCGCAGCGCGGACAGCGGCAGGTTCCGCAGGAAGGCCGCTTCGGCGCCGGCCTCGATGATGACGCCGCGGCCGAAGCGGGCCGCCGCCCAGGCCGCTCCGGCCGTCGAGGCGATCGCGGCACGGGGACTGAATCCTTGATCGTGCAGGCGCTTCAGGAGGTCGTCCAGCAGCGCCCGCTCGCCGCCGAAGAGATGGGCGCAGCCTGTGATGTCGAGATGGAGCCCGTCTTGTCCGTCGAGCGCCACCAGCGGCGTATAGCGGTCGCACCAGTCGGCGAGGCCCTCGAGCAGCCGTTTCTCGGCCACTGGATCGGCCTCGACCACCTCCAGAGAAGGATGCATGGCACGGGCGTCGGCGATGCCCATGCCGCGCTTCAGATTCAGGGCTTCAGCCTGTTCGTCGAGGGCGGCGATCCGCTGGGTGTTCTTCTCGCGCCGACTGACCACCAGCGGCGACCGTCCGGCCGCCGGCGTGGCTCGCCATGCCCGGCCAAGCCGACGCCGCCAGACGTCCTCGATCGGGAGATAGGGGAACCAAAGCGAGAGGATCCTCTGGCCGTCTGTGCCGGAAAGTGCGGTCATGGGCGTTCCATTCCAGTTCGAACCTGCCGGACGCGCCCGTCCGGCTCTTGTCGATGACGACGCAGAAGGCGGGCGGACCGATGGAGCCGTCGAGCGATCCCGACACGGTGGAGCGCAGGCCCGCCGCGGCTGGCAGGACGAGGAGGCGCACGGGCGCGGCGGTGGCCTCCGCACCGGCGGAATGGCGCATGAGAAGCACTGGCCGGCCCGCCTCCCGGGCGCGGAAATGCAGCCGGCGGGTCGCCGTCAGGTCGAGGCGTCGTGCCGCGCCGCGCAGTTCGAGGATCACGAGACCGAGAGACGAGAGCCGCGCGGCCTCGTCGGCTACCCAGAGGGCGTCGTCGAGCCTGGCCGTCTCGCAGAACAGCATGTGCTCGGGCGGAATGCCGAAACGATGCGAAAGACCTGGCGCGTAGGGGACGCCAGCTTCCCGATGAGTGTCCGACGCCGCTATCCACAAGAGCGGCAGGCTGGAGGAAAGCGCCAGCGCCGCCAGGCCCAGGGCAAAGCCTGCCACCGTCCCTGCATCGCGGATCTCGGCGCCATGAATTTCCGTCAGCGCGGCCCGCGGGAGACCACCGCCGAGGGCAGCGTCGAAAGCGCCCGCGCCGGTGGCCAGGGTTCCTCCGTCATGGATGCCGTGGCGCAGCGCCACGCCCCCCTCGCGGAGCACGGTCCCGGCTTTCTGTGCGGATTGAAGCGGAGCAACCTCCAGTCTTTCGGCTGGCGCCCCCTCGATCCTGGCTATCTCCCGACGCAAGGCAAAAAGGGTTTCCCGCGCCGTGGCGATGGTCGCCATGGCCTGCTCCTGCATATGTTCATGTTATGTTCCTATGGATTCCAGAGGGCCGGAGAAGAGTCAAGCACGCGCCGGCTGAATTTATTCCTAGCAGGGTTTACCTTGCGTTTCGTCACGTGCAGCCGGCCCCTCGCAAGACCTGCGGCGAACGGCTATATGCCGCGCAAAGGACACGATATGGCCCGCATCTACCAGACCCGCTCATGGCACGATCAGCTCTCGCCCTCCGTGGACGAGATGGAACTGCTCGCGCTGGAAGCCTATGCCCACCTGCCGGAGGATTTTCGCGCCCTCACCGGCGAGATCGTCATCCAGATCGCCGAGTTTCCCGACGAGGAGATCATGGACGATCTCTCGCTGGAGACCCCGTTCGACCTGCTCGGCCTCTTCGAGGGGCGCGGCATCGCCGAGCGCTGGAACCCCGCCACCGGCGAAGGACCCAACCGCGTGACGCTCTATCGGCGTGCCATCCTCGACTACTGGGCCGAGAACGAGGAGACGCTGGGCGACATCGTCACCCACGTCCTGATCCACGAGATCGGCCACCATTTCGGCCTGTCGGACGAGGACATGGAACGCATCGAGGAAGCCGCGCCGTAAAGGCGCGCCCGCCGCGACTTCCCCAAGACGTCTTCCGGCCGGCGTCCCGCCGACACGCGGTCCGCGCCGCTCACTGCTCTCCGAGCTTCATGCCCGGATCGTAGTCGATGCCCTCGACCTCCTTCACCACGGCCTGGCCGCAGCGCATGGCCTTCGTTTCGGCATCATAGGCATAAGTCGGCCCGCCGGACAGCGTCCAGCCCTTGTTCAGGGCCGCCGTGACCTTGTGGCAGAAGCTCGAATCGTCGGGTCCGGTGAGGAAGCGGTAGAGTTTCATGAAGCGAAGCCCTGATCGGGAAAGACGCAGGAGGCCTTACCGCACTGCGACCGCGACAGCCAGGGAGACGATCGTCCCAGCGCCTGATCCTGCCTTGGCCGGGACGATCAGTCGCTGAACCTGTCCGGGAAGCGGCGCGCGCCATGCAGGACGGCCAGGATCTCAATATGCTCCCGAAGCCGGTAGAAGGCCAGATAGGGCGTGCCGATGATCGTCAAACGGCGAGTGTCTCCATCGGCCAGCGCCCGGCCAAGCTTCGGATGCCACGAGAGAACGGCAACCGCCTCGACGATGCGGCGCACGACGGCAGCGGCCGCACGTTCGTTGTCCAGAGCGATATAGTCGAGGTCCTGCAGAGCTTCGTCAAGCCAACGAATGTCATTCATCGGGAATGAATTTACGGATGACGGCCCGAACATCGGCGTCGGAGGCAAAGCGGCCTCCGTCGGCCGCCTTGTGGCGATCCCGGATCTTCTTCAGGTGCCACGCCTGCACGTCCTGATCCCCCTCGACGGCAAGCGGCGAAATCGCGTCGGCAATCGAAATCGGTTTGGGGTCCATGCTCATGACGTCATTCTCGCATGCCACGGGCGCGCCGACCAGACCCGAGGTCTCCGCAAGCCGCCTCGCTCCTCACCGCGCCATCGCGTGGTACTCGTCGTTGGGGCGCATGTCGACGGCGGCGGCCATGCGGTTGGACATGTTGAAGAAGGCGGCGGTGGAGGCGACGTCCCAGATGTCGCGGTCGGAGAAGCCCGCCGCGCGCAGGCCCTGGCGGTCGGCTTCCTCGATCCTGTCCGGCGCCTCCGTCAGCTTGACCGCGAAATCGAGCATGGCCTTCTGGCGCGGCGACAGGTCGGCGGCGCGGTAGTTCATCACCATCATCTCGCCGAGCTTCGGATCCCCCGACAGCTGCCGCACCGCGGCGCCGTGCGCCGTCAGGCAGTAGTAGCAGTGGTTGACCGAGGAGACCGCCACGGCGATCATCTCGCGCTCGAGCTTCGTAAGGCCTGACTGACCGAGCATCAGGTCGTTGTACATGTCGGTGAAGGCGCGCAGCTTCTTCTCGTCGAAGGCATAGGCCTGCAGCACGTTCGGCACCATGCCCAGCTTTTCCTCGCACTTGGCGAAATAGGCGCGGGTCGATTCGCTCAGGTCCCCGGCCGGGGGAAGGTCCAGTGCCGTGATCTTTCCCGTCATGATGATTTCATCCCTTCCGGTCAATGTCGCCCCGGGCCGGATCATCGGCGGGGTCGTAAACGTTCACGATCCTGATACGATACCGGAAAAATCCCAGGGGAGGGAAGAATGACCGAGGAAACGAGGATCGGCACCGACGACGGCGCAGGCCGGGCGTTCGCCAAGCTTCTCCTGTCGCGCGCTTCCGCCGAAGACATGGCCGGCTACGACGACATGATGCTGCGCAAGGCGGCGGCTCTCGCCCAGGACATGGTGCTGCGCCATCGCAAGGGCGAGAGCCTGATCTCGATCGTGACCGACAGCGGGGTGACGCGCGCAGACCGCCCGGTCTGCGTGGTCACCGTCGTCAACGACAACATGCCCTTCCTGTTCGATTCGGTGATGGGGGAGATCGCCGAGGGCGGAACCGAACCGTTCTTCGTCACGCATCCCGTCATGGTGGTCTCCCATGCCGAGGACGGTGCGAACGTCATCGCCGGCGATTCCGTCCAGCCGCAAGGGGATCGGCTCAGCGTGATCCAGGTCCACGTGCCGCCGATGACGCGCGAAGAGGCGGACGCCCTGCGCACGCGGCTCGAGCGCGTGCTCACGCATGTGCGCAACGCGGTGCAGGACTGGAAGCCCATGCTGGCCCGGCTCGAGCACACGATCTCGGATTATCGCTACCTGCCCGTCCCGCTCGACAAGGGCGCCGTCACCGAAGCGATCGCCTTCCTCGAATGGCTGCGCGACAACAATTTCACCTTCCTCGGCATGCGCAGCTACCGCACCGTCGGAGAGGGCGAGGCGACGGAACTCGAGCGAACCGACCAGCGCGGCCTCGGCATCCTGTCCGATCCCGACCTGCGGGTGCTGCGCGGCAGGACCCAGACCTCCATCACCACGCCCGAGATCCTCGAGTTCCTCAACGGTCCCGAGCCGCTGATCGTCGCCAAGGCCAATGCCCGCTCGCTGGTGCACCGCCGCACCTATCTCGATTATGTCGGCGTCAAGACCTTCGACGCCGAAGGCAAGCTGTCGGGCGAACTGCGGATCGTCGGCCTGTTCACCTCGACGGCCTACACCCGCTCGGTTCTCAACATCCCCTATCTGCGGTCCAAGGCCGAGACCGTCATCGCGAAGTCCGGCTTCGACAAGAGCGATCATTCCGGCAAGGCGCTGATCAACGTGCTGGAATCCTATCCCCGCGACGAGCTGTTCCAGATCGGCGCCAAGCTGCTCGGGAAACATGCGATGGCCGTCCTCGCCCTCGGCGAACGTCCACGCGTGCGGGTCCTGGTGCGGGTCGACCAGTTCGACCGTTACGTCTCGGTGATCGTCTTCGTCCCGCGGGACCGCTACGATTCCCGCGTGCGCCAGGAGATCGGGGACCACCTGAAGACGATCTTCCAGGGGCGCGTGTCGGCCTACTACCCCTCCTTCCCCGAAGGTTCGCTGGCGCGCGTCCATTTCATCATCGGTCGCTCGGGCGGCAAGACGCCCGCCATCCCCGCCCAGGAGATCGAGAACGCCATCCGCGACATCATCCGGACGTGGGACGATGCCTTGCGCGAGGCGGTCACCGACGCCGGAGAAGATCCTGCGCTCGCCGACAAGGCCCAGCTCTTCCCCGAGGCCTATCGCACCTCCTTCGCACCGCGCGAAGCGATCGCCGATGCCAGGCGCGTCGCCGGGCTTTCGAAGCAGAGCCCGATCGCCATCGATTTCTATCGCCGCTCCGGCCAGCCGCCGGAGCGCGTCGCGCTCAAGATCTACCACCACGGGTCGGCCGTCTCGCTGTCGAGGCGGGTTCCGCTGCTCGAGAACATGGGTTTCCGCGTCATCTCCGAACGGACGTTCGAGACCGGCGGGGAAGACCCCGTCTTCATCCACGACATGGAGCTCGAAAGCGCCTACGGAAAGGCCGTGGAACTCTCGACCGACGGCGCGCTGTTCGAGGATGTCTTTCTTTCGGTCTGGGATGGCCGGGCGGACAATGACGGCTACAACGGTCTCGTCCAGACCGCCGGCCTGAAGGCGCGCGAGATCATCATCCTGCGCGCCTATGGGCGCTATCTCCAGCAGGCGGGCATTCCGCAGAGCCAGGACTTCGTGGCCGCCGTTCTCAACCGCTATCCGGCGATCGCGCGCGACCTCCATTCGCTGTTCACGGCCCGCTTCGACCTCGCCATGCCCAAGGGCACCTCGGCTCATGACCAGCAGGAGATCGCCCATCGCATCGAGGCGGCGCTGGAAAACGTTCCGGTCCTCGACGACGACACGATCATCCGGCGCTTCCTCAACCTGATCCAGAGCACGTTGCGCAGCAATGCCTTCAAGCCGCAGGAGCCCGGAAAGGCCCGCTCGCTCGCCTTCAAGCTCGATTCGGCCAGCATCGTCGGCCTTCCCGAACCCAAGCCCTGGCGGGAAATCTTCGTCTATGGACCCGAGGTCGAAGGCGTGCATCTGCGCTTCGGACCGGTCGCCCGCGGCGGGCTGCGCTGGTCCGACCGGGCGCAGGACTACCGCACCGAGGTGCTGGGGCTCGTCAAGGCGCAGCAGGTCAAGAACGCCGTCATCGTTCCCGTCGGCGCCAAGGGCGGATTCTATCCGAAGCAGCTGCCTGCCGGCGGATCGCGCGACGCGGTGTTCGAGGCAGGCAAGGCCGCCTACGTCAATTTCGTCTCGTCGCTGCTGTCGATCACCGACAATCTGGACATCGACCGGGTCCTCCCGCCGGAGGGCGTGATCCGGCACGACGGCGACGACCCCTATTTCGTCGTCGCGGCCGACAAGGGAACGGCGACCTTCTCGGACACGGCCAACGCCATCAGCCAGGCGCATGGCTTCTGGCTCGACGACGCCTTCGCCTCGGGCGGGTCGGCGGGTTACGACCACAAGAAGATGGGCATCACCGCGCGCGGCGCCTGGGAAGCGGTCAAGCGGCACTTCCGCGAGATGAACCGCGATATCCAGACGGAGCCTTTCACCGTGGTCGGCGTCGGCGACATGTCGGGCGACGTGTTCGGCAACGGCATGCTGCTCTCGACCGAGATCCGGCTGGTCGCCGCCTTCGACCACCGCGACATCTTCATCGATCCGGATCCGGATGGCGCCGCCTCCTTCGCCGAGCGCCAGCGCATGTTCGCGCTGCCGCGGTCGAGCTGGCAGGATTACGACCGTTCGGTCATCTCGGCCGGTGGCGGGGTGTTCTCGCGGTCGCAGAAGGCGATCACGCTGTCGGAGGCCGCCGCCCGGGCGATCGGCATCGGCAAGACCATCGCCTCGCCGACCGAGATCATGAACGCCATCCTGAAGGCACCGGTCGACCTCCTCTGGTTCGGCGGCATCGGCACCTATGTCCGGGCGACCACCGAGAGCAATCCGGACGTCGGCGACCGCGCCAACGACGCCATCCGCATCGCGGCTCCGGAGATAGGAGCGAAAGTCGTCGGCGAAGGCGCCAATCTCGGCATGACGCAGCGCGCCCGCATCGAGTACGGCCTCGCTGGCGGCCGCTGCAATTCCGATGCGATCGACAATTCCGGCGGCGTGAACTCGTCCGACGTCGAGGTCAACATCAAGATCGCGCTCGCAGCCGCGATGCGGAAGGGAACGCTGTCGCGGCCAGACCGGAACGTCTTCCTGGCCGAGATGACCGACGAGGTGGCGGCTCTGGTGCTTTCCAACAATTACGACCAGACGCTCGCCCTCTCGCTCGCCGAGCGGCGGGGGCTGTCGGACCTGCCGCACCAGCAGCGTTTCATGGCCATGCTCGAAGCGCGGGGACAGCTCGACCGCGCCGTCGAGACGCTTCCGTCCGACGCCGCGCTCGCCGAACGCTCGGCGCGGAACCAGCCGCTGAGCCGCGCCGAACTGGGCGTGCTGCTGGCCTATGCCAAGATCGCGCTCTTCACCGACATCGTCGAAAGCGACCTGCCGGACGAAGCGCATTTCGAGGAGGACCTGCTCGCCTACTTCCCGGGCCGGATGGCGAGCGAATACAAGGCGGAGATCGAAGGCCACAGGCTTCGCCGGGAGATCATCGCAACGCAACTTGCCAACGACGTCATCAACCGGGGCGGTCCGTCCTTCGTCAGCCGGTTGCAGGACGTATCGGGCTGCGGCGCGGCCGAGGTGGTGGCATCGTATTCGGTCGTGCGGGACGGTTTCGACATGCCGGGCCTGTTCGGCGCCATCGACGCTCTGGACAACAGGGTCGACGGCCAGGCGCAGCTCCGCTTCTATCAGGCGGTCGTGCGGCTGATCGATGCGGCCACCCACTGGGATCTCAAGAACGGCGACCGGTCGATGCCCGTCGGCCAGAGGGCGGCGGAGCTGCGCCGCGCCCGCGGCGTGCTGGAGCCGATCCTGGTCGACCTGCTGCCGGCCTTTCTCCGCTCGCGCCTCGACGGGCGCGTCGCCGCCTTCGCGGAGGCCGGCGCGCCTGCGGATCTCGCGGCGCGTCTCGCCTTCCTCGACGTCGCCGAGATCGTCCCGGACATCGACCTCGTGGCCCGGGCAGCTGAAGCCGACCTTCCGCTGGCCGCAAGGACGTTCCTCGGCGTCACCGAGGCGTTCCGGATCGGGCGCATCGAGGATGCGGCGCGATCGGTGATGGCCACGGACTATTATGACGGTCTTGCGCTTTCGCGCGCCAATGACATGATCGGCGCGGCCCGGCGCGGCATGGCCATCTCGGTTCTCGCAGGCCATCGCGATGCGGCCGATCCGGTCGCGTCGTGGCTCGAAGCCGGGGGACAGCAGATGGCGCGGGCGCGCGAGCGGCTGCAGGCGCTGACGGAAAGCGGCGACATCAGCCTGTCGCGGCTGACGGTCGCCGCCGGCATCATGACGGATCTGGCCGGGCAGTGACCCGGCGCGGGGGGACGGAACGGACATGAGCGAGCTGGCGGAACCCCGTGCATCGAAGCGCGGCATCTGGGGATGGATGCTGTTCGACTGGGCGGCGCAGCCCTTCTTCACCGTCGTGACGACATTCATCTTCGGGCCTTATTTCGTGTCGCGCATGGCCAGCGATCCTGCGGCAGGGCAGGCGGCCTGGGGCTATGGCATCGCGGCGGCCGGCTTCGTCATCGCCATCCTGTCGCCGGTGCTCGGATCGATCGCCGACCAGACCGGCGCCCGCAAGCGGTGGATCGCCTTCTTCGCGGCCATCAAGATCGTCTGCCTTAGCCTGCTGTGGTACGCGGCGCCGGGTTCGAGCCTGTTCCTCGTCGTCCTCCTGTTCTCGCTGGCGACCGTCGCGGCGGAGTTCTCGACCGTCTTCAACGATTCGATGATGCCGCGGCTCGTGCCGAACGCGGACATCGGCCGCATCTCCAACGTGGCCTGGGGCCTCGGCTATCTCGGCGGGATGATCGTGCTGATCGTCGTCGTCGCCTTCATGGCCGGCTCACCCGAGAGCGGCAAAACGATCATCGGTGTGTCGCCGGTCTTCGGTCTCGACCCGGCGCTCGGCGAGGACGCCCGCGCCACCGGCCCGATCTCCGCGCTTTGGTATCTCGTCTTCATCCTGCCGATGTTCCTCTTCACGCCCGATACCGGAACGGGCAGGCGCATCGGAGCCGCGGTGCGCGACGGAATGGCCGAACTGCGGTCGACGCTGACCGAGGTCCGGCGGCGGGCCGGGCTCCTGCGGTTCCTGATCGCGCGGATGATCTATCAGGACGGCGTCAACGCGCTCCTGGCCCTGGGGGGCGCCTTCGCGGCGGCGATGTTCGGCTGGTCGATCACCGAGATCGGCATTTTCGGCATCATCCTCAACGTCGTCGCGATCTTCGGCTGTCTCGCCGCCAGCCGGCTCGACACGGCGCTGGGCTCCAAGGCGGTGGTGATGATCACGCTCGTCCTTCTCACCATCGCGACCATCGGCATCGTCTCGACCGGGCCGGGCTACACGCTGTTCGGTGCCTGGATGATGCCGGGCGAGGACAGCGGCGGCCTGTTCGGCACGCCGGCCGAGAAGGCCTACATCGCCTTCGGTCTTCTCATCGGCATCGCCTTCGGGCCGGTGCAGGCCTCGTCGCGCTCCTACATGGCGCGCAGCGTCTCTCCCGAAGAGGCCGGCCGCTATTTCGGCATCTATGCCCTGGCCGGCCGCGCGACGAGCTTCCTCGCGCCGTTCCTCGTCGCCACGATCACCGCGCTGAGCGGCTCGCCCCGGCTCGGGATGGCGGTCATCATCCTGTTTTTCCTCGGCGGCATGGTCCTGTTGGCGGCGACGCCCTATCCGGCGCACAGGCCGGTGCGGTAAGAGGCTTTCCGTTTTGCCCCTCAGTGCCGGAAATGCCGCATGCCGGTGAAGACCATGGCGATGCCCGCCGCGTCGGCCGCGTCGATCACGTCCTGGTCGCGCATCGAGCCGCCGGGCTGGATCACAGCCGTGGCGCCGGCCTCGACGGCCGAGAGCAGGCCGTCGGCGAAGGGGAAGAAGGCGTCGGAGGCGACGACCGAGCCTTTCGTCGCCGGCTCGGCGGCACCGGCCGCCTGCGCCGCGTCCTCGGCCTTGCGGGCGGCGATGCGGGATGAGTCCACCCGGCTCATCTGGCCGGCGCCGATGCCGACGGTGGCGCCGCCACGGGCATAGACGATGGCGTTGGATTTGACGTGCTTGGCGATGCGGAAGGCGAATTTCAGGTCGGCGAGTTCGGCCTCGCTCGGCGCGCGCTTCGTCACCACCTTGAGCTCGAGGTCGTCGACGCAGCCGTTGTCGCGCGACTGGACGAGCAGTCCACCCGAGACGGTCTTGGCCGTGATGCCGGGCGCGCGCGGGTCGGGCGTGCCGTCGGTGAGCAGGAGCCGCAGGTTCTTCTTGCCGGCGATGATCGCTTCGGCCTCGGGCGACGCCCCCGGCGCGATGATCACCTCGGTGAAGACCTTGGCGATCTCCTCCGCCGCTTCGGCGTCGAGCGGCCGGTTCAGCGCCACGATGCCTCCGAAGGCCGAGACCGGATCGCAGGCCAGCGCCTTCAGATAGGCTTCCTTCAGCGTCGCGCCTTCGGCCACGCCGCAGGGGTTGGCGTGCTTGATGATCGCCACCGCGGCCGTGCGCGCCGGGTCGAATTCGGCCACCAGTTCGAAGGCGGCGTCGGTGTCGTTGATGTTGTTGTAGGATAGCTGCTTGCCCTGCACCTGGCGGGCGGTCGCGACGCCGGGGCGCCTGTCGCCGGTCACGTAGAAGGCCGCCTGCTGATGCGGGTTCTCGCCGTAGCGGGTGACTTCGGCCAGCCGGCCGCCGACGCTGCGCCAGCCGGGATGCTCGATGCCCAGCGTCTCGGCGAACCAGTTCGAAATCGCGGCGTCATAGGCCGCCGTGCGCGCGAAGGCCTTGGCGGCGAGCTTCCTGCGAAGCTCGAGCGACAGGTGTCCGGCATCCGCCTCCAGTGCGGCCATCACCACCTCGTAGTCGTGCGGATCGGTCACCACCGCGACATAGGCATGGTTCTTCGCCCCGGCCCGAACCATGGCCGGGCCGCCGATGTCGATGTTCTCGACCGTGTTCGCGTAGTCCGCGCCGGCGAAGCGAACCTCCTCGAAGGGATAGAGGTTGATCACCAGGAGGTCGAAGGGCGAAATGCCGTGGGTCTCCATCGCCTCGGCATGCTCGGGATCGTCGCGGACGCCGAGCAGGCCGCCATGCACCAGCGGGTGCAGCGTCTTGACGCGGCCGTCCATGATCTCCGGAAAGCCGGTGACCTCGGAAACGTCGGTGACGGTCAGCCCTGCGGCCGCGAGTGCCTTTGCCGTCCCCCCGGTCGAGACGAGCTGGACGCCGCGATGGAAGAGATCGGTCGCGAACGCCGTCAGGCCCGTCTTGTCGGACACCGAGATCAGAGCGCGGCGAAGCTGGATGCGGTCGGGCGCGGGAACGTTCTTGGATGCGACGGCCATGGCGCTTGTCTGTCTCCGTGCGATGTCGGGGAAAGCGCGCCCTACCACAGGACGCGCGGAAAACAAATCGAACCCGACGGCCGTCAGGCGTTGCCGATCGCCATGCGCTTGAAGCGCCAGCGCACGACATCCGTCTCCGACGCGTCGAATGAGAGGACGATCTGCAGATTGCGGCGCGGTCCGGAAAGGCCGGCGAAATAGATCGACTCCTCGATCACCGGCTTCGCCTCCGCACAGGAGAAGATCCAGGCCTCCGCTCCTCCGGTCGACAGCGCGATCCGGTCGTGGTCATCGCGCAGGATCTCGACGCTCGGATGGATGTGGAACCGGACCGCGACATGGTCGCCGTGGTAGCGCGGCTGGTCGCCTTCCGGCGTGAAGAACCGGTCGCGACCGACGAGCGTCGCGCCCTCGTCGGCCAGGATCAGCATCCGTTCGTGGACGAGGCCGAAACCGGGGACATACCCGTCATGGCTGGCCACGAAGCCCTGCATGCCGCGCTCGTCGATCCGTCTCGATTCCACCCGCTGTGGTCCGGTCGTGATGCGGCGGCCCAGGAGCTCGACCGGACGGGCACCGGTCAGGAAGCCGCAGGACGACGTATCGTTGATGCAGGCGGTGCTGTGCGCGGCCGTGGCGCGTGCGACGGTCAGGAAATCGGAGGGCCCGTGACTGTCGACGCCGGCGTTGACCACGAACAGCCGGCGCTGCGACGACATCTCGAAGGACAGGCAGCCCGCATGGGCGGCGCCGGAGGCATCGAAGGGCGGCGCGCGGCCGGTGTCGGCGATCACCGTCGTGTCTCCCAGGCAAAGCCGTTCGAAGCCGGAATGCGGGGCATGCAACAGCGGCTGACCCGCTGCGTCGTCATGGCGCAGGATCGCCACGATGCGATCGGGGATCGTGGCGCCCATGCCGTTGAACCTGGCGAGATTGCCGTCCTGATGCCGGAAGAACCGCAGCGCCGGCAGCATGCGGTCGATCGCGCCCATCAGGGCCTGCGGCGGCGCCTCGGCCTGGTTCGCATAGGTCTGGCGCAGCGGCAGCAGATCGGCGAGCAGTTCGAGAATCGCCAGCGGGCTGCGCGAGATGTGGCCGCCATCCGCAAGGATCTGCCTGTCCAGTTCGCGCGCGAGGTTGCGCGTGGCCGTGCGCAGCGCCGCGGTGGCCGTCGGCAGCGACAGGGCGGCGAAGGCGATCGCGATCCGCGCGCGGAGCCGTTCCTCGTTCTCCGGCATCTCGCCTGCGATCGACCGCAGGTAGCGGATCTGGAAGGACAGAGACCTCAGGAAGGAGCGGTAGAACGGCAGTTCCGCGCCTTGCAGAACCACCGTCGAATGCTGAAGCCAGGCAATGATCCGGCGCGCGGTGACGTCGGGCTCCCACGCCACGCCGGCCAGCCGTCCGCTGTTGGTGGTGATCCAGTCTGACACCAGCGCCCGCGCATTGGCTGCGGCGAGCTCGGTACCGGCCTCGCGCATGTGACGCAGCCACCGGAAGCTATTCAGCGACCTGCGCCAGGGGAGCGGCGGGTGATCGATGCCGAAAGGCGAATTGCCGCCGGTCTCGATGATTCGGCCGGCAAGCGCGAACCGTCCATGGTAGATCTCGATGGCGATCTGTGCGTCCGGCAGGCGAAGATCGGGCGGCGCGATGAGCACCCGTTCCGGGGTGCGCCCGATATAGCGCCAGCGATACGCCGGACCCGACCGCAGCTTCCGCCGCGCTCGCGCCCACGCCTCGCGTGCAAACAATGCCCACAGGCGCGGGGAATGATCCGCCGCTTTCGCCAAATCCGCTCGTCCTCGTCTGTCGGCCCCGCGACCTGTTGTAACCGATTCAAGATTCGGCGCGACACCGAATTTTATCCAACCAACAGGCTTGTCCTCTTGACCGCATGCGGCCCGGTCAGGGTCGCCGGGACTTGCGGAAGCGCACGGCGAAGAAGCCGTCGAGACCGGCATGCGACGGATCCTCGGCGGGGAAGCCGGCCGGTGTGGTCCGCAGTTCGCCATCGGCGGTCACGAAGGCTTCCGCACCGGGCACCTCTCCCGGGCGTATCGGATCGCGGTCGAAATCCGTTCTTTCTTTCAGGAAGGCGGCCGCCACGTCCTCGCCTTCGGCCGGATCCAGAGAGCAGTTCGAGAAGACCAGCCGGCCACCGGGCGCGACCATTCCGGCCGCGTGCGACAGGAGACGCGCCTGCACGCCCGCCAGCTTCGCAATGTCTTCGGGAGACTTGGTCCAGGCCACGTCCGGATGACGCCGGACGGTACCGGTCGACGAACACGGGGCATCGAGCAGGACGGCATCGAACAGGGCCGCCGGCTCGAACGTCGTCAGGTCCGTTTCGACGATCTCCACCTCGAGACCAAGCCTGGCGAGATTGGACGACAGCCGCTTCCGGCGGTTCGCGGATGCCTCGACGGCGGTGACCTTCGCCCCCGCCGCCGCAAGCTGCGCGGTCTTGCCCCCCGGTGCGGCGCAGAGGTCGGCGACACGCAGTCCCGCCACGTCGCCGAGCATCCGCGCCGGCAGCGCCGCCGCCGCATCCTGCACCCACCATCGGCCGTCGGAGAAGCCGGGAAGGTCTGGTACGGCCCGGTCGAGACGCGGCACGCGGACCGAACCCGTCGGCAGGACGAAGCCGCCGAAGGCCTCGGCCCAGCGTTCCGGGTCGGACCGGACGGTGAAGTCCGTCGGTGCCTCGGCGCGATGCATCGCCAGGATGCGCGCCGCCGCGTCTGCGCCGTAGGCCGCTTTCAGGCGCTCCACGAACCAGCCCGGTGCATCGGCCGACTGGGCCAGCGCGGCGGGGAGAGCGCGTTCCTTGCGGCGGGCGAGTTCGCGCAGCACCCCGTTGACGAGGCCCGCGAACCGCTCCGTGCGGGGATCGGCCTTGGCATGGACGACGGCCAGGTTGACGGCGGCGCTGTCGGGGATGTCGAGGAACAGGATCTGCGCGGCGGCGACGTGCAGGATGTGGGCGAGCGCCGTGGCATTGGCCGGCAGCGGCCGGTCGAGCCGGCGATCGATCAGGGCCGCGATGGTCCCGCGGAAGCGGAGGGCGGTCGCGAGGATGGCGCGCACCAGGGCGCGATCACGTGCCTCGAGTGCGCGATAGTCGGGATGGCCGTGCTCGTCGTCGGTCAGCCCGTCGAGTGGCGTCTTCCTGTCGACGACGGCGGCCAGCAACCGGGCCGCAGCACGCCGGGCTGAGAGGCCGGGTGTTGCGGCGCTGTCATCGGAGGCGTTTCGCGAGATGGCTTCGTGGCGGGGCCGGCGGGCGCCGCTCACGACCAGGGACCCTTCGGTCCGCGATCCTGTCCGGCAGAACCCGCCCGCGGAACCGAGCCGCGTCCCCGG